>Ga0302320_10000621_pt1 | contig 84562 bp, 71 predicted proteins | sample Bog_T0_3_FD_202130 | JGI IMG/M metagenome (GOLD analysis project Ga0302320, IMG submission 202130) | Peat permafrost microbial communities from Stordalen Mire near Abisko, Sweden - Bog_T0_3 | ecosystem: Environmental > Terrestrial > Soil > Wetlands > Peat | place: Sweden: Abisko, Stordalen Mire...
TCAATCACCTTCACTCGTTGAAACTCTTTCTGACTCATCATCACCATCCTGGGAGGGTGACAGAATCTCGTTGCAGTTATGGGGTGACATTATCTTGGAGCATTTACATGGCACGTTTCTGCGATTGACCGTTTTGTTGCGAAGTGTTATAAATGGCCGTTTTGAGGTTGTGCGTCTGGACTGGGACAAAGCTCCGGTTCGGGCGCTGACTCCGACGCGGCCAAGCTCCAACACTCCGTTCTAGTTTTGCGGTGGAAGCGTGTTCGGAATTCCGGCGTGGAATCCCCTGTAGTGCACGGGCGTGCTCGGGCAAGGGATCGCCGGAAGGCGGTGCCTAAACACGTTTATAATCCTGAAACTGACTCATTTTGGAGGACTTAATATGCGCACTTGGCTGGCTACTGCTGCGTTTGAAGGATGCCGCGCGGCATCTGGATTTTTGAAAAAGGGAGTGGGATTGGCGGCGCTGGTGGCTTTGAGCGCGGCTGGGGCTTGGGCTCAACCTGGGGGCGAACCTGCGGGCGGCGAGGCTTCGCTGAAATTGCCGGATTTGGCTTCGGTTCCCTTTTTGAACGGGGCGATCGATGGGCACAAGCTGTTGATGATTGGGATTCTGTTCTGCATTTTCGGGCTGGGATTTGGCATGGTCATTTATATGCGGCTCAAGAATCTTCCGGTGCATCGGTCGATGCGGGAGATCTCGGAGCTAATCTATGAAACCTGCAAAACTTATCTGGTGACGCAGGGGAAATTCATTCTGCTCTTGTGGGTCTTTATTGCCGTCATCATTTTGCTTTACTTCGGTCTTCTGCAGCATATGGAAGCGATGCGGGTCGCGATCATTTTGGGATTCAGCCTGGTGGGGATTGCCGGGAGTTACGGCGTGGCGTGGTTCGGCATTCGGGTGAATACGTTTGCGAATTCGCGGACGGCATTTGCGGCTCTGCCGGGGAAGCCGTTTCCGGTTTATCAGATTCCGCTGGAAGCTGGAATGAGCATTGGAATGATGCTGATCAGCGTTGAACTGCTGATCATGCTGATCATTCTGCTCTTCATTCCAGGAGATTATGCGGGGCCTTGCTTCATCGGATTTGCCATTGGCGAATCTTTGGGAGCGGCGGCGCTGCGAATTGCCGGCGGCATCTTTACCAAGATTGCCGACATTGGGTCGGACTTGATGAAGATCGTTTTCAAAATCAAGGAAGACGATGCGCGGAATCCGGGCGTGATTGCGGATTGCACGGGCGACAATGCGGGCGATTCGGTCGGGCCTTCGGCGGATGGGTTTGAAACTTACGGTGTTACCGGCGTGGCGCTGATCACTTTTATTTTGCTGGGCGTGAAGACTCCTACGGTGCAGGTGCAATTGCTGGTTTGGATTTTCGTGATGCGCGTGATGATGCTGGTGGCGAGTTCGGTTTCGTACTTCCTGAATGCGGCCATCGCGAAGGCACGTTTCGGCAACGCGGATGAAATGAATTTCGAAACTCCGCTGACCACGCTGGTTTGGCTGACTTCGATTGTGTCGATCGCGCTGACGTTTTTGGTTTCGTACTTCATTATTCCGGAGTTGGGCGGCGACGTTTCACAGTGGTGGAAGCTGGCTGTGATTATTTCGTGCGGAACATTGGCTGGAGCGCTGATTCCGGAGTTGGTGAAGTCATTTACTTCGACGGAATCGCGGCATGTGAAAGAAGTGGTTATTTCGGCGGAAGAGGGCGGGGCGTCGCTGGGAATTCTCTCCGGGTTTGTGGCGGGAAATTTTTCGTGCTACTACCTTGGGCTGTCGATGGTTCTGCTGATGTCGGTGGCTTATTACTTCAGCACCATGGGACTGGCTGCGGCTGCCACCATGCTGGCTCCGGCAGTGTTTGCTTTTGGACTTGTGGCTTTTGGATTTTTGGGAATGGGGCCGGTGACCATCGCGGTGGATTCTTATGGGCCGGTTACGGACAATGCGCAATCGGTGTATGAACTTTCGCTGATTGAGCAGGTGCCGAACGTGGAGGCAGAAATCAAGAAGGACTACAACATGGGAGTGAACTTCGAGCGGGCGAAGTATCTGCTCGAAGCCAATGACGGCGCGGGAAACACGTTCAAGGCCACGGCTAAGCCGGTGCTGATCGGCACGGCTGTGGTGGGCGCTACTACGATGATTTTTTCCATCATCATGGCGCTCACCAGCGGCCTTACCGCGGACGTCGACAAGCTCTCGCTGCTGCACGCTCCGTTCTTTCTGGGATTGGTAACGGGCGGGGCGATGATTTATTGGTTCACGGGCGCATCCACTCAGGCCGTTACTACCGGGGCTTACCGCGCGGTTGAGTTCATCAAAGCGAACATCAAGCTGGATGGCGTGGTGAAGGCTTCGGTGGCCGACAGCAAGAAAGTAGTCGAGATCTGCACGAAGTACGCGCAGAAGGGTATGTTGAACATCTTTATCGCTGTGTTCTTCGGGACTTTAGCTTTCGCGTTTGTGGAACCATTCTTCTTCGTTGGCTATCTGATCTCGATCGCCATCTCCGGTCTCTATCAGGCAATCTTTATGGCCGACGCCGGCGCGGCTTGGGACAATGCCAAGAAGATTGTGGAAGTGGAGATGAAGCAGAAAGGAACTCCGCTGCACGATGCTACAGTGATTGGAGATACGGTGGGCGATCCGTTCAAGGATACTTCGTCGGTGGCGTTGAATCCGGTGATCAAATTTACGACCTTGTTTGGATTGCTGGCGGTGGAGTTGGCGGTTACGCTCACTCGCGATCAGGGGCCGATGATCACGAATGTGCTGGCTCTGGCGTTCTTCCTGGTTTCGTTCTTCTTCGTTTACCGGTCGTTTTACGGGATGCGGATTCGAAGCGGAGCTTAGGTTCGATGTTTTTACACACGCCATCCGGCTTTGCTGGATGGCGTTTTTGTTTGTGTGGAAGCGAGTTCAAGAGCTTCAACACGGAGGAACACGGAGTAAACCTGGTCCTTGTGCGATCAGAGGGGACGTTCGCTGAGCGAATAAGAGACGCTAGCTTGGGCCTTTCATTTTGTCCTTTACACTGTGGGCTAGTTTCTCGATTTCTTCCGCCTTCTTCAGCACTTCCAGCGAGAGAACGTTTTCGTTCGACTTGTCCACGGAATCTTTTAGTTCGACGGCCAGCTTCAGCAGTTTATCTGTGTCGGCTCTTAGCGCAGCCTGGCGCTGCAGGTTGGCTCTCTTGGCCATCTCGCGAGCCTGGCGTTGTTGAACCGGGTCCGCGTCACTGTTCGTCGTAGGCACGCCATTCGGGGGCGGCGGCGGCGGCGCCACCGGCGGGGTTCGGCCCTGGGCGCTGGCAGCGACGGCGACGAGAAGGCCGACGGAAAATATCCAGATGAGATGTTGGAATCGCACGATGTCCTCGGAGACGGGCGTGAATGTGCCCTGCCCGTTGAGGAAAGTATGACACTTTTGCGGGGATGGAGGAAATAGCGGAGCAACGGATTAGGGATTAGGGCAACCCTAACCCCTAACCCCCTTTTTACAGCGAACTCATGTTGGATAGGAACTCAGCGTTTCCCTTGGTTTTGCTTAGTTTGTCGATTAGCAGTTCCATGGCTTCTACCGGTGAGAGCGGGTTGAGGACTTTGCGGAGCACCCAGATTCTGCTCAGGTCTTCACGCGGGATGAGCAACTCTTCTTTACGCGTGCCGCTGCGCTGGATGTCGATGGCGGGGAATACTCGCTTGTCGACCAGTTTGCGTTCGAGGATGATTTCCGAATTGCCGGTGCCTTTGAATTCTTCGAAGATCACGTCGTCCATGCGGGAACCGGTGTCGATCAGCGCTGTGGCGATAATGGTCAGCGAGCCGCCTTCTTCGATGTTGCGGGCTGAGCCGAAGAAACGTTTCGGCCGCTGGAGGGCGTTGGAATCGACGCCGCCGGAGAGGACTTTGCCGCTTGGCGGAACGATTGTGTTGTAGGCGCGTGCGAGGCGCGTGATGGAATCAAGCAGGATCACGACGTCGCGCTTGTGCTCGACTAATCTCTTTGCTTTCTCGATCACCATCTCTGCGACTTGTACGTGGCGGGCGGCGGGCTCGTCGAAAGTCGACGAAATGACTTCGCCTTTGACCGACCGCTGCATGTCGGTGACTTCTTCGGGGCGCTCATCGATCAGCAGAACCATCAGAACTACTTCGGGATGATTCGTGGTGATGGAGTTGGCCACGTTTTGCAACAGCATGGTTTTGCCGGCGCGCGGAGGTGAAACGATTAAGCCGCGCTGGCCCTTGCCGAGAGGCGTGAGCAAATCCATTACGCGCGCGCTGGAATTCTCGCGCGTCGTTTCGAGCTTGAGGCGCTCTTGCGGATACAGCGGCGTCAGATTGTCGAAGAGAATTTTGTTGCGGGCTTCGTCGGGTGATTCGAAATTGACGGCTTCGATTTTGACGAGCGCGAAATACTTTTCGCCTTCGTGCGGCGGGCGGACTTGCCCGCTGATGGTGTCGCCGGTTTTCAGGTCGAACTTGCGGATTTGCGACGGCGAGACATAGATGTCGTCGGGGCCGGGGAGGTAGTTGTAATCGGGCGAGCGGAGGAAACCGTAGCCATCGGGCAGAATTTCGAGGACGCCTTCGGCGAAGATGTGTCCTTCTTTTTCGCTTTGCGCCTGCAGGATCTTAAATATGAGATCCTGCTTGCGGAGCCCGCTGGCGCCGGGCAGCTCCAAGGTCCTTGCGATCTTGGTCAGCTCGGTGATGTTCTTTTCTTTCAGTTCAGCAATGGTCATGATTCACCTAAACCCGTGCACTAAGAGTGATTCGTTAGTGACTGCGGGAGATTTTCAAAGGAGGGTATTCAGGGAAGACAAAATCCAAAAATACAGGATCCAAAAGTACTACTTCAAGGAGGCAGGCGGACAGGGCTACCTTAAGCAGCCCGTCGTTGTGCCTCAGCAAAATTCTCCGGCTCGGACAGAACTTCCTGCCGTTCCTTGCCGGCGATGCGGTCCAGAACACCATTCATCGTTTCCTGGATTCTGGTGCTGGGCCGATGGAACTTTCGCGTGGCCTTGGAGGCGAGCTGACAAAGCATATAACGATTCCGTAAAGTCTGTAAAGCGTCAAAGACACGATCAGAGCGCATGTCTGTGTGCTCCTTCCTTATTAAGTATGGGCATTTCGCGTTCGTCCCTGCCCTCGGGAAACTGGCCAGAACCCCACAAGCCGTCCTAAGCCACTGATTCCATTAAGGTTTTAAAAGGAGTTAGCGCAATTCCTACCCAGAATAGATGCTTGACGGGGCTCCGAAGATGCTCGTTTTTCCTGATTTGGGCTCACAGGTCGAGATGTCTCACAAGTAAGACCTAGAGACTCGGAAGTCCGTGGAACAAGCCAATGTACCCGGAAATGAGAGGGAGGTCAATAGTTTTTACGCATTTTTACGTACCTAGATTGTTAACAGGTCCCGAAGCGGGAGGGTACTCGTTTGAGATTCGCCGTTCTTTTCCGTCGGCTGCAGACGATGGCGCAGGGAAAATGAACGAGATTCCTCCCTACAACTGTCGCCGACGCTCCGGATTCGATTCGAAGTGACGAGGTTTGGAATTTGTCGTTGGCGCTCCCGCGGCAGTCGGACAAAGGTGGATTGTGTCTCTGGCGCTTGGGCGGAGTGTATTTCGCGGCGATGTCGGCTGTACATTCCCAAATCGTTCCCCCAAGGCTTGCGTCCGTTCGGCAAGCTCGGCAGGCTTTGGGTTGCATTTTTGCGCCGCTTGGCGGCTACAGCTCAACGAGGGCAGCAAAAGGCTTGCGCAGCGCGGGATTCACAAAGGTAGGTACTTTTTTCTCCATTGCATTCAGAAGGAAGAGGGCATAGACTCGGCGGGCGATTTTGGCGAAAGCAAAAATCGTTTCTCGTTGGTATGAAAGACCCCAGAGGAGGAACACTAGTGAAAAGACTGCTTTTAGTAGCAGCGTCAGTAATGATGCTGATTGCCCTCTCCGCGGCGGCGGATACAAAGCCATCCCCGGTGCTAAGCCGGGTTGGCGATCCGTCGAAAAAAGCCCAGGTACACAAAAGCACGCGTGCACCGCAAGCTCCCCCGTCGTGCGATCCATGCTTGTTCTATGGTGGCGACCTCAACCCAAGCGACGCTAACGCAGATGGATTCTCGGACGAGAATACTCTGCTCATCTCCGGCGGAAGTCAGACCTATGGTGCGATCACGATTCCTGCCGGCGCCAATGCCACCGTCACTGGGATTCTTTTTAATGTCCTGGCGACCGCAGCCTTCGATCCTTTCACGGCGACTTATGACATTCGCCAGGGAATCTCGGAAGGAAACGGCGGAACCGATGTATCGACTGGCAGCGCCAGCGTCACCGTGGCTGCAACAGGCCGAACTGCGTTCGGACTGTATGAATATACGGTCACGTCTACGTTTCCCACAGTCACTCTGATGCCGGGGGAATATTGGTTCAGCCTGGAACCCCAGTGCCTGAACACGCTCGATGGCAGCTGCTCGGTATTCCGGCAATTTGCTTCCAACACCACACAGGAAACGAATGCCGTTAACGGGAGCTGGCAGCCGGATGGCCAAATGTATTTGAACTCGTCGTATTTCGGAGCAACCTACGCCAACTGGTGTGATTCGACCTTCGGCCTGAACTCGGAACAGTGCGACTGGCTGTCGTTCGGTGTGATAGGAGCCAACTAATGAAAAAAATACTCTTTGCAGTGACACTGATAGCACTCACACTCACCGCGGCGGCAGCAGAGAAGCCGTCTCCTGCGGCGAATCCGAACGGTTACGGTACCGTACCCAAGCAACTGGCTCCTCCGGGAGTTCCGCCAACATTGTGCTCACCATGTTTGTTCTACGGCGGCGATCTCGATACGACGGCCGGCACGGCAGAGGGCTTCTCAGATGAGAACACCCTGCTGGTAACCGGGAGTTCCACTTACGCTTCGTTCAACGTTCCCACTGGGGGCGAGGCGAAGGTCACGGGAATTCTCTTCAACATACAGGCAGACGCGAATTTCGATCCCAACACTGCCACGTATGACATTCGTTCCGGCGTTTCGTCAGGCAGTGGTGGAACCGACATCGCTTCCGGCTCGGGGACCATTAGCGTGGCGACCACCGGTCGAGTCTTTATCGGGCTGAGCGAGTTCACCGTGCTGGTCACCTTGACCACACCTGTGAGCCTGACGGCGGGCGAGTATTGGTTCAACATCACCCCGGCTTGCACGAACGGAGCCGAGGACGGCAGCTGTTATGTAGGCCGGATGTTCCTGTCGAACACAACGTCCGGCACCAATAACATCGACGGGCACGCACAGTCTGGGAATTCGTTGTTCCTGAACTCGTCTTACTTCGGGTACACGTATGAACCGTGGTGCTCCCTGGTCGAGGTCGAAGGGCAATGCCATCTGGCATCGTTCGGATTGACTGGATATCGGCAAAAGCCACTCTAACCGGAGTTGGTAGTTGCTCGTATGAACTGGAAAAGCCGGGGATCGCTCCCCGGCTTTTTCAGTTCTCGGCTCTCAGTCCTACGTCCAATACGTGCGATCTAGCGAGCGGTACTGAATCGCCTCGGCAATGTGTTTGGGTTCGATCTGCGGCGTGTCTTCGATGTCCGCAATCGTGCGCGCAACTTTGAGGATGCGATCATGCGCGCGGGCGCTGAGTCCCTGCTGGGTCATGGCGCGCTCGAGCAAGCGTTCACAATCCGCGGAGAGTTCGCAGAAGGTGCGTATGTGGCGGGATGACATTTGCGCGTTGCAGTAGATTTTCTCTTTGGAAGACGCGAAGCGTTCGATCTGCCTTTTACGGGTGCGCATCACTCGCTCGCGAATCTTTGCGGAACTTTCCGGCTCGTTGGTCGAGCGCATCTCTTTGTAGTTCACGGCAGGGACGTCGATGTGAATGTCGATGCGGTCCATCAGCGGGCCCGAGATTTTCGAGATGTAGCGCTGGATCATGGGAGTGGTGCAGTGGCATTCGCGCGTCCGATCATTGCGAAAGCCGCATGGACAAGGATTCATGGCCGCGGCCAGCATGAAGCGCGCGGGAAATGTTAGCGCCATCGCTGCACGGGCAATCGTTACCGAACCATCCTCCAGTGGCTGTCGCAACACCTCCAGAACGTTGCGCGGAAATTCCGGCAGCTCGTCCAGAAACAGCAGCCCGTTGTGCGAGAGCGAAACTTCGCCAGGCCGCGGTATAACCCCTCCGCCAATCAGCCCGGCATCGGAAATAGTATGGTGCGGCGAGCGATACGGACGCTTGCCCACCAGCCCGCTCCCCGCATCCAGCACTCCCGCAACGCTGTGAATCTTCGTCGTCTCAAGCGCTTCTTCGAATGTTAGCGGCGGCAAGATTGTGGGCATGCGCTTGGCGAGCATAGTTTTGCCGGAGCCGGGCGGGCCGATCATTAATATGTTGTGACCGCCGGCGCATGAGATTTCGATGGCGCGCTTGGCAGTTTGCTGGCCGCGTACATCTTTGAAATCCACGAAGAACTCTTGCGACTGTTTCAGTAGCGCATCGCCATCGGCTTTCAGCGGAAGGATTCCGTTGCCGGAGTTTACAAAGTGAATTACATCGAGCAGAGACCGCACGGGGTAGACATCGACTCCGCCAACCATGGCAGCTTCGCGGGCGTTAGCTTCGGGCACCACCAGCTTTGAGATCTTGCGCGTACGTGCTTCGAGTGCGATCGGGAGCGTGCCGCGAATGCCGCGAACTCCGCCGTCGAGACCCAACTCGCCGATAAACAGGCAGTCTTCAATGGTCTTCTGCGTGAGCCCGCCATAGGCGCCAACAATGCCCAGCGCCATCGGCAGATCGAACCCTGAGCCTTCTTTTTTTATGTCGGCGGGCGCGAGGTTGATCGTGATGTGCGTGGGCGGGATGTCGTAGCCGCAATTCTTCAGCGCGGCGCGCACTCGGTCGCGGCTTTCGCGCACGGCGGCGTCGGGCAGGCCAACCGTGTGAAAGTGGTCCTGGTCGGTTTTGATGCCGGAGCAGTCGACCTCCACCTGAATAATGTTGGCGTCGATGCCATAGACCGCGGCGCTGAGGGTCTTATAAAGCATGGGGTGTCCGGGCGAGACAGTTTTTCGTCGGTGCCGCCGTCGGCACACCAAGGCCTGATTCCGGAATCTAGCCAGAGTACGCGGGGGGAGAATACCTTGGCTGTGACGGATGTCACACGAGGGCTGTTCAAAAGGGAGGAAAAGTAAGCCGAGAACACTCTGCGAGGAAATCCCGAGAAAACGCCGCACCCGCAACCCGTGCACGATGATTGGTCCGACGCTAGCCACGCGATGCTCGCAATCTCCGGCACGCAAGAGCATTGTGTGTCATAATTCGCACTCAAGAGAAAATTGTTAGCAGTGGTGGTGCATCGTGAGACTGTTCTGCTTCGTTGGTACGTTGTTTCTTGTTGCGATGGCAGCGGCTCTAAGTGGATGTTCGAGTTCTTCCTCACCGCCGATTTCCGTGAGCCTGTCTCCATCCTCTACGCAGGCAATTGATCAGAGCCAGACGGTCGCAATCACGGCCACCGTAGCGAACGACACGTCGTCGAAAGGAGTCTCGTGGAGCCTGAGCGGCCCGGGCTCTCTGAGCAATTCAACAGGGGCGTCCGTCACCTACGCTGCGCCGACCGCCAACGTCACGAGCGCCCAACAGGCGACCGTAACGGCCACGTCCGTTACAGACACGACGAAAAACGCATCGTTGCAAATCACCGTGAACCCGCTCCCTCTAATTCCATTGCAGACGCTTCCCAATGGATCAATAGGCGCACCCTACAACCAAACTATTGCCTTCACCGGCGGCACTCCTCCGTTCCAATGGAGCGTGTACGACGGCCCGATTGTAACGGGCTACGAGGTCGGCGGAGCGGTTCCGGACGGACTAACGCTGAATCCTAACAACGGGGTGATCAGCGGCACGCCGACTGGTGGCGGAACGTGGTATTTCGAGGCTACGGCAACGGATGCGACAGGAGCGTTCGGTTTCAGCCCTTTGAGCATCCAAATCAATTCGAACACCGCTCCGGGGAAACCCGTCCCTTTCTTGAATCAGCCACTCGTGCCGACCGCGGTCTCACCCGGGGCTTCAGGATTTACTCTCAGCGTAAGCGGGACTGGATTCTCTTCAGGGGCAACCATCGATTTCAATCACGTGCCTCTAACCACTACATTTGTCGACAGCGAGCATCTGACTGCGACAGTTCCGGCTGGGAACATCGCGGATGCGGGGACTGCCACGATCACGGTGGTGAACCCCGGCCCAGGCGGCGGCTCGTCGAAGGTAGACTACCTTCAGATCGGCGCGCCAGAATCCACCGTGACTTTTGTGAATGCAGCGAATTCTCCGCTGCAGGCTCCCCAGGCGTTCAGCGTCGTGGCTGCCGATTTCAACGAGGATGGCAAGCCCGATCTTGCGATCTCAGCGAACGTCCACATCTATGTCTTTCTCGGAAACGGCGACGGCACCTTTGCGGCGGCTGCGACTTCTCCGGTCAGTGTTCCGAGTCCCTCCTACGATGACTTCGCTTCGCCCTATGTCGGGCCCATCGCCGTTGGCGATTTCAACCACAGCGGTCATCAGGGATTAGCTGTCGCGGAGTTCAACAATCAGGCGGCTGTGATCCTGTTAGGAAACGGGAATGGAAGCTTTGTGCCGTCATCGGCATCGTTTGCGAACTCATTCGCCTTTCCGATCAACGGCTTAAATGCGGCGGACTTCAACGCGGATGGAGATCTCGATCTCGCGATTGTGAACGGAGTCGGGTATCCCTCGCTTGTGGCTCTGGGATATGGGAACGGAGCCTTCAACACAGCCGGAGATCTCTACAGCAGCGGGTTCTCGGCGGGTGCGGCGGTGGGAGATTTCAACGCGGATGGAAAGCTGGACGTGGCTGTAGCAAGCGGCGGCTCGACCAAATATCCGGGCTCGGGAGTGACTGTATCGCTGGGCAACGGCGAAGGAACATTCACACAAGCCAGCAGTTCACCGATTTCGCTTGGGCAGAATCTTTCCGCGATTGTGGCCGCGGATTTTAACGGCGATGGGAAGCTGGATATCGCGGTGACAGACTCCGCCGGAAACGCCGTAATTATTCTGCTGGGCAATGGCGACGGAACCTTTGCCGCGCCGATTACAATCCCGGTGGGAAATGGGCCTACCGCCATCGTAGCGGCGGATCTCAATAACGATGGGAAGCTGGACCTGGCGGTCGCGAACTATGGAGACGGAACAATCACGTTGCTGCTCGGCAATGGCGACGGAACCTTCACACAAGCGGCAGGTTCGCCTTATGCGGTGGGCCACAACCCATATCAAATTACGGCGGCAGATTTCAATGGCGATGGAAAGCTCGACCTCGCCACCGCCAATCTGAGTGATGGAACGGTTTCGATCTTATTGCAGCAGTAATCCAGCGTGTAACGGACAGGGAAACTCCCCATCTGCCTCCGTCCGCTCGCGGCCATCTTATTAAATCAGCTCCGGCGAACCACATTCTCCAACAATCCCGGTTGTTCCGGCCCGTCTATATGATTACGATGAGTGAGTGTGCGGTTTTGGCGTTCGTTGTTCTTTGAGCGCGCTTCTTTGATCGCGGAACCCAGGTGACTTCCCCCATGATCCAGACCCCTCCCGGTACGCCTCAGCACTCCCGTCCGCCGCATAAACTTGAGCGCGAAGAATCTCAGCTTTGGCGATGGATTCTTCTGTTCATGGTTCTGCTGGCGTTGGGCTTTGCCTACCTTGCCTGGGAGCGGCTGGAAACTCTGCCTTACCATTTAGGCCCGATGGCTCTGGGCGTTCTTGTCTTATCCATTCTTCTGGCGGTATATGCGTATGGGCGGCGCAAGGAAGTCAGCGAACTCAAAGTGCTGCTGCAGGATTTGCAGGAGCACGTGGGCGCGGCTCCCTCGGAAGCGCAACTGGATCAACTCTCGGACGTGATTGCGCGCTCGAACCGCAGCTTCAAAGAGCTGATCGACTCGTTCGAGGATGCGGCCTGCGCCGTCTCTCTGGACGGGACGTTACGCACCGTGAACAAGAGCGTCAGCGACCTTGTGAGACTGCCTTACGCTGAGATCGTGGGAAAGAAGTTTTTCGACTTTCTCGATGAACCAAACCGCGGCAGTGTGGAGGCAGGTCTCGCGCGTTTTCTGGAGAAGCGACACTGGGCCGGCACGGTACGCTTGCGATTGAAGAACGATGCGCGCTCTCTTTACTTCGATTGCGTTCTGAATGCGATCGTCAAGAGCGGCGAGGTGGTGGGCGCGAGCGTTCTGGGACGGGATGTGACGGGGCAGTATGAGAAAGAGCTTCGCTTCACCGAACTGTTCGAGACCCTGCAGGAGGGCGCTTACTTCAGCACGCCGGAAGGCAGACTGCTGGACGCCAATCCGGCGCTGGTTAGCATTTTGGGCTACGCCACGAAGGAGGAGTTGCTGGCGCTTGACCCGGCGAATTTGAATGTGGATGCCGCAGAACTGCCGGTGCTGGGCCGCGCCGCCGACGATCGGGGCGGCGTGCGAGCCCGGGAGATCACGCTGCGGAAAAAGGATGGGACATCCGCAATGTTTCTGGAATCGTCGCGCGCCGTGTGGAACGCGGCAGGCAAACTGATTCGCTACCAGGGCACGCTGGTCGACGTCACGGAAAGGCGAAAGCTGGAGCGGCAGGTGTTGCAGCAGGAGGAATTCCGGCGGCATCTGCTGGAGAGCTTCCCTGACCTGATTCTAGTGGTCGATCTCGAAGAGCGGTACACGTTCGTCAGCTTTCGTGTGCGCGACCTGCTCGGATACGAGCCCGAAGATCTGTTGGGCAAGAAAATTTCGGAGACCGAGGATCACTCGCCGGAGTTGGTGGCACTGTATCACGACGTGGTTTCGGGAATCAGGATTTTTGGATCCGCGGAATATGGCGCCCGTCACCGCGATGGAAGCTGGCGCACCATGCGGGCTTCCGCCAGCCAGTTGTTTGACGCCGATGCCAAGCTGGGCGGCGTGATTGTTTCGGTGCGCGACATCACGACGGAAAAGAAGCTGGAGCAGCAGATCATTCAAAGCGAGCGTTTGGCTGCCATGGGCGCGATGATCGGCGGCGTAGCGCACGAACTCAATAATCCGCTGACCAGCATTCTGGGAGTGAGCGAACTTTTACAGGACAGCCAGACCACTGACGCCGCTCGCAAACAGATCGGCATACTGCAGCAGCAGGCGCGCCGCGCCGCTGAGATTGTTCACAACCTGACTTATTTTTCGAGGCCGCCGGCGACCGGAAAGACTCCCGTGAATGTTGGAGAGGTGGTCGAGCGCACACTCAATCTGCATGCTTATTCGCTGCGGAAGAACAACATTACCGTGGACTTTCTGCGCGAACCCGGCTTGCCTTATGTCGAGGGCGACCCACACCAGTTGATGCAAGTTTTTCTGAACCTGATTTTGAATGCGGAGCAGGCTATCCGCGAAGCGCGCGACCGCGGAACGCTGCGCATCCGCCTTGGAAATACAGGGCAGTCGGTTTGGGCCAGCTTTCAGGATGATGGCCCGGGGATTCCGGGCGACACACTGCCCAGCATTTTCGACCCGTTCTATACGACGAAGCGGCCGGGCCGCGGAACCGGCCTTGGGCTCAGCATTTGCAAATCGGTGATGAAGGAACACAACGGGACGATTGAGGCCGCGAACGCGCCCGGCGGCGGAGCCGTCTTCACGGTTACCTTGCGCGCCGCGGCTTCGTCAAACTGAACCGGCTTCCGACTCTCGTCTCCGGAAAATTGCGCCAGCATCTAAGCTCCCGAAGCCCGAAGCCCGGGGTCAATCTCTTTCCACTGCCATAGCCACGGCATTGCCTCCGCCCAGGCAGAGTGCGGCTATCCCGCGCTTAGCATTCCGGCGCGTCATTTCGTAAATCAAGGTGACAAGGACGCGCGCGCCGCTGGCTCCGATGGGATGTCCGATGGCAACTGCGCCGCCATTCACGTTGACTCGGTTGGGATCGAGCCCAAGTTCCCGCATCACGCCCAGCGCCTGCACCGAGAAAGCTTCGTTGAGTTCGTAGAGATCGACGTCGTCGCTTTTCCATCCGGTCTTCTGCCAGATCTTTTTTACTGCGTCGACCGGGGCCATCATCACCCATTTGGGTTCGACCCCGCTGGTGGCCTGCGCAACGATTCGCACCATAGGCTGCGCGCCGAGTTCTTTCGCGCGCTGCGCGCTGGTCACGACCACGGCTGCGGCTCCGTCATTCACTCCAGGAGCGTTGCCTGCAGTCACGGTTCCGTCTTTCTTGAATGCCGGCTTCAATGCACGGAGCACTTCGATGGTCGTATCTTCGCGCGGAGATTCATCCTTCTCGAAGAGTACTGGAGCTTCACCTTTTTTCTTCGCGGGAATTTCTACGGGAACGATCTGCGACTTGAAGCGGCATTCCTTCCATGCGGCAATCGCCTTGCGATGGGAGTTGACGGCGAATTCATCCTGCTCTTCGCGCGTGATGCCGTACTTCTCGGCGACATTCTCGCCCGTGATGCCCATGTGGTAGTCGTTGTAAATATCCCAGAGGCCGTCGTGCACCATGGAGTCGATCACTTTGCCGTTGCCGAGGCGATATCCCTTGCGCGCTTGCGGCAGAAGATAAGGAGCATTCGTCATCGATTCCATGCCGCCGGCGACGACGATGGAACTGTTTCCGGTCTGCACCGCTTGCGCCGCGAGAGCCACTGCTTTCAATCCTGAGCCACAAACTTTGTTTATTGTCATGGCACCTGTCGCGGGAGACAATCCGCCGAAGATTGCGGCCTGACGCGCGGGATTTTGTCCGAGGCCCGCGGGAAGAACGTTGCCCATAATGCATTCGTCGACTTGATCGGAGTTCAGGCCAGCACGCTTCACTGCCTCGCGCACAACGACAGCGCCGAGTTGCGGCGCACTCAAATCGGCGAGACTGCCCTGGAATCTTCCTACCGCAGTACGACAACCGGAAATGATGACAACATCATCGAAAGCCGCCATTGATCATGCTCCCGCGAAGATTTCGCTTCTTCATTATAGATGCAGCGGAGCACCAGAATGATGAACTTCTGTAAATCGATTGGATTGTGGTTTGATTGTCGTTCGATCATTCGCGCGCGAAAGTTTGACATGCGCGCGTCAGATCATCACGACCTTTTCGTGCATCGCGGTAGCATGCTCGCGACGAATTTTCCTGCGCGATGAAAGGATTTTGTTGTTCACTCTCATCTCGCGGTGACTTTGGTACAACACCGCTCGTTCGCATCATGCATTTTTTTCTTGACTTCATTTTTCATTAACTCTATACAATCAATTAGTTGCAACAAATGATCGTTGCAGATTTTTCCATGAAAAATGGAAGGGAGAATAGAAACAATGGCAACCAAGAAAAAGGCAAAGAAGAAAAAGAAGCACTAACAAGTAGTACGAAGTCAAAAGGGGACGCGTAAAGCGTCCCCTAAGTTTTTGCGCGAAAGCTTATGACGCAGAAACAGTGTCAGCTCTTCGCAAGATTCGGAACACGTTTTTCCCGCGCGGGACACAATCCACGAAACGCACAGAAGTTGCAGTGATAGTCGAGCTTAGGCTCGAAGTTCCCTTCCGCAATGCCGCGCGCCGCAGCCAGCACACGATCTCTCGCTTCCGCCAACTGAAACTCTGCGCGCTTCGACAATATCGGCACGTTGCCTTCCAGATTGTGAAAGACCAGCGATCCCACGCGGTATCCCCACTTTTCATACGCAGCCATGGCGTAGATCGAAAGCTGCAGGCTCTCATCTGCATCTTCCTGCGATCGCGCTTTGCCGGTCTTGTAGTCGACGATGTTCACGCTGCCGTCGGCGGATCGATCCATGCGGTCGATTCGTCCCGCAACCTTCGTTCCAGCAATCTGCACGTCAAACCATTCTTCCGTGTGCAGAACATCCGGCGGGGGTGTTGAGCGCGTTCCGGCAAGGAAGTCCCCCAACTGCTGCAGCCCTTTCTTCAAATACAAGTTGCGCTGGTAATCATCCTGAATTCCGGTCGTTGCCAGGTCGTCGCGAAAAAGTTGGAGCAACTCCTCATCAGTTTTCTTTCTGCCCAGCCTTACGGAGTCATAGTAGGTACGCAAAACGCGATGCATGGTCGCTCCATACTGCATCGCAGCCTGCACCTCGCGCGATAACTTCCACTCGCGTTCGAACTTGAACTGCAAGGGACAGGTCTCATAGCTCTCCACGGCCGACGCGCTCAAACGTGCGCCCAACCCTTCAATGGGCGCGAGCGCAAGCCAAGCGGGCAGGCGCGAGCCCGCGGGATGAGCCGGATCCGCGGCCGCGGCGATCTCGATCAACTCCGGCTGTGAAGGTAAAGCTGCACGCGCGCGGAGTGATGCTCCCAATCCGGCGTTACAGATTAATTCGCGCATCAAGCCGGCGGGCGTTTTGTCGCGGCCAATTCCCTGCTTGCCATAAATGTGTAACGAATCCTTAGCCCGCGTCATGGCCACGTAGAAAAGTCGGCGCTCTTCTTGCTCATTGAGAGTCTTGTCGTCGCCCGCCGCAGCCGAATCAGGGTCGCGCAACTCGCGGGGAAACTCCACCAGCGTCTCCCGGTAACCCGTAGGGAACGAACCGCTGGTCGCGCGCAGAATGAAGACGTGAGAAAACTCCAATCCCTTGGCGCCGTGCGCGGTCATCAGGCGAACGGCGTCTTCGTCATCTTTCGCCGCCATCGGAATCACGCCGCCAGCTTCGCGAAAATACCCCAGGTACTCGATCCATTCGCCAAGTTCTTTCGTTTTGGTGGTCGCCTTGGTTTCCCAATCGGCAGCAAACTTCAAAGCTGCCTGCAGGATTGGCGAATCTAGATCGAGCGCAAATTGCCGTCCGATCAACTCCAGAGCCGCACGTGCTTTCGCATGCTTGCGGTCCACTTCGTTGCGCGCCTGTTGCACACACCGCAAAACGGCCTGCCCACCGGCCACTTCGGCCAGCACCGAAGACAGAGGAATCACGACGCCATCTTTCGAGTCCTTCGCAATCGCGCGCAGGGCCGCCCGGAGTTGCACAGGATCAACATCGAACTGCGGCAGGGCGGCTACGCGGAAGAGATTGGCATCGGACCCTAGGTCTACCACCGACGCCACGCAGGCAAACAAATCCCGCACCTCGGGCGTGTCACTCACATCCATGTTCTCGATGGAGAGTGGAATTTCATGTTCAGCCAATTGCTGAACGACATGGTCGCGATGAATGTGAGAACGGTAAAGAACGCCGAAATCTTTCCATTTGCACCGCGAATGCCGCTTGGTTTCTTCGATGATGCGGGCGACGTCGGGCGCCTCAGCATCTTTGGCGGCAAAAGAAATCGCTTCGACGGGGAAGGTAGGCAGCGTCTGCCCTTCTTTCCTTGCATTTTCTTCGCGCGCTGATTGGAGTGGAGATCGCCGATAGGCCAGAGCGTCCCGCTCACCGGCTGCAAACACGGGTGGGTTCTTGTCGACGATGGCGAAAGCACATTGCAGAATGGGAGTGGTCGAGCGCCGGTTCTTGCCGAGCAAGACCAGCTTCGTCTGCGGAAAATGACGGCGGAAAAGATGAAACGCCGCGCTGGATGCTCCACGAAAACGGTAGATGGCCTGATCGGGATCGCCGACGGCGAAGACATTCGCGGCCGTTCCGGCGAGCGCGGCCAGGATTTCGATCTGCGCGAAATTCGCATCCTGAAACTCATCGACCACGATGAAAGGAGTGCTCGCTCGCTCCGAGGCCAGCAGACTATCGTCGCTCGTCAGCATCTGGTGCGCGCGGGTAATCATATGCCCGAATGTGCCCAGATTCTCTTCGCGCAGCCAGCGCTCGGTGGTAGAAAAAACGCGTGCAATTTCCTGGCAACGGGCGATTGCCTCAGCGTCGCTCAGTTGCTCTTTCGACTTTGCAACCCGGTGAACCTTCGACTCGCCGCGCTCAAGGCGTGCAACGTACTCTGCATATTTTTCCGGTGTGACCAGTTCGTCGTGGCAGCGGGTTAGGAAATTCAGCAGGTCGTTGAGAAACTGCCCTACATTGGCGGCGCGAACATAGTGCTCGAGATGAAGGTCGGGGATTCTCTTGCGCAAGAAAATCCAGAGGTCTTTTTCGTCGAGCACGCCAAAGTCTTTTTTCGCGCGCTTTAGCAGGTCGAGACAGTAATCGTGAAAGGTCGTCGCCCGGATCGGCTTACCCACCAACCGGCAAACCTTATCGCGCATTTCTGTCGCCGCCGCCACCGTGTAGGTAAGGGCGAGCACTTCTTCCGGCTTCGCGTGTCCTTGCTCGACCAAGCGGGCTATACGATGGATCAGAACCGAAGTTTTCCCCGTGCCCGCGCCCGCGATCACCAGCATCGGTCCGTGAACATGATCAATCGCCTCGCGCTGGCGATCGTCAGGAATAAACGGCACGGGAGATTGTGTTTTGGAAACTGCCATTGCGGCTCAGAATACCACCCCAATCGGCGACGCGCAGGAAACACGACAAATCGGTAGCGTCCTAAACTTTAGGACACTGCCGACAAATCAGAGCGATTGCAGCGCGGACGCGACAATCGCCGTGGCGGCAATTGCAGCCGTCTCAGCGCGAAGGATGGTATTGCCAAGCGATGCCGAAATCCATCCAGCCTGCTGGAAAGATTGCAATTCGTCGTCAGCCCACCCGCCCTCGGGACCGATCGCGAGAATAACTCCTTCGTTTGCGGGCTGCGGTTTCACGACGTCCCGAAGCAAGTTTTGATCTTCCGATTCGGCCAGAACAATTCGCATAGCCCCCGGAAGATTCAACGCCTCCAATACTTTGATCGGATCCGAAATCTCCGGCGGAGCGATGCGGCGCGATTGCTCAGAAGCTTGCCGCGCAATCCGCTGCCAGCGCTCAACTCGCTTAGCGGACGCTGCGGCGAGATGCGAATCGGTGCGCCGCGCGATTACCGGCAGGATCCGCGCGACACCCAACTCGGTACATTTCTCAATCGCCCACTCCATGCGGTCGAACTTGAAGATTGCGAGAACCAGGGCGATATCTGAGAGGCTAGCCGCGGAAACTTCTTCGCCCAGATCGAATTCGACGCGACCGTTCTTCACTGAGGTAATTCGTCCGCGGCGGACGGCTGCGCCGGTGGCGATGTCGAATTCTTGTCCGATACTCACACGAAGCGCACGCGCAAGATGATCGGCGTGCTTGCCGACTAAGGCGGCGCGGTCCTGTGAGAATTCATCGGCAATGAATCGGCGGCGAGTCATCTCACGGCAGCCGCCAGTGGCCATCTGCCAGTTTCCAATAAAGGCTCATAGCGAATGACTGTCAGCCCGCAAATCGGAGCGCGCTAAGAACAACCAAAGGTGGAAAGCTGGAAACTGGCAACCGACGGCTGGCAACTGGCGGCTGCTTTACCCGAACATGTCTTTAACCTTGCCCAGCAGCGAGCGCATCATGGGTTGGTTGTCGACCTTTGCCGTCGTCTCCAGTTCCTGCAACAACTCTTTTTGCCGCTTGTTCAGCTTGGTTGGAATCTGCACGCGCACCTCCACGTAGAGATCACCCTTGCCATGCCCGTTCAGCACGGGCACGCCCTTGTTGCGAACGCGAAATGTCGTGCCGGGTTGCGTGCCATCAGGGACCTTCAGAGTATGCTCGCCTTCGAGTGTAGGCACACGAATCTCCGCGCCCATGGCGGCTTGCGTCACCGACAAGGGGACGGCGCAGTGCAGATCGTTCCCTTCCCGCACAAAAAACGGATGCTCCTTCACGTGCAGCACCACGTAAAGATCGCCCGCCGGCCCACCAAAAGGTCCAGCCTCGCCTCCGCCGGTAAAACGAATGCGCGTGCCGTCTTCCACGCCGGCCGGAATCTTCGCGTCCACCGAACGCTGCCGCAGAAGCCGCCCTTCGCCTTTGCACTTCAGGCACGGATCAGTGATCACATTGCCCGTTCCCTGGCACGAGGGACAAGTGCGCGCGATGCTGAAAAAGCCTTGCTGATAGCGCACTTGCCCGCGGCCATCGCACGAACGGCAGGTGGTTGGACCTTTGCCCGGCGCCGCACCCGAGCCGCGGCAGTCTTCGCAGGCTTCGTGGCGGCGCACCATCACGCGCGTCTCAGTGCCGAATGCGGCCTCTTCGAACTCGAGGGTGATGTCTTCGCGCAAATCCGCGCCGCGCTGCACGCGGCTACGGCGGCGTCCACCTCCTCCAAGCACATCGCCAAAGCCGAAGAACTCCCCGAAGATTTCGCCTAGATCCTGGAACGGCGCGCCCTCGAAACCACCGCCTGAGCTGGCCGCACTCCCAACTCCGGCGTGGCCAAAGCGATCATAGAGCGACCGCTTTTCAGAGTCGGCGAGAATCGCGTAAGCTTCCGTGACTTCCTTGAAGCGCTCTTCCGCATCCGGATTGTTCGGATTGCGATCGGGATGGTACTGCATGGCGAGCCTGCGATACGCGCTCTTCAGTTCCTGCTCGCTCGCCGTACGGCTGACAGACAGTACTTCGTAATAATCGCGTTTTGCGTTCGTGGCCAGAATAGCTGCCTTTCTAATGAATCAAGAAATCTTGACAAGACAGTGAGAAAACGCCCTTAGAGGAAAATCACTTCCCGGAATTCTTCGCCACCTTCACCATCGCAGGCCGCAGCAGCCGGTCCTTGAGCTTGTAGCCGCGCTGCAACTCCTCGATCACCTGATGATCGGGCACATCGCTAGTCTCCACAAGTTCGATGGCCTCGTGCAATCGCGGATCAAACGGCTCACCCTTCGCAACAATAGCATTCACCGAAAGCTTGGCCAGCGCAGCTTGCAGTTGCTTGTAAATCAATTCGACTCCACTGCGCAGTTCGGCCGCATCCGATTTCACCTGCAACGCGCGCTCCAGGCTGTCGATCACAGGCAACAGAGACTTGATCGCGTCAGCGATGGCGTAATCGCGAGACTCCTGCTGTTCTTTCCCCGCACGCTTGCGCGCGTTATCGAACTCCGCTTGCGCACGCGCCAATCGGTCGAGTAAAGAGTCGCGCTCCGCCTTCACCTTTTCCAATTCCGATTCCGAGCCGAGCGATTCCACACTCCCCGCATCGCCGGCAGTCTCATCCCCATCACCGGACGGCAACTCGTGGTCCAGATCCAAACTCGCATTCTTTGCTTCTGACTTACCGTTCACTTTGCCCATAAACAACTCTGTTCACTCCGATTCATTCAAGATTTTGTCGAAGAGCCGCGCGATGTAAGAAACCGCCGTCATGGTGTGCTGATAATCCATGCGCGTCGGACCAATCACTGCCAGCGATCCAAACATGTCAGTCCCGGATCGCGCCGGCGCGCCAATCAGCACGAAATTCTGCATCGACGGCAGCGCATCATCCAGCCCGATCACCACTCTCACCGCTTCCTGCTTCACGTCGAGATAGGCCCCGAGAAGTTTCGCTACCTTTTCTTTTTCCTCCAGCGTCTTCAGCATTTCCTGCAGGCGCTTGCGATCTTCCTGCCCGGTCACCAGGTTGGCCGCGCCTTCCACGAAAACCATCTGCGTGCCCGTCTCACCGGCAAGCGCGCCTTGCTTGTAGAGTTCCTCGATCGAACTCATCAGCCGGTCATACTCACTTCGTTCCTGCTCAATTCTCCGAGCAAGTTCCACGCGCATCGACTCCATCGTCCAGCCACGAAAATTTTCGTTGATGTATCGGGCCGCCAGATCGAGTTGCCCCTGCGGCAGATCGAGCCGCAACACACGGTCGCGCACCAATCCTGAACGCGTCACCAGCACCGCCAGCACTTTCTGATCGCCCAGTCGCGAGAAGTAAACGTGCTCCAGCGCATTCTTGGCGCCGCTCGTCGCGACGGTTACGCCCACGTTGCGCGAAATCAGCGACAACACGCGCGAAGTCCGCTCCATAAATTCCTGCACATCCGTAACGCCAGCCAGCGAGTCAGAAATCATGCTCTCTTCCTGCGGCGCCAGCTTCGCCTTCCCCGAAATCTGCTCTACGTAATATCGGTACGCATCGGTAGTCGGTATGCGCCCCGAGGAGGAATGCGTCTGCTCGAGAAACCCAGCCTCCGAAAGGTCAGCCATAACGTTGCGAATCGTCGCCGGACTCAAGCCCTCGCGAATCGACCGCGACAGAGTGCGCGAACCGACCGGCTCGCCCGTGGAAATAAACGTCTCCACAATCGCCGTCAGAACTTCGTGCTCGCGCTTGCCGATATTAGGGTCAGATGGCATTTCGTTTCCTGGGATGATACAGGCTTGCAACCAGCTCCGCTCTCCCTGCTAAGTATTTTAGATGCAAAAACTTAGCCCAAGGTCGCAAACCCGCGCCCTGATTGGATTCTAGGAACGCCTCATTGTCCTGTCAAGGACCGCGAAAGTGAAGTGGTGTCCTCTTTCGAGCCGAGCAGTCGCATAAGTAGCGCCGGCATCTTGGCGGCTGTCCCGAGGGCGTCCTCGCCCTCGGCCCTCGAAGCTCCTCATGCGAAACTATTGCAGATGAAATCCAAACCTCACATCGCTGTCATCGGCGCCGGCGCATTCGGTGGTTGGACCGCCCTTCATCTTCTCGAGCGCGGAGCCCGCGTCACTCTGCTCGACGCCTGGGGGCCGGGCAACTCGCGCGCGTCTTCCGGCGGCGAAACCCGCATCATGCGCGGCACCTACGGCCCCGACCAGCCCTACACCGAACTCGCCGCGCGCGCACTCAAGCTCTGGAAAAAATATGAACAACGCTGGAAACGCCAATTCTTGCATCGCACCGGTGTTCTTTGGCTGGCCAGCACCCACGACGATTCATTCGAGAGCGGCTCACTCACTCCACTGCGCAAAGCCAACATCAAGTTCCAGGAACTTTCCGCGCGAGATATGAAACAGCGCTGGCCGCAAGTCAATTTCGCCGGAGTTCAGTGGGGAATCTTCGAACCGCAATGCGGATACCTCGAAGCCCGCGCCAGTTGCCAAGCCGTAGTCGATGCATTCATCGCCGCAGGCGGCACATATCGCCAGCTCGCAGTCTCATCCGATGGATTAGAAAGCCCGCCGCTCCGCAGCCTATCGCTCTCCGACGGCTCGCAACTCAAAGCCGACCACTACGTCTTCGCCTGCGGACCATGGATGGGCAAGCTGTTCCCCAAAACTCTGGGCAAAATTATCCATTCCACCAAGCAGGACATTTTTTTCTTCGGCACGCCCGCCGGAGATTCCCGCTTCACCGACAATCATCTTCCAGTGTGGGGCGACCACGGCGACCGTTTTTTCTACGGCATCCCCGGCAGCGATCGTCGCGGATTTAAAATAGCCGACGACACCCGCGGTCCCGCGTTCGATCCCACAAGCGGCGAGCGAGTGGTAAGCCCAGCTACGCTCAAACGAGTCCGCGAATATCTGATGTTCCGCTTTCCCGCGATAAAAGACGCTCCACTGATCGAAACGCGAGTCTGCCAATACGAACAGACCGCCGACGCCCACTTCATAGTCGATCGCCATCCGCAAACAAATAACGTCTGGCTGCTAGGCGGAGGCTCCGGCCACGGCTTCAAACACGGCCCCGCCCTGGGAGAGACGATGGCAAAGTTGATCCTGAAAGATGGAAGCGCACCCGACGTGTGGCAGCTAAAGCGGTTTCTCAAGAAAGCATAGAGGTCACAGAAGCTCTACCCTGTGACCCTCTGTGACCTCTGTGTTAAAGATTTTCCCTACTGAATCGAAATCACGCTAGCAGACTCGCCAGCCTTAATCTCTCCAACTCGCGCAGCAACCCGGCGAGCAAATTCAAAGATCGACTTAGCATGCGGAGAATTCTCGCCCTCAAGCACGATAGGCTTTCCTCCATCGCCAGACTTCCGCACCTCAGGGTCAAGCTCAATACTCCCAAGAAACGGCACGCCGAAATGCTTCGCCATGTTCTCCGCGCCGCCGCGCGAAAAGATATCGATCTCATGATTGCAATGCGGACAAGTAAAGAAGCTCATATTCTCAACCACGCCCACCAGATCCACTTTCATCTGTCGAAACATTTCAATTGCCTTGCGCGCATCCTGCAACGAAACATCCGACGGAGTCGAAACCACCACCGCGCCCGTCAGCGGCACCGACTGCACCAGCGACAACGCAATGTCGCCCGTCCCCGGCGGCAAGTCGATCACCATGTAATCCAAATGTCCCCACTCCACCAGTCCCAGAAACTGCTTCACAATCTGGTGCAGCATAGGACCGCGCCAGATAATCGGCTTGTCTCCCGGATTCAGAAATCCCACCGAAATCACCTTCAGCCCAAACGCCTCCAGCGGCTCAATGCGATTCTCGCCAACCATCTTCGGCTGCCCGCTAACGCCCAGCATCAGCGGCACGTTCGGCCCATACACATCGGCATCGAGCAGCCCAACCTTATGCCCCATCTTTGCCAGCGCGACCGCCAAATTTACCGAGAGCGTAGTCTTCCCCACTCCGCCCTTGCCCGAACCAACGGCAATAATGGCATCAACTCCCGGCAACGGTTGCGGCCCCGGCGCGCCCTGCCCGGGATGAGACGGCATATGTGCACTCAATGGATCACACTCCAAGGGATGAATCGCGAAGATGAGACAGAACCCAAGCTGATTATACAGGTGGAGGTGGAGCTACGTCGGCGAGTCGAGCCGATCATGGAAGCAGCTATCCGATGCCGAGACCGACGGGACAGCCGGCGGCGAGTGGGGCGCGCCCCGCGTCGGCGGGTGTACTATGACCTTTCCCGGAGGCAAAATGAGCAGCAATGAAGCAGTTGCTCTTGAGGCTAATTTCAGAGGATGGCAGGAGAAGCGATTCCCGACTCCGTCGAAAGACTTGAACGTCTTCGAGTACTATTGCGTTGACCAATTCCTTCGACCGTTTGATCTTAGCGACAGCCAACTCAAGACCGGCCTAATTGGCGGAGGCAAAGACGGAGGCGTTGACGGCCTGTACATGTTCGTCGATGGCGAACTCGTTGATGCCGAGACCGAATTAGACCCGAAGAACCCTAATCGAGTCAGACTCTTGATTATGCAGATGAAAGAGGGTGAAGGCTTTTCACCTACCGCCGTAGACAAGTTCCAATTTTTTAGTGACGACCTTCTAGAACTGACACGAAAGAAGGCTGACTATCACCAGACTTACCGAGAAGAGCTAATCGTTGCAATGCGACTCTTCAAAGACAAGCTCGGCATCATCGTGGGCCAAAACCCGCCTCTGCAGGTTGATTATTACTACATCACAAAGAAAGACGTTGAGCCAAATGAGGACTGCAAAACCTCAGCTAAGAAGGTGCTCGGCGTAGTCGCAAAGCATTTCCCCGGCGCAAAGGCCGATCTTCATTTTGTGAACGCCTCGGCCTTATGGAAACAGGTCCAGACGCGCCCACCAAAAACAAGAATACTCAAGTGGGCTGCACAGTCGTTATCAACCCCAGAGGGCCAAATCGGACTTGTGCGTCTGGCAGACTACTACCAGTTCATTATCGAGAACAATGGCCAGCTTGCCGAAAGATTTTTCGACTCAAATGTGCGCGGTTACTGGAAAACAACAACTGTGAATAAGCGAATCGCCACTTCCCTTAAGGCTGGCAGCCCACCCGAATTTTGGCTACTTAACAACGGAATCACCATTCTTACGGAACAGATCGGGGCGGCTGGGCATCTAGAAGCAGACGTGACGGACCCACAAATCGTTAACGGCCTTCAGACATCGCGGGAAATTTACAACTACTTCAGCACCGCCGCTGCTCCCATCCCTTCTGATAATCGGCGCCTGTTAGTTCGGCTTATCACGACCACAGATACGGCGATACGCGATAGTGTCATCCGCAGCACGAATAGCCAAAATGAGATGCCGGAAGAGGCATTAAGAGCCACAGACCCGATCCACCGCCAGATCGAGACGCTGTTTCACAGATATAACCTCTACTATGACAGACGACAAGGCTATTACCGCGACCAAGGCAAACCAGTCGCACAGATCGTAAGCGTGGTCGAACTTGTGCAAGCAATGCTCTCGGTGGTGCTCAAACGGCCCGACGAGGCGAGAGGACGACCGCGAGACTACGTAAAGAAAGACGCCCTGTATAGCTCTATCTTTGGCAAGGAGCAGTACAATCTCAACATCTATCTGCAAAGCACTCGAATTGTGAGAGCAGTTTCAGATTTCCTGGATGCGCTGGGATTGGACACGGTACACCGCCGCAATCTTCCGTTTTGGCTTTGCATGTATGCAACGTGCGCGAAAATCGGGAGTGTCTATGCTCCCCCCGGCGAAATACTAAAACTTGACGTATCCACCCTCACTACTGATTTTCTCCAAGACTGCTATGACCGCGTGTTTAAGCAGTACGATAAGCTTGCCGAAAAACATAAGGTCAACGGAGAACGCGATTACGATGCCCTCGCCAAGGGTCAGGGTGGGTACTTCTTGAAAGCGATCACCAGCGAACTGAAAAGAAGATTCAATCCCAAGAAGACAAAGTGACAAGACGATGGACTACCGGGTGCCCCTGGACAATCTATCCTTTCTTGAAGCCGAATCGGAGTAAACTTTGAGCTGCTGCGGGAGTAAAGTCGAAATGGCTTCGCTAAATGGTGTCCTCACGCGCGATCCAGAGATTCTAGGTGGTACGCCCGTTTTTCGCGGAACGCGGGTTCCGTTTCAAGCGCTCCTGGATTACATCGAAGGCGGACAAACCCTTGACGAGTTTCTTGACGATTTCCCTACCGTAACGCGAGGCCGCAATCGACGCTCTCGAACACGCCAAAGGCGGCCAGCCTAAGCCATGCCCGTCCCGAATCGCATTCATTGGATAGCCGATAGTGCGATAATTCGGTTTCAGTGCCGCTTTTTGAGAACGCCGTCGAGATAATCCGCGCCAACCTGGAGGAAATTATCGCCCTCGGACGACCCAAGGTCGTCGAGATAGGCGAGTTGACGAATAACCAACTGGCCACGATCAACGAATTTCGGATTGAGAACGACCTTCCGCCAATCATTGCGCAAGTGAAGTTTCTCGGCAGGCACATCTACCAAAGCAGGATGTTGGGAAACGGATACACGGTCGATGAAATCATTGAGCAAATAGAAAGCGCTATGCACTCGTGTTCCGTTGTCAAGGTTTCCGAGGTGCGCACTGCGCTGGAAAATCCCAATCGGAGAATCGACCGCTACGGCAATGCCGTTTCCGACCGCGCGGTTCTTGAGTGCACGAAGTGGCACCCTTGGTCGGAGCTTTTCTCGGTAATCCCCGTCGGAGATGCAATCCGGCCCAAGAAATGAAAAGGGCCACCAAACCACGATGGCCCTCTTCACCAAACTCCGAGCGGCTCGCCTGGGTAACGGCTTTCTGTCCAGCGCCTCAGTCGCTCTGTTATTAGTCTATCCTGTTGGTCTGCTTTGTCAAGAAGTCTTGGCCTTTTCCTGCCTAACGAGCGCCGGCCCATCCTCCTCATTACAAGGAGCTTGCACGACCCGAACGGGCGGGTCTTCACTGCCCGCTTACGGTCGCGCCTAGCCCGGAGCACGCGGGCATCTATCTCGCGTACTCTGTTCCCACCCCGCAGCCCCTTCGAAATCCTTTGATAATGTAAACCATTCGATTTACACTCGTAGAGCGATTAGCGGAGTCGATCATTAAGATTGCCGCTAGGGATGGCGCGATGAAGAGACGGAGCGGACTGCCTCCAATTCATCCCGGCGAAATCATCAAGCAAGACATCCTGCCGTCAGTTGGCCTGTCTGTGACCGCGACTGCCAGGGCTTTGGGAGTGTCGCGCCAGATGCTGCACGCCGTTTTGGCAGGGCGCAAGCCGCTCTCCGCCGTGATGTGCCTGAGAGTCGCGCGGCTGTTTGGGGGCTCTCCCGAGCTATGGATGGACTTGCAGGCCACCTTCGATCTCAAAAAGTCGATGCAAAACAAGAAGGTCATGGAAGGCATCGCGCGGATCGTTCCGCTGAACGGAATCGAAGAAGCGCGCGTAAACCGCAGCCGGTCTTGCAAGGTTTGCCTTTGATATTCCTGAATCGCCGAAAAGATTTCCACAGCCCCGTTGTGACATCTGACCTTGCGCACAGCCCCAACTTCGTTCCATGATGGTCTCGGGCAGAGATTCCACAGACAGGAATTGCGAGAAAGGCTGAGCGGGTCAACAAGCGACCAGTAAGTCCTTTGCTGTCTAGATTTTAACCTCTAAGCCCTTTATCGCCTATATTTTGCGGGCCAAAACCTGCCTAACCTCATGATTCCAGATATCGAGGGGGGTGGGGAGGGGGGAGTAACCAAAAGATTAACCGCCAAGGAACGCGAGGGCACAGCGCTACTCGCACCTGTGGAAATGTTCCGGGATCGACGAAAACTCAGTAGCCTTCGCCCTCCAGCCGTACCTTTCCGCGGAACATGCGGAACAGTAGGGTGAAGTACCCAAGAGCGAGAATCATCCCGAAAATCCACCACGTCAAGCCGACCGTGAGTCCATGTCGGCCCGCAGCGGTGTTGAAGATGGTCAGGCTTCTGTGAACAGGGTCGGTGCTGGCCGGCAACACTACGGGATAAAGCGCGAAGGCTGCGCCCACCAGCATTCCGACGATGTAGAGAGCCGAGGCAACGAACGCGAGTTTGTCTTGTTGTTTGCGAATGGCGTGGATCATCGTGCCAAGACTGCCGAACACGAGGACGGGAATCAGGTATCCGACAGCATGTTGCCTGTAGTTGTCGAGAACCGAGGGTTGCACATAGCAGGTCGCGATCAGCGCAACGATGGTCAGGATCAGTTGCAGCGGCCACGCCCACAAAGCAATGCTGCGCGTGCGTTGATTTAAATCGCCGTCGGTCTTGACCGCGATATATAACGATCCGTGCGCGGTCAGCGTGACCAGCGCGATCACGCCGGTGAGCACCGTGTACCAGTCCAGAATTCCGGTATTCGCGCCCACGCGGAAGTTGGTCCAGAGCGGCTCGAAGAAATATCCGTCAGCTCCGAGCGGTACGCCGCGGACCACGTTGCCGAGTGCCGCGCCGAAAAAAATTGCCAGCAGCGCGCTGGACACGCAGAAGATTAAATCGAAGAATCCGACCCAGACGGGATTCTCCATGTGGGCGCGAAGCTCGATGCCGATGCCGCGCAGCATCAGCAGCCACAGAACCATCATCAGCGGCAGATAGAAGCCGCTGAAGCTGGAGGCATAAAGCAGCGGAAAGGCGAAGTAGAGCGTTCCGCCAGCGGCGAGCAACCAGACTTCATTGCCATCCCAAACCGGGCCAATGGCGCGGAGAATCCTTCGACGGTCGTCGGTCGTTTTGCCAGCGCTAAGATAAATTGCGCCAGCGCCGAGATCGAATCCGTCGAGCACCACATAGGCCGCAACCATCACGGCAACGATCATGAACCATAGTGTTTCCATGAGTCCTCGTCTTATTCGACTAAATCCGGTCCGAGTAAATGTCGAGTCGTCCCGCGAGACGGCAGCGCTAGTTCAGTGCCCCGTACTCACTTCAGCTTCAGGGCCCTGTTCGATTTCGCGTCGCACTAGAAACAGAAACAGAATTCCGAGCACCATGTACATGCCCATAAAGCCCAGCAGCGTAAACATTCCGTTCCCTGCTGAGACCAGCTTCGAATATCCGGCGGACGTGCGCATCAGGCCGTACACGAGCCAGGGCTGCCGGCCAAGTTCCGCGGTAATCCATCCGGCGGTGTTGGCGATGTAGGGGAACGGCAAGGCGAGCACCAGGATCCACAGCATCCAGCGGGCTGAAAATAATTTGCCGCGCCACAACAGGAACGCAGCAACCAGCATGATGGCGATGAAAATCGTCCCCAGCCCGACCATGATGTGGTAGCTGTAATAGAGCAGCGCGACATTGTCTGGCCACAGGTTCTGCGGGAAGGCGTCGAGCCCCTGCACATTGGCTTTCCACGCGCGGTAGGTTAGAAAGCTAAGCGCGTTCGGGACTTCGAGCGCATTATCGATCTTACGTTCGTCCACGTTCGGCTGGCCGAGGATTACCAGCGGCGCGCCGGGCTGGGTCACAAACAGGGCTTCCATGGCCGCGAGTGTGACCGGTTGATTCTCGGCAATCATGCGGCCCTGACCGTCGCCGGTCGGAAATAATTGCAAGACGCTGAAGATTAATCCGGAGACCACGCCGACGCGCACGAAAATCCGCGCGTGCTCCTGAAACTTTCCCCATAGCAAATAGAACGCACCGACTGACACCATCGCAAACGCACCGGTGATTACGGCTCCGCTCATGTTGTGCGCGTACTGCCACCAGGCCCACGGGTTGAGAACGAGTTCCCAGAAGCTGGAAAGTTGCACCGATCCATCCGCAGTGTTGGCGTAACCCACGGGATGTTGCATCCATGCATCGGTCGCGATGATGAAGAAGCCGGAGAGCCACGATCCAAGAAAAACGGCGACTGCGGACCACCAGTGCGCACGCGGGCTGAGGCGTTTTTCTCCGTAGAGAAACAAGCCTAGGAACGCCGACTCCAGAAAGAATGCGAACATGCCTTCCATCGCCAGCGTCTGCCCGATCACGCCACCGGCGAAGCGCGAGAAGTGCGACCAGTTCGTGCCGAACTGAAATTCCATGGGAATTCCGGTTACCACGCCCAGCACAAAGTTGATGCCGAAAATCCGGACCCAGAATCGCGCAGCTTGATTGTAGGTCTCATCGTTACGGCGCAGGGCGAGCGTTTTGAGCACCACGATCAGTGGCGCCAAACCCATGGTGAGTTGCGGAAACAGATAGTGGAAGGTGACTGTGAATGCGAAGTGGATGCGATGAACTAGAAGCGCACTATCCATGAAGATTCCTCAAGGGCACGGAGTAGGCTATCTTTTTCGCCGAACCTCAGATGTGACGCCCGTCACAATGCTGCGAATTTACCGCCTCGGCTTGCGGCGCAGTTCAGACCGACGGTTCTCGCGACGGCGACCTGCGTCGTCGTAGCGCTGCTGCTCTTCTTCTGTCTCGGGAATTACTGCAGCGATCTTCAAACGCCGGCCTTCGCGATCGACCGCCACGAATGTGAGATAGGCCGATGCCACATGCTGCGCGGTGTCGGCGATATAGTTCTCGACGAAAACCTTCACGCCGACTTCCGCCGACGTATGGAACACGCGGTTCACTGACGATTTCAGAATCACCAGGTCGCCTACGCGCACGGGAACCAGGAAATCAATGTGATCGACCGAAGCGGTGACAGCGTAACTGCGCGCGTGCCGGTGAACTGCCATCGCGCCCGCGAGATCGATCCAGTGCATCAAGCGGCCTCCCAGGAGCGCACCCAGCGGATTGGCATCATTGGGCAGAACAATTTCGGCCATCTCCGAATGCGAATCTCTCACCGGCCGGGGCACCAGCGTCTCTTCGTTCATACTCGTCGTTCCTCTTTCAATTGCCGGCGGCAGTCGATCTAACTTGCGGCCTGCGTCACTTCCCGTCTTTTCCTCTTTTCGACGTAGGACTCGAGAAAACATTCGGCCATGCGCTGCACTCGGCCGTCGCGATGGAGTTCTCTCCACTGAGACGCGACTGGATCAAACTCCAACATCCCATGCTCCGCTGGACGATGACCGCGCTCGCATACGTAGCGAACGTGAATACGTCCGGAGGTCGCGTTTTCGCCGCACACGGTTCGAGCGGCAAAGCGGATTGAATCCCACGCCCGCTCTTGCGGTAAGCGCCCGCAATCGTGCGCATAGCCAAGGTTGCAGAAATCCCGTAATTCATTCTGCGAAGGGCTTTCACCCTCGTGCCCCGGCGCAGTGCATTGCCCATTCCATCCACATCCCAGCGGAAGACGTGGTGCGTGCAGCCAGTTACCGTCCGCCAACTTCTCTATCGGCATGAAAAACGGACACGCCATCGGCAACCACTCCGTAAAAAATGAGATTTAAGGACTGCCCATTCTACTCATCTCCGCGGCTGGTAGCCAGTTAAAGACAGGTTGTGGCGCATTCAAAAAAACTTATTCCGACGGTTTAGAAGCCAAAATTGATTTCGGAGCTTTTACGGCGCGGCTGAAGAGGTTGCGGAAAGCACATTGCCAATGCGATGACCGTCCGCCGGGGCTTCAAGCCCTTCCGATCCCGACACCTGACGCGGCGCTGAAGCGACCGCTCTTCCACGGCACTGCACGCGTTTATGAGTTTTTCCGCAACCTCTTAAACCGCGGCGTTACAAAACGGATTCCAGCTCAACCACTTCCTAAAGGCCGGCCGCGAATCGCATCGAAGGCTCGATTTGTAGTACTCTCGTTTTAGCTGGCCACTGACTACTGCTTATGGATCGCATTGCCGCGCTCAACGACGTCCTCACCCAGAATCCGAACGATACCTTCGCACGCTACGGCTTGGCGATGGAGTATTCCAAGCAGGGCGACCTCGACCGGTCGCTTGCTGAATTTTCCATCTTGCTCAAAGCCAGTCCTGACTACACTCCTGGCTACTTTATGGCCGCGCAGACGCTGGCGCACGCCGACCGCATCGCCGAGGCTAAGACTATGCTCACCGACGGCATCGCTTCAGCGCGCCGTACCGGAAATTTGCACGCGCAGGGCGAGATGGAAGGTATGCTGGCAGACTTGGGGTGAACGACTGTCGATTGATTCACCCTGCCATCCTTCCCATTGCCCACTCCACCAACCCTGGGAACAATTGATAAACCTTCACCGGAATGTGCATCGTCCAGGGCACAATCACTTCCCTCTTCCGCTTCAAATATCCCTGCAGCGTCGCCCGCGCCACGCGCTCAGCGCTGATGCCTCGCGTTGATCCCACGCGCTTCACTTCATGGCCCTGCACCGCATTCTCGCTAAAGGGCGTGTGCACGCGGCCCGGACAGACAGTGAGCACATGAATTCCTTCTTTCTTCAGTTCCACACTTGCGGCCTTACCCATGGCATTCAGTGCAAACTTCGTCGCGCTGTATGCCGCGTGAAACGGCACCGGAATGTGCCCCGCGACGCTCGATATGTTGATGATCGTTGCTTTGCCCTGCTGGCCTGCACCCTGTTGCCGCATTACCTGAATCACAGCCTGCATCGCCGCTACCGCTCCAAACAGATTCGTGTCGAACATTTCGCGGCACGCGGCCATATCCATTTGCGCCACCGAATCGAGCAAGCCATGCCCGGCATTGTTTATCCAAACGTCAATTCTCTTGAAATGATGTAGCGTCAATCCAATCGCCCGGTCAATATCCTCCCGATGCCTGACGTCGCAAGCCAAAGCCAGAGTTCGCTCGCCATGCCCCACGCGGCCGCGCGCCGCTTCCACCCGGCTTGCATCGCGCGACAGCATTACCACGCTCGCGCCATGATCGGCAAAAATCTTCGCAATCGCTTCCCCGATCCCCATGGAGGCGCCCGTCACCACCACAATTTTCCCTGCAAGGTCCATAGCGCGCTTTTATTCCTATGCAACTTGTGAAGTCAAGCGCTAAGGTACAATCAGGACGGCGCGGTCGTTTTTCGCGGATCATTTTCGCGGATCATTTTTACGAATTACTTTTCGTGCGGATGGTTTCGCGAGCATCCGCGCACTCGTCACCGGAGATCACTTGGACGCCCTCTTACCCCTGTTCCCGCTCGAAGTCGTCCTGTTCCCCGGCACTCCGTTGCCCCTGCACATCTTCGAACCGCGCTATAAAGAAATGATTAGCGAATGCCTCGCCGGGCACCGCACCTTCGGCGTGGTGCGCGCCCTCGAGCAAGGCCTGGCTGATGTGGGATGCACCGCGGAAATCATAACGATCGTGAAAGAGTATCCCGATGGACGCCTCGACCTCGTCGCCGAAGGACGGAAGCGTTTCGAAGTCGTGCGCGTCAATCAGGAGCGGTCTTTTCTGCAAGCCGAGGTTCTTATGATCGCGGATGAACCCGGCAGTTCCTCTCAGACGGATTTCGCGCGCGCGGTTGCGTTGCATTCTGAGCTGCTGGCTATCGCCGGTGCTCAACAGGATCTCTCCGCCGCCGATCCTTTGTTGCTCTCTTTCTATCTCGCTGGATCGCTGCCGCTAGACTTGGATTTCAAGCAGAAACTTCTCTCGTTGCGCTCGGAAGCAGAGCGAATTCTTCTACTGACCTCTTATCTCGAGATCCTGATTCCAAACCTTCGACGCGCCGCTTCTGCCCGCGAGAAAGCTGGCGGCAACGGGCACGTGCATTAACGACGGGCTTCGGGCAGCGGCGAGGATGACCGGTCACAACATCTTTATCACGGTGGCCACAGACGGTCGCCACGCAACCCAGGTTCGGCATTTGCCGACGCCCGGTAGCCGAAGCCCGAAGCCCGGCATTCCCGCGTATAATCCAGAAAAGTATTCGGGGGTTCCGTCATGTCTGTTCCTCGCACGCTGGGCGAATTGCGGCGCAGTGATTTTTCCGAAGAACGTTTGCGCACTCGCCGCGTGAAAGACGAACTCCGCGACAATCTGATCGCCCGCCTGCGCCGGCACGACGACTCCGGCATCTTTCCTGGAATCGTGGGCTATGACGACACCGTCGTGCCGCAGATCGTGAACGCTGTGCTTTCGCGGCACAATTTCATTCTGCTCGGATTGCGCGGCCAGGCCAAAAGCCGCATCCTGCGCGCCTTGACGACGCTGCTTGATCCTCAGATGCCCTATCTCGCCGGCTGTGAGATTCGCGACAATCCGTATGCGCCGATCTGCCGCCGTTGTCGCGAGGAAGTCGCGCGACTCGGAGATGCCACACCGATTGCTTATCTCACTCCCGACGACCGCTACGTGGAAAAACTAGCGACGCCCGATGTGACCATTGCCGACCTGATCGGCGACATCGACCCGATCAAAGCGGCGCGCGGTGGCCACGAACTTTCGAGTGAGTTCACCGTTCACTATGGCTTGCTGCCCCGTGCCAATCGCGGCATTTTCGCGATCAACGAACTGCCCGACCTCGCCGGAAAAATTCAGGTTGGCCTCTTCAACATCATGCAGGAAGGCGATGTGCAGATTAAGGGATATCCCATTCGCCTGCCGCTTGATGTTGCCATCGTCTTCAGCGCGAATCCCGAGGATTACACGGCGCGCGGAAAAATTATCACTCCGCTCAAAGACCGCATTGGATCGGAGATTCGCACGCATTATCCGGCAACGGTCGATGAAGGGATTGCCATTACGGCGCAGGAAGCCTGGACCAGCCGCAAGGGTCACGCGATGCACTTGCCTGCTTACATTCAGGAAGTGATCGAGCGCATTGCATTCGCCGCGCGCGACGACAAGAAAATTGACAAGCGCAGCGGTGTCAGCCAGCGCCTGCCGATTTCTGCGATGGAGAACGTTGTCTCGAACGCCGAGCGCCGCGCTCTGCGCAACGACGAGCGGCTCGTTGTGCCCCGCGTTAGCGACGTCTACGCCGCGCTGCCGGCTATCACCGGAAAACTCGAACTGGAATACGAGGGCGAAATGAAAGGCGCGGACTTTGTGGGCCGTGAACTGATACGCTCCGCCATTGCGAAAACCTACGACGAATATTTCACCGGAGCAAACGTGCAGCAGATCGTGCAGTGGTTCGACCTGGGCGGCGAGATTCAGCTTTCGGATTCGATTTCGGCGGTTGAGGCACTTGAGAACTTGAAAAAGATTCAGGGACTGATCGATAAACTGGGTCCGCTTGGCGTTTCGCAGAAGGAAAGTGCCGAGCAGCAAGTCTCGGCGGCGGAATTCATTCTTGAAGGCCTGCACGCGCACAAGCGCATTGGGCGCAACGAGGAGCGAGTCTTTAAAGCCGGGGAGAAGAAGCCGGAACCGCAGCGCGAGAAAAGTTTCGACAAAGAAGAACCGCCGTATAGGCAAAGAAGGCAGTTTAACTAGAAAACCCGGCTTCTAGCTCCTAGCTTCTAGCCAAACCCGGTTTTAGCTAGAAGCTAGCAGCTAGAAGCTAGAAGCTAGTAGCTATCATGAAACGCATCCGCTACAGCAAATACGTTCCCGACCCTGCGGGCGAAATGAGCATGGAGGACTTGCTCAGCGCGCTCTCCGACTATTTGCTGCAAAGCGGCTTTCAGAGCGACATGTGGTACGAGATGCCCGAGGGCGAACAGACTCTCGATGACCTGCGCCGCGCGATCGAGCAAGCCTTGATGGAAGGCGATCAGTTCGACGAAGATATGCGCGAACGGCTCGATCAGATGGCGGCTGACGGTGAACTCGACGAACTGATCGAAAAGCTGATCGAACGCATGCAGCAGGAAGACTACATTTCAATTGACCAACCGGCGGATCCAGCGCGTCCATCCGGCGTCGGCGGCCAGGTCGGAGAAAATCAGCAGAATGCGAAATTCGAGATCACCGACAAGAGCCTCGACTTTCTTGGATTCAAATCTCTGCGCAACCTGCTCGGGTCGCTCGGGAAATCCAGCTTCGGACGCCACGACACTCGCGACCTTGCTACCGGTATCGAAGCGAGCGGCGCATCGCGTACCTACGAGTTCGGTGACACGCTCAACCTCGACATTACGGCCACGCTATCGAGTGCCATTCAGCGCGAGGGGCTCAGCCTTCCGCTCAACATCGAATACCGCGATCTGCAAGTTCACCAGTGCGAGTATCAATCTTCGTGCGCGACGGTGCTCATGCTCGATTGCTCGCACTCGATGATTCTTTACGGCGAAGACCGCTTTACTCCTGCGAAGAAAGTCGCCATGGCGCTGTCGCATTTGATTCGCACGCAGTATCCCGGTGACTCGCTTTCGCTTGTGCTGTTTCATGACTCTGCCGAAGAGGTTCCGCTTTCGCAACTGGCGCGCGTGAAAGTTGGACCTTATTACACGAACACGCGCGAAGGCCTGCGCCTCGCGCAGCGTATCTTGCAGCGGCAGAGAAAAGACATGAAGCAGATCGTCATGATCACCGACGGCAAACCTTCGGCGCTCACTCTTGAAGATGGGCGCATTTATAAGAATGCCTTTGGGCTCGATCCGCTGGTCGTCAGCCAAACTTTGGAGGAAGTTTCGAAATGCAAGCGCGCCGGCGTGCTCATCAACACGTTCATGCTCGCGTCTGATTATGGCTTGGTGCAGTTTGTGCAGAAAGTGACGGAGATGTGCCGCGGCAAAGCTTACTTCACCACTCCCTATACGCTGGGGCAATATCTGTTGATGGATTACATGTCGCGGAAGACGAAGACGATTCACTGATCGATCTGGCGCGACGGCTCTCGCCGCGTGGCCCAAACTGCTGATATCTTTGTAGTAATCCATGGCAAATTGCATTCGATGCGGCCGGCAGCTTCCAGGTTTGACCTTCGGCAAGAAGATCTGCCAGTGGTGTGTGCAGCACGAGAAGTACCAGCGCGGAGAACTGGCCGACGACGCACCGCAACCAATCATGCAGACGCCGTGGGTTCGCGGTGGTGAATCCACTATCGGCGTCACCCAGGTGATTTTCGGGATCTGCGCCGCTGTATTTGTCGGCATGATAATTGCCTCCGGAAATCCTCTCGCCTTCCTCAACCCGTTGGCGATGCAGCAGTTTTCGATTTCGGAGAGCATTCACTGGGGAGCCAACCTAGGCTTGATTACGTTCTCAGGCGAATGGTGGCGCCTGCTGACCAACGTGTTCGTTCATGGCGGCCTGCTTCACATCGCCTTCAACATGTGGTGCCTGTGGAACCTCGGCCAACTCTGCGAGTCGCTCTATGGACGCTGGACCTACGTGTGCATCTATCTGACCTGCGGGGTGGGAGCGAGTCTGGCCAGCGCCGCATGGCATCCTTACGTATCCAGCGTAGGCGCGTCCGGTGCAATTTTCGGTCTGGCTGGTGCGCTCATCACCGCTCTTAAATTAGGTGAGTTCTCCCTTCCTCGCTCCGCGCTCTCGGGCACGCTGAAAAGCCTGGGTGCGTTCGTGGTTTACAACCTTATATTTGGAGCTATAATCCCCGGCATCGATAACACTGCCCACATCGGGGGCCTGGTAACGGGATTGATACTCGGCGCACTTATCGCTCTCATTGCTCCGCGGCAAGACCAAGCCCCACGCCGCGCGGCCATTTTCGTTATCATGATTCTTGCCCTGACCGTGGGCGCGATCGGGACAGTCCGTCATTACCGCATCCCGCTGCGCTTCGGACGAGTGACATATGAACGCTCGGCGAACACTCCTTCGAAACAACTCTTCAGGGACGACCGTCCCTAGCCGTCGGCCTTCTTGACCGCCAACTCCGCGCCCTGGAATCCGATGCGGCTGTGCGTACCATCGCAAAACGGTTTGTTCACCGAGCCGCCGCAGCGGCACAGGGAGAACGCGGGCTTGCCGGTGAGGTCGTACTGCGTTCCGTTAACGTCGACGAGTTCAATCGAGCCCTCGGGAGCCTCGACACGGAAAGGGCCATTCGGACGGACTGTGATTTTTACCTGAGCCATTAGTTTGGTTCCTCCAACCTTGCGAGTTTCTAGTAAGAACAAAAAGATATCATTCGGCGGGGGCGCATGTTGCGCGCATCGTTGGCGCAGTTTGTAGTTGGCGTGGACTTTGTAGCTGTGCATCTGCCGCGTACTGATGCGGGAGTAATCTCTGTAACCGAACTGGAAGCCAGCAGCTGCGCACTCCACACGAAAAGCTAAAGGCTAGCGGACGTTTCTAGAACTCGTAATGCACTCCAGCGGTTAGGTTGTTTGCATGGAAGTTCCGAGGGGCGGTGAACCCGAAGGCCGGACCGCTCATCGCAGTATTGGGCAGTGTGCTGCAGGGCACGACGGGGGCCGGCGCAGCCAGCGTCGGGAGCGCGCTGGAGGGATTGCAATACTGCGCTCCCGAAGGGCCGCCCTCGCCGTAGCCGAAGTAGTTATACTCGCCCTTCCAGATGAGATTCTTTCGCATTGCGTAGGAGAGATTCACAAAAGGCGATAGGTAAGTAGAGACCAGCGATCCGTTCACATCGCGCGGATCGTTGAAAAAGCGGCTGCCGTTGACCGAGCTTATTCGGTAGCCAATGTTGGCGTGGAATTTCTCGACCGGCGAAAGAGCCAAGGCCACTGACGCGTACTGGGTCGGAGCGTTCATGAAGTCCTTCGCCGGACCAAAAGTATAAGGACTCCCCGGCACGCGGGGAGTCGGAGACGGGCAGGCCACGCCGGTGGGCGTCGCGGCGCCCGGTATGGTGGGGCTTGAGGCCGTGCCCAGGAAGCAGATGTTGGTCGCCGTGTAGACGTCGCTGTAGGCATAGCCGATGTCGAACCCGTAGTGCTCGTTCGGCATCAAGTCGGCGTTCAAACTCAAGATGCGGCTATGGTCGACGTGCTGGAGTGGGCCATCAACGGACGCTATGCCTGTATTGTTCGTATTGTTGTGGCGCTCGAGGTCATTGTAGACGCCGGAGAACGTCACCCAGGTGTGCGGCCGGTAAGTGGTGCGAATTCTGTAATGCTCAAGCTCGCGGGGCGCGACCGGGGTGAGGGCATTGTCGCCGTGCAGAACCTCGACCGAACCGTTGATGTTCCAGTTGTTCGCCGGCCGCACATTGACGCCGAGAGTAACGCCGTTCTCGTCGATGACGAACTTGGAGACACCGGTCAGGGATCCCGTGGTGTTCGCGGCGCCTTCGCCGACGGTGTGCTCCTGGTAGTGATAGGTGAGCGTGAATGTGGTGCGATCCGTAAGGTCGTACGCCGCGGTGAGGTTGTTGGTGATGAACTTCTGGCCGAAGAAATCAAACAACGGCGTAGCGACGCTCGGACTGCCTTCAAACGTACGAGTTGCCATGAGCGTAATCGGGTTGATCGGAGTGTTGAACACCGTGGTGGTTAACGGCGTGCTATTGATGTTCGGGAGCGCGGCAGTCACGCTGGTTAGACTCGTAATGTTGGCCACTCCCGGCTGGTGCACATTCGAGTAGTCGATCTGATCGGAGATGCTGAACTTTTTCAGCGCCTGCCAGGTGACGCCGTAGTCGGTGGCGATCGCTTCCCGGTGGGCGCTGGCGTTGCCGGCATAGGTGCTTTCGCGGGTCGTTCCCGCCAGACCCTGGAAGTCGTCGTAGTAGTTCGCCAGGCTGGTGTTCGCGTAGGTGTAGCGAACGTTGCCGTTCATCGTAACGTTCTTGATGCTGGAGCTTTGGAACCGGAAGATTTCGGTGGGGAAGATTTCGCGGGTGGGCTGGGAACGCAAATAGCTGGTAATCACATTACACGCCGGATCGACGATGGGTAGACCGTTCGGAGTCTGCGCCGGGGAAATCGGGGAGGCTCCCACGCCGGCGTTGCAGGTGATGCCGACCGGCTGGTTGATCGGATTGTCGTAGTTCTGGAGCACTGCGACCTTTAATCCGTTGGCTTCCTGCAGGTTGAGATACTGGGGCGCCATGCTGAAATAGGAATCGCCCTTGTAGTGAGTGATCTGCTCTTCATAGGTCAACCGGGTCCGCGATACCGGCTTCCACTCGACCGATCCCGTCCAGTCGTCCGTGCTGTTGCGCTGATACTCCTGGAGCAGCACGTCGTAGGCGCCGGCCACCTGATAACCGCTGGGCGACAGGCTCGGACCCTCGAAGACGTTCTGCGAGTAGCCGACGCGGAAGGTCACCTTCGACAGCGGAAGCAGTGTAAGTTTGGTATCCGTCATGCGGCGCACCGAGTTGTTCAAAAACGGCGACTCCGTCACCTGCGGCCACGGGTAGGAACCCGTCGGCGCCAAGGTGGGACCGATTGGAATCGACTGGCCGGGCGGAAGGTTCGGATTGCCCAGCAGGTTATAGTCGAAGTACTGGCGGTCACGGCGGAACAAGCCGGAGAAGTCATAGAGCTTGCCCTTGGAAAAGTCCAGCTTGGCAATGTCGTTCGGATCGCCGCCCAGCCCGCTGGCAAAGACTTTCAAGTGATCGACGAGGGTGTTCTTCGTGCCCGGCAGCGCGCGCAGCTCATAGGTCTCGCCCAGTATGCGCGGACCAGACTGCTCGTTGACCAGAGTGTCATACATGGCACCGCTGCCGTCGATATTGGCCACGTGCCCGCCCAGATCGATGGACTCATGAAGCGTGTAGCCGTCCGGAGCGGATTGGTGAGACACAAATATTGGAGCCTGCGCGACGGCAGTGCCCGGCGTCAAGCCCAAAATGGCTGCGGCCATGCCCCCGACGATGCATCGGGCTGCCGCAAGAGAATGCTTTTCATTCAACCGCCGGGAAATCCATCCTGGGTTCATCATATTGAAAGCCTCACTCGAAAACATTGCTCGTCGAGACCTTGAATCCCTACGCGCAATCGGAACGCGGAACGCGCCTCCGCAATTTTCCAGGCGCAATCCATGACCCCTACCTAAGGAACGCCGCATTCATGTTCGAGCCATGAATATAGGTATGGCAGTTCGTACAAGTTATGGTTTCCGACGACCCTGCGCCCATGCCGTGAACCGTGTTGTTAGCTACGCCGCTGTGGCACTGGTTGCAAAGCGGGGCGATGGCCGGCATGTTCAGGAGGCGCGGGTTCTGGGAACCGTGCGGAGTGTGGCATCCCAGACACCCCTCGGCCTTGACCGCGACGTGTTCAAAAACGAACGGCCCGCGCGTCTCGGTGTGGCACTTGGTGCAGATCGCGTTCTGGTCGGCCGTGGACTTCAGGTTGTTGGCGCCGAAGGTGCCGTGCACGTCGTGGCAATCGCTGCACGTGATCAAGCCTTCGTTCACCTTGTGGTGGAACGGCATATTGAACGCCGGCTTCGTGTCGGAGTGGCACTGGAAGCAGAGAGTAGGCTGCGAAACCTTCAGCAGATGTTCTTCTTCCTTGCTCTGATGAACGCTGTGGCAGCTAATACAGCCGACCTTCGCCTTGGCGTGGGGCGAGCGGTCAAAGTTCGGGTGCGCTCCCGCGTGACAGGTCAGGCACTTGGCGTCAACCTCTTTGGCCGAGTGCTTCGCGGGATTGAATATCTTGGTCTTGTCGCCGCCGCCCGCCACGTGCTCCGCTCCGGGACCATGGCAGCCCTCGCAACCCTGCATTGACGGACCACCTTTGGTGTTCAATGTGGTTTTCCAGTGCGGCGTTTTCTGCCAGGCGTTGTAGATCTCCTCGTGACAGGTTTTGCAGGTGTCCGCGCCCACGTATTTGGAATCCTCAGCCGACGCTGCAGCAGCCGGGGGCGCGCTAGCGGACTGAGCGTTCTTGGCGGGAGCGGGCTGGCTCGCCTGCCCGGAGGCATCGGCGACGACGAGAAGAAAGAATGTCGAGAACAGAAGAACTCGAGAGGCCCTGAAACTTGCTGGCATTCGCATTAGCACGTCCTCCCTTGATGCCCGGGGCTTGTCATGAATCTGTGTAAGAGAATCATTTGACTTATCGGCCTGTATCTCATCTTTCGGCTTCTGCGTCATCGCCTCAAGTGCAGAACGCAAGGACGAGCCCAAAAGTCTGCGCTGCAATTCCCACTTTGAAACTTCGAACCGAGACCGCACAAAGACTTCTCAGCCCCGAGGCTCGCCGTTCGTGAGCACCACCTTGAGCGCGCTCTCTCGTGCCGCGTTGCCAAAGGTGTCATACGCCTTCATGATGTCGTTCATGGCAAAACGGTGAGTCACGAGCTTGGCGGGCTGCAGCTTCCCGGAACGCACGACCTTCAGCAGCATCGGGGTCGTAACGGCGTCCACGAGCCGGGTGGTGAGGGAGATGTTGCGGTCCCAGAGTTTTTCCATGTGCAACTCGACGGGCTTGCCGTGGACGCCTACATTGGCGATGCGGCCACCGGCCGCGACGATTTCCTGGCAGATGGCAAAGGTAGCGGGAAGCCCGACGGCCTCAATGGCCACGTCGACGCCGGCGCCTTCAGTGAGTTCCATCACCTGATGAGCGGCATGGCCATCGGAGCTGTTGATCAATGTGGTTGCGCCAAACTTCTTCGCGACCGCGAGACGCTTGTCATCGAGGTCGATCATGAAAATTGCCGCGGGCGAATAGAATTGCGCGGTCAGCAAAACGGCGAGGCCCACCGGGCCGGCGCCGATGATCGCGATGGTGTCTCCGGGCTTGACCTGTCCGTTCAGAACGCCGCACTCAAAGCCTGTGGGCAGAATGTCGCTGAGCATGACCATGGCTTCTTCATCGGCGCCGGCCGGGAAGTGGTAGAGACTGCCATCGGCTTCAGGGATGCGAACGTATTCGGCCTGAGTTCCGTCGAGGGTATAGCCGAGAATCCAGCCTCCATGGCGGCAATGGGAATACATGCCTCGTTTGCAGAAGTCGCACTTCAGGCAGGCGGTGACGCAGGAAACGATGACCTTGTCGCCGACGTGAAACTCCGAGACTGCGGCGCCGACCTGCTCGATGACACCGATGGCTTCGTGGCCGAGAATGCGGCCATCGGTCACGGCGGGGAGATCGCCTTTGAGAATGTGGAGATCGGTTCCGCAGATCGTAGACGTGGTGACCCGCACGATGACATCGGATGGGTGCTGGATGGTCGGGCGCGGCTTATTCTCCCAGCCGTACTTGCCTGGACCGTGATAGACCAGAGCCTTCATGGTGCCATCGGGTGTGGGAGTCGCGGGCGAGATCGCATGTTCGAGTTCGGCGGTTGGCATGAATGTTCCTCGAGCAGATCGTAGAACGGTGCCGCGTAGTGCGACTGTTCAATTCTGCTCACTCGGTGATCTGAGATAGGTCGATCCCGTAAAAAGGACGGAGTCGGGTGGACAGCTACGAGCACGCTGGACGAAGTTGCGTGAGCGATCAAACTGCTGGGTCGACGCGGCGGAGGCGGCGAATGTCAAAGAAAACAATTATCGCTCCAACTACCAGCACCCAGATAGCTGACCTTGCCATCCACTGGTTGAGAAAGCTAACGAACCTTGCGGCTTCGGTGGGAGGTATGTCATTTCCGCTCAACGCCTGCAGCAAGTTGGCTCGGAACAGCCAGTAGATCAATCCCCAGGAGCAGCAGTCGAGCGCGAGACGCAGGCTGGCGCTCAGGCGCGTCCAGCGCGCCTTCGCGAGATTCAGGCCGGAGACGACGATGCCAGCCAGGCTGAGCGCTACTAATCCCCAGAAAAATTCCGGCCAGCGGTAGGAGAGCGTGACGGTCAATCCGAAAAAGTGGAAGACGCGATGAAAGACGTCAAGCTGCACCCACACGGCAAGGGTTGCGACCACGATCGTCAACTCGAATATGGTCGAGCCGCGGGAGACGCGGTTGGGGTCGCGCACCGCGGGGAGGGCGTGAGGGTTCCAATCGTTTACCAGGTGCGAGCGCGCCTGAGAGCGATCCAGAAGCGCGAAAATCAGGGTATTGATGAAGAGCGACCAAGTGCATGCGAGCCACCAGGGCTCGAGCGATGCGAACATTGCGGCTCCGGGGTGGTCTGCGCGAAAGTCCGGAGAGAAGATGGCGATGCCCATCCACAGCAACAGCCACGGCAGCAAGAAATAAAGGATCAGCGACCGGATGATGACGCGGTAGATGGGAAACAGTGCCGGGCCGATTAGCGACTGCTGCGGCAGGTAGCGCCCGGCCACGGCGATGGGAGAGCCGCAGCGTTTGAGGATGGGTTCGACTTCGGCGTCGGTAAGCGGGTGGCCGAGTTCGGCTTCTTTTTCTTCGAGCTGCGAGCGAAGATCTTCGGAGAGCTCCGCGATGATGTCGTTCTTCTGATGGCGCGGCAGCCAGAATTTAACGGCTTGCAGGTAACGATCGATGAGTGCCATAACTGTGCTCCTTGAGACTGTTAACATTCGTGCCACTAAAAAATGTCTTCCAGCGATGCGTGAATGCTTTTCCACTCGATCAGCAACTGTTTGAGAATCAACTTGCCGTCGGACGAGAGACGGTAGAAGCGCTTGTTGCGCTTGTCCTCTTCGCGCCACTGGCTTACCAGCAGACCCTGAGTCTCAAGACGGCGAAGCAGCGGGTAGAGCGTGCCTTCGTCGATGGCCATACCGTGGTCGGCGAGGGTCTTGCGCAGCGTGTAGCCGTAATGCTCGGTGCGCAGAGCTGCTAGAACAGCCAGGGGAAGGCTGCCGCGGCGAAGTTCCTGGCGGAGGTTCTCGAAGCGTTCATCGTTGCGCGTATCGGGACTTGTGCTAGGCGACATATAGTGTATGACATACACTGTATGTTACACAGTACAGGATGTCAAGAATAAACTTGTCGATTGGGGCTAGGGCGAACACGGGGGCTGAAAGCCCCGAAGGAGTGAGGCTTACGCGGCGCTGAAGCGCCGCTCTTCCACTTTGCCGGGCGCTAAGGTGCGGCTACAGAGGCAATTCTTGCGTAGTCGGAAAATGATGTTGCTCGCGGCCGACCTTCCCGTCGTACTTGGTCGTCATCTTAAACAGCTCGAGGCGGCCATCGGCGGCTACGACGCGGCATTGGTCGCGCAAAGCTTGCATCTCTGCGGCGGCAAGAGGTTGAAAATTTACCGCGATCTTAAGATTTTGATCCAGCACTTGCATAGTATCGACGCCGCTGATGGTGGTGGTGACGGGAAGGCTCATGGCATAGCGAAGTCCCTGCTCCGGTGTTACGGCGCCGTGGCGGACGAGTTCCCCGCTGCCTCCCAGGCTTTTCATCCCCAGAGCGGCGATGCCGCGCCGATTGGCCTCCGGCAACACGTGCGTTTCGAAGCTGCGGAAGGTCGCGTCGCAGCAGTTGAGCGGCATCTGCACCGTATCGAAGGGAAAGTCATGGGATAACATTTTCAGATGAATCTCGGGGTCTTTATGTCCCGTGAACCCGACAAAACGAACTTTACCTTGCTGCTTGGCAGCGAGAAGCGCTTCAGCTGCGCCGTTCGGCGCGAAGATTAAATCGGGATCGTTATCGTAAACCACTTCGTGAATCTGCCAGAGATCGAGGTGATCGGTTTGCAGGCGGCGCAGCGATTCTTCCAACATTCGCATGGCAATTTTTTTTTCGCGGCCGTGGGTGCAGACCTTAGTCATTAGGAAGGCTTGCTGCCGCTTACCTCTTAGGGCTTTGCCGAGGCGCTCTTCACTGAGGCCGTTATGGTATTCCCAGGCGTTGTCGAAAAAATCCACGCCATGATCGAGGGCTTTGGCCACGATTTCATTGGCGGCCTGATCGGTTTCAGCGGAGCCAAGATGATAGCCGCCGAGCCCCATGGCGGCAACCTGAACGCCCGTGCGGCCGAGCGGTTTCTTCGGCACCTGGCCAGAGGGAACCTCTTGCGATTGTTTAGACGGTTGTTGCGCCATGCTTCCTCCAGCGATGAGCGGTACCGCGCCCGCGAGGGCTGCGCCTTTGATAAAACTGCGACGATTCCACTCTACCTTCGCGCTCATCGTCTTCTCCTGAAATCGTTCACTCCTAAATCATTTTCCTAAGAATCGTCTTTCCGCGTAATGGTTCCTACTGGAACTTCTTTTCCGGCCACGGATGCCCGGTATTCATCTCGACTCCAAACATGTCCTTGACCTCGAATTGCTGCGTATCGAGCGGAAAGCCATGCGCCAGACGTGCTTCGGGATTATCGAACTTGAGCGACAACTTATAAAGTTCGAAGCGGCCATCGGCGGCGTCCGTTTTGCAGCGATCGCGGAGCGCGCTCATCTCCGCTTCCGACATGGGAGTAAAGTCCTGTGCAATTTGCAGATTCTGGTGAAGCACTTCAAGGCTGTCCATGCCGGTGATGGTGGTCGCGACGGGCAAGCTCATGGCGTAACGCAGGGCTTCCTCGGCTGTGATTGCACCGTTCTTGATTGCGTCGCCGTGTCCGTTGAGCGGTTTCATGCCGAGAGGTGCGATGCCGCGCTTGATCAGTTCAGGAAGCACCTGCTGCTCGAAACTGCGGAAATTCGCGTCGAAAGCATTCAGCGGCATTTGCACCGAGTCGAAGGGAAAGCCAGTATTCAGCATTGCCAGATGAACCTTCGGATTGTGGTGGCCAGTGAATCCGACAAAGCGAACCTTTCCATCCTTCTTTGCTTTCTCGAGCGCCTCGGCTGCGCCGTTGGGACGTATGAAGAGGGCGGCATCGTTATCGAAAGCCATTCCGTGAACTTGCCAAAGATCAAGGTGATCGGTTTGCAGGCGGCGCAAACTTTCTTCGAGCATCTGCAGTGCGAGGCTGGCATCGCGGCCATGAGGACAAGTTTTCGACATCAGGAAAACTTTGTCGCGGCGGCCTTTCAGGCCGATGCCCATCCATACTTCGGTTTTTCCCCGGCGATACTCCCAGCAGTTGTCAAAAAAGGTGATCCCGCCATCGACTGCCTGGTGGACGATTTCGACTGCGGTCTTCTCGTCTGGAGCTTCGCCCAGATGATGGCCTCCGAAGCCCAGAGCCGAAATCCGCGCGTCAGTGCGGCCAAACTTTCGCAAAGGAATGGTTCCGCTAGAAGATTGGGGCATTCTTTCCCTCTCTCACAAAATCAATTCGGAATAAAGTAGATTGCGTTGGATGCAACGCGGGTAGAGGAGGTTGACGGAGAAAACGAAGTGAGCGTGCGGCAAAAGCTAATCAGGCTCTTCTCACGTTCAATGAATAGCGCGCTTCAAGGTTTGCTGGACTTCTTGCCTTCCTTCGACAGTTCTTCGGCGAGCTTAAGGGCGTTCGTGGAATGTTCATGCGCCTGCGTGCTGAGTTCATGCGCGGTAAGATGGTCTCCCTTGCCGTGGGCGACCGCCGCAGCTTCGTGGGCGTGGGCTGCGAGGTTGTGCAGTTCTAATGCTCGATTGTGCATGCTTGGTGACATTGCGTTTCTCCTGACGGTAGATAGTTGTGCTGGGGTCGCGATCAGACGTTAGGCGTGATCAAACTTTAGTTGCGATCGTCGTCCAAATACTCTTCTGGCACGTCGTCTTCCGGAACTTCGTGCGTGGTCACCTCAGCAACGTCCGCATCCTTAGCGTTCTCCACTCCCCGTACGATTCCAGCCTCGAAGGAGTTTCCCTCTTCCAGCAATTCTTCAACGCTTTCGGAATCCGCCTCAGCGTCGTCCGATATTTGCTGAATGTCGCCGGACTGTCCGGCGGAATCCGGTCCGGTTTCATCTTGCTCACGTTTTTTGTTTCTGGCCATAGTGTTCTCCTCCAGCACTAGATGCCGTGGAATGCCTTGCCGTTGCGAATGATTGTAGCGATAGGCAGAATCCAAATTCGCTGAGAGATCCTTCAGGATCTAGGCGGCCAGAGAATCGGCGGAAACCAGGCTGCGGTACAGGTCGAGGTAGTCGTCGATCATGCGCTTCGTAGTGAAGCGTTCGCGGGCGCGGGTGTAAGCGCGATCGGCGTAGGCGTGGCGCAAAGCGCGGTCGGCATCGAGTTGGCGAAGGATGTCGGCCAGACTCCGTGCGTCGTTGGTGCGGAAGTAGAGGGCGGCGTCGCCCCAGACTTCGCGAAAGCTCGGAATATCGTTGGCGACTATCGCGCAACGCGAGAATGCGGCATCAAGCGGAGCCATGCCCAGCGGCTCATAGCGCGAAGTGGCGGCGTAGACGGCGGCCCGGCTGTAGAGGGCGCGCAGTTGCGATTCGGTTTGCGCTCCGCGGATGGCGACGCAACTCTGGTCGGTCGAAACTTTCACATCGGCGCGGATGGGAATGCGCGGCAGGGGAACTGTCTGCTCTGCGCCGACGATGCATACAGAAAACGGATGCGCATGTTGAGTGAGCAGAAAGACTTGCTTGCCAGCGTCGAGCAGGCGTCCGACGGAGAGCACAGAGTCGTCTTTGCTGACGTAGGGATTGAAGAAGATGGGGTTGCGTCCGGGATAGATAATGGCGGCGCGGCGCGGGCGGGCGTAAGTAGAAATAAGAGTGTTGAGCATGCAGGCCGAGGGCGCGACTACCGCATCCGCGGCAGCAATACCGCCGACGATGGTGTCGCGATACCACTTCAGCCAGCGCGTGGGGCGCGGCGCGCAACCGTGAACAGCTTCGGTCCAACTGATGAGATCGCCGTGTACCATGATCACGCGCGGCACATCGACTGCGAGGTCGCCGTGGCAAAACTGATGAAAGTGAAGCAGGTCGGGGTGAACTTCGCGCACCAGGTTGGCGAGATACTCGGAGGATTCGGCGAGGTCGTTTGGCGCATCGTCCATCCACTCGAGGCGAAACGCAGTAGGACGATACTCGAGGCCGTGAAGAAGGTCCATCCAGACAGTCTGCTCGGGCAGTGGGATCTCACCGAAGCTGACGAGCGTAACCCGGACGCCGCGCGTGACCAAGCCTGTGACCAGCTCGCGAGTGTAGGTCCAGGAGCCGGACAGGGTATCGGCAGTGACCAGAACGTGCACATTGCCTCCGGGAGTCTGCGGGACTCCGCGATGGATGCGGGTGTCCCGGCTTGTTGCGCTGGCCTATTCTAGTGCCAATCGCGTAAGAAGGTGAAGATTTTTTGGTGGCGGGCGACGAATCGGCTGAATGTTCTGGCCGGAACATTGTGCTGAATGTTCCAGTTGGAACATTGCAACTATGCAGAAAATTATCGCCCTAAGTTGTTGATTCTTCGTGCCGGCGTTTTCGCGAGCCAATGGAATCAGCAGGTTAGGCTGTGGAAGAAATGTCCACTTTCGAGGACGTTGAATGTCTACTTAAGTAGACTTGACAGGGGTGCGACGTACTTTATATGGTACGCGGTTTGGGGAGTGTGGCCCATTGCCTGGGCCTCCGCCAAGATCTTGCGTGTTTGCATTCCGAATCTCGGCAGGCTGCACTCCGGCATGCTTGCTCAGAATTCCGTTTGCCAACTAGCTCTGATTACGATATATTGGATTCCGACTTATGAAAGACGATGTTAGCGAATTCGTCCCCTTGTCGATCGCAACCCTGCACATCCTTCTTTCCCTGGCCGGAGAAGACCGCCACGGCTACGGCATTATGCAGGAAGTCGCGCGGCAATCGGAAGGGCAATACAAGCTCGGACCAGGCACGCTTTACGACAATCTGCAAAAGTTGATTGAGCGGCGTCTGGTGCAACCGATTGGGGGGCGCGGGGGAGACGACGATCCCCGCAGGCGTTATTACCGGATAAGTCCTCTGGGAAAGGCCGTTCTTTCGGTCGAGGTTGAACGCCTCGAAACCTTAGTGCATGAAGCGAAACTGCGATTGGAGCCGGCGAGGCCGAGGAGAGCCTGATGTTCCGTAGGACGTATGTCTGGATCCTTCGACTTCATCCCCGGAGTTTCCGGCAAAGCTTCGCCGACGAGATGCTGCTCATCTTCGAGCAAGTAACAAAAGATCGGGAAAGTAAGAATCGGGTGACAGGGGATGAAGTGACCGGGAATCGTGCCAAGGCCAGACTGACGGAAGCGAAACTGGTGGGCGACGGCGTTGTCTCCTTAGTCCGACAGTGGGCCTTTCGACCGGGATTCCAAAACAAACCTGCCGTGGCCGAGCCTACAACACCGGCGCCTGACGGTGTCCCGGGCTTTTACGTGATCGGCAGCTTTAAGCCACGCCCATCCGCAGTGATTCACGGTCTGATATTGTCGATTGGAGTTCTCAGTGCCGCTTTGCTCGCCATGAAATTCAGCTGGAATCACACCGGTCATCTCCCGTTCCCGACTCTCGACCGTGAAGAGAACGCGTCCACCGTCGAACAGCAGCGTGCGATCCTCCCAACCGAGATCGCTCCCGTCTCGCACGCGGCGCAATCATCGCGGGGAAACCCCGGGGAGGTTGAGGGTGGAGAACGGCCGCAAAGTGCGGCCGCGTTCGAAAAATCTCAGCGGTTGCAGTCTGGGGTGGCGTGGAAGCAGGCTAAGAACGTTGCGGACGAAGGCGCGAGGATCTCTGGAAAACCAGCGATCGCGGGAACGCGCTTAAGGGCCGCTAACGAAAGACGTGACGACCATCGATCGACAGCGTTCCCAACGATTCGCTCTGGCTCTCCCGAACCGCAAGCTGGGCAACCAGAGCCCCAAGGTGCCGCGGGCGCAACGAACCCTCCCGGGGCGGATGACGTAAAGCTGAATGCTGCGGAGCGGCAACGCGTGATTGAACGGGCAATTGCCACTCTGAAGCGGTACTACTTCGATCGGGAAGTTGCGGAAAAAACAGCGCAAGCGCTACTCAGGCATGAGAGCAATGGCGACGACGACGCGGCGACGGATGGTGGAGCGTTTGCTGATGTGCTGACCAAGCAGATAACCGACGCCAGCCATGATATGCACCTCACTTTGGAATACAGCCGCGAGAGATTGCCGGAGCACCCGCCGGAACAAACAGCTGAAGACCTTGCGCGTTATCGGAAGGCAATGGAGCAGGAAAACTGCATGTTCAGAAAGGTCGAAATCCTGCCGAACAATATCGGCTATCTGAAGCTCGATTTTTTCCCTGACACCTCTGTGTGCCAGAAAACAGCAACTGCTGCGATGGCGTCTCTGAATCACGCCGATGCGGTCATCTTTGATTTACGGGACAACAGCGGCGGTATGGAGAATATGGTCGGTCTGATTGCCAGTTACCTCTTCGACCATCCCGAGTACATGTATAGCCCGAGGGAAAGTCCGACAGAGCACTCCTGGACGCGGTCGCCTGTAGAAGGAAACCGGCTGGCGGATAAGCCCGTATATGTGCTGACCTCAGCTTCGACCTGGTCGGGTGCGGAACAGTTCAGCTACGACCTGAAGATGCTAAGACGCGCCACGTTAGTGGGCGAGAGAACACGAGGTGGCGCGCATGCGAGCGTTTTCCATCGCATCGACGATCACTTCGGCATGGGCATTCCCGAGCTGAAGCCGATCAATCCCTTCGGAAAAACCGACTGGGAGGGGACCGGGGTGGAACCCGATGTGAAGGTGAAAGCAGCGGCCGCGCTGGAAACGGCGGAGAAGTTGGCAAAGAACCATCTGTCGAAGAAGTAGAAATCTCTCATGACAGATATGCGTTCGTAAGAATCAGTTCACGTTCAGCCTGAGGCGCATGTCGCGGGCGAGATTGTCGATCATGCGGATTTTTTCTGCTGCCGGGGTGGGGATGCCGGGCACGGCCATGGCTAATTCGCAGGAGAGCAGCATGACGGTGAGCGACTCGCACACCTCGCTGCGAATTTGTTGTTCGACTGAACGGCGGGCCTGGATTTCCTCGCGCTTGCGGCGGTGAAGTGCGGAGCGGACGTCGCGCAACAGGCGCTCCATGCCGCTGACGGCGAAGTTGAGATAGACGGGAAAGGCGGTGCCTAAATGCTCGAGCATCTGGTCGCTTTCCGCGGGCTCGTTTTCTAAGAGGAATTGGTCAAGAACAACAGCCGAATAGGGCTGTTCGCGGAGCCGGGCAATGGCTTGCGAAAGGTTTTCTGCCCAGTGGGTTTCCTCGCCGATCGCTTCTTTCAGAGTGACCGCGCACTCTTGGCCACGTGCTGACGGGGTGATGAGTAGGATCATGCGATATCTATTGCACGCAAAGCACCACGAGTGCGTGCGTTGAAAAGACACGGGTTAAAGGAGTCGGTGAGGGACCGGTTCCCACTGAGGAACGGCGCGGACGGGGCATTCGTTTCATAAGGGGACATCCTGCCGATTGCCATCCCGAGCGACGCGAGGGACCTTGGTTCTCGCCGGCACGATCGTCGTCTGCCATTGCCGGCAAAAACCAAGGTCCCTCGCTTTGCTCGGGATGACAATCTAGTTAAGTACAAGATGACCTTAGGCAGTTCTTGGCGCAAATCGAAATGTTTGCGGCTGATCCCACTCGCGGGACAAATCGTCCCACTTGGGATTTGTCGATTCCACCAATGCCACCCGCTTCGCGCGAGTCCAGGCCTTGATCTGCTTCTCGCGTTCGATGGCATTACGTACATCTTCGAAACTTTCGAAATATACTAGCCGAGTGATGTTGTACTGCGCTGCAAAGAGGGCGTCCGTTTCAGCTTATGCTCACGAACACGCCGTCGAATGCTGTTGGTCATGCCGGTGTAGAGCCTTTTCGAAGCGTTGGCCATGATGTAGACGAAGTAGTGCCGCTCTTCGCTCATCGATCTTCACTCATGCTCCCTCCGGCCCTTGTCATCCCGAGCAGAGCGAGGGATCTTGGTGTTTGCCCGCGTCGGCTGTGATTGCGCTGAACGCAGAAACCAGGATCCCTCGCTTCGCTCGGAATGACAAACGTATTTTCTAGACAAATGTGTAATTCCACGCTCTATCTAAAACCATCTAGCTCTGGGCGGCGTAGTCTTTCAACTTGCGGTAGAGAGTTGTCTTGCCTATGCCGAGCAAGCGCGCCGCCTGCAGCTTGTCTCCGTTGAGTTCGGCGATGGCGTTGAGAATGGTCTGCCGCTCCAATTCTGCCATGGGGACGATTTTGTTCAAGGCGTGCCCATTGCCGTTGCCATTCGAGGGCGCTGCGACCTGCGTGCCGGCGATGGCTGGTGGCAGATCAGGGACATGGATCAGCGGTCCGCTGGTAAAAGCGCACGTTCGCTCCAGACAGTTTTCCAGCTCGCGGACGTTGCCCGGCCAGTCATAGGCCAGCATGACTTTGACGGCTTCGTCGGTGAGAATTTTCTCTTGTGCCGAGGAGCGCAATGAGCGTTCCATGAAATGAGCGATCAACAGCGGAATATCCTCGCGCCTCTCGCGCAACGGCGGAATGCGCAGGCTGAGAACATTCAAGCGGAAATAGAGGTCGCGCCGGAAAGTGCCTTCGGTCACAGCCTGCTCCAGCAAACGGTTGGTCGCGGCGAGGATGCGGACGTTGATGGGAATGCGGCGAGTGCTGCCGACCGGACGAATCTCCTTTTCCTGAATCGCCCGCAGAAGTTTGGCCTGAAGGTCTACAGGCAACTCGCCGACTTCGTCGAGAAATACGGTTCCACCTTCCGCGATGGCGAGTAATCCGTCCTTGGCCTGATTGGCGCCGGTGAATGCGCCTTTCACGTAGCCGAACAGCTCACTTTCGATCAGCGTGGGTACAAGCGAGCCGCAGTCGACGGGGATGAACGGCTTGTCGTGAAACGGCCCGGAGTAATGAATGGAGCGCGCCACCATTTCCTTGCCGGTACCGCTCTCACCGAGAATCAGCACGGGGTGGGAGCTGTTGGCGGCTTTGGCGATGATGCGGTAGAGCTTCTCCATCTCGGGGGCGCGGCCGACTATGCCGCCGTATCCCTGCTTGGATTTAAGTTTCTCGCGCAGCATGCGGTTTTCGCTCTTCAGCTTGAGGTGATTCGAAACGCGTTCGAGCAGGAGCTTTAATTCGTCGATGCTGAAAGGCTTGGTCACGTACTCGTAAGCGCCATTCTTCATGGCCTGCACCGCCGATTGCACGGTGCCATAGCCCGTCACGACGATGACGAGAGCCTCGGGGCGTTGAGCCTTGATATGGTGAAGAGCTTCAAGGCCTCCTGCGCCCGGCAGGCGCAGATCGAGCAGAACGGCGTCAATACTCTGAGTTTGCAGAATGCGGTAAGCATGTTCAGCGGAATCCGCGACATGGGCCATGAAGCCCAGGGAGAGTGCGACCTCGCGGCAAGCGTCGCGGATGGAGCGTTCATCGTCAACGATGAGAAGGTTGAGAAAATTCGCGGCCATGATCTGAGGAGTGGCGATAGAGTGGCTTAATGCGGCTGACGTCATAAGTGTGATTCCTTCTTGACTTCTTGAAATCTTGTTGCGGATGCGGGCCCTGAATCTGGAGTGGGGTCCAGAAGATCGCTTTCGGCAGCCTGAGATGCCCGCGGGAACAGGATCATCACGCGAGTGCCACGGCCAGGTTCGCTTTCGAAGTGGATGAGCCCGCGATTGGTGGTAACGATGCTGCGGACCGTAGTCAATCCCAAACCGGTGCCCTGGCCGTCGTTTTTGGTGGTGAAGAATGGCTCGAACAGGCGTTGGCGCGTGTCGGCGCCCATGCCGCAACCGTCATCGCCAACCACCAGTAGGACACAGGGAAACGCCGGGAGCGCGCTGGGCACCATCCCGGCTACGGGCTGGAACTTGCAGTTTCTGGTCTCGATGGAAATGCGGCCGCCGTTGGGGAGTGCGTCACGCGCGTTGAGAACCAGGTTCAGGATGATCTGCTGGGCTTGCGCCTGATCGACTTTGATGGAGCCCAAGTCAGGGTCGAGATGCAGATTCAGCGCGATGTTTTCGCCGATCAGGCGGGTCAGCAGATCGCGCATCGCCGCTGCAACTTGGTTCAGGCACAAGAGGCTTGGCGCTGTTACCTGCGGACGCGCAAAAACGAGAAGCTGCCGCACCAGGCCGGAGGCTTGCACGATGGCGGAGCGAATCTCATCTGCATAGCGGCGGCGGCGGTCGCGCGCGTCGAGACTCGAAAGCATCAGATCGCAATACAGCATGACGCCGGTCAGCAGATTGTTAAAGTCGTGGACCACGCCGCCTGTCAGGCGACCGACGGCCTCCCATCTCTGGGTTTGAAGCACACTTTCCTGCGCGGGAAGTCCGACGCTGTTCGCGGCGTCGTTGTTCTGAGCATAGTTGCTCCGGTCATCGTCTTTTCGCTCCACCATGAGCAAGGCATGGTCGTCTCCTCCTTTGAAGTCGGGCTGGCGCCACGCTGTCCATTCGAAGCTGGCTCGTCCATGGCTTGCGCTTTGAGCTTCCATGCGGAGGCCGTCGCGCCGGGCATCGTCGGTCGGCGAGTCGAGCAGGTCGCGCAGCAGCGCCTCAGTTTTCTCGCGGTCTTGCGGACAAACTATGTCGCTGAGCCGCAACCGCCGCTGGCTGGCCAAGCCGAGATCCAGCGTTCGCTCAAAGGCCGCATTCATCTCGACGATCAGGCCTTGCGCGTCGCAGCGGGCCACGGCGATGGGAGCGTGTTCGAAGGCGGCGCGGAAGGCCGTGCTCCGGCTCTCTCCGGCGGGCGGATCGGACCACGGAAATGGGGTCGCGGTGTTCATAGTGCTACTGTGGCGCGGAACGATTCCCGAAAGGAAGCCTACGATGGGGTATGTGATACCTAAGTGTTCCCATAATGGGAGCATTTACGCCGCACAGCCAGCCGCTTTCCGGCATCGAGGCCCACTATAGGAGTGTTCATGGGATGTTGCGAAGGTCAGATGTCACGTAAGAATGAGGAAGGCCCTGTGGAAAACTCGCCAAGTGTTTTACTTTCTATTGTTTGAAGAAAATAATAAAACAGAAAAAAAGATTAAAAGCGCTGGATTTTGCGCTGAAATGCGCAGAAATAAACGAGATATTTATTCGGTAGGAGAACCTAGGGACTGGTTTGCCATCGATTTCGGCTCATTCAGCGTGACCGGGGAGGTCAGGCGGAAAGTCAGACGACGGCCTTTCTGCACCAGAAACTCGTCAGAATCCCGAAAAGTTCCCTTGGCAAATAGGCTCGAAGTTTGAAGGACGATTGCTTTGCCCTCCACGGTGATCGCGTTCAGCGTGAGCTGGAAGTAGCCGGAACCGGCCTGCGAACGCACGGATTCGATATGTCCAGTGGCCGCCGTGCCACGCCCGACCAGCGAATCGCCTTCAACCGCGAGCGGAGCGGCCATGGAGGCCAGGAATGTGTCGCCAGCACGAGCTTTGGCGGCGGAGAGAGTGTTTTCTAATTGCACGGTCAGAAGAGTTCCCGAGGGTAAAATTCGCGCGTGCGACCCGAAAGGCAGAGCACTAGTTGCGTTGGGCTCGGGCGAGACTGCGGGATGGGAGTCATCGCTCGATGTCTGACCAGCTTCCAGATGAAAAGGAAGCTTCTGATTACTAGCCGCCAGAGCAGCCTCGCCCCGATGCAACGGCTGGGAGTGACTGCAGCTCACGCTCAGCCCCATGGCAAAGCAGAGCAACCCGAAGACGGGCCCGAATGGGAGTAATTTCTTCATCGCGTTGATGGTCTCGCGGCTTTCTGGTCTGGGGTAGTGGCAAATGGAGTACCAGACCGGAAGTTAAGGAAATCAATTAGATGCGAGGCACATCGGAAACCATCTGTGTAGAAGTTGCCTGATCGCTGCCCGACCAGCACGGGGCTGATCGGGGAGTTTTGAGCAGTGATAGAGTGCAAGCCATGATTTTTCTCGAGACGCAGCGGCTTCTCTTCAGAACGCACGAGCCTGGGGACGAAGCCGACTTCATTGCCATGCACACCGACGCCGAAGTCCGGCGGTATGTGGGAGGTCAGCCTTGGCCTTTGGAGAAAGCGCATGATCGTTTTCGGAATCAATATCTCGGGCGGCCTTCAGAAACCTACGGCCTATTGGCAACGATTCTCAAGGACGAAGGAAGGTATATAGGTTGTTGCGGCTTACGGGCTCTCGAAGGTGGCACGTCAGCCCATCTGGGATATTATTTCGCCCGGCCTTATTGGCGGCGCGGGTTTGCCACGGAAGCTGCCGGGGCTTTTATTGACGTCGCATTTGGCCGCCTTGGAATGCTGAAAGTTGCGGCTGACGTGGAAAAGGGCAATTCGGCATCGGAGCACATTCTGCAGAAGTTCGGGTTTAAATACCTGAAGCGTGAAGAGATTCCCGGCAGCCGCCGGGTCATCCTGTCCTACGAACTCTCAGAAAGCGAGTGGGAAAACAAATTGACCTAGCATTGGTTTCCTCCTTCCGCTTGGAAACATCGGCCGCCCGGAAAATAAATCGCGGAGAGCGTCACCGCTCTCCGCGAGAGTTTTAGGGTTGAAAAACGCGAGCTAGTTGGATCCGCCGCTAGCGCTCTGCGTTTCGTCTTCCGGCTGCGCGATCACGCCGTCAAATGGCGTAGCCGCTACGTAGCGCCCGTGCACTACGCTGATGCGGCGCAGCGGGAAGCCGGAATCTGGTCCACGCTGCCACGTGCTGCCGCCATCGCTGCTCTCGAACACAACGCCGGTCTGGCCGCTGGTTGCGAGCAGGCGTTTGTGGCTGCCGTCATAGGTTAACGAAGTAATGTCCTTGTCCGGCAACCCCGCGACTATGTGATTCCAGCTCTGGCCGGAATCTCCGCTGTGAAAGGCTCCTTCATGCGTGGCTGCGAAGATCTGGCCATCGGGCGAAACCGTTACACTGCGAACGTTTACCGGATAGATGGCCAGCGCCGCCAGATGCCAAGCTGCTCCGGCGTCCTCCGAAACCAGGACGCTCGAGCGGGTTGCCGCCACCAGAAGTCCATCCTGCGCCTGCACCGAAATCACGTCCTGCTGACCGGCGATAGGGCCGCCCGTCCATATCTTCCCCTGATCCTTGCTGGTGAAGAGTCCGGCGGAAGTCGCCGCATACCAACGGCTGGACCCAAGATAAGTATCGCTCACACGGCCTTGAAGAACCGAGTGGGTGCTCGATGTAGAGTTCACGGTCTTGGTCTTGCCACTCTTCAACTTTACAGTTTTCGCGACTGTTTTTTCGATCACAACATTGTTGATGGGGTGCCACATCGTGGTGCCCGCAGGCAGTTCAAACATGCCGCGGTTGGTGCCGGCCACCAGCGTTCCGTTGCTCGCTTGCTTCAGAGTGAAGACATCGCGACCCTCGAGGCCCATGCTCTTCTGCTTCCAGTTCTGTCCGCCGTCATGACTGTAGAACACGCCGCCGAACTCGCGGTCATTCACGAGGCCAATGTAAAGCGTGTTGGGTTCTTTGTTGTCGGCCAGGATGGCGCTGACATAGCGGTGGCTATATCCGTGGTTGGAGCTGGTGAATGTTGCGGTGGCGTCGTCGCTGGCCAGCACGCCGCTGCGATCCGTAGCGAGCAGTACGCGCTGCGAATTGCGCGGATCGATGAGCACATCATTTACCACAACTTCAGGATTGCTCACCCTCTTCCAATTCTTGCCTTCGTCAACGCTCTTCCATAGACCCTCAGTCGTTCCGGCATAGACGACGGCCGGGTTGCTGGGGTCCTGCTTCAACACGCGCGTGCGCCGCGCTGTAAACGGAATCCCCTGAATCTTCTGAAACTGATCGCCGGCGCTGGTGCTCTTGTAGATGCCTGAACAGGCGCTGGCAAAAACTTCCGCAGAATCCGCCGAACTCACAATGATCGAGAAAACGTCGGAGTCATCGATCATGCCCTTGTTGATGTGTTGCCAGTTGGCGCCACCGTCGGCGGTTTTCCACGCCAGGTGCCAGGTTCCCGCATAAATCACGTTGGGATTTTTTGGGTCGACCGCGAGCGACTCGATATTCTTCACGCCGGCGTCAGAAATGTGTTCCCAATTTTTCCCGCCATCGCGGCTGCGGTAGACGCCATCCAGCGCGCCTGCTACTACGGTCTTCGGGTCGGAAGCTGCAATCGCCATGGCGCGCACTGACTTGCCGTGCATGGCCGGTAGAGCTTCCCAGTCTTTGCCGCCGTCGTGGGTGCGGAAAATGTCGCCCGCACTCTGATCCTGAACACTCCAGGCAGAAACGAAAATGGTCTTGGAGTTCTGCGGATCAAACGCGATGTGATCGAGCACGTAGTCGTCGCCACTTCCCAGCTTGGCAAATCGAGACCAGTTATGTCCGCCATCTTCAGAGACGAAAATCACACCCGTGCTCGTGCCCAGAAAAACGCGATTCGGGTCCTGCGGATCGTAGGCCAGGCTGCGAACGTCACCCCCATCCGGCCCCAGAACGGACCACTGGCGGCCAGCGCCAACGGCATATACGGAAGCGAACATCAACATCGTCAGCAGCTTAAGCCAAGTCGATTTCATAGCGGTTTCGTCCCCTACGGGAAAGAATTGGATGCGCATTCAGCCTGACAGGGCAGCGCGTCCCCAACAAGGTTACTGAAGGACATTCCAAAAAAGGAGCCGGTCGACATCGCCGACCGGCCCTTTTGACCCTGCTACAAGGTTACATCGCCTTCTTTTTCTTCTTGGCCATCGGCTTAGGATGATCCGGAACATTCTTTACTTTGGCTTCATCCACAGGCTCGGTGCCAGTCGAATCGAAGGTCGCACCCGGAGGCACGATCCAGTACTCAGCCGTCATCGTGCCGCCGCTGCCGGTGCGCACTTCGATGCGGCTCGGGTCAATGTGCTGCTGCGCTTCGCCCTCGGTCAGATAGTACTTGGAATTGATGGCACGTTCTGCCGCCAGATTCTTTCGTTTCTCACCGGGCTCTGCGTTCCCAACGATTACCAGCTTGCCGTCGGGGTTCTGCTGCAGGTTCTTGGCTACGTCATCCAGGATGGCCTTGCAGGTGTTGTCGACGCGCCAGGGCTTCATCTTGTTTGGGAAGTCGCACTGGCTTAGTTTGGACGCCTTCGGCGGCGCGGGTGGCGGATTCTCTATCGTCACCTGCGTCGAACCCGGTGTGGCCAGGCCGCGTGAATCGGTACAAGTAGCACCGACCGTGATTGTACCCGGCGATGCGCCACCGGTATTCAGCGCAGCTGAATTACCGCTGCCGGAGACCGTGCCGCCGGATGCGGTCCAACCGCCGACGGCAACCGGAACGCCGTCAGGGCTCGTGCAAGTCGCCGACAAGCTCACCGTCCCACCACCTTGCAAGCTCGTGGGGTTGGCGGTGATGGAGATGGTGGGTGGGTTCTTCAGCGGCAGCGGCTTCACCGTAAAGTTAGCCGTGCAGCTCGCCTCGTTGTACTTCTTCTCTTTGGCGTCGGTCACATGAGCAGTGACGGTGTAACTGCCGGGCGCTACGCCGTTGGTGTCGATCTGCGCAGTCGTATCTTTCCCGGTAACCTGGCCGCCGTTGCCAGTCCAGGCGTACGTTACCGTATGCTTGGGATTGAAATTTGTGGCGGTGACAGTTGCAGTAATCGGCTCACCCACCATCACTTCAGTGGGCTGCACCGAGCAAGCGGCGGTCGGCGTCAGAGGCACCGCGCCACCCCAGCTGAACACAAGGCCGGTGCGCAGACGAACGCCTTCGAATGTCGGACGCCGCAGATCGGGAAATTCGAGCGACGCATAATCGGCATAGTTGTGGCGAGCCCAGACGTAGTCCGCTTCAAACAGGCGGAATGCCAGCCATTTGCGGATGGGCAGGTCCATGCCACCGCCGAGGATCGCTCCAATTCCATTACTTCCATTCAGGCCATTGACGCTCAAGCGATTCAGGCTCAGCATCCCATGCAGGAAGAAATTCACAGTATCCGTGCGCCACATAAAGCGCGGCCCAACCGAAAATGTGGTCTCGTGCGCATTTGGCATGCTGCTGTTGCCACCGGCGTTCGTGCCAAAATCGAATTCCCCTCCCCAATGCCGGTCAAAATTGTAGGTAACGGCGGCGCCGCCGCCCTTCGGCATATCCGGCACCTCGAATGCGACTGCGCTGGTGTTGGGGTCGCCGGGAGTGGGAACATTGCCACCTGGGTGCAACCACTGATATCCCAGGAACAAGTCCCACTTGGGATTCGCGTCGCTTTGTGCCAACGCTGGACTCGATAAGAGGGTTACCGCCAAAGCGATCAATAGGCCGACTGCTACCCGGCCTCTGTTAGGTCTAGAGCAAAGTGACATTCCGTCCTCCGAAAATGGATGCGCGACTCGCCGATGCTTCGATGCATCGGCCGCGGTGAAACTTGAACACGAGTCCTGAAACGTAGCTGGTACTTGAACCCGCAATTCTAACCCACGGCATCGACGACTTCAAAACTATGACAGCATAGGGCAGAGGATAGTGTTCCTTATTGCACACTATCTCTCGGATTGCCGCCCAGCATCGATCGCCTTCTCGGCAGCCAAGCAATACAAATACTACAGCGAACCTTCGCTTTTCAAGGATTTCCTGAACTCGGCTCTAAGGACTCACCTGGATTCTCCTGTCTCACAGTGACACGCAATTCAGTGGGACCGCTCTGCCAGCGGCCGCCATTCAGCGGACGGATTAGCTAGCAAGACCTTGCCCGGTGGGAAGCTGGCCGCGTATGGTTGTAGTCTCGGTTCCAGGGAACCGCAGTTTGGAAGAAAGCCATTGAAGCAGGCCACGAACCCAGGGATGAGCCACGAAAAAGTACTGATCGTTGAGGACGAAGAGAACGAGCGCACGGGCCTTGCCGAGTTAGTTTCCTCGTGGGGCTACCGGGCAGAAACCGCCCGCGACGGAGTGGAGGGATTGGAGAAAGCGGCGCAATGGACTCCCTCCATTGTCGTTAGCGACCTCAAGATGCCCCGCATGGGAGGACTCGAACTGCTCGAACGGCTGGGCGAGCAGTCACAAGCCATGGCAGTCATCATGGTGACGGCGCAAGGCACCATCGACAGCGCGGTACAGGCCATGCGGATGGGGGCTTACGACTACATTACGAAACCCATCGACACCAGCCGGTTGCGCACCATGCTGCAAAACGCAGCCGCGCTGGTGGGAACGCGCTCCGAACTGGAAAGCGCACGCCGCAAGATGCGGGATTCCAGTTCGCTTGGCCAGCTCAAGGGAGCATCGCGCAAGATGCAGGAGATTTTTCGCCTCATCGAACTGGTTGCGCCCAGCACCGCGTCCGTGCTGATTACCGGAGCCAGCGGCACGGGTAAAGAACTGGTGGCGCGCACCATTCATCAGCTGAGTCCGCGTCGCGACCGGCCCTTCGTCGCCATCAACTGCGCAGCCATTCCCGAAACGTTGATCGAAAGCGAGATCTTCGGCCACGAAAAAGGAGCCTTCACCGGAGCTCTGGAACGCCGCACCGGCTGCTTCGAATTGGCCGAAGGCGGCACGATCCTGCTCGACGAAATTGGAGAGATGCCCGTGGGAACGCAGGCTAAATTGCTGCGCGTGCTCGAAGATCACAAGCTGCGCCGCCTGGGCAGCAAAGTCGAAACCGCAGTCGATGTGCGTGTGCTCGCCGCCACTAACAAAGTTCCGGACGATGCTGTCGCCGCTGGTGAGTTGCGCAACGATCTTTATTACCGGCTCAACGTTTTCAATATCCACATGCCTCCGTTGCGCGAACACAAGGAAGACATTGCCGATCTCGTCGAGCTTCTGTTATCTGAGATGAGCGCGAAGCACTCCCGTAAAGTCGCCGCGGTAAGTGAAGCCGTGCTGAATCTATTCAACAATTATTCCTGGCCGGGAAACGTCCGCGAGCTGCGCAATACCATTGAACGCGCCGTCATTGTTTGCGACAGCGGCATGATCGAAACCAAGCATCTTCCTCCCGGGTTCGGCCACGCGCCCGTGCGTAGGTCAGCCAATGACCCGGACGCCGTGCGCTTGGGTATAGGCACCACGGTCGGCGAGGCGGAGAAGATGCTGATCCTAAAGACGCTGGAATCTACCAGCAATAACAAAACGAAAGCCGCTGAAATCCTCGGCATCAGCCTGAAGACCTTGCATAATAAACTGAAAGAATACGGCAGCAGCGCCCCGGACGCTGCGCCCGAGAAAGAGGAATCAACGCAGTGATCAGTGGTCAGTGTTCAGTGGTCAGTGAAATCCGGTTTAACTGACCACCGACCGCTGATCACTGACCACTGCCCTTCTATGCGACGCAAAGCCATCATCGTGACCGGCATCACCTTCATGGTGACCGTGATGGTGGCTGCGTTCTCCTATCTCTACATCACGCAGATTCTTCGGCAACGCATCACGAGTGCTTACGAGAGCGCCAGCCGACTGACGCAGCAACTCGCGTACTTCGCGGAAAATGATCTGCCGGATTTAAGTAGCACGCCCGTCGATACCGATGATCCGGTCGCGGTGCGCCGCGCACTCGCCGAATACCTGCCGATGGATACCAATCTTTTAAACAATTTGGAATCCGAGGTCGCGCTTTGGCCTTTCATCTACGACGCTTCCGTGGTGGACGCCAACGGCAAAGCGCTCCTCCACACTAATCCCCAAATGGTCGGCAAACAGATTGCCGCACGGCCGGATTTTTACGCGGTCACGCGCGCTCGCACCTTGGATCAATTTCGCCTGGTGTACCGTCCTGCGACCGTTTACGATGTGAGCTTCCCGCTGCAACTCAACGGAGCGCCCTTCGGCACCATCCACACCGGCGTTTCGACTGTCTTCCTCAAGAGTGAAATTACGCCGCGGCTGATGCACGCTCTCTATTTCTCAATCGCATCGATCATTGCATCTCTACTGCTTGCTGCCGGAGTGTCGAACGTCGCTCTCGGTCCACTCAAAGCGATCAGCCGAAATCTGGATAGCGTGAGCGAGGGCTCGACCGAAGAACTCTCCGGAGACGAATCGGCATACGACGAACTCGGGCTGGTCACGCTGAAGATTGCCAACCTCGGCCGGCAGATGCGCGACAGCCGCGAGATTTTCTCTGCGTTGAAAGACAACGTGGATCAACTGATGTCGAAGTTGCAGGATGGCTTGATGCTGTTCACGCGCGACTCCCGCGTAGTGCTGGTGAGCGCCCCCGTTGAACGATTCCTCGCCAGGCCGCGCTCCGAACTGCTCGGGAAAACGGCTCGCGAAATCTTCTCCCGTGATTCTTCGCTGGGCACGCTTGTGATCGATGCCTTCGATCACAAGCGTCCGCTTCTGCAACGCGAATCAATCGCCGCGGCTGGGCGCCGCGTCCAGGTCTCTCTAGATTTTGTGCAGGAGAAAAGCACTCAGATCGGCGCTCTCTTGATCATGCGCGACGCCGAGTCCGTCCGCCGCATCGGGGACGAAATCGAGATGTCCCGCCGCCTCTCTGCCAGCGGCCGTGTGACTGGTGGCGTTGCTCATGAAGTGAAAAATCCTATCAACGCGATCGTGCTCCACTTGCAACTCTTGCAGAACAAGCTGTCGCAACTGGACCCCGACACGCGCCGCCACATGGATATCATCGGCAGCGAAATTCATCGACTCGACCGCGTGGTGCAGACCCTGGTCGACTTCATGCGCGCCCGCGAGCTTCGTCTCGAGGAAGTGGACTTTCGCCGCGTGCTCGAGGATGTGTCGCTGCTCGCCTCTCCGGATGCCGAGCAGCACGGCGTAACCATCAAGCGCGAGTTCCCCGACGATGCGCTCCCTATCAAGGCGGACCTCGACTTCATAAAGCAGGCTCTTCTCAACGTTGTGCTCAATGGAATCCTGGCCATGCCGAATGGCGGCCAACTGACGATCTCCGCGCACCGCGAGGGAGATGCAGTGATCGCAGAAGTTTCGGATCAAGGCGTGGGCATTGCTCAGGATGTGCAGGATAAGATTTTTGAGCTTTACTTTACCACCCGCAAAGACGGAAACGGAATCGGCCTGGCGCAGACTTACCAAATCCTGCAGTGGCACTACGGCTCGGTGGAATTTGAATCGAAAGAAGGCGTGGGCACAACATTCCGCTTTCGCTTGCCTCTCGCCGCCTCAGGTTTGACCCCAGAGCATCGGCTCGAGTCCCGCGTTGAACCGGCAATGTCAGAACCCGGATCTTGATTTCTGCTCCGACCCAATTTCTGCTGCGATCCTCTTCTGCTGCGGCCTTCCGAAGCGTAAAATTTCAGCAGTTTCGCCTCGCACGGATATCGAAAATGACTCTGGCCGCAATCCTCGCCGTCTGTCTATTGAGCCAGGCGGGCTCATCGCAGGCGCCACCCGCGCAAACTCCAACCACTCCCGCGCAGCCGGCACAGGATTCTGCGAATCCACCCAAACCCGCTCCGAAACCTCATCGCAAGAAACCGAGTACGTCAAACTGCCCCGCGTCCGCACCTTCGCCAACGACTGCAGAAAATTCTGCTGCTTCCTCAACGCCCTGTCCGCCTCCGAAGAAAGTTGTACGCAACGGCGGATCCGACGAGCCACCCGTGCAGTTTTCGAACGGCACGCCAGCCGATCAAGCCATGCACGAACGCTCCACCGGCCAAATCATTTCTGAAACCGAACAAAACCTGAAGAAGATCGCCGCACTCCAGCTCAACTCCAGCCAGCAGGAGATGGTAAGCCAGATCAAGCAATTCATCGAGCAATCAAAAACAGCCGTCGCCGCCGGAGACCTCGACCGCGCACACAATCTCGCCATGAAAGCGCATCTGCTATCCGAAGACTTGGTGAAGCCATGATTGGACCTTACTTCCCTTTCGCTCGCGCCGCATTCACTTTGGCGAGCAGATCTTGCGAAACCTTCTGCCACGGACTCGAAATCTTCACGGCTTCGGTTAGCACGTCGCGGGCCTCTGTCAGCTTGTTCAACTTGCCGTATGCATACCCCAATCCATACAGCGCCCGCGCGTACTGCTGATCGTCTTGTCCTTTGAGCAACGCAGCCGCCGTCTTCAGTTCCGGAATCGCTGCCGAGGTCTTCTCCTGCTTGAAAGCATAGGTATAACCCACAATGGTGCGCGCGACTCCGCCGGAAAGCTTGCTCGATTTATCCGCCTCGGGTGCGTCCGGCTTCGCCACTTCAATCGCCTTCTGCGCATAAGAGATCGCCTTGCCAGCGCTGCCCGGCTTGGTGTCGTCCCCGTAGAAGTTCGCAAGTAACAGCAGCGCTGGCAGCGAGTTCGGATTCGCCGCCAGCGTCTTCTCGCCATAAGCGACCAGCCGTGTCTGATCGTTCAACTGGCCGAGCGAATACATGGCGTAGCTCGCGACTTGATCCTGAAACTTCGAATTCGGGAATGCGGCGGTATATTTCTCGATGTCAGCCATCCGGCTCTTGGCATCGTTCTCGCCAGTAATCACGTTGAAGCCGACTGACTCGAGAAAGTCGCAATTGCTCTGGGCCGCGCTCGTCTCATTCGCCACCTGCTGCTTGAACTCTTCGTCGCTCATGCCATCCGGCTTGGCTCGCTTGCCGATGGAGTTGCAGACTTCTCCTCCCTTAGCCGCATAGTCCATTAATTTCGTATGGTCCTTGGCCTGTTGCGCGATGCTCGCCTGCGAGACCAGAATATCTAAGTTTCGCGGAGCACCGGCCAGCGCTTTATCTCCGTATTCGAGCGCCTGTTTTAAATCCCCGGAGGTCTGGTAAGCCTGCGAAATCTCCCAGTTCCCGTAAGCCACAGCCGCCGGGTTGGCCGCATACTTCTGCACAAAATCCTGGTACATCGCGAGCTTTTTCGCCGCATCCTGCTCGTTCGAGATTTGCTGAAGATCGTGGTCCTCGGGCGTGCCCGCCGGAATTACGATCTTGTCGATCTGTGCGCCGGCTGCAACTGCGAGGAGTTGAAAAAACAGCAAGAGAACAGCGGGCAACAGCAATTCCTTATAGCGTGTCATCGGTCACCTCCGCCCCTAAGCGAAAATGAAATCTCGACCTTCAAACTGCAGGCGAATCCTAGCGCCGAACGCGAGTGGAAGCAAGAAAGAACGGTGGTCAGTGTTCAGTGGTTTCCAATGCTCAGTGGTCAGTAAAAACGGTTATTAACTAGGCTTTTACTAGCCACTGACCACCGATCACTGACCACTTTCTTCCTGCTAAATTAAAAACATGCGTTCCATTCTAGGCCGGCGTCCGCTGCGCTTCGTCTTCGCCGCCAACGTGATTTCCATGTTGGGCAGCGGGATGAACTCGGCCGCCGTCGCTTGGTACGTCCTCCAGGCTACGCACTCGGAGATGGCGCTCGGCACCTTCGCCGTCCTGCAAACTATCCCCGCGATGCTCATGCTTCCCTTCACCGGCGTCATCATCGACCGCGAAGATCGCCGCCGCCTCGTCATGTGGCTCGACGCCGTGCGCGCGGTCATCATCGTGACCGTAGCCGTTCTCGCCTTCCAGCACAGAGTGCAAGTCTGGCAACTTTATTTGATGAATACTCTCGTGGCCGCCGGCTTCTGGATGTTCTGGCCAACTATCACCGCGTTGATCCAGGAACTCACGCCCGAAGGCCAATTCGTGCAGTCAAACACTTTTCTTCTCGCCGGAGTCCAAGGAGGTTGGCTCATCGCCGGCGCGCTCGTCGGCTTCATGTACAACCACATCGGCCTCGGCGGAGTGCTTCTGATCGACGTCTCCACTTACGTGGTCTCGTTCCTGTGCTACTTCGCCGTGCGCAAGGGACGCCACGTCGTGCTGCGCCCAGAAGAGTTACGCGCCGATATTCTCGCCGCTGAAACCCAGTTCGAGCGCTTCTGGCGCGAGATGCGCGAGGGCCTGCACTTTCTCCGCGACCATCGCGCCGTAGTGCTGCTCGGCATCGCCTGGGCATTGTTCCTCGGAGCCATGGTCACCGGCGTCGTGACCACGCCGTCGTTGAGCGAGCGCGTTTTTCATGCTGGTGCCGTTGGCTACGGCTGGCTCAACGCGGGATGGGGCACCGGCGCATTCCTCAGCGCGTTGTATGCTCCCGCAGTAATCGCCAGCCTCGGAGGGCGCAAGGCGGCCGCGTTTTCTATGGCGATCATAGCGGCGACCATGGTGTGCGCTCCGGTGTCCCACTGGCTCGTCGCTGCTATCGCGCTGTTCGCAGTAATGGGATCAGCTCGCGGCGTTGGCGGCATCGCCATGAACACAAGTCTGATGGAAATGGTCCCGCCTCACCTGATGGGACGAGTGCAGAATACTTTTTACTTCTTCGGAACCTTCCTCCAGCTTGTGCTCGCACTCGCCGTCGGCGCAGTGGCGCACCGCGTCAGCCTGGTAGCCGCATTCGCCATCCTCGCCTGCGTTTATGGGCTGTCGTTTGTGGCCGCGAGTTGGCAGGTCGAGGTGGCAGTGGCGGAGGAAGAAATCAGCGCAGCAAAATGAATTGGGTTACTCCGTGTGCCTCCGTGTCCTCCGTGTTAAAGATTTTGCCCTTGCGTTTGTTGGTAAATCGAAGCCCTCCGCTGTTATTCTTTCCCATTCCAAGGAGCACGAATGTCCTCTGATCTGCAAGGCCGTAACGCCGTAGTCTTCGGAGTCGCCAACAAGCGCTCGATCGCCTGGTCCATCGCCCAGGGACTGCACGCGGCCGGCATGAAACTCGCCATCACCTACCAGAACGAGCGTCTGGAGCAGGAAGCCAAAGACCTGATCCTCTCGCTGCCCGGCGCGGAAGGCTACATGTGCGATGTCAGCAAAGACGAAGAAATCGAACGCCTCTTCGCCACGCTGAAAGAGCGCCACGGCAAGCTGCACACACTGGTTCACTCGGTAGCCTACGCTCCAGCCGACGAACTCAAGGGAGATTTCATCAACACTACGCGCGAGGGCTTTCGCATTGCGCTCGATGTGAGCGTGTATTCGCTGGTAGCAGTAGCCCGCGCCGCCGCGCCGCTCATGGAAGACGGCGGCTCGATCATAACCATGACGTACTACGCTTCCGAAAAAGTCGTGCCCCGCTATAACGTGATGGCTGTGGCCAAAGCTGGCCTGGAGTGCTCGGTGCGCTATCTCGCTTACGACTTGGGAAAAAAGAATATCCGCGTGAATGCTATTTCCGCGGGACCGGTGAAGACCCTGGCTGCACGCGGCATCTCAGGCTTCGGCGATATGCTCAAAGCCCACGCCGAGCACGCCCCGCTCGGACGCAATGTAGAAATAAAAGAAGTCGGCTCGACCGGAGTCTTCCTCGCCTCCGACGCCAGCAGCGGCATCACCGGCGAAGTGATTTATGTGGATTGCGGCTATAACATCATGGGATTCTAGAAAGGCTACCGTCGGCGCCGGGATCAGGGAGAAATAGACGGTGTCCATCTCAGTCTGCGGTTCAACGAGTGCTATAGAGATTTAACGTCAATTAAGGAACTTCGTTTTTCATTTTCGAAAAGAAGAGGCGTGGTGCGTAAAGTCATAGTTTTCATTCTCTTGGTGTGCGGAATCGCGTCATCCGGGCTGGTCCCAGATCTTGCGGGGGATTGGGTCGGCCAGATGAACGGAGGTTTCAAGGTCCGGCTACACTTCGAAAAGACTGACTCTGGCTATAGCGGGAAACTCATCAATCCCAGCGGCGCTGAAACCGTTCTAGATCAGGTCACGTCCGACGGGACCCACGTACATTTTGCGGTGAATAAGCTCAACTTGAGCTTCGACGGCGAGTGGAATGAGCAGGAAAAAGGTTGGTCCGGCAATCTGACATTTCAGCAGGTCTATCCGCTGATCCTGAGGCGCGCCACCACCGAGGACATGGGCACAGTCGCCCACAAGCGCCCGCAAGAGGACGCGATCAATGCCGGACCGGCGCCCTATGTGCAGCAGGAGATTCACTTCGCCAATAATACCGCCCATAACCATATCGCCGGGACGTTAAGCCTACCGACTGGAGACGGACCATTTCCGGCCGTTGTGCTGATCTCAGGAACTGGACGCAACACGAGAGACGAAGACGTTTGGGGCCATAAGGTATTTCTGGTTCTAGCCGACACATTGACCCGGAGTGGTTTCGCTGTTCTGCGCTATGACAAGCGAGGCGTCGGCGGCTCTTCAGGGAATTATGACGCAGCAACCACAGCTGATTTCGCCTCTGATGCCGAGGCTGCCGTCGTATGGCTAAAAACCCAATCTCACATTGACGCGAGGCGCATTGGTGTGCTAGGTCATTCTGAAGGTGGCATCATAGCACCCGCTGTTGCGACCTCAGACAAAGACGTGGCCTTTGTCGTCATGATTGCCGGTCCTTGCATTCGGGGCGACAAATTGTTTGTCCTGCAATCGGCAATGACCGCGAAAGCTTACGGCGCGCCGGACGATTACATCGCAAAGCGCAAGGTTTTCGACGCAGAACTCTACAACGCTATTATTTCAGCGCCATCGGAATCAGCCGCGCTCGACCGCGCTAAAGCAATGATCACTCGTGGTGTGGCCAACAAAATCATTGATGCGAATGAGGCAGAATCGTTAGCCAAAGACGACACAACACCCTGGGAGAGGTATTTCCTCGCCTATGATCCCGCGCCCATTTTGGCACGAATCACAGTGCCGGTTCTGGTCCTAAATGGCTCACTGGATGTACAGGTGCCAGCGAAAGAAAATCTCGCCTCCGCTCGCCAAGCTTTGAGAAACAACCCGAAGGCAACAGTCGTTGAGTTGCCGGGCATGAACCATCTTCTGCAGGACTCCAAGACTGGGGCTCCAAACGAATACAACGATATCGAAGAGACCATGTCGCCCATCGCCCTCAAAACAATCACTGACTGGCTAAATAAAATGGTTCAAACCCACGGCAGCGAAAGCGCTGGTTAGTAAATGCTCTGACTGTCTTCCACGCATACGTCGATAAGCGACCTAGTCGCTGATGTTAATTCGCCGTCCGTCCTCGCTTTCACGCTCCAACGAAATCTCCACATCCCGCTCCCGCAGGAAGCGCGGGAACTTCTCTCCCCACTCAATCAGCAAAACGCTGCTCTCGGATCGCAGATCGTCCAGCCCCAGCGTTTCGAGTTCTCGTTGAGTATCGACGCGGTAAAGATCAATGTGATAAAGATTGGCTCGCGGCCCGCGATACTCATGCACCAGTGTGAAGGTGGGACTAGTGACGTCTTCTTCCTCAGCCGCCTCGAAGCCTGCGGCTATACCTTTCACCAGCGTGGTTTTCCCCGCGCCCAGATCGCCGCGCAACAGCACCAGCTTCGGCGGGGACAACAATTCCGCCAGCGTCCGCCCGAAGGCGATCGTTTCCTCCGGCGAATGTGTGGTAATCTCTCGCGTCATTTCCCGTCCGGTCACGGCCATGTGGTGCAAACCACGACCAGTATAGCGAGAGCGGACTAAATCGTCCCCGGCACACTCAATGCCACGGACCTGAGGCCCAGCAGGTTCCGATCAGCAACGTGATCCAGCGAGGTCCGCAAGCGGCGGTGGTCGTCGTCCTCAAGCGCGACAAAACGAAACGGCTGCAGCACGCCATCCGTCGTTTTGCGCATAGGAGTCAGGATTTCCGCCATGCCGTGCACCGGACCCGAATGCGTTTGAAATGCAACTTCGACAAACGAACCGTTACCTAGCGAGCACGGCATTTGTAACAGCCCGCCAGTCGTCGAAATGCTTTGAAGTTTAGCTTTTGTGCGCCGGCCATCCTCTAAACGAATCGCAGCCAGGACAGACGCACCTAGCTGGACCCGGGCCGCGCGCCGCGAAGGGTGCGCTTGGGGGAAGTGAGTCATAAGCTGTACGCACTATCGCATCGACGGCCAACGGGTAACAGGTTACGGAAGCAGATGGCCGGATTCCCGCGCTGGACGCGGATTCTCAGCAGCGCGGGCGCTGAAGCGCCGCTGCATGCGGCCGGGCTTCGCCCAGGCCTGGACGGGCGAGGCGCCCGTCCCCACCCAGGCTCACCAACGCACAGGTTTCTCCTCCGCCATCTCTCGCGTGCGCCGGAACGCGTCAGGCAGTCCCTTCAGCAGATCGGTCGCGACCAGCGAATGCTCGCCAACGATCTCGCGCATCACATCGCCGGCAAACCCATGTAGATGCACCGCCGCAAGCACCGCCAGAAAAGCCTGCTTCGGATTCTGCGCAATCATTCCCCCGACCATCCCCGTCAGAATGTCTCCCGTGCCACCGGTAGCCATGCCAGCATTGCCCGTCGTGTTGACCCACGCCTCGCCATCCGGCTGCACCACCAACGTACGATGCCCTTTGAGCACAACAATCACTTCGTGCTCGCGCGCGAACTTCCGCGCTACTCGTAACCGATCTTTCTGCACATCGGCAATCGTGCATCCCACAAGGCGTGCCATCTCGCCCGGGTGCGGAGTAATCACCATCGTCCGACCTTTGCCATTCAACCCATCCGTGCGGCCCTCAAACGCATTCAACCCATCGGCGTCCACGACCATGGGAAGTTGAAGTTTTGTAACCGCCGTCCGCACCAACTCCGCAGTCTGCGGATCCCGCGAAATCCCCGGCCCAATCGCGATCACACTCATCCCTTTCGCCAACTCGTCGATTCGACTGAGTGCGCTCGACGAAATCGTGCCCGCCTCGGTCTCAGCCAAAGGCTCAGTCATCAACTCCGGATGAAATCCCGCCACAGTGTTCAACACGGACTTCGGTGTCGCCACGGTCGAAAGCCCTGCGCCCGCGCGCAGAGCAGCCATGCCTGCCATCGCCACCGATCCGGCCTTCCCAAACGACCCTCCGACCAACAGCACATGACCATAGCTGCCTTTGTTCGATTCAGCAGGGCGCGGCCCGATTAGTGGCGCAACATCGCGCGCGGTAATCACATTCAGGTGCAAAGCTGAAACAATCGCCTCCTGCGGCGAACCGATCTCGGCCACCAACGTGGGCCCAGTAGTTAACAAGCTGAAAACGTGCGCCGGGCGCGGCGCAGTGAAAGTAACAATGGCGTCGGCTCGGGTAATGGTTCCCGCTTGCGCACCCATGGCATCCGCATTGGCGCCGGAAGGAATATCGACAGCAATCACCGGAACTCGGCTCGCGTTCATGATCGCGATCGCATCGGCATACAGTCCGCTTACCGGAGGTTTGAAACCCGTGCCCAGCACCGCATCCAGAAACAAATCAGCGGCCGCCAGCAAAGACCGCACTCGATCGCCGTTCAACTCTTCGCTGGAACGAACTGCGATGGCCTCGCCCGGCAGCTTGCCAAACATCGCCCCTGCATCTCCCCGCAGGCCGTCAGCATCCGCGAGCAAGATGACCTCAACTTTCTTGCCGTGCTCATGCAGCCGCCGCGCCGCCACAAAGCCATCGCCGCCATTATTTCCTTTACCGCAGCAAACCACGATGCGCTCCGCCGCAGAATGATGCGTGCGCACGTAATCCGCCACAGCCGTGCCAGCATCCTCCATCAACATGAGCGAAGGCACACCGAAGCGCTCGGTAGTAGCGCGGTCGATAGCTCGCATTTCATCTGCGGAAACGATCTTCATAAGACTGTCGTTGGCCGTTCGTCGTTGGTCGTTGGCAGATCATCGCTGGCCGCGAACCATTGCGCCTAGGGTTTGGCCGACGACGAACGACCAAGGACCAACGACCGATCTAATCAGCCATACTCGACGCGCCGCCGGTTTCAGGACCGGCATTCAGCGCCTGCACTTTACTGTGCTTGCGTCCGTAGCTGAAGTAGATCACCAGTCCGATCAGCAGCCAGACAATGAGCCGTAACCAATTGGTCCAACCGAGGCCATAGATCATCGCGCCGCAGATCAGGACGCCCGCCGTCGAGACAAACGGCACCGCAGGAACCTTGAATGCACGCTGCAGGTCCGGGCGTTTGCGCCGCAAAATCCAGACTCCAATGCATACGAGTACGAACGCAAACAGCGTCCCGATACTGGTCATTTCGCCCACGATGTCCTCGGGAACGAACGCGGCAAACAATCCCGTGAACACGAAGAAAAGCATGTTTGACTTATAAGGCGTCCGATAGCGGGGATGGACATCCGAAAAGACCTTTGGCACCAGGCCGTCGTTGCTCATCGAATAAAACACTCGCGACTGGCCTAGCAGCATGACCAGGATCACCGATGAGAATCCAGCAAGAATCGCGACCGTCACCGATTTCGACAACCACTCATAGCCGTGCATGTATTTTGTGATGGCAAAGGCCACCGACGCTTCACGGCCCGTGGAACGGAAATCCTCGACCGTAGCAATACCGCTCAGCACGTAAGCGAAAAGCACGTAGAGAACAGTGCAGATCACCAGTGAGCCTAAGATGCCGATCGGCATATCGCGCTTCGGATTTTTCGCTTCCTGCGCTGCCGTGGAGACCGCATCAAAACCGATATACGCGAAGAAAACCACTCCCGCTGCACCGAGAATTCCCAATATGCCGCCGTAGTTGTGGCTAATGCCTTGAGGAGTCACATAGGTAGTTGCCGCAGGAATGAACGGCGTGTGATTGGCAGGATTGATAAAGCCCCAACCGATAGCGATCACCATGATGACGATTGTCACTTTAATGATCACAATAAAACCGTTAACAATGGCAGACTCTTTCGTCCCTTTTATAAGCAAGGCGGAAAGCAGCAGCAGAATAAACAGCGCCGGAACGTTGATGATTCCATGCGCATCCCCCGCGTGTTCCATAGGAGAGTGGCACCATTCATAAGGAATTCGCAGGCCAAACCAGGTGAGCACCCGGTTGAAGTATTCGCTCCAGGCGATAGAAACCGTCGCTGCTCCCACCGCGTACTCTAGCACCAGGTCCCAGCCAATAATCCATGCGACCAACTCTCCCATGGTGCAGTAGGAATAGGTATACGCACTGCCCGCAACCGGGATCATGGAAGCGAACTCGGCGTAACAGAGCCCGGCAAAGGCGCAACCGAAACCCGCGACAATAAATGCCAGCGTCACGGACGGCCCCGAACGATCCGCAATCGCGGCGGCCGTGCGCACGAACAGGCCGGCGCCGATAATCGCTCCAATGCCCAGCATGATCAGGTTGACCGGACCGAGCGTCCGCTTCAAGCTGTGCTCGCTTGTGTCCTGCGCCTCCGCCATCAGAGTGTTAATAGACTTGGTTGCCGTCAGATTCGCCATTCGTTCTCCTTAGCCCCTATGCGGATGCACGCTTCGCGCCCGCAGTTCTCGACCACGCGTAATATACCGGGATGCCTAGCAGTACAACAATCAGTCCCGGCCACGTGTACTGTGGTTTGTAGCGCAATAGAACGACATCGATGAATAAAGCCACGACAATATAAATCGCTGGCAGCACCGGATAACCCACTGCGCGATAAGGACGCGGAGCATCCGGGCGCGTTCGCCTCAACACGAACAACCCTACAATCGTCAGAATATAAAAGACCAGCACGGCAAAGATAATGTAATCCAGAAGCTGCCCGTAGCTGCCCGATACGCACAGCAGGCACGCCCAGACCATCTGTACCATCAGCGAAACCGCCGGCGTTTTATAAGTAGGATGCAGCTTGGCGACGCTTTTAAAAAACAAGCCGTCTTTCGCCATAGCGTAGTAAACGCGGGCTCCGGAGAGAATCAATCCGTTATTGCAGCCAAACGCGGAAATCAAAATGGCTCCGGCCATCAGCAGACCGCCTGCAGCGCCAAACATCTGCGTCATCACCGCCGTGCCCACTCGGTCTTCGGCCGCATATTTGATTCCGCGTTCCAGAATCGTTGCGGCATTTGGCGCCCCGTCGAGCGGCAGCACCATCAAGTAAATAAAGTTGCAGGCAATATAGAGCGCAATCACCACGCCCGTTCCCAGCGCCAGCGACAACGGCAAGTTGCGGCTGGGATTTTTTACCTCGCCCGCGGTGAACGTCACGTTGTTCCAGGCATCGGCGGAGAACAGCGACCCCACCTGCGCCACCGCCAGAATCGTCAGTGTGCCCACCAGCACAACCGGTCCGCCTACCCCCACTTGCACGGCGTGCTGCGCGCCCAGTCCGGCATTTCGCCAGAAATGTCCACTGAAGTTTGTGGCCAGCGCCTGCGCACTCCGCCCCATCGCAATGCCGAACAAAGCCAAACCGAGCAGTGCCGAGACTTTGGCCGCAGTAAACACATTCTGAATCAGCGCTCCGGTTTTCACTCCGAAGATATTTACAACAGAAAGAAAAATTACGAGCAGGATCGCGACTAGATTCTGAGTATTGATTCCCACATCCATGTTGCCCAGAACCATAGGCCCGAGGCGAATCGGTGGGACCTTCCAGAGATGCAGAATCCAATGGGAAGAAGAAATCGCAGGAAAGAAAACTCCGAGGAACTTGCCGAAAGCCACGCCTACCGCCGCAATCGTTCCGGTCTGAATCACCAGAAAGAGGGTCCAGCCATATAGAAAACCCCACAACGGCCCCAACGCTTCGCGCAGATAAACATATTGCCCGCCGGCCCGCGGCATCATCGCCGCCAACTCGCCATAGCTCAGCGCAGCGACGATCGTCATGAACCCCGCCACCGCCCACGCGCCAATCAGCAGCGCCGGAGAATCCACCTCACGGGCAATCTCCGCCGAAACAATAAAGATGCCCGAGCCGATCATCGACCCCATGACCAGCATCGTGGCGCTGGTCAACCCCAAGCCCTTGACCAGTTCACTGTCCTGATGGCTGTGCGTTTCCCAGTCGCTGCCCGCGGCGGTTGTCGTTGTACTCAGGGTCCCTCCGATTGTGGAAATTTAACGTTAGACTTCCGAATCGCCAGAACGCGTTTTTATTTCTTGCGTACTTTACTCCGACTCCCGCGAGCACCTGCCGGCTTTTTCGCCTTCCGCCCAGCCCCATTGTGAGCCGCAGCCGCACGAATCAAATTTTTCAAAGCGCGCTCATTGATTTTGTCGGCTTCGTAAAGATCGATCGCTCGCCATCGATTGCCTTCAAGGCCGTTGTTGAAGAGCTTCTCCGGATCCGGAAGGCTTGCACCCTGAGCAAACGTCACTTTCACCTTATCCTTGTGAGCGTTGGCCACGCAGATCAATCCATCGTGAGACCAACACGGACTGCCCATCCATTTCCACTCTTCGACGATCTCAGGGTCCGCATCATGAATGGCCTTGCGAATATTCGCAAGCGTCTCGCCGCGCCAGTCCGCAAGGTCTGCGATTCGCTCGTCAATCAGTTCCGATGGATTCATTGGACGGTGCACACCTCACTCTTGCAATCGCCCAATGACTTTACCTCAAGATGCGGAAAAATTCCTCTGCTGATTTACGCGGCTCCCGTAACAAGTCGGATATCACCGCCACGGAATCCGCTCCCGCCTCAATCACAGAAGCCGCGTTGGCACGCGTGATCCCGCCAATGGCCACCAAGGGTTTTCGAGTCAACTGCCGCGCCCGGCGCACCCCTTCAAGGCCCACCACCGGATCAGGCCAGTCCTTGCTTAAAGTAGAAAACACCGGACCGATGGCAAGATAGTCGGCGGAAGTTTTGTCAGCCTCGGCAAGCTGTTCAGGATTATGCGTCGAAACCCCAAGCCAGCGCCCGGCCCCGATAATCCCTCGAACCGACTCCGGCAAGAGATCGTCCTGTCCAACATGTACACCGTCGAACTCGGCGATCAGGCAAAGATCAGCGCGGTCGTTCATGATGAGCCTCAAGCCGGGTGGATCGGACACTCCCTTCGGCAAGCTCAGAGCCTGCCCTGAGCTTGCCGAAGGGGCAGGCTCGGTCCGACACCGCCGACGCAATTCCCGCGCTTGCTCCAGCATCACTCGCGCGTTCCCAGTCTTGTTGCGGTATTGCAGCAGAGTGCATCCGCCCGCGAAAAGCTCCCCGGCGAAAACCGCCAGGTCATCGGTCGTGGAAAAAACTGCCGCATCAACGATGGCGTAGGCGCGAGGAAGGTGAATCATGATCAAAAGATCGGGGCCTCGTCGGTACTCGGTACAAGGTACTAGGACTACTTCTTCGCCAAAAATCTCTCAATAAACCCCGTATCAAAATTCCCGGCCCGAAAGTCCGGATCAGCCAGAATCTTCCGGTGAAGCGGAATCGTCGTGTAGATGCCCTCGACAATAAACATCTCCAGCGCCCGAGTCATGCGAGATAAAGCCTCGTCGCGGTCCTTGCCGCGCACAATCAGCTTGGCGATCAGCGAATCGTAATAAGGAGGAATCACTCCCTCGGCATAAGCCGCCGTATCCACGCGCACGCCGGTTCCACCCGGCGGATTAAACGCGGTAATCTTTCCCGCCGACGGCGTAAATTTCTCGGGATGCTCCGCATTAATCCGGCATTCAATCGCGTGCCCGCGGTGCTCAATCGGCCCGTGCAATACATCCTTCATGTGCGCGCCCGCAGCAATCATGATCTGGCTCTTCACCAGATCAACATCCGTGACCATCTCGGTCACCGGATGCTCCACCTGAATGCGCGTATTCATCTCGATGAAATGGAGCTTGCGGTCCTTATCCATCAGGAACTCAATCGTTCCCGCATTCGTGTAGCCGATCTTCGCCAGCGACTTACAAAGCACCGCGCCAATCTGATCGCGCAACTCGGGCGTAACCTGCGTCGAGGGAGATTCCTCCAACAACTTCTGATGCCGCCGCTGGATCGAACATTCCCGCTCGCCCAGGCTCACCACATTGCCGTGCTCATCGGCCAGCACCTGAAACTCAATGTGCCGCGGATGCTCGACAAACTTCTCCATATACAGATCGCCATTGCCGAACGCTCCCGCGGCCTCGGCCTGCGCCGCCCTGAACAGCCCGGGCAGTTCTTCTTCATTACGCACAATGCGCATGCCGCGCCCGCCGCCGCCCGCCGACGCCTTCATGATTACCGGAAACCCGACTTGCCGCGCCCACTCCACGGCCTCGCCGTCGGTGGCAATAATTCCATCCGACCCCGGCAGAATCGGCACGCCCGCCGCCTTCATCGCCGAGCGCGCTTTTTCTTTTTCTCCCATCAGCCGCATCACTTCCGGCCGCGGCCCAATGAACTTGATACCGCTGGTGTCGCACACCTCGGCAAAGTTCGCGTTCTCCGAGAGCAATCCATAGCCAGGATGGATCGCATCCACGTTGGCAATCTCCGCCGCACTGATGACCGCTGGAATATTCAGATAGCTTAAAGCCAGTTGCGGAGGCCCAATGCAGATGGCTTCATCCGCGAAACGCACAGGCAGAGAATGGCGGTCAGCTTCGCTGTAAATCGCAACCGTGCGGATGCCCAACTCCTTGCAGGCGCAAATCACGCGCAGCGCAATCTCTCCTCGATTCGCAATCAGGATTTTCTTAAACATTTGGATTAAATGTGGAGACCGAGGAGGGCATTCTTAAATTTAGTAATTTGGTAATTGAGTAATTGAAAAGCCCTCGGGTTTACAAATTACCAAATTACTAAATTACTAAATTACCCAATTACTCAATCTCCTTCACTTCTTCGCCCGAATCGCGAACAACTCCTGCCCATATTCGATCGGCTGGCCGTTGCCCCCCAACTTCTTCACGATTTCGCCGGCCACGTCCGACTCAATCTCGTTCAGCAGTTTCATCGCCTCGACAATGCACAACACCTGCCCAACTTCCACCGTGTCCCCAATCTTGACGAAAGGCGGCGCGCCCGGCGAAGGCGCTTCATAAAGCGTCCCCACGATGGGAGATTTCACGATGTGCAGGTTTTCTTCCGGAACTGGCTCGGCAGCAGGCACAGCCGCCGGAACTGATGCAGCCGAAGCCGCAACCGCCGGCGCCACAGCCTGCGGAACCGTCACCGCCGCATAAGGCGCTTCCGCGCGAGCCTGCACCACGGTGTGCTGGCCGCCCCGCTTAATCTTCACCTTGACATCGCCACGCTCCAACTCAAACTCGGCAATGTCTTTTTCGATTAAGAACTCGATGAGTTCCTTCAGCTCTTTTTGATTCATTCGTATAAAGTCAGGTCTTAGTTATCAGGTCTTAAGGTATTAGGCCCGTTGACCAAGCACAACAGCTTCTCTCTGCGTCCTCCGCGGCATTTCTTCGCGATCTCCGCGGTTAAAAGCTCTTAATCCTGCGTCTCAGGTGCCCATGACCGGCTGCTTAACATTCCGTGGCCATAGCCAAACACCCAATACCTAACGCCCTAGATTGTAAGAAATTCCTTGCCAGTCGGAGTCAATACCTCGCAGCCGCCTTCCCTCACGGCCACCATGTCTTCAATCCTCAAACCCCATTTGCCCGGAAGATAAACTCCCGGCTCAATCGTGATGACCATGCCCGGCTGCAAAACTTCTTTCTGCCCGGCCGCGATCTTGGGCGCTTCGTGGATCTCCAACCCGACTCCGTGCCCGGTCGAATGCGTAAAATACCGCCCCAATCCAGCCTTTTGCAATACCTTGCGCGCCGCCGCATCTACTTCCCCGGCGCTCACACCCGCCCGCACCGAAGCAATCGCTGATTCCTGCGCGTCTCTCACCGCATCGTAGGCGCCGCGCGCCTCATTTCCACTAGCGCCCGAAGCCCGCCCCACCCACACACTGCGAGTCTGGTCTGAACAATAACCACCGAGTATAACACCGAAATCGCAGACCACGAATCCACCCGGAGCGATGGCCTGCTCCGTCGCCCGCCCATGAGGCAACGCCGACCGCGCCCCCGAAGCAATAATGGTGGGAAACGACATCCCCTCCGCACCCGCAAGTCGCGCCGCATACTCCATCTCCGCCGCCACGTCGGTCTCACGCACCCCAGACCGCATTACTTCGAGCGCCCGGTCAAATAAAGTAGCTCCTAACTCCACCGCCGCCCGGATCAGCGCCAGTTCCCCATCATCCTTTACCATCCGCGCCCGCTCCACCGGCGCGACCGCATTCTTCAGCCGCAACCCGGCGGGCAACCCATCCCCCAGCCGTTTCCGTTCCACCACAGTAAGGTGTTCCGCCTCGATCCCCAAAGTCCGTTGTCCAGACTTCGTTCCAGACTTCTGCCCAGATTTCTTCCCCCGCGCTCCCATCCACTCCGCAAGCGCGCTCACCAATCCCGAGCGCGCAATCACAACCTTTGCGCCCTTAACCTCCTCCCGCGCCTGCACGTCATATCGCACATCGGTAAAGAATGCGCTCCCATTTTCCGCCACCAGCAGCAACCCCGCGCTCCCGGTAAACCCGCAAAGATACCGGACATTGGGAAGATGGCTGACCAGCAAAGCGTCAAGGCCGCTGGAAGCAAGCTGCTCCCGCAGTTTCTTTTGCCGCAAAAGAAAGTTCATCGCCGTTGAGTTTATCAGGTGGCCTAGAACAGGAACGACCTAAAACAAAAACGGCTTAAAACAACGGCGCTCTAAGCAAGGTCGTAAAACACCATTGGCTTAAAAGAAGATTGTCGTACTGAGCGAAGCGAGGGACCCTGGTGTTTGCTCGCGGCAGCTCAATCCAGTGTCGGCCTCCCGCGTCCAAAGAGCCTGACCTGAGCACAGTCGAAAGGGGACGCCCCTAATGAGCCTGGCATCTCACCGCCGGGCAGATGCGACCTAAGGAAACACCGTAGAACGAAAACTTAAAAACCGTAGCTGGCGTCTCCCAAGTCCAAATCGGCATCTCACCGGCGCTCGTCGGATTTCGAATTCGCATTGGGAAGTTTCCGAGGTTTTATGTCCCGCAGCATCTCCGTATTCTCCCTGGCTCTCCTTACAGCCTGCGCCAGTACAGTTCTGGCTTCCGCACAGGCTACGTCGTCGGCAACTGAAATCGGCTCCAGCACGGTGCCCGGGTTCGTCTATGTCACTTCCGTGAACAGCGACAACGCCGAAGAAATCTACGCCTATAGCGAATCCGCCGGCGGCTCACTGACTCCCGTCGCAGGATCCCCGTTTGCCGCCAACGGTTACAACCTGGCAACAAACAGCAAGTGGCTGGTCTCGACCGATACCGTGAATATCTACTCGTTCTCTGTCGCCGAGAACGGCGCGATTACGCAAGCATCGTCAATCAATGCGCAGCAGTATAACCAATACACGACCGGCGGTCCCGTCAGTTTGTTCTTCGACCGCACAGGCGCGACCCTTTACGATGAAGACATCTACGGCAATCAGGGAGCGAACAACACCTACCAGTTCTTCGACCTCAATCAAGGGACTGGAGCGCTCAGCTTCTTGGGAGCGACCACTTCTTACAGCGCCGCGTGGATCACTCCGCTCAGCTTCATCGGCAACAACGAATACGCTTACGGGGCCAGCCCCTTGTATGGAGGCCAATATATCTACGGATTCAGCCGCGCCAGCAACGGAACGCTGACAGAGCTGAACATCAATCCGTCTTATCCAAAAGCGTCCGACGGTGCCTACGCTCCCTATCTGGCAGCAGCGGACACAGCGAACCACCTTGCCATCACGCTTACGCCAAATAATGACATGACCCAAACCGGACCCACCCAACTCAGCGTCTACACCGCCGACAGCTCCGGCAACCTGACGACGGAGAGTACCAGCTCGAATATGCCGACAGTAGCTGTGGGGAACGTCAATGATTTGAAGATGTCTGCTTCAGGCAAACTGCTGGCGGTAGCGGGTAGCGCGGGCCTGCAAGTGTTCCACTTCAACGGGGCAAATCCAGTCACGCGTTTCACCGGCTTGCTCACCACCGACACCGTGAACCAGGTGGCTTGGGACAATATGAATCACCTCTATGCAGTCGCCAGCGCGGCAGGAAAATTGTACGTGTTCGCGGTGACGACGACCGGTGTGAAACAGGCCCCAGGCTCGCCCTATGCGCTCACCAGTCCTGGGTATGTAGCGGTGTTCCCGACGAACTAGTAGGCGGTAACTCCTTTGAAAGGGGCGCGGTTTCACGCCGCGCCCCTTCCCTTGTCGTCCTGAGGAAGCGGAGTCGTCCGCGAAGCGGGCGGCTCCCGACGAACGGACCTATGTAACTCGCCGGCGCCACAACCACCGCCAGCCTGCCTTCCGCCGTATTGCTGCTACGCAAACTAAGGCCGGTACCATTCTGATTCCCTATGCACTTTGCAATACAAAGCTCTTCGTGGCAATATATCCTTAGAGCTCGCAAAGGAGCGCCTTCATGGACCAACCGCCGACCTCATCCCTAACCCTCCAGATTCGAAATTTGTCCCGCTCCATGGGGCTCAAGCTGCTGGTAGTCTGCGCCCTCGCTCTGTTCATGACCATCCCATCCTTCTTCGTGGATAGCGTGGTCGAAGAACGAAACCTGCGCGCCAAGGGTGTCATCGACGAAATCAGCGGACGCGCCGGCGGTCAGCAGATTTTTCTCGGCCCTTCGCTTTCGATTCCGTACAGCATTCCTTCGCCCTATAAAGGTGGTTCGCCAACGCTCGGTGCCTATGTCGTATTTCCGGCGAAAGGCGACGCCAGCATCAAAGTTCGCACCGAAGAGCGCCGCCGTTCTTTGTTTAAAGTGCCGGTCTATCAGGCCGACATAAAATTCGACGCGGCCTTCGACATGACAGGCGTCCCCGCAGCCGCTCCAGCGGGCGCAGAACTCGATTGGACCCGCGCCAGAATCGTAGTAGGCGTCAGCGACGCTCGCGGAGCCCTCGCCGATGGCACACTTACCGCGAACGGCAAGGCCAGAACATTCGCTCCCGCGGAAAACGTAACCGACGCGAACGCGCGCCTGCCGCTCGCCTACTTCGATGTAAGCGTCCCGGATCTGGCCAAGCCCAACGCCATTTTCACCGTCGACGCGAACCTGCGTTTCTCCGGCGCACAGCGCCTCGCAGTCCTCGCATATGGCAAGAGCACGCACCTCGCAGTCGAGGGAGATTGGCCGAGCCCAGGCTTCGACGGCGGCTTCTTGCCGATAAAACGCACCGTCACTCCGCAGGGCTTTACCGCGGAGTGGTCCATCCCTTTCATAGCCCGCGGAATTCCTGCCGAAGGAACCACCACTGCGGTCAGCGCGCTCGATCGCACGGCGCTAGGAGTCTCATTCGTCGAAGTAGCCGATCCTTACCAATCCGTCAGCCGTTCGCTCAAGTACGCACTCTTATTTATCGGATTGTTATTTCTCTCCTACTTTGTCTTCGAAGCCACGGCCGGCAAGCGCGTCCACCCCGCCCAATACGTTCTGGTAGGAGTTGCGCACATGATCTTCTATCTTCTTCTGCTGGCCTTAGCCGAACGCATCGGCTTTGACTGGGGATTTCCAGTAGCCGGCGGCGCTACCGTGCTTCTGCTCTCGGCGAATGCTCAGTGGATTTTTGCCAGCCGCGTGCAAGGCCTCCGCGCACTGTTCGTCTTCAGCTTGCTCTATTTCTTCATCTATCTCTTACTGCGCCTCGAAGACAACGCGCTGCTGGTAGGCGCGGTAGCCAGCTTCCTGGCCGTGGCCGCAGTAATGTACTTCACCCGCAACATCGACTGGTACAGCTCAATTCCATCCAGAAACACGCGCCCGGCCGAAGGCACCGAGAAAACTCCACTCACCTAGGGGTGGACGGGGCTGCCGCGCCTTCGTTCGGCAGCCTTGAAAGGGCGCGGCTTCAAGCCGCGCCGCAAACCAATTGTCATCTGAGGAAGCGGAGTCGCCCCCCCAACCGGCGGAACCCCAAGAAAAGAAAGCAAAAATGACC
>Ga0302320_10000623_pt1 | contig 84536 bp, 56 predicted proteins | sample Bog_T0_3_FD_202130 | JGI IMG/M metagenome (GOLD analysis project Ga0302320, IMG submission 202130) | Peat permafrost microbial communities from Stordalen Mire near Abisko, Sweden - Bog_T0_3 | ecosystem: Environmental > Terrestrial > Soil > Wetlands > Peat | place: Sweden: Abisko, Stordalen Mire...
GGCGTCTCCGGGCTGGGCTTCGAGGCGGATTTCGTCGTAGACAACATCGGGGAAGAGGCCAAGCGGGAAGCCCTCAGCGCGAATGGTGTTCGATTGGCCCTGGCGGCAGAAGATGGGTTGAATTGCGCCGGAGTTGGAGACGGTGAGGGTACGGGATTCGTCGTTCCAAAGGGCAAAGAGCAGGGTGACGTACTGGGATTCGAGCTTGCGCTCCTGGAGGGAGTCGTTGAGGTTGGCGAGCATTTGCGCGGGCTCGGGGTGGTGGAGGGCGGCGGAGCGCATGATGCCGCTGACGAGGGCGGCGAAGAGGGCGGCGGGGGCGGCTTTTCCGCTGACGTCGCCGAGAACGATGGCGGTGCGGTTGAGGCCGTAGTCGAGGAAGTCGTACAGGTCGCCGCCGATGGTGCGCGCGGGCAGAAAGCGGACGGCCATTTCGGCGTTGGGCTGCTCGGGCGCGGCTTCGGGGAGCAGGCGGAGCTGGACTTCGCGGGCCATGGCGATGTCGCGCTCCAGCTGGCGCTCCTGGCGGCGGACGGCCTGGTAGAGGCGGGCGTTCTCGATGGCGATGGCCACCTGTGCGGCGAGGGTGGTGAGCATGCGCTCGTGGCCTTCATTGAAGAAGCCGGGGCGGGTGTGCTCCAGGTCGAGGACGCCGATGACGCGGCCTTTGTAGAAGAGCGGGACGATCAGCTCGGAGCGAGTCTCCGGGTTCATGGGCAGGTAGCGCGGATCCTTGCGGACGTCGGGAACGTTGATGGGACGCCACTCGCGGACGGCGGCGCCGACCAGGCCGCTGGAGACGGAGATGCGACGCATTGGGGCATGGATCGAGCCGAAGCGCCAAGCGTAGCGCGTGACGAGGACTTCGCCTTTCTCGTCGAGCAGCATAATGGTGAACATCTGGTAGTCGATGAGGCGGCGGAGGAGCTGGCCGACGCGCTCGAGCAGCGGGTTGAGCTCGAGGATGGAGGTGAGCTCGACGGCGATCTCGTTGAGCACGGCGAGCACCTCGGCCTGGCGGGAGACGCGGGTGTAGAGGCGGGCGTTCTCGATGGCCTGGGCGATGCGCGAGGCGGTCAGCGTGAGCAGGTGGAGGTGCTCGGGTTGGAAGTAGCCGGCCTGCTCGCTCTCGATGTCCATGACGCCGATGAGGCGGTTTTTGGCGATGAGTGGAACGGCCAGCTCGGAGCGGACTTCGGGATTGACGGCGTAGTAGCTGTCGGAGGTGGTGACGTCGTTGAGGAGGATGGGCTGGCGAGTGAGAGCTACCTGGCCGACCACGCCGCGGCCGAGGGGCACGCGGTTGCGCTCAGTCTGCGAAGAGTGGCCGATCTGGAAGCGCATGCGCAGGTCGTGGGTGCGGTCGTTGAGCAGGAGAATGGCGAAGATGCGGTAATCGATGACGGCGCGGACCAGTTCGGAGGTGCGGGTGAGCAGGGTTTCAAGGTCAAGGGTGGTGTTGAGGGCGTCGGCCAGCTTGACCAGGTAATTGAGGTCGGCGGTTTCGACGCGGGCGTTGATGGGGTCAAGATGGGCGTGGGGGTTGGCGGAGTCGGCGGGGCGGTAGTCGCCTTCGAGCTCGGGTGGATCGGGCGGGGATGGGGGATGGGGGGACATGGGGTGCATGGAAATCATAGCGGAAAAGCAGGGAACAGGGAGCAGGGAACAGGGACTAAGGGGTGGGAGAGTGGGTGGAGGCAGAGCTGAGAATTTGTTCGCAGGTGAAGGCGCGGGCTTGATGGCCGGCGTAGACGGGCGGGGTGGACCAGATCCAAGAGCCGGGCTGCCGCCAGGCGGGGTCGAAGTCCTGGACGACGAAGGCTCCCATGCGCGGGTCGGCGCACAGCTGGGCGGCATAGGCGAGGGGGACGGCCTGCTCGAAGAGCGGGCGCAGGGCTGCTTCGGTGTGGGCGTAGATGGCTGGGTCGCCGCCGTAGGAGGGGCCGTAGTCGTGGCCGCGCGCGGCGGAGGGCCAGGAGGAGTAAAGGCCCTGCTGGATGGCGTCGGGCACCATTGGGTCCTCCTGGACGAGCGCGGCGGCGGGGAGGGTTTTCAGGGACTCGGTGTAGATTTGGCGGAGCTCGGCGGTGCGGGCGCCGAGGCCGGCCATGACTTCAGGATTGCCGTATGTGCCTCGGTTTTGATCGATGGCGACGGTGTAGAAGCGGAGCAGGGCGGCGTCGTAGACAGTTCCGGCCATGCCGATGAGCGCGAGGACGGCAAGCTTACCGGTTGCGCCGCGGAAGAGCGCGCCGGAGCGGCAGGCCGGAAGCAGCTTTTCCTCGGTCCACTCGACGGCCCAGAGCAGGAGGATGAATTGGGGGACCAGCATGGCGCGCCAGCCCAGGTCGTTGTGAGGCAGAGCCACGGAGGCGAGGAAGCTGCCGATGAAGAGGCCGGAGGCGAGCAGGAATAGATAGACGCGGCCGGTTTCGTCGGGGCCGGCAACGCGGGCTTTCTTCCATTTGTAGAGGCCGATGGCGGCGAAAAAGCCGAGCTCCAACGCGTAGTTGAGCGGCAGGCAGAGGAGCATGACCACTACGCCGGTGAGGTTCAGGGTGCTGGGGGTCTGGTGGATGAACCAGAATGCCGGGCCGAAGGTTCGGGGGCGAAGGACGGCGAAGGGAGTGCCGGCGGCGGCGGCTTTGAGCTCCATCAGGTAAGGGAGGGCAGCGATGAAGGCGGTGACGCCGGTCAGGGCGAGGACGGTGAGCCGGCTCCAGTTTTTGCGCAGGAGCGCAGCGGCAAACAAGGCGGCCAGGGCCAGAACAAAGACGAAGACTACGTAAATGGAGCAGCCGGCGGAGGAGGCAAAGGCGAGACCGGAGAGAATCGCGCCGGAGATGCGGCTGCGGCGGTCTGTGGAGCGCCAGGCCCAGAGCAGGAGAAGCAGGGCGGTGCAGCCGCAGACCAGGCCGCCGACGTGGTTTGGAACCCAGACGAAGGAGCCGAGCCAGCTTGTGACCTGGCCGTCGCTGTTCCAGTTTTCGAAGTCGCCGTAGGGGATGTAGAAGCGTCCGCGGGGCGCGGAAAAGGCGAGGGTAAGCAGGCCGACGGGGAGCAGGTCGAGGCCGGTGATCGACATGAGGCCAGCGGCGATCCAGCTTTGGCGACGCCAGGCGAGTGGGGTGCTTTTTTCGGGGCTTGTCCCGTCAGGTGCGGGCAGGAATAGAGCGACGGTGGCGACCATCGCCAGCCCGGACCAGGCGATGCTGGCGAAGAGGGCGTCGCGCGCGCCGATGAAGCCTCCGCCCACAGCCTCTACGAATGCGGCCAGCATGAACCAGAAGTAGTGGTAGCGGAAGGGAACCGGATGGCCGGGGTAGAAGAAGGGATTGCTGGTGGGCAGGGTGGTGGTGTGGCGGATGGCCTGGATGAGCGAGGTGCGGAAGGAGTGGTCGATGGAGGCCCAGTTGATGTAGACGCCGCCGCCGATGCGGAGATCGAGGACGATGAGGCCGGCGAGAACGATCCAGGCGGCGGCGAGGAGGAATTCAATGCGTAGAGGGACCAGGTCTAGCAGGCGGACGTTGCGGAGGGCGAGGAGGACGACGAAGGCTGACCACAGAACGGCGTAGAGAGCCCAGACCATGTTCAGGGAACCCAGACGCCAGCAGAGATAGATGAGGATGGGGGCGATGGAGACGCCCAGCGCGGTGGCGGCGTAGAGGCGGAACAAGGGCCACTTTTCGCGAAAGCCGAAGGGGTTTGCGACCCAGCCGACGACGAATCCCGGCGGGACGATGACCAGCCAGAACAGGCAGATGGCGGCCAGGTAGCGCACGATGTCGCCGGGAAAGAAGGTGGGCATGGGTGAGGGTGGATTCCGGGAACGGCCTCATCATAGCAGAGGCGCGGTGTTGCAGCGGCGCGGCGAAGGCGGCGGGTTACTCGGCGCCGAGTTCACGGACGATGGCGACGGAGGCGGATGCGCCGATGCGGTTGGCGCCGGCTTCGAGGAGGGCGCGGACGTCGGCGAGGGTACGGATGCCGCCTGCGGCCTTGACGCCGGAGCGCGCGCCGGCCACGCCGCGGAGCAGGGCTACGTCGGCGGGGGTTGCACCGCTGGTAGAGAAGCCGGTGGAGGTCTTCAGAAAGTCCGCGCCGGCCTGGATGGCGATCTCGGAGGCGCGCAGCTTTTCTTCCACGGTAAGCAGGCAGGTTTCCAGGATGACCTTGAGCAGAGCGCCGTGGTGATGGGCGACGGTTGCGGCGGCGTGGATGGTGTGGTGGACGGCGTGGTGGTTTCCGCTCTTGAGCTGGCCGATGGGGATGACCATGTCGAGCTCGCGGACGCCGAGACGGGTGAGGGCGGCGGCCTCCTGGCGCAGGGTGGAAACCAGGGACGCGCCGAGGGGAAAGCCGATGGTGACGCCGACGGGAACGCCGGTGCCGGAGAGCAGGCCGACGGCGGTCGAGGCCCAGACGGGATTGACCATGGCGCAGGCGAAGCGGTAGCGGATGGCCTCGTCGCAAAGGCTCTCGATCTGCCTGCGCGTGGCGTCGGGCTTGAGCACGGTGTGGTCGATGACGGAAGCGAGCGACTGCCAGTTGGAGAGGGTCTGGGCTGAAAAAGCGGATGCGTCCCAGCTGCCGTTGTCAAATTCGAGGTCCGCGGAGTTGATTGGCGTGATGGAAGCCATGAGGTCTTGCTCCTTGCTGACGGGCACCGCTCTGGGGGGCCGGCTCGGTGGACTGCGCCCGGTAGATGAGTATATTCCTTGCGGAACACCGGGCCAAATGAATGGACGGGAAATTAACGATTGGGGTTGCATAGGAGGGGACAACAGGCGGGGTTCGTGGTTTCCCACCCTTTCGCCCAAAAGAAGGCGAAAGGATGAGGAACGGAGGATTCTCTTGCGCGTCCGGGCGCCGTTCATCCCTGGCCGCAACGGGCCACGACGAGTGGGGCTGCTTCGGATGATCGAGCCGGATGCTAGACTGGCGCAGTTATGGGGAGGATTTGGGATTTGATGCGATTTGTTGGGTTGGGCGTGGTTGTGCTGCTGGCGGGTGCGGCGGGGATTTGTGTGGGGCAGCGAATTGAGGTGACGCTGCCCTCGACGAAGCCGCTGAATGGCCACCTGGTGTTGGTGTTCGCGAAGAACGACAAGGACGAGCCGCGCATGCAGCTCAGCGAGGATTATCTCTCCGCGCAGGGCTTTGGCGTGGATGCGGAGAACCTGACGCCGGGGCAGCCGATGGTGGTGGATGCGAAGACCTTCGGCTATCCCCTCCGGTCGCTCAAGGATGTGGAGGCGGGCGACTACTTTGTGCAGGCGGTCTTCAACGTCTATGAGCAGTTCCACCTGGATTCGGGCAAGACGGTGTGGCTGCCGCCGGACAAGGGCGAGGGACAGCATTGGAACCTGAAGCCGGGCAACCCGTACAGCAAGCCCGTGAAGATTCACTTCGACCCCATGGCGCAGGCCACCGTCAAGCTGACGCTCGATCAGGTGGTTGCGCCGATTGAAGGAACGGACGAGGACCCGCTGGTGATGGCGGCCAAAGACCCAGGCGCGAAGTGGCTGAAGTACATGCGATTCCGCAGCGAGAAGCTGAGCCGGTTCTGGGGCCGGGATGTGTATCTGGGGGCGTGGATTCTGCTGCCCGATGGATTCGACAAGCATCCTGACGCGAAGTACCCGCTGGTGGTTTACCAGGACCACTACCACGCGGACATTGGGCCGACGCCTTTTGTGACCGCCGCGCCGGACCCAAAGGCTCCCGAGGCGCGCAGGCTGAGGAACGGGTACCGGTTCTTTCAGGACTGGACGGCAGGGCGGTTGCCGCGGGTGATCCTGATCTATGTACAGAATGCCAACCCCTACTACGACGACTCGTACGACGTGGACTCGGCCAATGTGGGGCCGTATGGCTCGGCGATCAACGAGGAGCTGATTCCGGCCATTGAGCAGAAGTATCGGGCCATCGGCCAGGGATGGGCGCGGGCGACTTTTGGCGGGTCGACGGGCGGATGGGAGGCGCTGGCCACGCAGGTCTTTTATCCCGACTTCTACAACGGGACGTGGGCGGCCTGCCCGGACCCGGTGGACTTTCATGCCTACCAGAACATCAACCTCTACAACGACGCAAATGCCTTTGTGCGCAGGGGCGACTTTGGGGAGATTCCGATTGCCGCCGACCGTAAGCCGGATGGCACGGTGATTGCGACGGCAGGCGGCGAGTATGCCTATGAATACGTGCTTGGAACGCACGGGCGGTCGGGGGAACAATGGGACATCTGGCAGGCAGTGTTCTCGCCCGCCGGGCCGGATGGCTATCCGGCCGAGATTATCAATCCGGTGACCGGGGAGATCGACAAGAAGGTGCTTGCTTACTGGCAGGAGCACTACGACCTGACGGCGATTCTGAAGCGCGACTGGCCCACGCTGGGGCCGAAGCTGGAAGGGAAGCTGCACCTGGCAGTGGGCGACGGGGATACGTACTTTTTGAACAACGCCGTACACCTGCTGGAGACGACGCTGAAGGCGACGCGAAATCCGCACTCCGACGCGACCTTCCAGTACGGGCCGGGGATGCCGCACTGCTACACGGGTGGGCCGGCGGAGTACACCATGAGAGAGAACAACGCCAACTGGGTGCAGCGGGTGTTGCCGCTGATGGTGGATCACATGCTGGCGACCGCACCGGCCGGCGCGGACGTGAAGTCGTGGCGCTATTGAACGGAGACGAAGATCGATGGGCACAGGAGTCGAAGGGGAGGGTTATGCCGCGTTCGCGCAGAGAGTTTCTCACTTATAGTTCTCTGGGGATACTGGCCGCGGCCGTGGAGGCTGGGGCGCAGACCTCGGCGGGCCAGACGCAGACATTGCCGCCGGGCGCTCCGCCTGCATTCGGCACCGCACCGCCGGTGGGGCCTGAGGTTTCGGTTGGCACCTTTGGCGAGGCGGAAAAACTGGTGCAGGTGGAGATGACCGCGGCCGATCGAGCAACAGCGGCGAGCAATTGGCGGATGCAGATGGCACCGCTGCTGAAACGCCGCACCGGGCCGAGGAAGATTGAGTTGGAGGCGACGCTTGCGCCGGCGACGCAATGGAATCCAAGCTTGCCGGGGATTGTGAAAGCGAAGGAGGGCGGAAATGTTTTTGTGCGCAGCGCCGATCGCGGAGTGGCCTTGCCGGAGAGCGAGGACGCCATTGCCTTCGCGCCGGTTTGGCAGCTCTCGCGCTGGATTGAGAGCCGCAAGCTGACCTCGACGCGGCTAACGGAGATCTATCTGCGGCGGCTGGAGCGGTTCAACACGCAGTTGCGCTGCGTGATTACGCTGACGCGGGAACATGCGCTGGGGCAGGCGCGGCAGGCGGATGCGGAGATTGCGGCTGGTAAGTATAGCGGGCCGCTGCACGGGATTCCGTGGGGCGCGAAGGATCTGCTGGATACGGCGGGGATTCCCACGACTTATGGAGCGGAGCCTTACCGGGACCGCGTACCGTCGGCGGACGCGACTGTGGTGGAGCGGTTGAGTGCGGCGGGGGCCGTGCTGGTGGCCAAGCTGAGCCTGGGAGCGCTGGCGCTGAACGACATCTGGTTTGGCGGGCAAACGATGAATCCCTGGCTGCTCGAGGAAGGCTCGTCCGGATCGAGCGCGGGGCCGGGCGCGGCGGTGGCTGCCGGGCTGGTGGGATTTGCCATTGGCAGCGAAACCGGCGGTAGCATCGTGAGCCCGTCCATGCGCTGCGGCGTGACCGGCCTGCGGCCGACGTATGGCCGTGTACCGCGTACCGGAGCCATGACCCTGTGCTGGTCGCTGGACAAGCTGGGAGCGATGGCGCGCTGTGTGGAGGATACGGCGCTGGTGCTGAAGGCCATCTCCGGTCCGGATGGGCGCGATCTGGCCGCTGTGCCGAGCACGCTTGATTTCGATGCGTCGGCGGGCGTAAACGGGCTGCGGGTGGGCTACTTTCCCGGCTGGATGAAGGAGGATCCAGCTACGGACGTGGACCGGGCGGCGCTCAAGGCGGTGAAGAAGGTGGGCATGACGCCGGTCGAGGTGGCCATTCCGGATTGGCCTTACGACTCGCTGAACCTGATTCTGTTTGCGGAGGCGGGCGCGGCGTTCGAGGAGCTGACGCTGAGCGGCAAACTGGATGAGCTGAAAGCACAGGTACCCGATGCGTGGCCCAACTGCTTCCGCCAGGCACGGTTTCTGTCGGCGGTGGATCTGGTGCAGGCAGACCGCTTCCGGCGCAAGGTGGCCCTGGAGATGGCACGGGTGTTTGCGGATGTGGACCTGCTGCTGGTGCCTTCGCTGCGCGACGAGATGCTGGTGATCAGCAACTGCACGGGACACCCGTCGCTGACCTTGCGGGCAGGGTTTGTGGAGGTGTCGGAGGCGCGCAGCGACTGGGCGCCGGACGCGAAGAATCCGCTGCCGAAGTTTTCGCCGCCGCGGCGTGTGCCGCATGGCGTGACGCTGATCGGGCGGCTTTTCGACGAAGGCAGGCTGGCGGAGGTGGGGATGGCGCTGGAGCGGGAATTCGCAGTGGGCGCGGAGAGGCCGCCGGGATTTTGAATGAAAGCTCGCTGGGCCTTCCGAATGCCCCGGATACTGGATGGGCCGCTGTTTGCGGCGTAGAATCTGTGCAGCGGGCAGGAGTTTGCATGAAGCGCGTTGGGGCAAAGCCGGAGATCATCACATTATCGCCGCGATTTCGAATTCGCGCTGCCTTCGGCTTGGCCGTGGTTGCGGATGCACTCCAGCTTGCCATTCTTCCCATGTTCGTGGAGGGCGCGGCCTCGCCTGCCGATGACGCACTCGACATGGGCGTGGGTGCGGCGATGGTCTTCCTGCTGGGCTGGCACTGGGAGTTTCTGCCTTCGTTCGCGGGGAAGCTCTTGCCCGGAGTGGACCTGGTTCCGTTGTGGACGCTGGCGGTGGCCAACGTTTACCGGAAGCAGAGGGGTACGACAGCGGCGGAAGAGCCAGACCGGGACGACGCGAAGACGGTGGAAGGAATCAGGAACCCGTAGGGCAGTTTCGGGCGCACGGTAGCGGAAGAAGCTGCGGCTGAACGGCGTTAGAGGATGACTGTCAGGGTGACTGTTTTGCTGGTTATCGTGAGCCCGTTTCCATCCGTGATGACTACCCTGAGTTGAAGGCCGTTGAAGGCAAGGGTGGTGGGGAATGTGGTCAGCGTGTTGGTGTCGGCGCCTGTGCCTGCGCCGAACGGCTTCCAGGTTGTGCCGGAGAGGTACTGCCACTGGTAGGTAAGGTTGGGCACGCCGATGGCGGTCACGGTGAAGTTTGCGCTCCAGCCTACCGGCTCTGTCTGCCGGGTGGGCTGCACGGTGATGGCCGGAGCCACGTTGAGAGTTACCGTGTTGCTGATGGCACTGAGGCCGTTCTGGTCCCAGACCATCGCCCTGACCGGAAGTCCGTCGCTGGCGGCGGTGATGCGGGGGGTGGTCAGGGCGGGTGTGTTGTAGCCGGTAGACGGACCGAACTTTTGCCATGCCGTCCCGTTCCAATACTGCCAGAGGTAGGCGAGCCCTTGCGCGCCGCTGGCTGCCACGGTGAAGGTTGCGATGCTGCCATCGGTCACGGTTTGACTCAGGGGCTGGATGGTGATGGCCGGACCCACCATCAGCTTGAATTGGTTGCTGATTACCGTGAATCCATTGGCGTCGGTGACCACAACCCTGAACTCGAGGGCGTTGAAGGCCGCGGTGGTGGGGACGGTGGTGAGCGAGGGTGTGTCGAGACCTGTTCCCGCGGCAAAGTCCTTCCAGACGCAGCCGGACCGGTATTGCCAGTCGTAGGAGAGTGGGGCCACGCCGTCCACTGCCATGGTGAAGGTTGCGGCGTTGCCGAGAGAGACAGTTTGAGGGGTAGGCTGGGTGGTGATGGCGGGAGATACGGTGAGCACGGCGGCGTTGCTGGCGGTCGACAGTCCATTGGCGTCGGTGACGACCACCCGCAACTGGAGCCCGCTGAAGGCCGAGGTGGTGGGGACGGTGGTGAGGACGGCGGCGGCCGTGCCGGCGGCGGCTCCGAAGGTTCTCCAGGTTGCGCCGCAAAGAACCTGCCACTGGTAGGTCAGCGCGGGCGCGCCGGTGGCGGCCACGCTGAAGGTGGCCGCGTGGCCTGAGATGACGGTCATGCTGGACGGTTGGGCCAGGATTTCTGGACCCACGAACAGCGTGACGGCGGCGGTGGCCGCGGTGTAGTCGGCGGTATCGGCCGGAGTGAAGGCGACGGACAGAATGTGCGTTCCGGGCGTCAGCACAGTACCCGCGGAGAGCGCATAGGAAAAGCTTCCGGCCACGGGAGAACCGGCGTTGAGCTGGGCGGCGCTCAGGGCGGTCCCATAGGCGATGGGGGACGGCGCCGCCCAGAGAATGGCGGGTTTGGCCATGCAAACGGTGAGGTTCACGGTGGCTGTGACGGAGTTGTAGTCGATGGTGTCGGCGGGGGTGAAGGTGACGGAAAGCGGTTGCGGCCCGACGGTCAGGATGGTTCCGGCGACCGGAGTGTAGGTGAAGGTTCCCGCGATGGGAGAAGCGGCGTCCAGTTGCGCGGCGCCGAGCGCGCTTCCGTAGGGGATGGCCGCGGGCGCGGGCCAGCTGATGGCGGGCCTGGCGACGTTCACGGTCAACGTGACGGAAGCTGCGGCCGGGACGTAGTCGAGGCCGTCCGCGGGGGTGAAGGTGACGGAGAGAGTTTGTGAGCCGACTGTCAGCACGACGCCGGCAGCCGGTGAGTAGGCGAAGGCTCCGGACACTTTCGAGGTGGCATTCAACTGGGAGGCGCCGAGCGCCGTGCCGTAGACGATGGCCCTGGGCGCGGGCCAGCAGATGGCCGGGGTGACCTGGTTCACGGTGAGCTGGACGGTGGCCGTGGCAGTGGTGTAGTCGACGGCGTCGGCAGGGGTGAAGGTGACGGAGAGCGTCTGCGACCCGGCGGTGAGGATGGTTCCCGCGGCCGGAGAGTAGACGAAGGTTCCGGCCACCTTCGAATTTGCCTTGAGCTGGGTACCGTTGAGGGCTACGCCGTAGGAGATGGCAGCCGGAGTCGCCCAGGCGATGGAAGGCGTGGCCTGGTTGACGTTCAGCGCAAGAGTCTGCGCGGGCAGGGCGGCGTAGTCCTTGTTGCCACTGTAGGTTGCGGAGAGGCAATGGACGCCGATAGCGAGCTGGCTGACGGGGATGGTGACCGAGCCCGCAGTCAGTGTTGCCTTGACGGCAGATCCCCCGTCGATGGAGACCTTCACGGTTCCCGAAGGCGTGGGAAGCAGGGAGTTGGGCGCGGCGAGGGCGATGGTCAGGCTCAGCGGCTGGCCCCAGGCGACGGTGGCGGCGGGCAGGGCGGCGAGGGTCATGGCGGGCGTAACCAGGCCGGCGGAGACGGTGAGCGAGTTAGAGGAGCTGGAGGCAAAGTTTGCATCGCCGGAGTAGGCGGCGGAGACGGATTGCGCGCCGGAGCCGGGGAGAAACGCGTTGGTCAGAGTAGCGGTCTGGCTGGCTTTGTTGAGGAGGATGGTCACGGAATTGCCGGCGGGGCTGGCGACGGCGAGATCGGGACGGCCGTCGTGGTTGAGGTCGGCCAGCGCCAGTCCGGCGGGAGCAGCGCCGATGGGGTAGATGGCGGGGCTCTGGAAGGTGCCGTCCCCGTTGCCCGGCAACACGTCTATCGCGTGGCCAGCCTGATCGGAGAGCACCAGGTCAGGCAGGCCGTCTCCGTTCACGTCGGCTACGGACAGGCCTGCCAGGATGGCCTGCGAGGCCGGCGCGTAGGCTGGCGTTGCGGGCTGGAAGGCGCCGTCGCCGTCGCCGAGCAGGACGCTGACCACGCTGTTGCCGTCGAGCAGAACGATGTCCAGCTTACCGATGCCGCGGAGGTCGGCAAGAGTGACGTTCGCGGGATTGACGCCGACAGCATAGGGCTGGGCCGGCTGGAATGTTCCGTCGCCGTTGCCCAGCAGGATGCTTACGGTGTCGGCGCACCCGTTGGAGATTGCGAGGTCGAGGACGCCGTCGCCATTGAGGTCTGCGGCGGCGATGGAGGTTGCGCAGGGCATGGAAGAGGTTTGCGGGGGCTGGAAGGTTCCGTCGCCGTTGCCGAGGAGGAGGTCGATCGTGCCGTTGGTGGAGTTGGCGACAGCGAGGTCGAGAATGCCGTCGCCGTTGAAGTCGCCCACCGCGAGGCCGGCGATGGCCGCGGTCTGGTCGTAGTCGCGCTCGGACTGGAAGACGTCGTCGCCGTTGCCGAGCGCGATTCCGACGGCGCAGTTGCCGGCCGCGCAAGAGATGAAGGCGATGTCCGGATGGCCGTCTCCGTTGAAATCGCCGAAGACGATGCTCTGGCCAATCAAGGAGTTGGAGTAGTTTTCGAATGAAACACTTGTGCCGGGTACTTTAATTGATGCTTTAAAGATTCCATCGCCATTTCCGAGCTGGACAAAGAGCCCGGCGCTGGAGCTGGTGACCAGGTCCGGGATGCCGTCGCCGTTAAGATCGGCGATGGCTTCGGCGAACGGAGCCGGCACTCCCGTCACGGGCGGCGCGGCGGTGAATGTCTGGACGAGCGCGGCAGAATCGATGGGCTCCGCGCCGATTTCAAGACCGGTTGTTGCGTCGGTGAAGAGGGCGCTCCCGGTGGGGGAGATGGGCCCGGCGCCGAGGAGCGTTGCAGTCAACGCGTAGTCTCCGGCGCTGCCCGAGGCTGTGAGGGTGATGGTGGAAGGATATTGGCCGGTGACGGTCACGGCGGCCGGCGCGGAGGTGCCGATGACGCCTCCGCTGCCGGCGTAGGTGGCCGTAATGCTGTTCGAGCCCAGGGGGACGAGGATGGTTTTGAGCGTAGCTGTGCCGGGGATGCCGCCACTGGAGACGTTAGTGACCACCTGGACGGTTCCCAGGACCGAGGCGCCGTCATGGAAGGTGATGGAACCAGTTGTGACCGGGTTCCCGTGCTGATCCTGGACGGTGGCAACCAGCGTGAAGAGGCTGCCGTAGGCAGCACTCGAAGGGGTTGCCGCCAGACTCACACTGGCAGGGGCGGCGGGTGTGACGGCGTAGCCGAGGCCTGACGAGGCGATGACAAGGCAGTGGATGAGGATGAGCCGAAACATGGGAAACACCTCATGAAAATGCCGGCCGGGCTGTAAAGAAGAGCCGCTGCGGCCATCGTCTGGCCAGCTGAAACCCAGGTGTGGGCACTTTGATTGGTTCGTGTTCACCCTTCTCCTATCGACCGCCGTGCGGTTGGGGAAAGCTGTGGAGAGGGAGTTAATTACGAAGGATTTGGTACGAACGTCTTTGGTGGGGAGGAGAAGTTGCGGGTGGGGCGCAATGGTCTTTTCAACCCTTTGACACCCGGTTTGGGCAGCCACTAAAATCCAGTTGAGCCAAACTCTTCAATTTCCTCGATTTTCACGTGTTCCGGCGCCGGGAATTTGGTGCTGAGGGACAAATGGAACCTGGGATATGGATGCCTTCCGAGGATGAAGATGCACCTCAATGCCTATTGGGCTTATGGCCTTCGCATCCAGGCGGAACTGGAATGCCCCGAGCTTCCGGCCGACGCCCTGGCGGGGGGGAATCCCGATGTGACTATTCGCTTGCTGCCTGCCTCCGGGGCGGCCATGGAGACGCTCGAGAACGGCTACTATGAGGTTCATCCGGGAGTGTTTCGGCTGGCGGCGCCGGGCGTGGCGCAGTACCGCGTGGAAGAGGGCAGGCGGATCACCGTGGAGCCGGTGACGGACGCTGCGCCGGAGCGGGTGCGGCTGTTTCTGCTGGGCTCGGCGATGGGTGCGCTGCTCTACCAGCGCGGGCTTTTTCCGCTGCATGGGAGCGCGGTGGAGACGCCCTGGGGCGGAATGATCTTTGTGGGGCCGCAAGGCGTGGGCAAGTCCACGCTGGCGGCACAGTTTCTCCGGCAGGGCTTTCGTCTGCTCTCCGACGACGTGTGCGCGGTGGAAGCGACGGCGGAGGGATTGCGGATTCTACCCGCGGTGGCGCGGTTCCGGCTTTGCGCGGATGCATTTGAGTTGCTTGGGTCGCCCGAGGGCGGCCGCTTTGACGTGGACAAATACGTGGTTCCCATGGGCGAGGGCTACTGCCCGGACCCTGCGCAGCTCAAGGCGATTCATATTCTGGCGGACCACGAGGACGCGGGGCCGGAGTTCAGGGTTCTGCGCGGATTTGACCGGGTGCAGCGGCTCCTGGAGAATCTGTATCGGCCCCACTATCTGAAGGGGCAGGGAACCCAGGGCGAGCTGATGCGGATGGCCGGGCTGATTGCAGAGAAGACTACGATTGCAACCGTCAGCCGGCGGCGCAATGCGCAAGAGGGGCCAGCGCTGGTGGAGTTTCTATTGGGCGCATGGGCGGAGCACTTTGCGTGCGCCGTCGAGGAGGAGAAGAGCTAGATGCGTTTCGGTCCCGCAGACAGATTGTCCCGCGTGGAGAACCTTCTCTCCACGGAACTCGACCAGGAGACGGTGCTGATGAGCGTCGACGCGGGAGCCTACTACGGATTGGAGGGACCGGCGCGGACGATCTGGGAGATTCTCGCGGTTCCGATGACCTTCTCGACCCTGGTTGCCCGGCTGGTGAAGGAATACCAGGTCGATCCCGGGACCTGCGCGGCGGATGTGGAGAAGTTCCTGGGCGAGATGGAGCGGGAGGGGCTGTTGCGTGTGGAGTGAAATCAAGCGGCTGGGGAAGCTGGAGCGCGGGCGCAAGACGCTGCTTGCGGAAGCCCTGGCGGCCCTGGCGATGGCGCAATTGGCCATGATCTTCATTCCTTTCCGGCAGATCGCGCGATGGCTGGGGACGGCCGGAGCGGAGAGTCCGGCTGAGGCATCGGAGCGGGAAATGCGGATTGCGGAAGAGATTGGCTGGGCGGTGAGCGCTTTGGCGAGACGGGTGCCGTGGGACGGCCGCTGCCTGGCACAGGCTCTGGCGGCCACCTGGATGCTGCGTCGGCGGGGGCTGGAGGGCACGGTGAGCTTTGGGGCACGGCGGGGCGAACGGGCTGGGTTCGACGCGCATGCGTGGCTGCGCGTGGGTTCCATGATGGTGACCGGCGGGCCGGGACATGAGAGCTTCCAGATCTTCACCACCTTCGCGCGGAGGCGCTCGTGAGCGGAATCTTCGGCATCTATTGCCATGACGGCGCTGCGCCGGACCCCGCGTGGCTGGAGCAGATGCGGGAGGCCATGGCTTTCTACGGGCCGGATGGCGGGGGGAGCCGGATTGATGGGCCGGTGGGAATGGGCCACCTGCGGCTCGAGGTGAACCCGGAAGACGCGCACGAGAGCCAGCCGGTGATGAGCAAACGCGGGATGGCGGTGAGCGCGGCGCGGCTGGACAACAGGGCGGAGCTGCTGGAGGCGTTTGGCGTTACGGCCGCGGAGGCCGAACGGCTGCCGGATGGGCGCCTGGCGAGCATGGCCTTCGACCGCTGGGGCGACGAGGTGTGTTCGCACCTGGAGGGAGACTGGGCGCTGGCCGCGTGGGATGCGCGCAAGCGCCGCCTGCTGCTGGCGCGCGACGCTTGCGGTAACGCCACGCTCTACTACTACGAAGGCAAGGGATTCATTGCCTTCGCGAGCAGCATGAAGGCGCTGCTGGCTCTGCCTGGGGTGCGCAAGGAGCCCGACCGGCTGCGCCTGGCCGAGGTGCTGGTTGCGTGGCAGCAGGATGCGGAGCTGACCGCCTACAAGGGGTTCCGGCGGCTGGTGTGGGCGCACGCGATGGAGATTGGGCCAGAAGGGAAGACGCGGATCTGGCGGCATTGGTCGCCGGAGGGACGGGAGTCCCTTCGCTACAGGCACGACGAGGAGTACGAAGAGGCTTTTCAGGAGCATTTCGCGCGGGCGGTGAGGAGCTGTCTGCGGACGCGCAAGGCGGTGGCGGCTACGCTTTCAGGGGGGCGCGATTCCGGCTCTGTGACGGCCACGGCTGCGCCGATTCTGGCTGCGCAAGGACGCGATCTGACCGCGTATACCTCTGTGCCGTGGCTGGCTGTGGACGGGGCGGGCAAGGAGCGGCTGGGAAACGAGTGGGAGTGGGCGCACGCGACGGCGGTAATGGCGGGGACAAATGTCGACCATCGGGCTGTGGATGCCGCCGGGTACGGGGTGATGGAAGGGATTGAGCACGTGCTTGAGGCCCACGATGGTCCCAGCCACGCGGCCGGCAACCACTACTGGCTGCGGGCGGTTACGGAGGCCGCCGCGGGCGACGGGGCGGCGGTTGCGCTGACCGGGCAGATGGGCAACGCGACGGTTTCCTGGGGCGGAAACGGGCTGGCATTGCTGGCGCTGGTTCAGGGGCAGGCGCAAACGGCGATGCGGCTGCTGTTGCACGCAGAGGCGAACCCCTGGCTCACGCTCAAGCGGCAGGTACTGAAACCCTTGCTCAAGCCGGGGATGCAGGCGTTTCGCAGGCTGCGAAGTCGCGGCAAGAGCCCCTGGCTGGCCTGGTCGGCGATCAACCCGCAACTGGCGGCGGAGCTGGACATCGCCGGCCGAATGCGGGCAGCGGACTACCATCCCGCATCCGGTGCGCCGCTTTTGAGAGATGAGCATCCGCTCTACTTCCGACCCCAGATGTGCATTGGCACGGGGTTATGGACGGAGGTCGGCGCGCGGCATTCGATCGCCTTTCTTGACCCGACCGCCAATCTACGGCTAGTGGAATTCATCCTGCGGGTTCCCGACGATCAGTTTCGCCGCCGGGGTCAGAAGAGCTGGTTGTTCAGCCGAGGTCTGCGCGGGCGGCTTCCGGAAGCGGTGCTTGAGGGGCGGCGCAAGGGTTTGCAGGCGGCGGACCTGGGAAACCGGATTTTGCGAGAACTGCTGGCGTTCCGGCAAACGCTCGAGTCCCTGGATGGTCTGCCAGCGGCCAGGGAGTTTCTCAACCTCGACCTGCTTCATCGCTGCCTTGACGAACTGGTCGCCAGGGTTGACCCGGAAACCACCGCGCGAGCCAGCCAGATCCTGATGCGCGGGCTGGGCGTGGGACTCTTTCTGCGGCGCATGATGTAATCCTGAATGGCGGGGAATTCCTCATCCATGCAAGCCGAAGCGAATCAAGTGCGAGACAAGGGGCGGGCGAGCGAGCTGGGTTGCCGCGTGGGGATGGCCATGGCTGAAAGAACGGCGTGGGCGTGGAGCGCGCGGATGAGGGAGATCGGGCATGGCTGAGTCCCGGTGGCTCAAGAGCAGCACACCCGCATTTCAGCTGATGATTGCCACCTCCTGGCTGGCGCCGGCGGACTGGATGGAGCGTCAGCAGACGGCCATCCGGGCGGCGCTCGACGGCGGCGTGGATTGGGAAGAATATCTGCGCCTGGTGGAGCGCCACCGCACCCCGGCCATGAGCTGGGCGGCGCTGAAGCCGGTAGCGGAGCTGGAGACTCCAGAGGCGGTGAAGGCGGAGCTCAAACGCCGCAGCGACGCCTGCCGGATGAAGGCCGTCCGTTATGCAATGAAGCTGACGGAGGCGCTGAAGGGCTTGGAGCGCGCCGCCATTCCGGTGATGGCCTTCAAGGGGCCGACGCTTTCCACGGAGCTCTACGGGGACGTGGGCCTGCGCCAGGCACGCGATCTGGACCTGGCGGTGACCAGGGAGGAGCTGCGACGGGCGCAGGCTTGCCTGGAAGAGCTCGGCTGGCGGCTGGATGCGAGCTGGTTTTCCTTGAGCCCCCGGCAGTGGGAGAGTTTTCTTTGCCAGGAGCACAGCCTGAACTTTGCGCACCGGGGAACAGGCTGCCAGCTGGAACTGCACTGGCGCAACCAATGGGACGCGCCGGCAACCACCGCGGCCCGCTGGGCACGCAGCATCCCCTCGGTGTGGCAAGGTTGCGCATACCAGTCCATGCATCCCATCGACCTGGTTCTTTATCTCTGCACACATGGCGGGGAGCATGCGTGGTTCCGCGCCAAGTGGCCGGGGGATCTGGCGCGTATCTACGCCGCGGGAAAGGTGGACTGGGCGGCGGCCCTCGAGGAGGCCCGCAAGACCGCACAGGACAGAGCGCTGCTGGCGGCGCTGCGCCTGCTGGAACAGGTTTATGGATTCGCCTTGCCCCCTTTGCCGGGAGACGCCTGGAAGCGGTTTCCGGCCGTGCTGGTGAACATCCCGCTGGAGGCGCTGAAGGGGCCGGAGCCGTTTGCCCTTCCCATTTCGCTGACGTCGATGCGCTACCGGCTGCGCATGGGCCGCTATGAGACGCTGCTCTTGCCGCGCAGGACCTGGCGGGCTAGTTTGGCTGGCCTGCTTTATCGCCGTGAGGATTTCCGGGAGATGCGGCTCCCGGATGGTCTTTTCTGGGCTTATGCGCCGTTGCATCCGGTGCTGTGGTTGTGGCGGTGGGTGCGGAGCGGCACGGAAACCAGGCGCGGGGCGGCTTGACCGCTGCATCAAATAATAGGTTGGGGCAGGACGGCTGTTCTCGAAAGCGGACGGTCTTGCGCATTCGATTTGGACAGAGAGCGTGGCCCGGTGAAATTCCTCAGATGTTTTTCTTTAAATGTTGCTTTCTCCGACCCGTTGCGATATTGTCAATTCGTCATCATTCTTGCAAGGGGGACGAATGGAAATCCTTGTTGAAACCAATGCAGAGCCCAGGAAAGAATGGGTTGCTCCTGAACTGAAGAAGATCGATGTGGATGCAATCACCGCGTTTAGCACCTCCGGCGCCAATGACTCATTCACGCTGAGCTAAGCACTTCTCGAGTCGATTTGTTCGGAAAAGACGGCTAGCGGCGGTGTTTGGACGCGCCGAGCCGAGTTGAAATTGCGATCCCCGGCACCTGGGACAGGTTGAATTGTCCCCGATGCCGGGGATCGCTTTTTGCTGCGTTTTAGCTGCCGCAAGGCATGGCAAACGATCGTCCCAGCTGGCGCTGGAGACGTTTTCTGCGTTTTCGATTGCGGTTGACCTGAGCTTCTGCGGCTACCCACCCTTGCCGCACAGAACGCGTCAAGGATGGTGCACCCGGCACCGGGCAGTCCACCCTAGCGGCAAAAACAAAGACGCCGTGCCCAGAGAGCACCCAGGGTGGGGCACCCAGTTTCATCCATCGCGGGGCGGCGATGGCGGTGGATGACTGCTCCCACATTTGGGACCAACGCGGAAGCTCCGGTTCACCCGCGGAATCCTCTTTGCGGAGGAAGCCGCGGGAGCCGGAGATCGTGCTCTTTTGGACGGCCTGGCTAGTTGACCGTGAGCGTGGCGGAATTGCTGGTCACGGTGAGGCCGTCGCCGTCGGTGACCACGACGCGGAACTGAAGGCCGCTAAAGCCAGCTGTGGTGGGGACGGTGGTAAGGGTCGCTGTCGTAGAGCCCGTACCCGCGCCGAATGCCTTCCAGGTTGTGCCGGAAAGATACTGCCACTGGTAAGTGAGAGTCGCCACGCCCTTCGCCGTCACGCTGAAGGTTGCGGTGCTGCCGACGTTGACCGTCTGGCTGGCCGGCTGGGCGGTGATGGCCGGGGCAATGGTCAGCTTGACGGTGTTGCTGGTTGCGGTGAGGCCGTTGGCGTCCGTGACGACGACCCGGAACTGCAGGCCGTTAAAGGCAGCGGCGGTGGCGATGGTGGTAAGGGTAGCGGTCGTAGAGCCCGTGCCCGCGCCGAATATCTTCCAGTTGGCGCCTGAAAGATACTGCCACTGATAGGTGAGAGCGCCCACGCCTTTTGCTGCCACACTGAAGGTTGCGGTGCTGCCGTCGGTGACGGTTTGACTGACGGGCTGGGTGGCGATCGCCGGGCTCACCTTGAGTCCGACGATGTTGCTGGCGGTGGCTGTGCCGTTGCTGCTAATGACTTCCAAGCGGATCTGCTCGTCATTGGCAGCGGGCGTGGCGAGTATGGTGAGCGTGGGAGTGTTGTAGCCCGTGCCGGTCCCAAATGACTTCCATGTGGCGCCGGATAGATACTCCCACTCATAGCTGAGAGTTCCCACGCCGACAGCAGCCGCGGTGAAGGTTGCGTTGCTGCCGTCAGGGACGGTCTGGCTGATGGGCTGGGTGCCGATGGCTGGAGCTATCCTCAGTTTGACGGTGTTGCTGGCCGTGGATGCGCTGTTGCCATCCGTGACCAGCACTCTGAACTGCAGGCCGTCCCAGGGGGCCGTGGTGGCAGCGGTGGTCAGGGTAGCGGTTGAGGAACCTGTACCCGCGCCGAAGACCTTCCAGGTGGAGCCTGAGAGATACTGCCACTGATAGGTGAGGGTGGGCACGCCGGTTGCCACCACAGTGAAGGTTGCGGCGCTGCCCAATTTTACTGTCTGATTGACCGGCTGGGTGGTGATGGCCGGGCCAATGGCGAGCGACTGTGCGGGCGATGCGCTGACATCGTAGTTGCTGTCTCCGGAGTAGGTCGCGGTAACGCTCAGAGATCCCTCGGGAAGGGAAGAGGTTGTGAAAGTGCCTGAGCCGTTGGCGCCCAGGGTGATGGTCCCAAGCGTGGTTGGGGTGGTTGTGCTGGTGTTGGCCAGTGTTACTGAGCCGGTGGGCGCGGGCGTGGTGACCGCGGTTCCGGCAACGGTGGCAGTGAATGTGACAGGCTGGCCGTTGCCAGGCGCGGACGGCGAGAAGGTCAAGGTGGTGGTCGTGGGATCCCGCACCGCCGATATTTTGCCGAAATAGGTGCGATTGCTGCCGCCTAAAGCCGTTGTGGCGTATGTGCCGGAGGTGGCCGTGCTTGTGTTCCACGTTCCGCTGTCAGCGCCATAGGCGGAAAAGTAGATGTTGCCGTCAGCGTCGATGGCCATGCCATTGTTGCCGACGGTGTAAACGTTGCCCGCATTGGGGCTCTGGTTGCCGAGCGGCGTCGCGAAGAGCAACTTTGTGCCATCCGGCGTGAAGGTGGCTACGAATGCATAGCTGGAGCCATTGCCGGGACGGGGCTCAAGCGGATTGAGGAAGGGCAGATCGTACGTATAGTTCTGGTCCCAACCGTACAGGTAGACGCGCTCCTTGGCGTCGAAGCCGATGGCATTTCCATAACCGGACGAATATTGGTTGCCGCTGAAGAAGGTTGACCACACGTTGGCGGTGCCGGCGGGGTTGATTTTGGTGAGGAAGGCCGTGTTGTTGCACTGGCCACCAACGGAGCTGGGAGGGTTCGTGCAGGTGGTGCTGAACGCGCCCGCGGTGATGGGATAGGTTGGACTGGTGGTCAGGCCGGTGACGTATACGTTGTTCGCACTGTCGGCGGCCAGGCCCAGGACCTGTTGCTGGGGATTGTTGCTCCCTGGAACTTCGGGACCTCCAATGTAGGTCGCATACTTGAGCGATGTCGATCCCGTCTTTGTTGTGTCGAATGCGGCAAGCCAGCCCGTGTAGGCTTCGCAATTGCCGTATTCATTGCCGCCGTTATAAACGCTACCGTCAACGCATGCCGGCCTGACAGATCCGGTGGTTGTGGGAACGCTGTCGGAATAGGTCCACCCGCCGACGTAGGCAATCCCGTTGGGCCCAACTGCCAGAGACAGCGGCTGGATCCATTGTGGGCTCTGGTTGTATGTCGACCCGAGCAGGGTGGAGTAGAGCAGGGTCTGCCCGTCGGCGCTGAGCTCTGAGAGTGTCGCAACCTGCTGGGCCAGATTCGCGGTCTGGAACGCGCTCGATGTGACGGGAAAAGGAACCGTGCCGTTTTGCGGATAGACGTTGAGGACGGGCACGCCACCGCTCAGGTATTCCTCAGCGCCTTGCAGATAGCTGGTGAAGTAGATGTTGCCGGAACTGTCGAGCGCGAGGGCGGAGGGATAGGTGGGGTTGGTGCCGCCGAAGAAGGTGCTGTAGAGCAGAGCAGAACCGGTGGGATTCAGCTTGGCGATGAACAAGGTAGGGCCGCCGGAGACCCACTCCGTTCCTCCGCCGGCATAGTAGCCGTCGCAATGCTGTCCGATCGGATAAAAATCCGACGGGCTGCCGCCGGTGACGCCGATGGGCTGATAGTAGGGCATGCACAGCGATTGAATGGCATCGGAGGTAATCGGGAAATCGTAAGACCCCGTCTGGCCGAGGACGATGGCGTCGCCCGCCGCGTCTGTCGCAACAGCCTGTCCTATCTCGTCCCCGGAGAGACCATGGAGGTAAGTGGAGTAAACCAGCGACGTGCCGTCCGCGCTGATTTTGGAAACAAATGCGGAGCCGTTGTAGACCTCCGACCCGCAGCGCACCCAGTGGTTGGCCGCCGCAACCGCAGAATAGGTGTTGCAAACGGTCTGGAAGGCGCCTGAGGTGACTGGGAAGTCCACATCGCCTGTAAGGCCGGTGAGGATGATTTCTCCGGCCGCATCCACGGCCATTCCGTTGGCCTGCGTTTCGTAGTTGCCCGTGCCCAGCACGCCGACGAACAGGAACGTGGGGTCGATGACCAACTCGCGGCTGTGGTCGTAGGCGCCGAGTTGAATGCCGACCTGCCTGCCGGGCTTGTTTGCAGCGATGACAAAACTGCCTTCCACGGGCTGGCGCACGCCATCCACCGTCTGGTAGACCACCGGCTTGTTGAAGCGCACCTCGGGTCCGCCCTCAACCGGCAGCACCAGGTCGCCGTTGGCTGCCAGGGTTGGCTTGGCACCGTCAAAGCTCAGCCGGATGACTGAGGCATCCGCACCTGGAGCGACCACGAAGTCGTATTCCAACTGTCCCTGTTGCCCGTAGTAAACCAGGTCCACGCCCGGATAGACGGCCTGCATGCGCACCTTGCCGAACATGGGCACATCGTGCTGCCACTTGGTAGGTTCGTTACCGGTAAAGTAGTTGGCCTTGCCGGTCTGCGGATCTTCGCCAGCCGACGGCAGGGAGGACGCGGCTCCCAGCAGGCTCATGCGCATGGCGGAGGAGGTGATGGTGGACGTCAGCTTTGCCGGATCGCTGGAAGCGCGCTCGCCGGGTACGACCTTGTTCATCTGCAGCACGGCATCGTTGCCGACGAGATAGAGCGTGTACTGCGGGCCGCGCGCCAGCCATTGGACGGCTGGGGATGTCTGACCGCGGTTGGGCTCGAAACTGAGCGGCAGCTTGCCATAGTTCACCGTGGCGCGGCCGGCGGCCGCAGCAGGCGCCGGCTTATCTGCCGCAGGGACGGCGTGCGCCGTGCCTGTGAATGCCTGCGCCATGCCGAAGAACAGTGTGCCGACCGCAAGCAATCCCTGAAAGTTGGCAGATGTGCTGGAAATAGAACGGGGACGAGGCAGATTCCGGGAAAACTTGAACATCGCGATCTCCTTGGTCGAATTGCTTTGGGTTGGCGTCGCAAGCACGACGCGCACTGCGCTTCGCTCGATGAAGATGATGGAGCCCTGAAGCGAGCGGGAAGGGCGCAACAGTTTGGCGATGCTTGCTTTCATGACATCTTCCTCGGACATGAAGGCGCTATCGCCCGGGAATGTGACTCAACTGCCTTTTCGATTGGCTGGCGGTCTCAACTTCCCGGGATCGCCGCGCGGCGTTCACAAGACTCCGCGAACACAATGAAACCTGTTTGAATGGCATAGCCGGGCCTCGGAGGAGCGTTGCCCGTGCCTCTGGTAGATGCGATAATCAAGCCACGCTCATCTCCCTGCAAGTGGCAGATCGGGACTGTTCGGGACGTATTGTGACACCTCGTCGATGGCCAGGGACAATTGATGTCAACGCCGCTGAAAGACCGGTCCAAAGCTGAAGATTCCGGCCTTGGCATGCGTCTGGACGGCTGGAAGGGAATTGCGGCGTATCTGGGCAAAGTGGAGAGAACCGTCAAGCGCTGGGACGCGGATCGTGGCCTTCCCACGCATCGCGTGCCGGGCGGAGGCCGCGCATCGGTTTACGCGTATACATACGAGCTGGACGAATGGCTGAAGTCCGGGAAAGCTAGCGAAGCCGATGCCGACTCCGTCAATGCGCCCGCGAACGAAGATGAACCCGAGCCCGAGGCGTTGGCTGGCAACGTGGTCATTGCGGCAGGCGCGCCGGCGACGGCAAGCTCTCTCCCACCGCAGGGTTCCACCATGCGGCCCGGACTGCGTCTTAGCTGGAGGCTGACTCTTGTGGGAGTGTTTGCGGCTATGGTGCTCGGATCAGCCGTCTTCCCGGCAGTTCTTCGCACCACCGGCCACAAGCTAGCACACTTGCTCCCCGGTGTGTTTGCCCGAAGCCATGCCGATCCCACTCCGCCGGAGGCCATCGCTGTTTCCGCCTCTGAGGAGAGCCAGGCGCACGACCTGTATTTGAAGGGCCGATATGAATGGGACCAGCGGAATCCGGACAGTCTCAATCGCGCCCTCGATGACTTCACCCAGGCGATCGTGCACGATCCGGGTTACGCGCAGGCGTATGTGGGCCTGGCAGACACCTACGATCTGCTTCGCGAATACTCGACCATGCCGGACAGCGAGGCCTATGCGCGGTCGATTGCCGCGGCGAGAAAGGCCGTGGAGCTTGACGATTCCCTTGCCGATGCGCACCGCGCCCTCGCCTTTGCCGAATGGTGGGGTGAATGGGATTTTGTCGACGGTGACAGGGAGTTTCGCCGCGCCATTGCGCTAAACCCAAGGGACCCGATCGCCCGCAAATGGTACGGCAACGTATTGGCAGTGCAAACACGATACTCCGAAGCCCTGAAGCAGAATGGTAAGGCTCAGGAACTCGATCCGACGTCGCGTTCCATTTTGGCCGACCGGGGCAACATGCTCTATTACGCGGGCAGGAGAGAGGAGGGGATCGCCCTGCTCAAGGAAGTGGAACGTGCCGCTCCGGAGTTCCGCTCGCCCCACAACTACCTCCTGCTGATCTACCTGGGAACCCGGGATTATCCCTCCTACCTGGATGAAGGCCAGAAGGCCGCCGAGGCCGCGAACGATCCGATTCTGAAAGACATCTTCGCGTCGGCACGCGCCGGATACGAGCAAGGCGGCGAGCGGGGCCTCTTGAAGAATCTGTACGCCCGGCAAAGGGAGTATTACCGCGCCGGGAAACTGTGGGGAACGATGTTGGCGAAAACCTGCATTGTGATGGGCAGGAAACAGGAAGCTTTGCAACTGCTTGAAGAGGCCTACAACCGGCATGAATGGTATGTGCTCTCATGTGTATCGCAGCCGGACCTCCTGACATTGGCGGATGAGCCGCGCTATAAGGCGCTGGTGAAGAAGATCAATTTTCCCCCGAGGGTGCAGATTGCACAGCAGACAACTCCGTGAAGATTGATGGTTCGGCGCCACGCTACGAAAAGCCTGTGCGTCGCAGCTAAACCAGCCCCGGCCCGCCATCCAAAGCCAATCTCTGCGCCGTGACGAAGCGCTGTGCCGCAGCAAAGAAGAGTGGTACCTACGGGTGGTCGGCGGACATGAGGCAGATGTCGGGGAGGTTGCGGTAGCGCTCGGCGTAGTCCATGCCGTAGCCGATGACGAAGAGATTGGGGATAGAGAAGCCTACGTAGTCGGCCTCGATTTTTTCGATGCGGCGGGAGGGCTTGTCGAGCAGCGTGGCGATGCGCAGGGTCTTGGGATGCTGCTGCAGGAAGAGCTTGCGCAGGTAGGCGAGAGTGAGACCGGTGTCGAGAATGTCTTCGACGACCAGGACGTTCTTGCCTTCGATGGGCTCGTCGAGATCCTTGATGAGCTTGACCGCGCCGGAGGAGCGCTGGCCCTTGCCGTAGCTGGAGACGGCGACAAAGTCGAAGGTGGCGTCGGCCTGGATGGCGCGGGCCAGATCGGAGAGGAACGGCGCGGCGCCTTTGAGCACGCCGATCATGACCAGCTTTTCGCCGTTAAGGTCGTGGGTGATCTGTGCGCCCATCTCGGCGACGCGATCGGCGATCTGTTGACGGGTAAAGAGAATCTCGTGGCCCTGATAGGCGAGTATAGACATGCAGACAGTATCGCGCGAAAGAGCGGGGCGCGGGAGGGGCGGCTGTGCAAATCGGGGGAATAGGGAATAGGGAATACTCCCTGTTCCCTATTCCCTGCCTTCATCATCCAGCCACGGTGAGCTCTTCTTCCAACTGCTGCTTCTGGTAGAGGCCGGCGTAGTAGCCATCCAGCGCCAGCAACTCGTCGTGGCGTCCGATCTCCACAATTCTGCCGCGGTCGAGTACGGCGATCTGGTCGGCGCCGCGCACGGTCGAGACGCGGTGCGAGATGAGGATGGTGGTCGAGCCGGCGGTGTAGCTGCCCAACCCCCCGAGGATGCGCTCTTCGGTGTAGGTGTCCACGCTGGCCAGCGCGTCGTCGAGGATGAGGATGGCGGGGCGGCGCAGCAGGGCGCGGGCAATCGCGGCACGCTGCTTCTGCCCGCCGGAGAGAGTCAGGCCGCGCTCGCCGACGACGGTCTCAAAGCCCTGCGGGAACTCCTCGAACTCCACGCGAATATGGGCCGCCTCGGCGGCTTCGAGCATCTCTTCGGCGCTGGCGTTGGGCGCGCCGAAGGCGAGGTTTTCGCGTAGCGTGTCACTGAACAGAAATGTCTCCTGGGGCACCATTCCGATATTGTGGCGCAACACGGCGAGGGGATAATCGCGGACCGGGCGGCCATCGATGAGCAATGATCCTTCGGGCGCTTCGTAGAGCCGGGAGAGCAGGCTGACCAGGGTGGTTTTACCCGAACCGGTGGGACCGACAATCGCCAGGCTGGAGCCGGCGGGAATGCGGAGCGAAATATCCTTGAGGACCGCAGTCTCGCCGTAGCTGAAGCTGAGATGGCGAAACTCGATTTCGCCTTGAAGAACCGCGTCGGTCGCGATGGCCGGATCGGCGGCGCGGTCGTCGATGGCGGGTTCGGCCTTCAGCAACTCGTCAATGCGCTGCACCGAGGCCGTGCCGCGCTGAAAGAGGTTGATCACCCAGCCCACGGCGATGATGGGCCAAATAAGCAGGATCATGTAGGTGTTGAACTCGACAAACTGACCCACGCTGATGCGGTGGGCGAGCACCTGGTGGCCGCCGGCGAGCAGGGTGATGACCATGGAGACGCCGAGGATGAACTCGAGAGTGGGCCAGAGCATGCCCATCAGCTGCACCAGGCGCAGCGCGCGGGCGATGTACTGGCGGTTCAGCTTTTCGAAGAGGCCGATCTGCGATTCCTCGCGGGCAAAGGCGCGGATCAGCCGTGCGCCGGAGTAGTTTTCCTGGGCCTGCGATGAAATCTCGGAAAAGCTGGCCTGGATGCGCTCGAAGCGATCGTGGATGCGATGGCCGAGATACTGCACCAGGATGCTGGCCAGGGGCATGGGCGCGAGAGCAACCAGGGTGAGCCAGGGGCTGAGGTGCAGCAGGAAGTAGAGCGCGAAGATGGTGAAGAAGACGGTGTTGGCCGAGTACATCAGCGCCGGGCCGAGCAGCATGCGCACAGCGTTCAGGTCGTTGGTCATGCGGGCCATCACGTCGCCGGTGCGGTAGCGCTGATAGAAGCCCGAGTCCTGTTTTTCGAGATGGCTGAACAGATCGTTGCGGATGTCGAACTCGATTTCGCGGGAGATGCCGATGAGAATCCAGCGCTGGGCGTAGAGAAAGATGCCCTTGGCGAGCGAGATGGCAACCAGCAATCCGGCGAAAAGAAGAATAGCCTGGTGGCCGGCCTGGTGATTCTCGAGCTTGTCCACGGCCCAGCCCAGCACGCGGGGGAACTGCACGGCCGCCGCGTTGGTGGCGATGCAGGAGAGCGTGCCCCACAGGTATCCCCAGCGGTAACGGCGCATGTAAATGAAGAGCGGGCGAAGATCCCTGAGCATTCTTCTATTGTAGGGGTGCGACAAGGCCCGATTCTGGCTTGGAAATGGCACAAGCTCCTCGAATGAAAATCCCGATCTTTGCGCGAACCATGCCCGAAGGGGCTGTCTCCGGGCGGGTTCAGAGGGTTTTTGAGGGGGTTGTATTGACTACAAAGTCTGACGGATTGGCGACGATACATCCAGAACGCGAGATCCTGCCAGCGCAAATCAGGCCGGCGCGGACTTTGAGCATGGCGATTTTCCGTGAATTCGTTCCGGAGGTTGGACAGGAAGTTCTGATACGCAACCACTTGGGCACTTTTAGGATTACCGGAATCGATCCCTCGGCACGGTCTGTGAATGTAACGATTCGCGCCGGCGAAACAGAAGACGGCATTCCATGGGCCAATCGCGTAAGGATTCTTAAGGCGACCTCTGAAAACTGCGTCAAGGGAGTAATGGAATCGTATTACGCATTGTGCGATGACTAATTTGTGAAGCCTTTCTACAGGGATTCACTCTTGGAAAAGCTACGCGGAATGCAGTTCATCTCGTGAAGCGAGAAAGGGGGGGGACTGATCCCCATAATATCTACTTCCTCTGCTCCACCCAGTCGCAAGCTGCTTCTCCTGATATTGGGCGCGCAATGAAATATCCCTGGGCAAGGTCACATCCCAGGCTATTGACATAATCCAATGTCCAAAGGTCTTCAACGCCCTCAGCAGTGACGAGGAGGCCAAGGCTGTGGCCGAGATCGACGATTGACTTGATGACACTGCGTGATTCCTGGGATTGCTGAGCCTGTATGACAAACGATTTATCAATCTTGATCTCTGAGAAGGGAAGTCTTACGAGTTGAACCATTGAAGAGAATCCGGTGCCAAAGTCGTCGATTGCCAGGTGGAAGCCCTTTACGCGGAATCGCGTCATCAGATCCAGAGAGAGAATTGGATCCACCATCGCGCTGGTCTCAGTCAGTTCCAGGACAACCCGCTCCGGAGCAACCTGAAATCGGCTGCAAACCGCGGACAGGTTATCTGCTAGTTGAATATCCACAAGGCTCTTTGCTGAAAGGTTCAAAGACAACAGGAGCTTCGACTCAGGAAATGCCTTCGAGAACCACCCCAGGCTCTGGTCCACAATCTGCGCCGTCAAGGCATCGATCAGCCCAGCTTCTTCCGCGATTGGAATAAACTGCGTCGGCAGGATAATCCCTCTCTCGGGATGTCTCCACCGGGCCAGAGCTTCAAACCCGGCCGACATGCCGCTCTTGCATTCGATCTTTGGTTGATAGACAACTTCAAACTCGTTCCGTTCAACTGCATCCTCCAAGTCGGACTTCGTAATCTCAAACCGATCTTCTTGCGCGGAACGCTCCTTTTTGGATACCGGCTCGTCGGGTTCGGTCCCTTTGCCAACGGCCAGGCGGAGAGCCTCTTTCGAAATCGGCTTGGAAATGACACCTGCGATACTCAACCCGTGCTCCGACGCCGAGCGCTGTGCAGCATCCAATACCCGTGTGCCCATTCCGCTGGAGATGATGATCCGAGCCCGGCACTTGCGCTCCGCTAGGAGCCGCATGATTTCAACACCGTCAAGTTCCGGCATGACTAGGTCAATGGTGATAATGTCCGGACACGTTTGAATGAGCTTCTCGAAAAACTCTTCTGAACGAGTTACGAATGCCGCATCAAAGCCGAGGCTCTCCGCGATCCATTCAATGGTCTGTCCAACGGCCGCATCATCGTCCAGGATCAGCATGCGCCTGTTTGGCATTTTGTCTCTCCTCCGCGAATGCGGATTAGCGCTCCGTCAGTACTTCGCGAACTTTCTTCGCGAGTTCCAGCCGCGTGTAGGGCTTATTCAGGACAGGAGCCTCCCTGCCTGGAGGTCCACCGTGAAAAATCGCGTTGTCTGCATACCCGGAGCAAATCAGCACCTTGAGATTTGAGATCAATTCGCATGCTTTAATCGCCAGATCGAGGCCATTCATCCCACCTGGCATGGCCATATCCGTGAAGAGGAGATCGATGTTCGGGTGAGCTCGCACAGCTTCCATCGCGTCATTACCGTTCGCAGCCACAAGGACCTTGTACCCGAGATCAGCAAGTTGAGCCCTCGCGATCTCACGCACAGGGTCATTGTCTTCCACCAGAAGAATGGTTTCCGAGCCTCGAAGATCTGCAAAGGGCGTGCGCTGCGGGTTGGCTGACTCGCTCTTCTGGGTGGCTTTGGGAAGGTACAGTTTTACAGATGTGCCAAGACCTGGCTCTGAGTAAATCTTCACATGTCCTTTGGACTGCTTCACAAAGCCATACACCATGCTTAACCCAAGACCTGTTCCCTTTCCGACTTCTTTGGTAGTGAAGAATGGGTCATAAACGCGGCGGAGGTTTTCCGGGCTGATGCCGCAGCCCGTATCCGAAACAGCAATCAGAATGTATTCGCCCGGAATGACTTCTGGGTTTTCACCGGCATAGTCTGCGTCCAGCGTCGCATAACCGGTCTCGATGGTTAGCCTGCCGCCATTCGGCATCGCGTCGCGGGCGTTCACGCAAAGGTTGAGCAGTGCACTTTCCAACTGTGTCGGGTCGACAGTCGCGTCGCACGCTCTATTGCCCGGGATCACCTGCAATGCAATCTCGGCGGTCAAAGTCCGACGAAGAAAGCTTTCCATCCCCGAGAGCAGCAGATTGATATTGACCGTCTTGGGCTGCAACGACTGGCGGCGCGCAAAGGCAAGCATGCGGTGCGTCAAATCCGCCCCTCGTTGGGCAGCACCTGAAATCATTTCTACCATTTTGCTCAGGCGCGGGCTCTCTTGTACTTCGTCGCCCATGACCTCAGAGCAGCCGAGAATTACGGTCAGCAGGTTATTGAAATCATGCGCGATGCCGCCGGTCAACTGACCGATCGCCTCCATTTTCTGGGCCTGACGGAATTGTTCCTCGAGTTGGCGCCGCTCAGTTACGTCCCGAAACGTCCAGATCCTCCCGTAGTGCTTCTTCGCCCTGTCGATGACCGGCGCCGAGTGTCGTTCCAGGATCGTCCCATTGATCAATTCAACTTCGTCCAGGCTGACTCCCTCAGGCTGGGAATTTAAGTAGTCAAACTTCGCCAGGTATTCATCGGGTTTTTTCATCACAGACTCGACGAAATTGCGCTGTTGAGAATTGCCAGCGATCTCTGCAATATCTGCTGGAATTCTGAACAGATCAACCAACCGCTGATTCCTGATTGGCTTATCTCCCTTGGTGTTCACTACCATGATCCCGTCAAAGGCTGAATCCACCATTGCTTCAAAGAACGCCGTTCGCCAGCGTAACTCTTCATCTTTCTCTTGACGTTCTTTTTCACGACGGTTGACTTCCAGCGCGAAGGAAATGTCTATTGCCATCTCGTCCAGCAGCTTCATTTCGTCTTCGTCGAAGAACGCCAAATCGCTTGCATAGAGACTGAATACGCCAATGATCTGTCCGTCGCTCTGAAGCGGAAAAGCCGCCACCGAGCGATAGCCGTTTCGCAGCGCATCGACTTTCCATGGCCTGAACAATTCATGCTCGATGTCATTGCAGATGGAATGTTTCCGGGAATGGAAGCACCGTGCCGCGGGTCCGGTGGCGGTGATTGGGTCCCGAAAGTCAATTTTCACCCGATCGAGATAACCATCCACCATACCGCTCGAGGCAATAGGGTTAAGCTCTTGCGTCGCGTCATCGACCATGCCGATCCACGCCATCCGGAATTTTCCCTTTTTCACTGCAATCTGGCAGGCGGTTTCAAGCATCGTCTGAGAATCTTTCTCGCGAACGATCATCTGGTTGATATCGCTCAACACGGCATAGACGCGGTTGAGACGTCGAATGTGCTCTTCAGCCAGCTTGTGCTCTGTGATGTCCTCAGTGAAGACGACTATTCCTCCAATGGATCCGGCCGCATCGCGCCATGGGCGAATCTCCCACCGTAAACGCCGCACCGTGCCATCAGCTCGCCGGAAGGAGTCGTTATCCTCGCATAAGACCTCACCCGCCAGTCCATGCCGATGAGCCTCTTTCCATCGCTCGGGGACGTCCGGGAATACCTCATAGTGAGAAAGGCCGCGCAAGTCACGGTTTCCCAGACCGTAATCGGACATCCAGCGGCGACTCGCACAGAGATATTGCATTTTGTGATCAAACATTGCCAGCGCCGCCGGTGCGTGCTCGACAAAGATCTTGAGCTGCGCCGTGCTTTGTTGTAGTGCCTCTTCCGTCCGCTTGCGCTCGGTAATGTCACGCGCCGCTACGACTGACCCTATGATTGCGCCGAGATTATCGCGAAGAGGGCTGAAGCTGTAGCTTCCGACCCAGGATTCGCCTGTGTCTTTGCGGCGAAGCCTGTATTCGACGTTCGTGGCGGTTTCGCCGCGAAGGGCCCTTGCAATGGCTCTCTTTTCCCGTGGAACAAACTCTCCGTCGGATGCAGGGCAAACGCATTTGAAAATCGATCGCACCAAAGAAGGTACTTTGAAGCAGCGCGTGTAGGTTCGAAGTTGTTTGTATGACAACTTCGCGGTTTTCTCAGGAGAGTTTGGAGCAGTTTGGGGATTGTTGGGAGTGTCTTGAAGATCCTCGGTCGGGCAACGCAGGGCTGCACGATTTCCACGAACTGCTGGCGATTGCGCTTTGTTGTGTGCTGTGCGGTGGGCAAGGCCCGACGGACATGGCGCTTTTTGCGCGGGCGAAGGAGCCTTTCCTGCGCGGCATTCTCACTCTGGCCAACGGCTTGCCCAGCCACGACACGTTCAATCGACTGTTTCGCGATCTTGACCCAGACCAGTTTCGCGATTCGTTTCAGCGATTCATGGCGCAATTCTCGGAGCAACTACAGGGCGTGGTGGCTATCGACGGCAAGGTGCTGCGTCGTTCGTTTGACCGGGCCAGCGGCAAGTCGCCGTTGCATATGGTTTCGGCCTGGGGTTGCCGACAGCGACTGGTGCTGGCGCAGATCGCCACCGATGCCAAGTCGAACGAGATCACGGCGGTGCCCAAGTTGCTCAAGCTGCTCACGCTCCAAGGCGCCATCGTGACAGCCGATGCGCTGAACTGCCAGCGCGCCATCGCCGAGCAAATCGTAGAGCAGCAAGGCGACTATGCGCTGGCGCTGAAAGCAAATCAAGGCACGCTGCACGAAGATGTAGTCCTGCTCCTGGATGATCCGGAGCTGAAAGCGAGCCGCACTGCGCCGCTTGTCGAGGCCGACCATGGACGCATCGAAACGCGCACGGCAACGGTGTCCACCGAGATCGGCTGGCTGCAAAAACAGCACCAATGGCCTGGGCTAAAGGCCATCGGTAAGGTGGAGCGAGTGCGCGAAACAGCGGAGAAAACCACCACCGAAACCGCATACTACCTGCTCAGTTCGAAACTGACACCAGAGCGATTCAACGAGGTTGTACGCCAACACTGGAGCATAGAAAACAGCCTGCACTGGCGGTTAGACGTGGTAATGAACGAGGATCAGGACCGAACCCGAGCCGGAAACGGAGCCCACAACCTCGCCGTGCTGCGGCACATGGCCATCAATGCCATGCAAAAAGAGGGGTCCAAAGGCTCACTCCGAGGAAAACTCAAACGCGCCGGATGGAACGAGGACTTCCTCAGCCGGCTATTGGAGATGTTTTGAAATGCGTTTGCCCTGCCCAACACCTTACCTCCCGTCCAACTCCCGTTGACATGCTGGCTCCGGCTCGCTGCCCGACCGACGCGCGCTATACATTGAAGACTGTGCCGCTACCCCGCCCCAATCTGTTCCATCTGCGCCGGCGCTCGCTGGTGCGCGGCATTTTGCTCTCTGTGGGCGCGTGGGCGGCGAGCATGCGGCTGGCCGGATTTCCGGACGGCAATCACCTGCACTCCTCCGCGTGGCAGTTTCTGCCGGTTCTGGCCGCGGCCTGCGGGATGGTGGAGACGGCGCGCTGCCTGGGCCGCAAATGGAGCCTCTACCACGCCGGCGTGCTCATACTGCTTTACTCGGAATTGATGATCCTGGCCATGGTGGTCTTCTTCTGGGTTTATCCCGTGTAATGTACTGACAAATCTCCACTTAAACTGCCGCCAAAACATCGCTCAAACGGTAGCCTCATCCTCTTTCCGCCGTGTAAAATTGGGCGAAACCCAAGATCGTATCCCCGGCGATCAACCGGACCAAAATACCCAGGGGAGAATACTGGAGGAAGATATGCTGAAAGGCTTTCGGGACTTTATTCTGCGTGGAAATGTACTCGATCTCGCGGTCGGCGTCATCATGGGCGCTGCATTCGGCGCGGTCGTCACATCGCTGGTCAAGGATGTGTTTACCCCGTTCATCGGCAACCTGGTCGGCAAGCCCGATTTTAGTGCGATCTCCTACAACCACATCATGGTGGGCAATTTTCTGAATGCGACCATCGCGTTTGTGCTAGTTGCCTCCTCGGTCTACTTTTTCATTGTGTTGCCGGCCAATACGCTGATGGCCAGGTTCAAGAAGCCTATACCGGAGACGCCGCCCGCCACAAAGACCTGCCCCGAGTGCCTGAGCGACATTCCCCTTGCCGCCAAGCGCTGCTCTCACTGCGCTCAGCCGGTCGCGTAGCGGCCACTCATGCGCCGGTCCGTGGTCTTCCCGGCCCGCCGCCGTCATGGGGCGCTGGAGATCCCGATGGCCACGGGCCCAAGTTTTTTTGGCGTGGACGCAGTCGTGCCGCCGACCGCGGCGAAACGCAGCCGCTCGACGGGCTTGCCCTGCGCTTCGACCAGGTAGCGGGCGCCGGCGACGCCGGGAAACTCGATGACCGCACCGGCTGGGCCCTTGACCAATTTCCTGCCTGTGGCGCCCACAATCACATCCACGCGCTGACCCGGCCAGGGATTGCGAAGCTTGAGCGCCTGCGCGGTTCTGGCCTCGATGGCAACCGTGGTGGCCGCGCCATTCCGAGTCTGCACGCACACGCGCGTCTTTCCCCGCACCGCAACGCAGCCGTCGAAATCCCACCCCGGTGGCAGCGCGGGAGCAATGCGAATTGTGCCGTCGTAGTCCTGGACCAGCGCCTCCTGCAAGGCGTCGGCAACCACGCCGCTCTGCTCGACGTAAAACTCCACGCCGGCGTCTGTCCACCTGGCCATGCCGTTGGCAAAGTTCTGGAACTTCTCGGTCGTGGCAATGAGCGTGGAGCCGACCTCGCTGCCCAAGCCCAGCCGCGCCGCCTGGATCGGATCGGAACTCCAGTCGACGGCGTTGGGGTGGGGGCGATGAAGATAGGTGCGCTGGGCCAGCGCCGTCAGAGGAGAATCATCGCCGATGAGGTCGTAGGGCCAAACTGGCTCGAGGCCGATGTTCTCGATGTTGTGGTCTTCCTCGCCCGGCTTCCAGGACTCGGCAATCACATTTGCGCCATCGGCGTCGGCGGTCGCCGGCACAAGCGCAGGCGGACCGCTTTGCGCGGTGCGCGGAAACGGCGGAACTCTCTTGAGCCCGGCCTGCAGCTTGTCCACCAGGTCGGCGTCCTCGCCCAGCAGCGTTGCGGCCTGGATGGTGGCGGGATAGAGAGCCATGATGGCCGCAATGTCGGTGGTGGGATCGGTCACGTCCCACTGCGTCTCGTGCGCGTTGGAGGGGCCGGTGTGCAGCAGCCCGTCGTGGCCGGGATTCTGCGCCGCGCGAAGGAACCGCGCCGCCGACGCCATGACCGGATAGTTCCGCTCGAGGAACGCGCGGTCGCAGGTGGCCAGGTATTGCCGCCACACCCAGAGGGAGACTTCTGCGCCGGTGGAGAGCGTGCGCGCGTTGTAGTAGGGCTTGAACCGCGCGTCGCAGTTGAGGCCCACGGCGACCGGCGTCCACGCCGACTCGTACTCGATGCCCCGTCCGTTGAAGCGCATTGTCTCCGGCACGCAACTGCCCGGCAGCCCCTTCATGTGGACCTGCGTCCACTGCTCGATGGAGGTGAGGTTTTCGCGGTAGAGGTTGAAGTAGGTCGAGTTCAGCTCGGGCAGACCCGCGCCCAGGTTGGCCGCCACCTGCATGCGCAGGTTCCAGTGCCAGAAGGCGGACGAGTCCCACTTGTGCGTGTCTCGCGCCGAAGAAATCATGTCGGCGACACCGGCCTGCGAGCCGGGGAACTCGACTCCCTTTTCGATGGCCGCAACGAAGAGATAGAGATTGCGCAGGTTCTCCATGTACTCGCCGGCGCCGTCTTTCGAGGTGATTTCGATGGGCGCGGCGCGACGCCAGAAGGCGTGCCACCAGTCACGGTGAGCGTCAGGCGCGTCCTCGATCATCATCGAGCGAGCGATGTTCTGAGCATCCTCTTTTCTTCTATGCAATGGCGATCCAACCCTGACCCGAAAATGTCCATCCGGATTGGCCTTGAACGAAACCGTGATCGTCAACGGGTCGGTCACCGCAGCGGACACATCGAGGCCATCCGCGGTAATCACCGCCATCGCGCCGAAGGTGCGCCCCGACGACTCGGGGTTCTTGTCATCCACCCACGTTTGCTCAAGAAGTCCCGCTGCACCGTCGACGATTGCCTGAGGGGTTCGCGGCGCCCATAACTTCAAAATCGCCGTCTGCTGCTGGTCGGGATTTGCGCCGGTCACGTCGACGATCAAAACGTCCCTGTCCGGCTCGGCGAAGGCTGTCGCGGTCATGCCGCCGCCACGCTCCTGAAACTCGCCGTTATAGAGATCGAGGCGCCCGGAGTAATCCTTTGCGCCGGTCAGCGCAGCCAGCCCCGGAATCACCACCTGCCCCGGCGACAGCCGGTCGGGCAGCGTGTCGTTGCGGTTGAGCTGCGCTGTCAAGCCATCGGCCGACCAGACGGCCACGCCCAGGCTGCCGTTTCCCAGCGGCATGGCTTCGGCCGCCTCCAAGTTGGGCCTGGCGAGGACTACGGCCGAACGGGCCAGCACGCCCGCAGTATCGACGTGGAAGCTGCCTTCGTGCCAGGCCGTTGTCGACGCCGACGCGGCGTTCTGGGCAGGTGCACTGCGCACAAAAATCGCAAAGAGAAAAACAAGGCAAACGGCGCAGATCGCTCGACGTTTCAACGGCATTCCCATCCCATCCTCGTCAGGTAGCCGGAATTGTAGCAGTCCGACGCTGCCTTGCTGGCCAGGGCAATTTCATGAACAGGGATTGAAACCGTCGTCTCTGCCCGTCCCGCCCCGACGGGGCATCCGGGTTGACGTCCGTTTCCAGGGCGGCGCTACGCTCGCCCTGGGCTATTCAATTGGAAGAACCCCCGGCTTTGCCGGGGTGGCAGCAGAAGTCTGATATTTTCGGGAGTCGCTCCCGGAATGTGATTTTCCACCCTTCTTGCGCCTTGCAAATGACGTTGGATGAGCGCCGTCCCTACGGGACTCCGTATGAATTGCTTGTTTCGCCCCCCACGCTGAAGCGCGGGGCTAATCACCACTGCGCCTACGGCGCGGGCGAAGGACAGCTGCCGGCATGGAGCGCACATATACAGGCCCCTTTGAGGGGCCCCCAACGATCATGTCTCCGGCTCTGCCGGAGGATACTTACTCTCGATCTATCCCTCTGGGAGGGGTGCGCTTGCCGGCCGGCTCAGAGGTCGAAACGAGCCGAATGCTACAGCGGAGGAAGATCAAGCGATTGCCATGCCTCGCGGGCATGCCGATCTGCCGATTCGATCATCCATCAATCCAATTCGCGCAGCGGCTTCGACACCGCGTAGGTCCCCACGAAGATGGCAGCAGCAGCGGCGGCCATGGCGGCCAGCGCATGGGGCGTGGGGATGTGCCGCGACATTTCGCCGGCAAGCAGCGACCCCAGCGGCGGCAATCCCAAAAAGCACGTCGCGTAGATGCTCATCACGCGCCCGCGCATCTCGTCGGTGGACAGGTGTTGGATGGCCACGTTGAACGAGGAGATCATGAGGATGGCGCTGTAGCCCTCGACCAGCAGCAGGCATTGCGATCGGGCGAAGCTGTGCGAGTGGCAGAAGGCAATTATCGCGGAGAAGAAAACTACCCCGCCAACCGTGGCCACGGTACCGCGATGCCGCAGCGTGCCCCGCGCCGCCACGGTTACCGCGCCCAGCACCGCGCCCAGTCCCGAAGCTGCCATCAGCCATCCCAGCCCCGCTTCACCGGAATGCAGCTCAATGCGTGCAAAGTATGGGATGAAGGTCATGAAAGGAATGCCCAGGAAGCTGGCCGAAGCAATCATCCACACCAGCACGCGCATCTGGGGGTTGGCACGTACGTAGCCAAAGCCCTGGCGCAGGCTGGAGAACAGGCCAGGGTAATGCGAGGGCTCCTGCTCCGGGTAGCGGATGCGCGTGAGCGCCCACAGGACAGCCAGAAAGCTGACGCCGTTGAGGAAGAAGTTGCCGGCCACGCCCACCAGCGCCATGGCGTAGCCGCCCAGGGTGGGCCCCAGAATCCTGGACATATTGAATTGCGCGGAGTTCAAAGCGATGGCGTTGGTGAGGTCCTCGCGTTTCACGAGCCGCGGCACCAGCGCCTGGTAGCTGGGCGCGTTCATGGCCATGGCCATGCCGTTGAGGAATGCGATGACCACCACTTCGAAGACGGTGATGATTTTGAGCCAGGCTAGCGCGGCCAGCGCGAAAGCCAGCAGCATCATTACAGACTGCGTGACCATGAGCAGGCGGCGCTTGTTGGCGCGGTCGGCCACCACCCCGCCAAAGAGCGTGAAGAGGAGAAACGGGATGGAGCCGGCAAAGCCGACTACGCCCAGCCAGAAGGCCGAGCCGGTGAGCGAAAGCACCAACCAGCCCTGGGCCACGTTCTGCATCCAGGTGCCGATGTTGGAGAGGAAGTTGCCGCTCCAAAAGAGGCGGAAGTTGGGGTTGCGCAGGGCGCGGACGATCTGCGGGAAGCGGCTGTCCTCGGGGTCGGCGAAGGCGGGCGTGGCTGCATCGGCCTCTTCGACAGCGAGACTCTCCACCCCGCGGACAAAGACCCGTCCGTGGGGACCCCGGTTCACCGGTTCGGGATTCAACTCGCGGTCCGGGCTCAGATCAAGCTCCCCCTGGCCACTAGTGTAAGCTGTGGCTTTATTCATGCTTTCCTGCCAGCCTACGGCCGCATTTCAATATCCGGAGATCTCGATCGCATCTCCCATAGGACAAAAGAATGAAAGTGCGTACCCTGCTCGCCCTCCTCGCGCTTCCGGCTCTGGCTGCGGCGGTTCTGCCGGCGCAGACTACCCCGGCCTTCGTCTTTGGCTACTCCGACTTTGCCGCCGAGGGGAAGATCGAGCAGCAGTTTCTCGCCGTGCCCGACGCGAAGCTGGCCGGCCAGCACCTGAAGACGCTGACCTCCGCGCCGCACCTGGCCGCCACGCCGGAGGACCACAAGACCGCCGAGTATGTTGCTGAAAAGTTTCGCACCGCGGGCCTCGAAACCGAGATTGTTCCCTACCGCGTGCTGCTCAACTGGCCCGAGGTGGTGCGCGTGGAGGCTTACGACGCCAGCGGCAAGCTGCTGATGAGCGGGCCGACCAAAGAACACGTGGACGGCGACCCAGGGCAGGACGATCCGAGGGTGGTGATGCCCTTCAACGGATCATCCGGCTCGGGCGATGTGACGGGCGAGGTAGTCTACGCCAACTATGGACGCCTGGAGGACTTCGACCAGCTCGCATCCCAGCACATCGACCTGCACGGCAAAATCGTGTTGGTGCGCTACGGGAGCAACTTCCGCGGGGTCAAGGTCTACATTGCCCAGCAGCGCGGTGCGGCCGGGGTGCTCATCTACTCCGACCCGCAGGACGACGGCTACTACAAGGGCGACCCGTGGCCGATTGGACCGTGGCGGCCGGAGACCGGCGTGCAGCGCGGATCGGTTCAGTTCCTATTCAAGTATTCCGGAGACCCGGAGACGCCGGGCGTGGCCTCGACGCTGGATCTGCCCGACTCGGCGCGCATCTCGCCGGAAGGCAACCAGCCGCACATCATCTCCATCCCCATCAGCTATCACGATGCCGCGCCAATCCTGCAGGCTCTGGCCGGTCCGGGTGTGCCGCAGGGCTGGCAGGGCGCGCTGCCCTTCCGCTACCACCTGGGACCGGGGGGCGTGCGGGTTCACCTTGTCTCGCAGCAGGACTATCAGCGCCGCATCATCTGGGACGTGATCGGCACGGTGAAGGGCACGCAATACCCCGACGACTGGGTAGTGGCCGGCAACCATCGCGATGCCTGGGTCTACGGCGCGGTCGACCCCTCCAGCGGCACGGCGGCCATGCTGGAGGCGGTGCATGGCGTTGGCGCTCTGCTCAAAACCGGCTGGCGGCCCAAGCGCACCATCGTCTTTTGCAGTTGGGACGCCGAGGAGGAAGGCCTCATCGGCTCAACCGAGTGGGTGGAGCAGCACGGCAAAGAACTGGAGCGTGCCGTGGCCTACTTCAACGTGGACGTGGGCGTGGCCGGACCGGACTTCTCCGCCTCCGCGGTGCCTTCGCTCAAGCAGTTCATCCGCGAGCTCACCCGCTCGGTTCCCAGCGCGTTGAGCGCCTCCGTCTACGACCAGTGGAAGCTGGCGCACGTTGAGGGCAACGAGCATCGCGCCTCCAACGCGCCCAAAGAGGACGAAGAGGTTCACGTCGGCGACCTGGGCTCTGGCTCCGACTTCACGCCCTTTCTGCAACACGTCGGCGTGCCCTCGACCGACATCGGCTCCGGCGGACCCTACGGCGTCTACCACTCCACCTTCGACGACTACGCCTGGTTTGTGCTGAACGCAGACCCGCATTTTGTCTACCTGCAGCAGATGGCGCGCGTCTTTGGCCTGGAGGCCGTGCGCATGGCAGACAGCGACGTGCTGCCCTACGACTACCTCACCTACGCGCGCGCCATCGAGTCCTATATCGCCGCTGCGCGGCGCAAGGCCTCCGACGCCGGCGTCGGTTCTCTTGACTTTGCGCCGGCCGAGGCCGCCGCAGGGCGTTTCATCGCCGCCGCGCAGAAAGCCCACGACCGCCAGACAGCAGCAGCGGGCGACCTGGGAAAGCTGAACCTGGCCCTGCGCGCCACCGAGGCCGCGCTGATCACCGACGCCGGCCTGCCCAATCGCCCGTGGTACCGGCACACAATCTATGCGCCGGGCGAGTACACCGGTTATGCGGCGGTGGTGATCCCGGGTGTAAACGAGGCCATCGACGCCCGGGACGGAACCCATGCGGCACAGCAGCTGATCGTGCTGACCCAGGCCCTGGAGCGGGCCGCGCAAACTCTGGAATCGGTGCGCTGAACCGTTGGGCGGTCGCTGCCGAGGGAGCGCGCCAGGATGGGGCGCGCAGCGAGAATCTCCGGCTCGATGGTTACTATTCAATTGGGAGAACCCCCGGCATTGCCGGGGTGGCAGTAGAAGTTGGACATTTTCGGGAGTCGCTCCCGGATTGTGTTTTTTCACACTTCTTTCGCCTTGCAAATGACGTTGGATGGGCGCCGTCCCTACGGGACTCCGTATGAATTGTTTGTGTCGCTCCTCCCACGCTGAAGCGCGGGGCTAATCCCCACTGCGCCTACGGCGCGGGCGAACGGCTGCTGCCGGCATGGAGCGCACCGATACATGCCCCTTTGAGGGGCCCCAACGATCATACCTCCGGCTCTGCTGGATGATACTTACTCCGGCCAACTGTCTTCGGCTTCAAGAGGCGGCGAGGCCGAAACTCAACGCTGGAAGCGGACCCCCTCCAGGCCCGTTTGCCCTCCGCCTCAAGTGATCTAGATCACAGGTTAGTTGACCCCGACCGGTTAGCCTCGTATCGTTAAAGGTTGACTATGAAGATTTCTGGAAACAGCATTCGGATCGGGATTGCGACCGTCGTCATTGTGGGCACCGTCGCCTGGCTGGCATTATCCGGTTACAGCGCCAACAAGAGCTACTACGTCACCATCGCGGAGTTGGGTGGGATGGGCGACAAGGCCTACCATAGCCAACTGCGCGTGGAGGGCTTCGTGGTCCCCGGTTCCATCGAGCAGAGCGGCACCCATGTCAGTTTTGTGCTCAACGAGTTTGAGAGCCACTCGGCGAAGGCGCCCTCGGGCCGCCTGCTGAAGGTGGAGTACAAGGGCTCCGAGCCGCCTCCGGACACGTTCAAGGACGACTCCCAGGCCCTGGCCGAGGGCACCTATGGCCGCGACGGCGTTCTGCATGCCAGCGTGCTGCAGGCCAAATGCGCGAGCAAATATGCGCCGGCGGGACCGAACCAGCCGGCAGTCGCGCCGGCCAAGTCCAACGCCTCGACGCCCGCCAGCGGCGCCGCTAAACCGGCCGCCTGAGGATGAACGCAGCAAGCGCCGCTTCGGAGACTGCCTCGCTGACCTCCGCGCACCCCGCGTGCGCTAGGCTGTCCGGCGTCTCCAAGCTGTTTGGCTCCTTTGCCGCGCTGCGCCAAGTTACGGCCGACCTCGAACAAGGCCGCTGCTACGTGCTGATCGGCGAAAACGGCGCGGGCAAATCGACACTCTTACGCATTCTGGCGGGCCTGCTGCGGCCGAGCTTCGGCACGGTCAAGGTTTTCGGTGGGCTCGACCCGCACGACGCCCGCGCCCGCATCGGCTACATGAGCCACGCGCCGATGCTCTACGACGAGTTGACGGCCGTCGAGAACCTGTGCTACTTCTCCAGCCTCTATCCTGGGAGGCCGAGTCTTTCGCCCGCGGATGCGCTGCGGCAGGTGGGCCTGGACCCCGATCTCGACCGCCCCCTGGGCCAGTATTCGCAGGGCATGCGGCAGCGCACCTCGCTGGCGCGCGTCCTGCTCCCGGTTCCGGAACTGCTGCTGCTGGACGAGCCTTTCTCCAACATGGACGTCGAATCGGTCAGCCAGATGGTCAGGCTGCTGGCCGGGTTCCGGCAGGGCAACCGGACGATCGTGATCACCACCCACCAGCGCGAGCACGCCGCGCCCATCGCCGACTTCGTGCTGGCCCTCAAGGCGGGCCGAGTGGCGAGCTTTGAGCCGGGGTCCCCCACGCTATGAAGACCAACGGCGCGCGCTTCCTGGAATCGCTTGGCATCCCCTTCGAGATCCGCGAATACGAAGTCGATCCCGACGACCTGACGGCCATCACCGTGGCCAAAAAGATCGGCATGCCTGCCGAGCAGGTCTTCAAGACGCTGCTGGTGACCGGGGGACCGAACATCTATCGCTTCGCCGTGATCCCCGGCGACGCCGAGCTCGACTTCAAGAAGCTGGCCCGCGCGGCCGGCATGCGCAAGGCGGAGATGGCTCCGTTGAAGGACGTGCAGCCGCTCACCGGCTACATCCGCGGCGGCGTCACGCTTTTCGGCGCACGCAAGCCCTACCCCGTGTACATCGACGAGACGGCGATCCTGTTCGACAGGATCAGCGTCTCCGCCGGTGCGCGCGGAATACAACTGATCCTTGCGCCGGGCGACTACCTGCGCGCGGCCCAGGCGATGGAAGTGGAAGTGCAGACCGCCGACATCACCAAAGACGTTCCGAAATCCACCGGACCGTCGTCGACCGAGGGCCAAGAACAATGACCAGCGCCCTCTGGACTCATCTGTTCAAGGATCTCCGCATCGAGTGGCGCTCGCGCGAGGCCATCAACTCCATGCTCTTCTTCGCGCTGCTGGTGGTGGTGCTCTTCTCGCTGGCCTTCGACCCCCGTGGCGCATTCTCCCGTGACATTGCCGGCGGCGTGCTGTGCGTGGCTACCATGTTCGCTTCGGTGAGCGCGCTCAACCAGGCCTGGGCGCGCGAGATCCGTCACCAGGTGCTGGACGCGCAGCGCATGGCGCCCACCCCCGGCTCGCAGATGTTCCTGGCCAAGGTGCTCGCCAATTTTCTGTTCGTGTCGATCGTGCAGCTGATTCTGGCGCCGGTGTTTCTGGTGTTCTATAACCTGCACATTCTGGGGAATGCGTGGCTGCTGGCGCTGGTTCTGCCGCTGGGCACCTGGGCGCTGGTGGCTAACGGAACGTTCTTTGCCGCTCTCTCGATCAACAGCCGCAACCGCGAACTGCTGCTGCCGCTGATTCTGTTTCCTATCTTCATGCCTGCGTTGCTGGCCATGGTGAACTCCACAACCGCCATTTTCACCGGTGAGTTTGACCCCGCCATCTGGGTCAAGCTTCTGGCTGCCTACGACATCATTTACACCACCGTGTCGCTCATGCTTTTTGACACCATTTTGCATGCAGAGTAGCCTGGCCTGCCTGCTCTGCGCGTTGTAAACTGTACGGGTCAACCTGGGTATCCCGATGAAAAAGATCCTGCTCGGTCTCTTTGCCGCTGTCACCGCCGTACTGATGGTCTTGGGTTTCCAACTGGCTGCCAGCGCTCCCGCGGAGATGATGCAGGGAGACGAGTACCGCATCATCTTCTACCACGTACCTTCCGCGATGGTGGCGTTTCTTTTCTTCGCCATCTCGATGGCAGGCTCTATTGGCTATCTCGCGTTTCGAGAGAGGAATCCCGCCAGAGCATTGGCATGGGACGGCTGGGCCGTTGCGGGCGCTGAGGTTGGGGTTGTATTCTGCACCGTCGTGCTGATTACCGGACCGCTTTGGGGCTATCGCGCCTGGGGCATTTGGTGGGCCTGGGATGCGCGCCTCACCACGACTCTGCTGCTCTGGCTCATTTACGTCAGTTACCTGCTGTTGCGGAGGTTTGCGGCTGGCCCGCAGATGCGGACCTCCTCCGCTGTCTTAGGCATTTTCGGCGGGATCGCGGTTCCCATTGTCTATATCTCCAACCGCATCCCGGGCCAGCATCCTGGTCCGGTATTCGGAGGAGACAGGGGGTCGGGCATGGATCCAGTGATCCTGCGCCCGTTCCTGTGGAACATTCTGGCGTGGTTGTTCTGGGGAATTCTGGTCTTGATCCTGCGCCACCAGCTCGAGCTCAAGCAACAGGCCGCTGCCGCCAGGGAAGCTGAGCAGGCGCTCAACGCCTGATTCAAGAATATCGAGGACTTCGTTGAAAAAGACCGCCGCTCGCATCGCCACAGTAGTACCAATTGGTCTTCTTGCCTGGGCCGTATTCACCCTGCTCACAGCTCCGCCTGAGCCCCCCGGGGATTGGAGGCTGCATATGACGCAGGGGCAGCACGACCTGATGATCGCTCCTATCGACCATGCTTACCGCGTAGCGGCCTATATTGTGACCTGGGCCATTCAACTGGGCTACCTGGCCTACATGGGTTTGAAATGGACGGCGCACAAGCGAGAGGCCGGGGGCAACCAGCGTATCGCCCGCTAATGCCGGGACGCTTCATTAATTCATTTTGAATTCAGTTATTTAGACGACTACATCAGGCGCGTCCTCAGCGCCTGATTGCACCGTCGTGCCGGCGAAAAAGAGAAGTCCCACTAAAGGGGTATAGGAATAGCACCGGTTGTCTAAAGGGCACAGTCTTTGTGGGATTTAAATTTTCTCCAATCCATTCGATCATCGAGACGTGGTCAAGCACCATCGAGCCCCACACGGAGATTTCCCAATGCATGACCTGCTGATTGCCCTGGCGTTTATCGGGATGGTAGTTGCACCCGCCGTCGTCGCCGCCAGGTCCGGTGGCGAAACTGCCGATGAACTTGACAACTGACGCACCTTGCCTGCAGGCGAGTGAGGACCCGTTATGCTGACACTTCGGAAGTTCCTTTACTGCTGCGCAATCCTCGGAGCCCTCGCGTTTCTGAGTACGAAGCTGCTCCCGGTGGCGGCCAACGAGCCGCATTCCAATGTGCATGGCCTGCCCTCGGGCTTAGGCGCGTTCCTCCAGACGGCTTCGGGCCAGTCCAGTCCGGCAACCGATAGAACCATCGCGGATCTAACATTCAGGCTGCATACCTTCTCCGATACCGCGGCTCTGTTTATCCGCCGCAACGTGGTGAACGGCCGCCTGCAGCTTGCCTACATGGCCAACGCGGTTCACTCGAATATGTCCCTGGCTGCGTGGATCCCGCGGGGCGGATCGGGCTGGTTCCAGGGCCGACCGCAGGTCGCCATTCAGAATGCGGCCAGCAAGGCAAACGAGATGGCGAAGAAGGTTCCGGTGGTCAGCTCGGCCATCAACGCGACCAGCAGCAAGTTTGCCGTCGTGCGCGACTCCCTCGGCAACGCCGCGAACTTCTAGAGCGCGAGCAGACAGACCCCGATCGCCATCGACCCCTTCGCGCTCGCGGGACCTCGGTTCTCCGTATCCTCACTAAAACAAATTGCCCTTCACCCCGCCAGCAGATAAACTGACGGTTTGGGGGTTGCCATGCTTGTTGTCATGAAAGCGCAGGCTACGCCGGAGCAAATCCAGGCAGTCTGCGACTATATCGAACAGTTGGGCTTCCGCGCCCACCCGCTTCCCGGAGCCCAGCGCACCGCCATTGGCATCACCGGCAACCAGGGCGAGTTCGACCGCGGCAACCTGGAGGAGCTCTCCGGCGTCTCGGAGGTCATTCGCGTCTCCAAGGCCTACAAGCTCGCCAGCCGCGACGTGAAGGAAGAAGACACCATCATCAAGTTCGCCGGGACCGACGCCACCATTGGCGGGCGCGACCTGGCCATCGTCGCCGGGCCCTGCTCGATAGAGAGCCGCGACCAGGCCTTCGAAATCGCTGAGCAGGTTACCGCGGCCGGAGCGCAGTTCTTCCGCGGAGGAGCGTACAAGCCGCGCACCTCGCCCTACGCGTTCCAGGGGCTGGGCCTGGAAGCACTGCAAATCATGGCGCAGATTCGCGAGCGATACGGCCTGCGCATCGTCACCGAAGCTATCGACAACGAGAGCCTTGCGCTAGTGGCCGAATGGGCCGACGTGATCCAGATCGGGGCGCGCAACATGCAGAACTTCTCTCTGCTGAAGAAGGCCGGCAAGCTGCGCAAGCCTGTGCTGCTCAAGCGCGGACTCTCGGCCACTCTCGAAGAGTTCCTGATGAGCGCCGAGTACATCATGAGCGAGGGCAATTACCAGGTGATTCTTTGCGAGCGCGGCGTGCGCACTTTTGCCGACCACACGCGCAACACGCTGGACCTGAGCATCGTGCCGGCAGTGCAGCGGCTCAGCCACCTGCCCATCCTGGTGGACCCCAGCCACGGCACGGGCCGCCGCGACAGCGTGCTGCCCATGGCCCGGGCCGCGGTGGCGACCGGCTGCGACGGCATTCTGGTCGAGGTGCACAACCACCCCGAAAAGGCTTTCTCCGATGGTCCGCAGTCCATCTATCCCGACCAGTTCGGGCGCATGATGGACGAGCTTGGCCAGATCGCCCCGGTGGTGGGCCGCAATCTTCCGCGCAGCATCCACGTAGCCGCTCCGGCGGACTGAGCGCATGACCGACTCGTCAGGCACGTGCGGGGGACGATGCAGGAAGGGGTACGCTGCCGGCTGGTGTGCCGCGCCTGCGCTGCTGGCACTGCTCTGTTTCACCGGCTGCCGCAAACAGGACTTTCCGCAATATCCGCCCAACTACCGCGAATACGCCTATGTCACCAATGGCGGCAGCGGTACGGTGACCGTGCTGGACGTCGTCAACGTGCGCATCGACCGCGAGATTCCCGTGGGCCAGAGGCCGGTGGCCGTGACCGCAAGCCCCACGCGCGACGAAGTCTACGTGGTGAACACCGGACCTGAAGGCGGGCAAGGCTCGCTCTCGGTTATCGACGCCGGGAAGAACGCGGTCGCGGCCACCATTCCGCTCCATGCCAAACCGGTGTCCATCGGTCTCGACGCGGCGGGAGCGCTGGCCTACGTGGCCAACGCGGATTCGAATTCGATCTCGGTCGTCGACCTCAAGGCGCACAAGCAGGTCGCCGAGATGGGCGCGGGCGAAGAGCCGGTTGCGGTGCGCATCACACCCGACGGCAGAACGCTGGTGGTGGCCAACCGGCGCGGCAGCTCGGTGAGCATCTTCGACGCAAAATCACGAACGGTACGCTCCATCTTCGACGGTTGCGCGGGCGCCGCAGACGTGGCCATCCTGCCCGACTCGACCAAGGCGTTCATCGCCTGCTCGGCAGGCCACCAGCTGATGGCGATTGCGCTGGCCGACTCGAAGTTCAATCCCGGCCAGCCGGACAGACTGGAATCGCTGCTCGACGTGGGCCGCGCGCCGGTACATCTGGCGCTGAAGCCCGACGGCGGCGAACTATTCGTCTCGAACTCGCTGAGCGACTCGATCAGCGAAGTGGTCACCTCGACCGACGATGTGGGCGGCGCCTACCTGATGGGCGACGAGCCGGTGCGCGGCCTGGTCTCGAGCGACAACTCCCTGCTCTACGTGGCCAATTTTCGCTCGCAATACGTGACCGCGTACTCGATCGACGACGGCAGGCGGCTGAGCCCGTCGATCCACGTGGGTGACGGCCCGGTGGCGCTGGCGTTTTCAAGCAACGGCTTTCTGACGCTGGTGGTCGACAACCGTTCCGCGGATATTGCCGTGGTGCGGACGGCGACGCTGTCGCTGTTCACGATTCTGCCTACGGGGCGGGCGCCGAATGCGATTGCGGTGAAGGCATTTAGGCTTCCTTAAAGGTTCCACGGTCCGCATATCCGTGGGCCGGGCATCCGCGCCTCATTCAGATTTGGCCCGGCTTCACCGCATATATCCCAATTCATCCGGGCACCTTTCTGCCGTTTCTTTGCCCACCCGCTCGACTTCCTCCGCCGTTTGCGTCATTGAGTCCGGCAGCTTGAACGTGAAGGAACCCTTTCCGTCTTCCGAGACGTCATTGAGCGGAACATAAATCCTTCTCGGGCCAATTCGCACCTCGAACTGGCAAAACTTCACCGAGATAGCACCCGAATCCACGCTCATATACATCCCGCCGAAATCCAACGCGCTCAGCATCTGGCCGGGGTCACCCAACCTCTTGAAAACGACTTCCGTTGACGGCCTCTGCGAGATGACCTTTGAGCTGTTGATGAAACGCCACTCGAACGGCTCTACTCCGAACTTAAGTTGGTATGAGGTATGCGTTACCTCCTCGTGTATAGACTGCTCGTCATATAAATAAATGAATTCATCAGGCGTGAGCACTTGCCCCTTAGCGGGTTGCTCTTTCCGGCTCCAACCTGGATAGTCTGGACGGGCTTTTGAGAAGCGAATCTTGAATGGCGGATGGTCAATCGCATATTGCAGCCGCCCGGTGGGGAAGAGCGTCGATTTCCTCCCAAAGATCACGTCGGGTTTCCGATGGTCGTTGAAAAGAACTTCGCTATCATCCGCAGGGTAGGTTTGACCGACTTTGAAATTGTCGAGATACTCCTGGATTCTCTTGATGTCTCGTTGATAGGCTCCGTCATCCAAGATCTTCCGGAAATAGTATTTCACCCGAATTGTATCGCCGGCCGGTTCCAGATTCCGCGCGACGCTTTGAAGCGTAAGCTGCGTCTCGGCGTCGATTTTCCTCTCGGCGATGAGGCTCTTGCCCGTTGTGCCGAGCAGCACTTCGTTTTTCTTGAGAAGGGTGCCGACGTTCCCCATGATGGCCTGATCGCCCTCCATCAAGTTTTTGTTTCCTTCTATCAGGGCTTGGTTCTTTTGCAGCAGCGAGGCCATGGACGCGGCAGCCGCCTGTGCGGTCTCTGCGTCTTCTTTGGCCTTTTCAGTACTTTTGTGGTTTTCAATACCCTGTGCAGATATGCCGACGACAAAGGAGACAATAATGCCGGCGAGGTTGACCCGGCCCCAGGGAGTCAACCTTCCCGTCAGCTTGTTCTTGAAGTCATAGAGAAGGCCAAGAAGCGCGAGAACGTTTGTGATGCCGAAGCTCAGCACCTTCAGCCAGAAGAGTGCGTCGCCTGAGATGAAGCTGAGCATCCTCATGCTCCTTGAACGGGGTGGTCCCGGGGTCATGCGGCTAATAGAAGGATTTCGGAAGGATAGCAAAATGCGCACGGCTAATCTAGCTCTTTTTATCCCCCAGCCGCGCGACGCTGAACTGCGCGCCGGCGAAGAGGATGAGGCCGGAGACGTAGGCCCAGAAGAGCAGGCCCACCGAAACCCTGAAGGGCCCGTAGAGCGCGTCGAGGTCGAGGTGCGGGAGCACCTGCACAAAGACCATCTTGGCCAGCAGCCAGACGATTCCCGTAACAATCGCCGTGCGCAGGACGGGCCGCCATGGAACTTTGCGGTTGGGCAGAATCCAGTAAATGGAAAAGAAGAACAGGATCGATGCCGCTCCGGTGGAGAGAGCGAGCCAGATGTAGCTCAATCCGCGGAAGGCGAAGTTATCGGTGTGATGGAAGAAGAGGAAGCCCAGCAGCCACTGCTGGCCGGAATTGAGGAAGATGCTGACCAGCGCCAGCAGCACCATGAGCAACGCGAGGCCGAAGGCGACCAACTGGTTCAACAGATAGTTGCGGCTCCTGGTAACGCCCCATGCCTGGTTGAGAGCTACCTCGAGGGGCAGAAAGATTCCTGTGCAGGAGATGAGAATCATGACCAGCGAGAGCAGTTGCACACCGTGGCGCGGGACATGCAGCGCCAACTGGCCGGCCACGAAGGCCTGGTTGGAGGGAAGAAAGTACTGGACCATGTCGTTCACCGCCTTGACCATCATGTCGGAGTTAAAGACAACCCGCGCCAGCGTGTAGAGCAGGACGATGAAGGGGATGAAGGAGATGATGGCATTGGCGGCCACACTGAATGCGTAAGTGTGCACCTCGCTGTCGAGCAGGTAGGCAATGAGCGCCTTGCCGTCGCGACGCCGGCGGTACCACTTGGAGCGCGCGACGGGCGGGACATCGCACTGGACAGCGGCGGCGCTGAGGGCTGCTTCGTTCTCGAACCCGGAATCTGAAACCTGAACCACGCGATGCTCCTGGATGAGTGCTGGATCAAGGATAGCCCCCTCGGAACCGGGCCGTACCGCGACGCGCGAACACCGCGGGCAGTCATGTCGCAGCCGTCCGCGCCTGCCGCCGCTCATGGGATCTTCATTTTCTTATTGCATCCTTATCCGCATCCTGCCATAAAAAATCAGGGCCTGTGCAAGCGGGCACTGAACCGAGTTGGAAAGGCTTCTTGCATTGGAAGTTCAGTTTTCGAGGGCAACCCCTCAGCCTGGGAAACCTGTCGAGCCGCCGCGGTGCACAGCAGGTGTGCGCAACGACGGCTCGCGGCGTCTGCGGGCGTTGCGCGCATGCCGGCATGGGATTTGCGGCGCGGGCGATGAGAGGGGGCGCGGGACCAGGGAAGGAGAGTACGCGTGAAAGAGCAAGGCGTAGTGAAGTGGTTCAACGGGGCCAAGGGATTCGGATTCATTCAACGATCGAGCGGCGAGGATGTGTTCGTGCACTTCTCCGCCATCCAGGAGAGCGGATACAGAACCTTGAACGAGGGCGAGGCTGTTGAGTTTATCTGCCAGCAGGGGCCCAAGGGGCTGAACGCTACCGAGGTGACGCGGGTTGCCTGAAATGGGCATTCCACAAATGCGGATTTGAGAGGCTCTTCGGGGTCCTGCTCGGGAGTCAGGACGGACCAGGCGGATCGGCACGGGCGTCGAGCCGGGCGAGCGCCCACCGCGCCGCCGTACGCAGGCCATGGTCCGCGGCATCGGCCCATGGACGGAGCGCAGGCGCAAAGCGCGCCAGGCCGCTGTTGCCCATGGCTACTGCCAGATTGCGGCGCAGACCCTGAAAGCCCGCGCGGCGCACCGGCGAGCCGTTGAAGAGGTTCTCCCATTGCGCTTCGTCCAGCGCAGCCAGCCAGTCAAGCGATGGGTTCACGAGTTGCGCGCGGGGCTCGAGATCGGGGTCGGCGCCGATGGGAGCCTTTCGATTCCACGGGCAGACGTCCTGGCAGATGTCGCAACCGAATACCTGGCGGCCCATCCCTTCCATCAGGCTGGCGTCGATTGGTCCGCGGTGCTCGATGGTCAGGTAGGAGATGCAGCGCGTGGCGTCCATCTGGTAAGGCGCGATGAGCGCGCCGGTGGGGCAGGCGTCAAGGCAGCGGCGGCAGGTTCCGCAGCGGTCCGGCACCGTGAGCGCTGGACCCTGCTCTCGCGCATCAAGCGTCGTGAGCAGCACGGCCAGAAACCCAAACGACCCCAGTTTCGGATGGATGAGGCAGGTATTCTTGCCCGTCCAGCCCAGGCCTGCGGCCGTGGCCAGCGCGCGCTCGACCACCGGGCCGGTATCGACGTAGCCGCGCGCCTCAAATGCTCCGTGCCGGTCGTGCAGGAGGGCCTCCAGGGCCTCGAGGCGCTTCCTGAGGACCTTGTGGTAGTCGCTGGGGCGGCGCGCACCGGAAGGGTCTTTGCGGCTGCTCCAGGCATAGCGGGCAATCCATCCTTCGCCGGGGCCGGCAGGCGCCGTAGAGAGAGGCTCTGCGCTGTTATAATTGGTGAAGCAGACCACGGCCGAGCGCGCCCAGGGAAACGGCACGCTCACCTGCGAACGGAGTAGGCGGCCGTCCTCACCCATCCGCTCCAGGTAGTGCATATTCCCCGCACGCCCCGCGCCTACCCACTGGCTGAACCGCTGAGCATCGCGCCGATCGTTGGCGTGGGGCAGCGCCACCAGCCCGGCTTCGGCAAAACCAGCTTCAAGAGCAAGCGCGCGCACCAGTTCTCTGATCAGGCTGGGTTGGGCGCCTGAGCGGTCAGCCGGTCTGGGCAACGAAGAAGACATGGAACCGGGAGCAACCCCTTTTGCGTAGGGAATGTTGTGTGCGATTGCGGACGCCTGGATCGGAATCGAACACCCCGGCGGCGCAAACGGGGACGGCGGAAGGCGGCTATCCCCTGCAATTGCAGCATATTCCTTCGAAGCCGGCTTTGGCCGCACGAGTGCAGCTTCCATAGCGCCCAGGACTGGGGCGCAAGACAAGCAGCCCGAAGGCAAACGAGCCTTCCCCAAGGAGTTTTTTATGACCAATACGATGTGCGAGCCAGCAGCAAACATGGCGACCGAATGCCAGGAAGCAGCGGAACGGAAGAGAACGGTGAAGGATCCATCTCTGAAGGGCCAGCTTGTGCGAGGCCAGGAAGCGCGCCTGCTGGAAGGCATTGGCGCGCTGGTGCTGAAGCACAACGTCACGCTCGACCTGGGCAGCGTGGAGCGGATCGACGCCGCGGGCGTAGCGGCGCTGGTGGGACTGTACCGCAGCGCGCGAGCAACAGGACACAGGTTCCAGGTGGCGAACGTCACCGCGCGGGTGGCAGAGATTCTGGAACTGGTAGGTTTGGAGGGGCTTTTGGTTTCTCGCAATGCGGTACATAATTCGCATTACGAAGAATGCATACAGCGGCCGGCGGCTTGATTTCCGTCCCCCGACGCGTAAACCCCGTTCTGGCCGCGGCTCCCGTCTCAAATTGTGCGAATTCCCACGTGTGATCTCCACTGAAGACTTCCGGCAAATCAATCGTCTGTGACGAGTGGCACATGCAACGGTATACTTGGGGCGCTATTTGTACTAGCGACGAACCAGAGCCGCGATGCGCTGTCTTATGTCTGGATGACTCGCACGGACTCAGTTTCTCTACAGCGATTTTGCGTTAGAGCTGAGCCTCCGTCCCGCCACCCTCGCATTGCGGAGCCGCTGTTGCGGAATCTTACATATGGAGGCATTACCCCATGACGCAGGGCGTGGTGGAACAGTCGTCTGCCGTTCAGGCGGACAAAACGTCAACCCCAATCCAGTATGTGTACTTTTTCGGCGGCGGAACGGCCGACGGCAACGGACGGATGAAGGATGTTCTGGGCGGCAAAGGCGCGGGCCTGGCGGAGATGACGCTGGCCGGATTGCCGGTGCCCCCAGGGTTCACCATTCAGACCGAGTCGTGCCGGGAGTACATGCGCGGTGCAGTCAGCCCCGAAGTCGACGTGGAAATGTACGCCGCACTTGAGCGGTTGGAGAAGCTGCAGGGACAGAAGCTGGGCTCGGGCGAGAACCCGCTGCTGGTTTCAGTTCGCTCGGGCGCCAAGTTCTCGATGCCCGGCATGATGGATACTATTTTGAACCTCGGCTTGAACGACCAGGCCGTGGAGGCGCTGGCCAAGCGCAGCGGCAATCCTCGCTTTGCCTTTGACTCCTATCGCCGCCTGATCCAGATGTTCGGCGACGTGGTGCTGGATGTGCCGAAGAAGAAGTTCGAGCACATCTTCGATGCCATTAAAGAAAAGGAGGGCGTCAAGTTCGACTATGAACTCACGCCCGAGGCGCTCAAGCAGATCATCGTGGAATACAAGAAGCTGGTGCGCAAGGAGACGGGCAAGGACTTTCCGCAGGGGCCGCTGGATCAACTGGTGCAGGCGCGCGACGCCGTCTTCAGAAGCTGGCAGAACGACCGCGCCAAGACCTATCGCCGCATCAATCACATCGACGACTGGCTGGGCACGGCGGTCAATGTGCAGGCCATGGTGTTTGGCAACCTGGGCGAGAACTCCGGCACGGGCGTGGGCTTTACGCGCAACCCGGCCACCGGCGAGCACGTCTTCTTCGGCGAGTACCTGATGAACGCGCAGGGCGAGGACGTGGTCAGCGGCATCCGTACGCCGCTCTCGATCAGCGAGCTCGAGCGGGCCATGCCCAAGGTCTACGACCATCTGCGCGCGGTGACCTGGAAGATGGAAAAGCACTATCGCGACATGCAGGACTTCGAGTTCACCATCCAGGATGGCACGCTGTACATGCTGCAGACGCGCAACGGCAAGCGCACGGGTCTGGCCGCGGTGCGCATCGCCATCGACATGGTGCGGGAAGGACTGATCACGCAGGACGAGGCCATCTTCCGCGTGGAGCCGAACCAGCTGTACGACTTCCTGGTTCCTCGGCTGGTGGAAAAGGGCGAGAAGATCGAAGTACTGGCCACGGGGCTGCCGGCATCGCCGGGCGCGGCCGTGGGCCAGATCGTCTTCACGGCCGAGGACGCGGTAAAACACCACCAGAGCGGCGCCTACAAGTCGATCATCCTGGTGCGCGGCGAAACCACGCCGGAAGACATTGCCGGCATGGAAGTAGCGGCCGGCATTCTGACCTCGCGCGGGGGCATGACCTCGCACGCGGCTGTGGTGACACGCGGTATGGGCAAGTGCTGCGTGGCGGGCGCTGGCGACCTGAAGGTGAGCGAAGCCAACAAGGAACTGCGCGTCAAGGGCTACGTCTTCAAGCAGGGCGACTGGATTTCGCTGGACGGCACCACGGGCCGCGTGATCAAGGGACAGCTGAAGACTCTGCCTGCACAGCCGGACGATCCGGATCTGGTGAAGTTCATGAGCTGGGTGGACCCGGTCCGCAGGCTCAAGATCCGCGCCAACGCCGACATTCCGCGCGACGCCAAGCAGGCACGCCTGTTCGGAGCCGAGGGAATCGGACTTTGCCGCACGGAGCACATGTTCTTTGCCGAAGACCGCATCGAGCACATGCGCACCATGATCCTGGCCGAAAACGAGAAGGACCGGCGCGAGGCGCTGAAGAAGCTGCTGCCCATGCAGCGCGCCGACTTCGCCGGCCTGTTTAAGTCCATGGAGTCGCTGCCGGTGACCATCCGTTTGCTGGATCCGCCGCTGCACGAGTTCCTGCCGCAGCGCGAAGACCTGCTGGTGGAGATCTCGCACCTTGAGGACACCAAGCCCCGCTCGCCCAAGCTGAAGGAACTTCGTCCGCTGCTGGCGCGCGTGCAGGAACTGCACGAGATGAACCCCATGCTCGGTCTGCGCGGCTGCCGGCTTGGCATCGCCTTCCCGGAGATCACCGAGATGCAGGTGCGGGCCATCTTCGAGGCCGCGGTCAGCGTCAAGGCCAAGGGCGGCGATCCTCACTTGGAAATTATGGTTCCGCTCGTCGGCATGGTCGAAGAGATGCGCAACCAGGCGGCAATCGTGCGCCGGGTGGCTGAGCAGGTATTTAAGGAGAAGGGCCAGACGGTGGACTATATGGTGGGCACCATGATCGAGCTGCCGCGCGCCGCCCTTACCGCCGACCAGATTGCCGAAGATGCCGAGTTCTTCAGCTTCGGGACCAACGACCTGACGCAGACCACCTTCGGCATCTCGCGCGACGACATCAACAACTTCCTGCCGGCCTATCTGAAGCACGGCATTTTCAAGCAGGACCCGTTCGCCACGCTGGACCAGGCGGGCGTGGGACTGCTGGTGAAGATGGCCACGGCCAAGGGACGCAACACGCGGCCCGACCTGAAGGTGGGCATCTGCGGCGAGCATGGCGGCGATCCGGAGTCGGTCAAGTTCTGCCACAAGATCGGGCTCAACTACGTCTCCTGCTCGCCCTTCCGGTTGTTGACGGCACGGCTTGCGGCGGCGCAGGCGGCGCTCGAGGAGCGGCAGGGCACCATCGTCCACACCAACAAGTAACCCGGGCAGACTGGCGGGCAAACAGACAGAGGGCGTCCGGAAAAGCGGACGCCCTTGATGCATCTGGAGGTAAATTGGCCGATTGACCGTACCGGGCATGAATCCATTTCACCAAAACTACGCATATTTGCGCTTTTGCATCTGATTCAATGAGACGATGAGTGGACTGCCGATTCATTCACGTCTTCGGACGAGCTGACCCCAGCCCCATACTTTCAACACAAGAGCCGCAAACATGCTGATCCGCCTGGCGTACGACATCCAATTCGAGCTTCCGGCGGAGGTGGCGATCGTTGCGCTTCTGAATGTCCATCCCTCGCGCACCGGCGACCTGCTGGAGCCGGATGAGTTGCAGACGGAGCCGAGGCTGGACGTGACCAGCTACTTCGACAGTTTTGGAAACCATTGCGCACGGTTTGTGGCGCCGCCGGGGCATCTGCGGCTGAGCAGTTCCACGCTGATTCGCGACTCGGGCAACATCGATCCGGCAGACTGGTATGCGCGCGAGTCGGCCGTGGGCCAGATGCCGGACGAGATTTTGCGCTTCCTGATGAATAGCCGCTACTGCGAGGTGGATCGGTTTTCGAACATCGCCTTTGAGCTGTTTGGGCATCTGGCGCCGGGCTGGGGGAGGGTGCAGGCTATCTGCGACTGGGTACACAACAAGGTGGCCTTCAACTACCAGCATGCCCGCCCTACCAAGACGTCCATGGATGTGTTTACGGAGCGGGTGGGCGTGTGCCGCGACTTCCAGCACCTGGCCATCGCCTTCTGCCGGGCGCTGAACATCCCGGCGCGCTATGCGACCGGCTACCTGGGAGACATCGGCGTGCCGGTGGTGCTGCCGATGGACTTCAGCGCGTGGCTCGAGGTGTGGCTCGACAATCGCTGGTGGACCTTCGATGCGCGCAACAATCAGCCGCGCATAGGTCGCGTACTGGTGGCAACGGGGCTGGACGCGGCCGACGTGGCGATGACCACGTCATTTGGGGGTGCGGACCTGAGACACTTCTTTGTGGTGACGGAAGAAGAGATTCCCGGCAGGGCTGGAGGGTAAGGGATAGGGAGGTTGCGCGGGGTGAGCTGTCTTGAAGCGAAATGGCGTGAGAAGAGAACCGCAGGAGCAAGGCAGTTTTCGATGAACCCCGAGAGAGGGGTGACGCGTGGGAAAGCGCGCACCTCAGGGCCTGAAGGCACGGCTTTTGGTGCACTTCAATGCCGTTGATAAGTCCCCGGCCTACCGCCCGCGCGAGCCGGCTTTCAGCTCGATGCTCCCCGCTCCAGCCTGAACTCTACTTCGAATCTCCGCCGGGGGCGTAGTAGCCTTCGCGGGTGACTACCACGAGGTCGTCCTTGCTGGCCTTGAGGGCGATCTTGTGGTAGCCGCCGTCCTTGTCGACCACGTCGGGGGTGTAGGTGAGCAGGTACTGGCCGCGGAGTTCTTCCGCGATCTGGGAGTAAATCTCGTCAAGATTGTCCTTCTTCTTGGCTTCGAAGTACCGGCCGCCGGTGCGGGTTGCGATGCGCTCCATGATCTTCTTGCCGTCCTGGCCGTTGGAGGCGGTCGAGTCGGGGCCGCGACGGCCGCCACCTCCGCCGGGGTAGCCGCCTCCGCCTCCGGGATAACCGCCGCCTCCGCCCGGATATCCGCCGCCGCGATGGCCTCCGCCGGGATTGCCGTTGCCGAAGCCGCTATTTTCCTGTTCGCCCTTGAAGAAGATGGTGTAGATGACGACGTTGGCGCGGTCGGCGGCGTCGATGGCGTCGTTGAGGGTCTCCTTGCTGCCGCGGTCGGCGCCGTCGGAGAAGACGATGAGGGCCTTGCGGCCGTTCTTGGGCAGCATGAGGTCTGGCCCGGAGGCCAGGTAAATGGCGTCGTAGAGCTGCGTGCCGCCGCGGCGGCGGGACTCGCCACCTGAGCCGGAGTCGCTGTCGCGGGTTTCGGGTCCCTGGCTGGAGTTATCGGAGCCGCGCGAGGGGCCCATGTCGTCGAGCTCGTGGTGCAGCTTTTCGCGGGAGCTGGTGAAGTCTTCGAGCAGTTCGACCTCGCGGTCGAAGTGGATGAGGAAGGCCTGGTCGGCGGCTGCGCCGGACTTGGGGTCGGCGGGGAGCATCTGGTCGACGAACTTGTCCGCGGCCTTGCGTTCGCTGTCCATGGCGCCGGCGACGCTGCGGCTGGTGTCGACCAGTAGGCCGAGGCGGTAGGGCAGGTTGCTCTCGCGGGTGAAGCTCTTGATGGTCTGCGGACGGCCATCCTCGGTGAGGGTGAAGTCGCCCATTTTGAGGCTGGTGACCAGGGCGCCGTGCTTGTCGCGCACGGTGACGGGGAGGACGACTTCGCGGGCCTGGATCTTGAGGGTCGCGGCGGGCTGGTCGGCCGCGGGCTGCTGGGCGAGGGCAGCGGCGGGCAGGCAGAGGGCTGCGAGGACCGGGAGAGCGAGCGGAGAGGCAGACAGAATTCGCATGGCGATCAAAGGGTACACTCTTTCATTCGGTTAGACGAGTGAGAGGGCGGACCGTTGACCGGGGCGGTTGGACGGAATCGGCTTTCAGGGCAGGGCGCCGGCAGGAATGGCACGGCGGGAACGAAGTTGGGACCGGGAGAGTTGCGGCCGATCCTGCTCAGGCGACGTGGGCTGGATTTTCGGGAGCACCGGCAGCGGGACGGCGGGGCCACTGCGGATGGGCCGTCCCAGGCGCCGACTTGATGAGAAACAGTGCCGGACGGGGACGGATCTCGCACCAGCCTGAAACCTCCAGCGAGCATTGCTTCCGCTTGCAGGAAAACTCGCAGAACTGAATCTCCTGGGGGACGGGCTGGACGATCTGGTCTTTCAACGAGTTCCACAGGCGAGCGACGAAACCGGGGCGTTGCGACATGTTGACGACTCTCCTCTTTCCCGAATGCGTGCCTTCGATCGCAGCACTCGGGAGACCGACGACCAGCGCTACAAGAACAGCAGGGATGCGTGTTTGAAGCGGCAGGGGCGGCAACGCGGTTTTTCGTTGCGCCCTGCCCAGAAAGGGCCTGCCGAGCAGGAATGCCCTTCTGCCTATGGCAGCATTAAACGCGCAAATCCTTTGCAAGATGAATTCCACTTAAGAGGGGATGGAGCGTCCTTTCGGGTGATCGCGCAAAGGAACAGAGGGGCGGGGGCTGGCCGGGTTCTGAGGGAAAACTCCAAGGAGAAGGACTCAGGCAGGACTCGAACCGACAACCTTTCGGTTGACAGTGCCAGAGCTGTCTTCTCCGCAAGCGCTTCGCCGGGACAAGACGCTTCAGCCTCCGGAAGCAGCCATCCGGGAAATGCCGGAGCCCTGCAAGGAGCCTTCGGCGTTCCTCTGCCGGCTGTCTTCTTCCTCGCCCGCATCCAAACCCAGGAACTCCTGGAAGACGTCGTTGGAAAGCAACTGGCCCCGCGGCGTGAGCCGAACCGTCTTCCCGAACGATGTGAGCAATCCATCTTCGATCAGCCGCGCCATCACTTCCATGGCCCTCGCCACCGATCCAGGGCCAAACTCCCGTTCCAGCGCGGCCACATCGACCCCCCGGTTCAGCCGCAGTCCTAGGAACCAGGCCTCCTCGTGCTGGCGCGCCGGCGAGAGCCACGAGGTTTCCGCCGCCTCCGTTCCGGCAAGGAACTCGGTCAGGTCGCTGGTCCTCGTCGATCTGAGCACGAAGCGCGATGCCGGCTCGCCGGCGCCATGCGGGGAAAGGTCTGCTGCAGCCAATGCCAGCATGGTCGATGCATCGAGTCCCAAGCCCAGGTACGGCCGCCGCTGCCAGTAGCGCAGATTGTGGCGCGAGGCAAACCCCGGCCGGCAGAAATTCGAGATCTCGTACTGCTCCAGGCCCGCCTGCGCCAGCCGCTCGATGGCCCGCGTGTACATCTGGGCTATCAAGTCATCTGCGGGAACCTGCTCCGCGTAGTAGCGTGAGCCGCCGGCCAGCATCTCGCGGCCGAGGCGGGAGTCCTCGTCCACCTCCAGCATGTACACGCTGGCGTGCGGAACGCCGGAGCCGATCAGCGCCCCGATCGATTCCTCCCACGAGACCATGGTCTGCCCGGCCAGTCCCGCGATCAGGTCTACGTTGAGGTTGGCGATGCCGGCCGCGCGCAGCCGGGCCAAATCCCCCTCCACCACGGCGCGGGAGTGCAGCCGTCCGCAGCTCTGAGCCTCGCGGTCGATGAACGACTGCACGCCCAGGCTGACGCGATTCACACCCACCCTCTGAAATGCTCCGAGCGTCGCGTCCGCGAGTTGACCCGGCGCGCATTCGATGGTGATCTCGGCGTCCGGCTCGAAGTCGAAGTTCGCTCGCATGGCGGAAAACAGCCGCTCCAGCAACTCCGGCGCCAGCAGGCTGGGTGTGCCTCCGCCCAGGTAAACCGTGTCCACGTTGCGAGACATCTCGAGTCCCATCCGCGCCGCCCACTCGCCGGCAGCCCGCACGTCCTCGATCATCCGGTCCACATAGCGCGCGTGGTCGCTGGCCGGATAAACCCCGGAGGCGAAGTTGCAGTAAGTGCACTTCGAGCGGCAGAAGGGAATGGATAGATAGAGACCGAGCGCGTTGTTCCGGTGATAGCCCATCAGGAACATTGTTTCATGCGAGCGCGCCGGCCGTTGCGCGCCTTACCATCCGGCTCTCATGCAAGAATTGAGTGAAGGAGCTTCCGGTTTTGAAAGCCTGGCCTGTCCTGGGAATTGCCATCATCCAATGTACTTTTCTGCTGGACAATTGGTTTCTCTATAACGCGTGGGTTGCCTTTTGCGGGCGCCCGGCGCCTGCTGCGGACCTGGCTCTGCGCGCGGCGCTCACGGTGCTGGCCTGCAGTTTTGTGGTCGCCGCGCTGCTCAGCTTCTACTCGGCAAACCTGCTGGTCAGGACCATGTACAAGCTTGCCGCGGTCTGGCTGGGACTGCTGAATTTTCTCTTCCTGGGAGCCTGCCTGAGTTGGCTCGCATGGGGTGCGCTGCTGCTGAGCCGCGTTGATGCGGCGGCGGCGCTGCACCGGCCGCTGATTGCCTGGTTCTTCCTGGATGCTGCGCTGGCAGCCAGTTTCTACGGCCTGCTCAACGCTCGGCGGGTACGCGTCCGCCGTGTCTCGATCAAGCTGCTTAACCTGCCGGCGTCGTGGCGGGGCCGTCGAGCACTTCTGGTCAGCGATCTGCACCTAGGCCACGTCAACGCAATGCGATTCAGCAAGCGTATCGCCGCGCTCGCTGCAAGTTTGCAGCCGGACATTGTTTTCCTTCCGGGCGATGTGTTCGACGGGACGAAAACCGATCCCTGGCGCATGGTTGCTCCCTTCAAGCAACTCGCGCCGCCCTTCGGCATCTACTTTTCCACCGGCAACCACGACGAGTTTGGCGACACGAGGCATTTTCTCGCCGCACTCACGGGTGCGGGAATCCGCGTGCTGTCCAATGAGAAGGTCGTCATCGACGGACTGCAGATTCTGGGCGTTCCCTATCACGACACAACGTTTCCCCTGCGCCTGCGCGCCACGCTGGGAGCAATGAACATTGACCGCGGAAGCGCCAGCATTCTGCTCAATCACGTGCCCAACCGGCTGCCCATTGTGGAGGAGGCCGGCGTCAGTTTGCAGCTTTCCGGCCATACCCACGGTGGACAGATCGTCCCTTTCACCTGGCTCACACGACGCGTTTTCGGCAAGTTCACGCACGGGCTGCATTCGTTCAGAAACCTGCAGGTCTACACGGGTTACGGCGCCGGAACCTGGGGACCTCCCATGCGGGTGGGGACCAGCGCGGAGATGGTGTTGCTTACTTTTGAATAGCCCGGCTGCGGCCGATAAGGCATCTGCGCTCGAGGAAAGCAGGCAGCCGTGAGCATCACGACCTTAACCACCCGGGGATTCGGCAAGCGCCCGAGCCGCGCGAGGAAGGCTGCGGCCCATGGGCCCGTTTTCATCGCCGAAAATGGCATGTGTGTCTTTGTACTGCTTACCATTGAGGACTATCGTGCGCTCATCGGCGCCCGCGAGGGCTTGATCGACTGCGACGAAGGTGGCCAACCCCCGGACCCGCCGGGGTGATTTAGACTTGCCTTTCGATTCAAAAGAGGACCGACAATGCACGCTCCCGGCAAGCGCTTTCTCGCCTTCGCAGCCATCCCACTTTTTGCTGTTTCAGTCCCATCCCGCACCCAAACCACACAGCCCCCCACCGCCGGCCCCGACCTCAGCTTTCCCACCGTCCTCTACGGGGCCGCCTACTACAACGAGTACATGCCCGGCGACGACGCCGACCACGCTGTGCGGCTGGAGAAGGACGTTGCTCTGATGAAGGCCGCCGGGCTGAACGTGGTGCGCATGGGCGAGTCGACCTGGAGCCTGTGGGAGCCCGAGGATGGGCGCTTCGAGTACGCGTGGATGGACCGCGTGGTCGACGCCATGGGCAAGGCCGGCATCAAGGTCATCCTCGGCACACCCACCTACTCCATGCCCGCGTGGATGGCCCACCAGCATCCGGAGCTCTACGCCGACCATATCCCTTCCGGCATGTTCGGCGGCAAGGCGGTTCCGAGCGTCTACGGACTGCGCCAGAACATGGACACCGATGCGCCCGCCTTCCGCTTTTACGCCGAACGCCTGATCCGCCACATCGTCGCTCACTATAAGGACAACCCCACGGTCATCGGCTGGCAACTGGACAACGAGACGGGCAGCAACGACGCCGCCAATCCGGACGTTTTCATCGGCTTCCAGCATTACCTCGAGAAGAAATTCGTCACGCCCGAGGCGCTCTCCAAGGCCTGGTTCCTCAACTACTGGGGCGAGAACCTGCACACCTGGGAAGACCTGCCCACACGCGACGGCACCATCTCCACGGGCTACAAGCTGGAGTGGACGCGCTGGAGCCAGGTGCGGGTGACGAACTACCTGCATTGGCAGGCGGCGCTGGTGCGCGAATGCGCTGGGCCGCGGCAGTTCGTCACCACCGACTACGGCGGCATGATGCACCGCGACGTGAACGAAGAGGCCATTGCCGAGGCTCTCGACATAGTGGCCGACAACGTCTACCACGGCACACAGGACCACTTCAACGGCGAGACGCAGTCGACGCAGGAGGACTTCACCCGCTCTCTCAAGCACTCCAACTTCCTCGTCACGGAAACCAACGCGCAAACCACCGACTGGACCTCGTCGCAGCAATATCCGCCCTACGACGGCCAGTTGCGCGAGGATGTCTACACGCATCTCTCGAACGGCGCCAACATGGTGGAGTACTGGCACTGGGCCTCGATCGCGGCCAACCAGGAGACCTACTGGAAGGGCGTTCTGGCGCACGATCTGGAACCCGACCGCGCCTACGCCGAGGTGAGCCGCACAGCGCATGAGCTGGAGAAGATCGGACAGCATCTCGTCGGCTTGCAGATTCACAACCAGGTCGCCATCCTGTATAGCCGCGACTCCGACAACGCCATCAGTTTCATGCCCTTCACCGCGTCCGGCGGCGAATGGAGCTTCGGCCCGGCAACGGTCGAGTACGGCACGCTCGTCCACCAGATGCACAACGCCCTCTACGCGCTCAACGTTGGCTCCGACTTCGTCTTACCCACCACGCAGGACTTCTCGCCGTACAAGCTGCTGATCGTCCCAGCGCTTTATATTGCCGACGACGCGCTGTTGCAGCGCATTTCCGACTATGTGAAAAACGGCGGCCATGTGGTGATGACCTTCAAGAGCGGATTCGCCAACGAGAACTCCGCCGTGCGGTGGGTGCGCGCGCCGGGGCCGCTGCGCGAGGCGGCCGGCTTCAGCTACCAGGAGTTTTCCAACCTCGAACATCCGCTCGCCCTCAAGGACGATCCCTTCCAAGCCGGCGCGGAGAACAAGGTCTCCGTCTGGGCCGAGTTCCTGATGCCCGAGCACGCCAAAGCCATCGCGTGGTATGACCATCCGTTCTTCGGGAAGTGGCCGGCCATCACAGAGAACGAATTCGGCTCCGGGACGCTGCTCTACGAGGGGACGTATCTCTCCGACAAGCTGCAGACCGCGGTGCTGAAGGGGGCGCTGGAGAAGCTCGGCCTCACCGGACCCGATCAGCAACTGCCTGCGACGGTCCACGTGCAGCATGGCGTGAACCGCCTGGGCAAGCGCCTCCACTACTACTTCAACTACTCCGGCGCCGAGGTGAAACTCAGCTATGCCTACGCTTCCGGCACGAACCTGCTGGACGGAAAGCCGGTGGCCAGGGCACAGGAACTGACGCTGGCGCCCTGGGACCTGGCGATTGTGGAGGAAAACTAGAGGTGGTTGCATCAATCATTTCCCGCAAAGAAAAATGTCCCTCAGGGGCTAAAGCCCTCAGTTTTTCCAGCCCTTTCTCGGCACGACTGAAGTCGTGCCCTTTCAAAGCCCGATTTATGCAACCAGTTCTAGGGTTTTCGTCCCATTTTCCGAATCGCCGGCGCTCGGCGCACGCGCCCGTGTCTATTTCACTTCGATCAGGCTCAGAGATCGAGGCTGCATGTCGATGTCGATCACGCTGGGCAGTTGCACCTTCCGCTCGCTTAGCTCACCGTCGATATTGAGTGCGAGCGTCTTGTTGCCCTGTCCGCTCAATTCCACGCGTGGAGACTCGCCCTGGTCGGCGCAGTTGGCCATCACGATGCCGATGCGCCCATCCTGGGCCTGCCAAGTGGCGGACTGCACCAGGGGCTCCTTGCCCCACCCGAAGTCGCGCCCCGTGACATTGCTCACCGTCCAGGGGCGCAGCATGCGCCCATAGACCAGATAATCGCGGGCAACTGTCGCCCGGAAGTGGTTCGTTCTCTTCGCCCAGTCGAGGATCGCGCTCTGATCCGGGAAGGCCCGCGTCCATGCCTGATCCCAGTCGTAGGCAATCAATCCCTTGTCCCGAAGGGTGAAGTTCACCATGTATCCAGTGACGATGGCCCTGCCCACAGACAGGCGCAAAGCTTCATCGTTGACGCGATTTCCGAAGAAGCCTTCATGGCCGTTGCAGTACTCGTGATAGAGGAATGAGTAGAGAGGGCATGCCCTGGCGCGGCCATCCCAAATCTGAAAATCCTGCAGGAAAACTTCGGGCGGCGCTCCCTCGCAAGACATTGCGACGGTTGGATTCACCGATCGCGCAATGGCGGCGTCCGCTTTGAGAAGATCCCTGAAGGCCTCGGTCATCCATGGCCCCGGCACCGGGGGATGACCATGGTTTGTGGCGTAGCACGCCATGGGCCCGGGCCCCTGGTCAAACTGCTGCACGATACTGGGTCCCAGCTCCGCCATCTTCCGCGTCATGTCCAACACCATCTGGCGGCCCTTTTCGGTTCCGACGCACGCCCAGTAATTCTTTCTCCAGGGCCAGACATCTTCCACAAAGCTCCCATCGGGCCTGCGCGCCACTGCATCCTCTCCACCGTGGGCGCGGAAATAGGGCATTCCGTCGTAACCGGTATTCCCCTGCCAGGTGACCCAGCAAAGGCTGTCTCCATAGAGGACCGGGTACCAGCCTTTCTCTTTTGATTTGGCCATGAACTCGCGCATGGACGCCTCGCCCCCAAGGGGCGGGAAGGCATCAGGCTGCACCCATGGGCCGGGGCGCTCCCAGTTGTAGACGAACGGCATGAGCGGGCTCTCAAGTTCGGATGCGAGTTTTTCCAGGTAGGGCAACGCATTGGTGGCGGGAGTATATTCGGGGTTCACCGCTGACGGTCCATCCCAATCGCCCATGCCGCGCATCGGAAAAGCGAAGCCCACGGCCGAATCGGTGATCCACTTGGGGCAGTCTTTGCGGTCCGCCAGCCTGCTGCCGCAGAACGGCTGCTTCGTTGCCCAATCCCGGTAGATTTCCGCCGCTCGATACCAGTCGCCGTGGAAAGTGCCGATCACCACGTTGTAGGGCAGTTTGGTGTCGCCGGGTCCATGGGTGCCGGGGTAATGCCCCAATCCCAGTGTCACGCCATCTTCCTCCATCACCAGGTCGATGAACTTCGGCAGCCCGGTGGGGTCGTCGCATGCCACGTAGAGGCCGCCCGCGGAGTTGTAATAGGCCATCAGCTGTGTCGCGGCCCACTGGCCAGGATAATTCGGGGAGCGCCAGATCTCGGGAACGTTACGCTGCCTTCCTCCCCAGATGTCTTCCAGCCACAGGTCGGGCGTGGTGTTTTCGCTCGATCCCCACTGGCGCTCCAGCGGCGTATGGCGTGACCAGCCAGGGCGTGCAAAGGACGCGGGCTCCACGGGCCCCATCAGGGATCCATCCAGCGAGGATGAGAGGATGTGACTGAAGTCGCCCTCCATGGCGTTGTCGAATGGCACTTCAATGACCGGAAACTGCACGTGGCCAATCCAGGAATTAGTGCCGTTGTTCAATTTCAGGTTCCAATAGGTCAGAGTCTCATTGGCCGGACAGCGAATGGTCACAATGCCATCGACGGGCAACTCGCCAATCTCTTTGTATTCGATGGTGATGGTTTGCCCAGTTCCATCTTCGACTTTATGCACGGTCACCCGCTTCGCCTCAGAAGAAGTCACCAGCTTGAACTCGGCACGATCGTTCATGAACTCGATCTTGAAGAGCGGCAGGCGAACGTGGTCTCGAATGAGCAGTTCGCGATTGACGCCGAAGGTGGACTGGAGCGATGCAATGGTCCCCCTTGCCGAGTCGATGAGCAATCGATATCCTGCATTGACGATCGCCACGGGCGCGGCGGACCTGGCTTCGCCGGAGACGCTGACGGTGGTGTTCTGGGCGGCAAGGGCGGGCGTTGATCCGGCGGCAAGGGCCGCTCCACCGAGAGGAAGGCACGAGGATGCGGCCGTGGAAGCGGCAGCGGAGAGAAAGCGGCGGCGAGAAATTCCTTTGGCGTCCTGAAGGATGCGGTCATTTTTTTCAGACATAGTTGACTATCCTGCTGGCGGCCGCACGACGCTGTCAAGAGTGGAATAAGACGAGGTTCTTCCGTTCCGGCCGGGGTTCTCCCCGGAGGAATAGAATGGAACTTCTCCCCTGCATTGGAACGTCGAGGCCGAAAACTTGGTGAAGACCGACTTGCCCAGCGAATTCACGACAGCCCGCCTGCCCAAGCAAGCTATGCTGCGCACCCGGCTTCACGGCATCGAGCTTCTGCTCAATCCTCGCCTCAACAAGGGCACGGCCTTTAGCGCGGAAGAGCGCGACGCCTTCGCGCTGCATGGCCTGCTGCCGCCGCATATCGGCACCCTCGAAGATCAGCGCGCGCGCCGCATGCGGGTGCTTGCCGGCCGCGATACCGCCTTCGGCAAATACAGCAACATGCGCGACCTGCAGGACAACGACGAGACGCTCTTCTATTCCCTCATCGCCGAGCACACCGAAGAGCTGCTGCCCGTGGTGTACACGCCCGCCGTGGGTGAGGGCTGCCAGCGCTTCAGCGAGATCTGGCGCAAGCCGCGCGGGCTTTTCATCAGCTATCCCAACCGCGATCGCATCGACCAGATTCTTGCCGACCCGCGCTACGACGATATTCGTTGCATTGTCGTCTCGGACGGCGAGCGCATCCTCGGACTGGGCGACCAGGGCGCCGGCGGCATGGGCATTCCCATCGGCAAGATGGCGCTCTATACGGCTCTCGCCGGTATCCCGCCCGAGCACTGCCTTCCCATTCTGCTCGACGTGGGCACCGACAACGAGAAGCTGCTCAACGATCCCATCTACATCGGCTGGCAGCACCATCGCATGCGCGGCCAGGAGTACGACGACTTTGTCGAGGCCTTCGTCGGCGCCGTTCAGCGCCGCTGGCCGCACATTCTGCTGCAATGGGAAGACTTCGCGGGCACCAATGCGGCCACGCTGCTGGAGCGCTACCGCGACCGCCTCTGCACCTTCAACGACGACATCCAGGGCACGGCAGCCGTGACCACCGCAACCCTGCTGGCCGCGGTCAACGCCACCGGAGTTCCGCTGAAGAACCAGACCATTGCCCTGTTCGGCTCAGGCGCCGCAGGCGTAGGCATCGCCAACCTGCTGCTCACCGCCATGCAGGAAGAAGGCCTGGCCGAGGCCGAGGCCCGTGCCCGCATCTACGCCTTCAATCGCTACGGATTGCTGGTGGAAGGCGCGCGTGGCATTCGCGAGAGCCAGCAGCCCTGGGTGCGCCCGCGCGCTGACGTCGCGGGCTGGCAACTGGCCGGCGGCGAAGATGTTTCCCTGCTCGACGTGGTGCGCAACGCGAAGATCACGGCGCTGGTGGGCACCTCCGCGCAGGCCGGCGCATTTACAGAAGAGATTGTGCGCGCCATGGCCAGTCACACGCCGCGCCCCATTGTCTTCCCGCTCTCGAATCCAACCTCGTGCGCCGAAGCCACGCCCGCCGACCTGCTCCGCTGGACCGAAGGCCGCGCCATCATCGGCACCGGCAGCCCATTCGCGCCGGTCGAGGTCAACGGCCGCCTGATCCCAATCGCGCAGACCAACAACTCCTACATCTTCCCCGGTCTCGCTCTGGGCATCCTGGTCTCGCGCGCGCGGCGCGTGACCGACTCCATGATCATGGCCGCGGCCAAGGCGCTCGCGGCACTTTCACCGGCGCGCCAGGACCCGAACGGCAGGTTGCTTCCACCCATCGCGGAGTCGCGCAAGGTGGGCATGATTGTGGCGGAGGCAGTGGGCAGCCAGGCCGTCGCCGACGGAGTATCGGAACTCGCCGGCGAAGCCACGCTCAAAGAGCGACTCCAGGCCTACGTCTGGGAGCCTGTCTACCTACCCTACGAACGGCTGCTTTGAATTCCTGAGCCCACGGCCTTCACGGGCGCGCTCACGAACCACTCGATTGAACCGTCAGCGTCGCCGTATTGCTGGTTGCGGTCAGGCCGTTCCCGTCCGTGACCACCACCCGGAATTGCAGGCCATTAAAGGCCGAGGTCGTCGCGACGGTGGTCAGCGCGGCCGTGGTCGAGCCCGTGCCCGCGCCGAATGCCTTCCATGTCGTTCCGGAAAGATACTGCCACTGGTAAGTCAGAGTCGGGACCCCGGCGGCGACTGCGCTGAAGCTTGCGGTGCTGCCCGCGGCCACGGTTTGACTGGTGGGCTGGGTCGTGATGGCCGGGCGAACCGTAAGCGTGACCGAATTGCTGGTCACAGTCAGGCCGTTGCCGCCCGTGACCACCACGCGGAATTGCAGCCCATTGAAGGCCGCCGTCGTCCCGACCGTGGTCAGCGTGGCCGTCGAGGCGCCTGTACCTGCGCCGAATGTCTTCCAGGTTGTGCCGGAAAGATACTGCCACTGGTAAGTCAGAGTCGCGACACCCGCTGCTCCCACGGTAAAGGTGGCTGTGCTGCCGTCGCTGACGGTTTGGCTGACGGGCTGGATGTTGATGGCCGGGCTTATCGTCAGCGTGGCGGTGGTGCTGGCAGTCGTCAGCCCATTTCCATCTGTGACCACCACGCGGAACTGAAGCCCATTGAAGGCAGCGGTCGTTGCCACGGTGGTGAGCGCGGCCGTCGAGGCGCCAGTACCCGCGCCGAATACCTTCCAGGTGGTTCCGGAAAGGTACTGCCACTGGTAGGTGAGCGTCGGCGTTCCTGTCGCCGCCACACTGAAGGTCGCGGTGCTGCCGTCGGCTACTGTTTGACTGACGGGTTGTGTCGTGATGGCGGGCGGCGCAGTGGCCACTGTGACGGATGCGGAGCCCGTGGCGCTGTTGTAGGTCGAGGAACTTGAAGAGTCCGGAGTGTAGGTAACAGTCAGAGTGTCGGTCCCTATTGCCATGGCTCCGGCGGGAACGGTGATGGTCGCGTTGCCGCCGCTGAGCGTCGCCGCCGCGGAGGTGTAGCCGCCGCCGGTTAGCTTGACCGAGCCAGTGGGCACGGCACTGCCGGCAGCGCCGCCGACGGCAACTATCACCGTCAGCGCCTGTGTCGTGGCGACGCTCCCTGAGGACGGCGTCACCGTGACCGACGGTGTGGCTTTGTCGATGGTGAGGATCAGTGCCGCTGAGGTTCCCCCGCCGGGAGTGGGATTCGCGACCGTTACCGATACCGAACCCGCTTTGGCGATTTGACTCGCCGAAACCGTTGCAGACAGAGAGGTCTCGCTGCGGTAGGTTGTGGCGAGAGCTGTCCCGCCCCACTCAATCTTCGAAGTAGACACGAAGTTGGAGCCGGTGACTGTCAGGGCAAGAGACGCGCGGCCTGCGGTGGCGCTGTTCTGGGAAAGCGAAACAAGCGTGGGCGCCGGGTTTTCGACAGTCACCGTTGCCGGGTTGGAGAGCTTCCCTCCAACTCCGTTCATCACCGAGATTGCAGGCTTCCCTCCGGCCAGCAGGTCCGTGGCCGGGACTGTTGCCGTCACTTCGCCGCTGTTGACATAGGTTGTGGTCAGGGGGCTGGAGTTCCAGACCACGACGGCATTTGTGTTGAACTGGAGCCCGTCGACGGTCAGCGTGAAGGATGCGCCATTGGCGTTGACGGACGTTGGACTCACGGTGTTGATGGTAGGAACCGGAATCAGGGTGGCGATGTTCAGGTCCCATACGCTGCGGCCGTGGGTGGAGGCGCGCAGCGTGCGCGAGTTCTCGTGCAGCCCCAATCCGGTCACAACAACATTGGGCAGTCCCGTGCCCAGCGCGCTCCAGCTGGAGCCGCCTGTGGTGGTGTAGAACGTGCCAATGTCGGTGCCGATGAAGATGGTGTCGGGTGCATCCGGATCCACCAGGATGGCATCGACCGGGGTGTTGGGCAGATCGCTGGAGATGTCTGTCCACGAGGATCCGGCGTTGGTGGTCTTGAAGATGTGGCCAAGCTTATCGCCGTATCCGGTGAACCCGCTGTATCCCACGTATGCCGTCGTCGCAATGGTGGGATCGACGGCGATCCAGGTGATGCTGCGGCCGGGAAGACTTGTGGAACTGGTTACGTCCGTCCATTGCACCGCCGCCGTGGTGGAGAGCGCGTTGCGCGTCACGTTCACTTCCGCATCGCTGGAGCCGGTGTAAACCGTGTTGGGATCGGTGGGAGCGACGGCGATCGTACTCAGGGCGCCGTAGGTGCTGCTGGTTGTCAGGTCGCCCGAGATGGGATTCCAAAGCGCCGCGGCATTGGTTGTCTGGTAAACGCGATAGGTGCCGAAGTAGAGGGTTTTGGGGTGCACCGGATCCATGACCATGGGAGGAACCCAGGCGGTGCGGTCGGTGGTCACGAACCCGTTCACCGCGGAGTTCCAGCTATTTCCGCCGTCGGTCGAGGTCTCCATCGACAGTTCTTCGCAGGTGGCATAGATATTGGTGGGGGTCTGGTAGTCGATGGCGGTTGCGCCGCCGTCGCCGCAGGTTACCCAGTTCCAGTTCAGCGACCCCGTGTACTTCTGCGTGCCGTTGTCCTGGGTTCCGATATAGGTGTGCTTCACGTTGCTTGGGTCCATCGAGATGCCGGGGTAAAACTCGGTAATCGCGAGGGAGGCGTTGAGGTCGCTCCAGCCGATCTGGCTTGCGGTGGGGTTGGCGGTGCTCCACACCCCTCCGTCGTTGCCCACAAAGAGCGTGGATCCATCGGGCGTGAAGGCCAGAGCGTGCGTGTCGGGGTGCAGGCCCGCCGATTGATCGGCCCAGGTGCTTCCACCGTCGGCCGAGGTCACAACACCGTGGCCGCCCGAATAATAGGTGTAGACGCCGCCGGCGACCACGAATTCCGGATTTGTGGGACTGACTGCCAAAACGATGTCGTACCAGCACTGCCCATTGCAGAAGTCCGGAGCATTCGGAAGCGGTGTCCAATTGGCGCCGGCATCGACAGTCTTGTACATACCGAGGAGCTTGCTGTTGGCCTCATCTGCGACGGCCACATAGAGAGTGGAGGTGCTCGATGGTGCGATTGCCAGGGCGGCACGGCCCAGGTTGGAGGTGGGGAGTGTGTTGCTGCCGCTTCCGTTCGCTGGATTCCAGGTGACTCCGGCATCCGTGGACTTGTAGAGCCCGTTGCCGGATGTAGAGGCATAGACCAGATTGCCGTTGGTGTTGTCGAAGACGATCGTCGTGATCGCGAAGTCAACGGTGGGCGTTTTGCCTTCCGGCGTCCACGTCTGACCGCCATCCGTGGAACGATAGATGCCGGATGAGCTGGAATAGCAGCTTTCCACTCCCGCCAGAACAATCTGGCTGTTGGTGGGGTGAACGGCAACCGCCCCGATCCAGTCGCCGCCACAGGCTCCGCCTGCGAAACTGCCTGCGATTTGCGTCCACGTCTGACCGGCGTCGGTCGACTTGAGAATTCCCGCGCCGTAGTAGCTGTCGCCTGAGAAGTTCTCCTCGCCGGTGCCCACATAGATGGTGTTGGGGTTGGAAGGATCGAGGGCAATGGAACCGACTGCCAGCGAAACCTGGGAGTCCGTCAATGGCGTCCAAGCCGTTCCGCCGTCGATCGTCTTCCACACCCCGCCCTCGGCCCCGCCCATATAGACGATTTGGGGGTTGGATGGATCGATTGCGATGGCTGTGACCCGCCCCGCATTGATTCCGTAAAAGTCCACCGTCTGCGGTCCGATGAGGGTCCAGGCCGGCTCGCCAGACGAGCCTGCACCCGTCGCTATCGCCCGCCGCAATGCAGCTTCCAGGGCAACCTTTCGGTCCCGGGTCTTGATCGCCGCCTGGCGGATTCCCGGCGGAATGGTCTTGTGGGGGTAGGCGCGCTGGTCGTGGAACCACTGCATCCGCTTGCGGATGAAATCGTTCTCCTTGCCGTCGCCCTCGTCCTCGAACTTGTCCTGAACAGTCTTGCCGGCGTCAGGGGAGATCCTGGGCGCATCCGGCTCCTGCCCACAGAGCGCGCGGAGTCCAAGGCCGGAAAGAATAGCCAGGGTTACCAGACAAACGATGGACCGCAGACTCTTGCTCATGAGAAACCCCCTGGCTGAATGGATCTAGCTAGAGGGTATCTCATGGCTCGCATTCACGAAACCGCGCTCATTGCGTTCCATGATTCGCGGCCGCCGCCTGCACGCTCGAGGCGCTGCTCGATTGCACGGTCAGAGTCACCGTGTTGCTGATCGCGGTCAGACCGTCTCCATCGGTCACGACAACCCGGAAATGCAAGCCGTTGAAGGCAGCAGTGGTGTCTACGGTGGTCAGCGTTTCCGCGGTGTAGCCTGTTCCCGCGGCGAACTCCTTCCATGTGGAGCCGGACAGATATTCCCACTCGTACGTGAGCGTTGCCACCCCAATCGCCCTCACGCTGAAGGTTGCGGCATGGCCCACCGTTACGGTCTGGCTGGATGGCTGGCTGGTAATGGCCGGACCCACAGTCAGCGTGACTGTGTTGCTGGTGACGGTAAGCCCGTCCCCGTCCTTGACCACAACCCTGAATTGAAGTCCGTTCATGGACGCGTCGGTGGCATTTGTGGTCAGCGTGGCCGTGGTGTAGCCGGTGCCCGCGCCGAACGCCTTCCAGGTCGCGCCGGAAAGGTACTGCCACTGATAGGTCAGCGTTGCTACGCCGTCAGCTGCCACGCCGAAGACGGCGGAACTGCCGTCGGCAACGGTCTGGCTCACCGGCTGCGTGGTGATGCCCGGACCCACGGTCAGCTTCGCCGAGCCGCTGGTCACCGTAAGTCCGTTCCCATCCTTGACCACCACCCTGAGTTGAAGTCCGTTTGAGGCCGAAGTGGTGGCATTGGTGGTCAGCGTGGCTGTGGTTACGCCGGTCCCCGCGCTGAACGCCGTCCAGGTTGAGCCGGAAAGATACTGCCATTGATAGGTAAGTACCGGCACGCCGGCAGCTACCACGCTGAAGACCGCGGAACTGCCGTCGGAAACGGTCTGGCTGCTCGGCTGTGTGGTGATGGCGGGGGCCACAGTCAGCTTGACCGTGTTGCTGGCTGTGGACAAGTCGTTGCCGTCTGTGACCACGACCCTGAACTGCAGGCCGTTGAACGCGGCGGTGGTGTCGACCGTGGTAAGCGTCGCCGTGTTAGCGCCTGTGCCCGCGCCGAAGGCCTTCCACGTCAAGCCGGAAAGATACTGCCAGGCGTAGGTGAGGGTAGGCGTGCCGGTTGCCGTCACGCCGAAAGTGGCCGCGCTGCCTGTGGTCACGGTCTGATTGGAAGGCTGCGAGGTGATGACGGGGCCCTCAGTCAGCGTGATCGTCACGATGCTTGATGTGGATGCTGGATAGGTCCCGCTTCCCGTGAAGGTTGCGGTCACGGAGTTGACGCCGGGTTCGAGCGACGAACCGGACACTGACAGCGAGCAGGTTCCGGCGCTCAATGTGCAGCTGCCCAGCGAAGTCGACCCCGCCTTGAAGTTCGCCGTGCCGGTAACCGCGGGAGGCGTGTCGGTATAGCCCGTCTGCGTTCCGCCCGTCACCGTCGCGGTCAAATCTGTGGACTGGCTGGGAGAAATGGAGACCGACGAGGCTTTCACCGTGGTTGTGCTGGTGAATGCGGTGTTCCAGTTGCGGAGCAGATTTGCTACATTCACCGTGCCGATGCCGGTGACCTGGTCAAAACCCACCGTCGAGGGGTAAGCCACCGACAGCGAGCTCGCGCCTTTCAGCGACAACATGCCGTAGGTGTCCCCGGCGGCGACATAGCAATCGGTCGTCTTTGCCGCGCAGGGGACGTCGTTGTTGCTGGTGGTGACGTCGTTGAAGATGCAGCCCGCGGCGGGGAGGCCGGTGGTTACGCCCGCGTTCGCGGTCTGACCATTCGAGTAACACGCCGTAGCCGTACCGGACGCGGTGAACTGCAATTTGGCCAGCGCGTAGAGCGCGGGGTTGAGCAGGCCCTGGCGCGAGCCGGTGTAATCCACAAGCAAACCGGCCACGCCCGCCATGTAGGGCGCGACAAACGACGTCCCTCCGGCCTCGGAGAAGGTATCGGGCGAAGAGCAGTTTGTGCCCGCCGAATAGGAATCGCAGGAGATGATCAGATGTCCCCAGAGCCCATTGGCGGCGAATCCCGAGATGTCGGGGATGGAGTGCTTGGAGCCTGAATATCCGGAGATGCCTGTCTGCCAGGACGGGACGGTGTAGTGAGTGCTGATGCCTCCCGAGCCGCCCACCACAGTCCCTTCGTTGCTGCTGCCCAGGGCGGCGCACCAGCCCGTGCCGGTGAAGCCTTCCAGAGCTGTGTAGATGCTGCTGGCGCAACTGCTATTCCAGGCAGTCTCGGGAATATAGCTCAGGGCGCTGCCGTAGTCAGAGGTATTGTTCGCGCTCCAGTAGGTGCTCTGCGCCGAGCCTCCCATATAGGAGTCATACTGGTCCGAGAAGTCCGTGCCCCCTGTCGCCGTGACCAGGGGAGACAGGAAGGCACTCACGTTATATCCGGATGTGGCCGTGCCGGGGGTTTCCTGATCCGCGGCATCGGAGCCGGAGTCGCCCGAGGAGATGAAGATCGACTGGCCCTGCGTGGCGGCCTGCGCGTACAAATTGTCCTGAAAGGTGTAATTGGACGAGGTGTAATCGAGTTCGGTGTCGCCGTAGCTCAGGCTCATGACGTCGGACAGATTGTTGTCGATCAGCGCCGCCATGGAACTCCAGATGCCGTTATCCGGACTCTGGTCGCAGGACATGAAGATCAGGTTGGCCGATGGAGCGGTGGCGTTGATCCACTCGGCGTCCAGCGCCGCTTCTTGATCTTCCCCGATTCCATCCGGGTCGATGCCGGGATCGTTGCAGGTGACCGTGCCGTAGCCGTGAAAAACGTGCATGTTCAGCTTGCCCGGCACGCCGAACAACGTGCGGAAGGTGACCACGTCGCCGCCGGTGGCCACGCCCGTGGTCCCGTTGACGGTGCCGTACTCGATGTCGCTCTCTTCAATGACGGCAACTGTCGCGCTCGCGCCATACTCCTTGGCCGTGAACGTCGGGTTGATGTCGTAGATGGTGTATAGATCCTGCGGCACCAGGTCCAGGTCGCCATCAAGGGGGTCGTTGAACTCGGGCGAGGCGCCGGCTCGGCTGGCAGCTTCGACTGGGCGCCAGCGATGGGTCTGCGCATCGTAAGACGCGGAACGAAACGGTGTGTGGAAAGTCAGAGCCGGAATCTTGCTGAGTCCCTTGATTCCCGCCACCAGCGGAGCCAGCGCCACCGGAATCTGCGGGTCCTCGACGTTCGCCGGGTACTTGCCGCCCCTGATGTTGAAGGAATGCAATTCCGTGTGGAAGGCCTCGCGCACCTGCCCTGCGGTTGCGGCAAAATCGATCATGCTTCTGTTATTCAGCGCTCCGCGGACCTTGAAGCCGTGCGATTCGAGCCAGCTTGAGAGCTTGGCAATGTCTTCCGGCGAAGCGCCGAAGCGAGCTCCAAACTGCCTGGGGGTGAGCCACTTGTGATACTCGGGCGCAGTTGGCTGCTGCTGGCGTTCAAGCAGATTATCCAGGTCCGCCTGCTGCGCCGTGGTGCGCAGGAGCACCAGATAGAGGTGCAGTTCGAGGCCGTCGTCCACCACTCCGAGATCCTGTGCCGTGGCCAGATCTCCACGCACGTTGCCTTTGAGCGTCACCAGCGCATGTTCATCGATGGAGCCGGCAAGACGCGAAGGCGCGGAAGATACGGTTTCGGCTTGCTGCGCGCCCGCAACCAACAACCCGCTCATTCCAAGGGCCACGAGAGCCCACGCTGCCGCTTTGATTCTCTTGTTCATTTCGATCCTCCGGGGTGGAGAAGATTATAGTGGCCGCAAAACCGGATTGACCATTCTCTCTCATTCGCGGGGTCTGGCCGGGGCCGCTGCGATGAAAATACAGTGAACGCAAGCCCGACGGCGTTTCACTGCCGGGGTGATCGGGCAGCTTGAAGAGCGTGAGAACGGCCGCCTGGCGATCACAGCAGGTGGGGCGGCCCGAAATGAGTGGGGGGTCAGACCGCCGGAATGCGCATCGCTTCGAGCGCGGCTTTCAGATCGGTGGCAAGGGTTTGCTGCGTTGCGGCGGGAAGCTTTGCTTCTCCATGGGTCAGATAGAAGACATCGATGGCGGTTTCGCCTTCCGTGTCGATGAGCGCTACCTTGATGTCGCACTGGTGGATGGCTAGCGTGAGAGCGATCTGCCGCAGCAGGCCGGGGACATCCTGCGAGATAACCTGCAGGAGCGTCGAATGAGTGGAGGATTCAGTGTCGAACTCCAGCCGGGTGGCGACTTCGACCTTGAGGTTGCCGGGGTGGTTCAGATGACGCCGCGCCTCAAGCAACTGCTGCACTGAAACCCTCTGCGCCACCACGTCGTGAAGATTGGCCAGGAAGCGGTCCTTCTCGCTGGGGTTCAGCTCCAGGGTGTGAAAGACATCGGTGAAGTGGAAGCTGTCGACGATGACGCCGGCATCGTTGGAGAAGGCGCCGGCCTTGACGATGTTCATGCCCCAGGCGGCCAGGGTGCCGGCCACGTCCGCGAACAGGCGCGTGCGGTCGCGGGTAATCACGGTCAGATCGAAGAGTTGGCGATTGGGCCGCAGGTCGAGCTGCACTGGATCTTTGGAGAGATTGAGGGCCATCTGGAAGTGATGCCGGATCTGCTCGGGCAGTCGGGTTTGAAGGTAACGCTGGGGCAGGCCTTCAAGGAACTTCCGCAGAGATTCATATTGCGCGGCAGGAACCATGGAGCGGATGCGGTTGAGCAGCGTCGGATCGATCGCCGCGTGATAGCGGACCTCGTCGACCGAGCGATCCATGAAGTTGGCCGTGGACATGTAGAACTGCCACAGATTCTCGGCCTTCCACGGCGTCAGCGCGTCGGGATTGACGGCTTTGATATCCGCGAACGTCATGATGGTGAGCATCTTCAGCAGTTGCGGGCTGCCGATCTTGTCCGAGAAACTGCGCACGTTTTCCGGGTCGAAGATGTCGCGGCGCAGGGCCAGCGACATTTCAAGATGCAGGCGAATCAGCTTGAGAATCGATTCGCGCTCCTCGGCGTCGAAGTCCAGCCGCGCCAGGAACGCGTCGGCCAGTTCCACGCTCTGGCCGGCGTGCTCGCCGGTGCGGCGGGCCTTGCCCGTGTCGTGCAGCAGCAGCGCCAGCAGAAACAGGTCCAGGCGGTCAATCTCCGGCAATAACTGCGCCAGGCGTTGCTCATAATCGTGGGCCGGGGTGCGCAGGCCGTGCACATTATCGATGGTGAGGAAGGTGTGCTCGTCGACGGTGTAGCGGTGATAGCTGTCGCGGATCACCAGCGCGTCGATGCCGTGAAATTCCGGAATCAGCATCTCCAGTACGCCCAACGCATGCATGGTGCGCAGCGCGTGCGCGGCATGGGGTCCGAGCAGCACTTCGCGCAGCGCGTTCCAAAGATACGGCCCTTCAGGAATGTGGATGGCGAGGGCGGGCAGCGCGTCGGTGATGCGGTCTTCTGCGGCCTGCGAAAGCGTGTAGCCGTGCGTGGCCATCATGGAGAAGATGCGTAGGATGGCGGCAGTGTCGTTGAACTGCGCGCCGGAAACGATGTCGATGCGTCCCTGGTCGAGCAGGAAGTCGGTTCCGGCAATGGGTGTGCGGCGGCGCCGGAACTGGCGGTAGAAGCTGACCGGCGCGGGCAGGTGCTCCATCAGCAGCGCGGCGCGGCGGTAGATAATCCTGGCGTGTCGATAGTAGGTTCGCATCCAGTAGCTGGGGTCTGCGGTCCCTCGGGTTTCCAGGCCGATCGAGTTGGCGGCGGCTTCGTCCTGCGACTGCCAGTCGAGCGTGTTGTCGTCGCGTCCGTGGCGGAAGTGGAGAAAACAGCGCGCCGCGGCAAGAAAATCGAAGGCGGATTCGGCGTCGCCGCGCGCAGACTGGAAGACGCCGCCACGCTGCCGGGGCCACTCCTTGGTCTCCTTCAGGTGGAACAGTAGCGCGAACCAGACGGCGAGGTGATGGTCGCGCAGGCCGCCCGGACAATCCTTGAGGTTGGGTTCCAAATGAAAGATGGTGTTGCCGAACTTGGCGTGGCGGGCGCGGGCAATCTCGCCCAGCTTCTGGGTAATGGTGTTCCACTCGCTCAGCACCAGGCCGGGCAGCACGGTCTGATGGAGTTGCTGGTAGAGAGGGAACTGGCCGGCCAGGAAGCGGCGGTCGAGCGTGGCCAGGGTGAACTCCAGGTTATCCGGATCGAATCGCCCCGCTTCCTTCACCGTCCGCGAACTGGGGCTGGCCCGCAGGCCGATGTCCCACATGCCCTGGATGATGGAGCGGACCGCCTCTTTCGATTGCTCCTCGGTCTTCTCGTCGGCAAAGGCGAAGAGAACGTCAATGTCCGAGTAGGGGAACAGGTCCTTGCGTCCGTAGCCGCCCAGGGCCAGAAGAGACACGTTAAGCGCGGGCTGCGCAGCGAACGCCCGGCGCCACATTTCAATGAGGATGCGGTCAACCACGGCGGAACGCCGGCGTATGGCCGCGGTGCCGTCCCCGGTGCGCTCGCAGGTCTGGCGGACAAGCGCCATCTCCCGCATATACTGCTCCCGAAGATCGTCAACCGCCAAAGCGACTGGATTCATGAGTTTTGTGTGCGTGGCCTGCCGAAGCAAGAAGGAATTGTTAACAGAATAAGCGATTTTCTCGCCGGCGGGGCGGATTTGACTTCGAGGGAATGAAAAACACGGCCACATGCCGGGATTTCGGTCATGGAAAGAGGCGAATCGGAGCCGATGCCGGATGCAATTCCCCGGCGAATAACTGCGGAACTTCTCTCCCGTTGCCTACCCTTTGCCGGCAACCGGTTACGCTGTATCTTGAAGTATTTTCCGCCTACAACGCTGTATGCTCTTGAGTGCGAGACTGCTCGCGATCCCGCGGGAACGCATAACTCAGACCCAGAACAAGTCCCAAGCAGAACCTGCCAGGGGAACAAAGTGAATCGGACGAAGGGAACGAAAATCTCCGCATGCCTTACGATCGGGTTGCTGGCCCTGCCGGCCGCCCGCGCGCAGTCTTTCGGGGCATTGTCGTTCAAGGACAAGGTTACCCTGGTGCGCAAGCTCCCGGCCGCCGTCCATCTGACCGGGGCGACCATCAAGGTCACGGTGACCGGCCACGCCGACCAGACCGACCTGACGCACGATTTCGCGGGACTGCTGGAAACCGAACTGCTCAAGGACGATCCCCAGCTCCGGGCAGACGAAGGCGGCGCGGCAACCGTCATTAGTTGTCAGATCACCTCTTTTGCGCATCCTCAGCCCATAGTGACGACCCGGCCTTCTCTGGCCACGGCCAAGAACCCGTCCAAGCCCCTGACCTATACGCGGATCACAGGGGAGCTTGGAATGGCTTTTCAGGCCAAGAGCTCCTCGGGGCAGGTGCTCGCTTCCGACAATGTCCACGCGAAGTACGACAAGGAGTTCGACAGCAACGGAAATACCACATCCAATGGCATCCTTGGGACCATGGGCAGCGCCTGGAACCGGGTTACCGGCGGAGTCGGGAGCGAGGATCTGAACCCACCCACCGATGCCGAGCTGCGCGGCAAGCTGATGCTCGGCGCCGTGCGCCAGATCGCAGAACACATCGTCAACACCAAGGAGACGGTCGAAGTCTACCTGGCGCGCCAGAAGGGTGGCATGGACGAGGGCGACAAGCTGGCCCAGGCCGGGCTATGGCAACGGGCGCTCGAGTCGTTTGAAACCGCAACGCCTCTGCCCAAGCCGCAGGAGGATGCCTACCGGCTCTACAACGTCGGCGTGGCTTACGAGGCATTGGCTTATTCTGCCGAAGATGAAAAGACGGCCATGAAGTATCTCGACGAGGCGGCCATCGACTACGGCAAGGCCATCGATCAAAAGCCGTCGGAGAAGTATTTCCTTGAGCCTCAGAGGCGCATTGAGACCGCCATCGCGCACTACAAAATGCTTCAGGAGCAAAAGAACCAAAGGGCCGCGCCGGCTGCCAGGAGCGGGGCGTCCTCGGCCGAGAGCGGCGCAACCACGACAAAGGCGCTCACCAACGTGCAGATCGTTGCCATGGTCAAGGCCGGCACGGATGATGATACGGTGTCGACCGCGATTCGCTCGGCCAGGACTGTGAACTTCGACCTGACCGCCGCGGGCCAGCAGGACCTGACCGCCAATGGTGTCAGTGCGAAGGTGCTGGCGGCGATGAAGGCGCGTGCGGCGAGGAAAGCCGCGGCGGCCAAATGAGGACCCTGCGCATCGCATTCATCGGCACGCTGGCGATCTGCTCTTGCGCCTCGGCGTGGGGCCAGGGCGAGCGCTGCGGCGCAGGAAAAGACCTGGTGGTGCAGGCGCTGGAGCGCATTACCCCCGAAAGCGATCGCGGCGCATTCGAAGACGCCTTGCAGTTGCTCAAGCACGCCGTCTCAACATGCGCCGAACTGGGCGACGCGTGGTACTACCGCAGCGTCATCGAGCAGCGCCTGGGCCACGACGCGCTGGCCAAATACGCGTTGGACAAGGCGCGTTTCAACGGCTCCGAAGCGATGCAGCAGGGGTTGAATCCGCTGGCCCTGGCCACACCCGCCGGACGCGGCTTCGGCGCAGTGGCGAGGCCGGGCGACCCGGGCGCATCGAACCAGGCGCCCGCGCAGCCAGGCGGCCCTGCCCGGCCGCCCGGCCCTATCCAGCAGAAGTGGGCGCTGGTGGTGGGAATCGGCCGCTTCGGCGACCCGACGGTTCCGCGGCTCAACTACACCACTGCCGATGCGGCCTCGTTTGCAGCCGAGTTGACCGATCCGGCCATTGGCCGCTTTCCGCCCAGCCATGTGCGCGTCCTGACGGATGCACAAGCGACCACCAAGAGCATCAAGGAAGGCCTGAACTGGATCGCGCGGCACGCCCAGCCGGACGACTTGGTGCTCATCTACGTGGCCACCCATGGCACTCCGCGATCCGCAGATTCGGCGGGCGGCGCCAACTACCTGGTCACCTACGACACCGAAGTCGGCGGCAGCGGGGGCAGCGGCGAGGACGCGCTCTACGCCACCGCCTATCCCATGGTGGAGCTGGCCAACGCCGTGGCCACGCGCATGAAAGCGCTGCGCACGGCGGTGATTCTCGACACCTGCTACAGCGGAGGGTCGCTGCAGAACGAGTCGCCGCTGATGAGCGCGGGCCTTGCAAACACCGCGCCCTCTGGACCGATGCTGGAACGCATGACCCAGGGCACGGGCAGGATCGTGATGGCCGCCAGCCGCGTGGATGAGGAGTCGCTCGAAAGCGGCGAGCTGAAGCACGGATACTTCACATACTTTTTGCTGCAGGCTATGCGGGACGGCAAGGGCGTTGCGCCGATGAGCCAGGTGTTTCAAGCGGCGGCGCAACAGGTCTCCGCGCGCGCTTCGGCCCAGGGATTGCGGCAGCATCCGGTGATGAGCCGCAGTGCGGAGGATGCGGATTTTGCGCTGGGTGTGGCCGGTGCTGCCCCGGCTACGCCGGCTGAGTAGAACAACGTCACATGCGCACTAGGATAACTATCGGGCGAGCTTGCTACAGCGCGGTCTCGCCTCGTTCGTCGTTGCGGATGCGGATGGCCTCGTCGATGCGGCTGACAAAGATCTTGCCGTCGCCGATGCGGCCGGTGCGCGCGGCCGAGCCGATGGCCGCGATGGCCTTCTCTTTCATATCGTCGGTGACCACCAGCTCGATCTTCACCTTGGGCAGGAGATCGACGGTGTATTCGCGGCCGCGGTAGAACTCGGTGTGGCCCTTCTGGCGGCCATGGCCGCGGGCCTCGAGAATGGTCATGCCTTCAATGCCTGCCTCCAGCAGCGCATCCTTGACGGCATCCAGCTTGGAAGGCTGGAGAATGGCTTCGATCTTTTGCATGGTCAAAATGCCTCGTTTGACAGCGTAACAGGCCCAACGGACGGTTGGGCGGTCACTTCTGCGTGTTTTCTTGAAAAGTTGTTCAATGGGAGTCAACAGGCCCGGATCGGTCTCTCGGCCTCGGTTCGTTCCCCAGCCCAGCTTCAAGTATTCAGGTCGTAGCCCTCCTCGTTGTGCTGCGAGAGGTCAAGTCCCGCGGCTTCGTCTTCCGCGGAGACACGCAGTCCCATCGTCTTGTCGACCACGAAGAGCAGCGCCACGGTTCCGACGATGGAGATGCTCCAGGCAATGGCTACTCCGGCCGACTGGTTGAGCAATTGGCCCCAGTGCCCATCCATGGCTCCGGTCGCCACGTCCTTGCCGAAGGCCGGATTGATGAGGCGCGTGGCGAACAGGCCGGTGAGCAGCGCGCCCAGGGTTCCTCCGGCGCCGTGCACGCCGAAGGCGTCGAGGGAGTCGTCGTAGCCGAAGAAGCTCTTCACCTCAAAGACCATGAAGGAGCAGAAAACGCCGGCAACCAGGCCGATGGCCAGCGCGGACATGGGCTGCACAAAACCGGAGGCGGGAGTGATGGCCACCAACCCGGCTACCGCGCCGGAGATGGCTCCCAAGGCGGTGGGCTTTCCGTTGTGAATCCACTCGGCGATGGACCAGCCAATGGCTGCCGCGGCGGCGGCAAAGTGGGTGTTGACAAAGGCGCTAGTGGCCACCGAACTGGCCCCCAAGGCGCTGCCGGCGTTGAATCCGAACCAGCCTACCCACAGCAGGCAGGCGCCGATGAAGCTGAGGACCATGGAGTGTGGCGGCATGTTCGACTGTGGGTAGCCGATACGCTTGCCAACATAAAGGCACGTGACCAGGGCAGAGACCCCCGAGGTGACGTGGACCACCGTGCCGCCGGCGAAATCGAGCGAAGGGAAGTGGCCGCCGGTCGCGTTGAGCAACCCGCCCACGCCCCACACCATGTGCGCCATGGGGCTGTAAACAAACAACGACCAGAGCGACAGGAAGACGGCCATGGAGCTGAATTTCATGCGTTCGGCGAATGCGCCGGTGATCAGCGCCGGCGTGATGATGGCGAACATGAGCTGGTAGATCATGTAGGTCTGCTCGGGAATGGTGGGAGCATAGTCCGTGTTCGGATGCAGGCCGACGCCGCGCAGGAAGATGTGCTCAAAGCCGCCGATGAAGCTCGAGCCGTGGCCGAAGGCCAGCGAATAGCCCACCACCGCCCAGATTACCGTCACCAGTCCCATCATGGCGAAGCTCTGCATCATGGTGCCGAGGATGTTCTTCCTGCGCACCAGGCCACCGTAAAACAGGGCCAGCCCGGGGCCAGTCATCAGCAACACCAGGGCCGCGGAGACCAGCATCCAGGCGTTGTCGCCCGCCGACTGGGCATTCTGGACGGATCGCTGAAGCTGGGCGATCTGTTCCTGCGTGGCGGGAGCCTGTGCGGCCGAGGCCGGCGCCTGGGCAAGGGCAATGGCTGAAGATTCCAGCATTGCGGGCAGGAGCAACAGGAGAAGAATACGGCTGCGCATGATTGTTTTCGCTCCGGAAGAGGCGAACCTGCATAAAACTGCGGTTGGCAAACAGGATTGCGATTTTAGTGACCGGCGACCGAATGCGGATGGTTCTTCGCCCGCTCACAACGAACTCATGACCGGCGCGTCGCCGGCGAAAGATCAAGGGTTGAATTGACGATGGTTTTGCGTTCTGTCGATTTTCTTAGAACCTGTCTAAAAACTGGTAAAGGTACCTGCGGAGGAATATGCGCGGGATGGTTGTGATTTTAGCTTATATGCATGTATCCGAGCGATTTGACCGATGCACAGTGGAGCAAGCTGGAGCC
>Ga0302320_10000624_pt1 | contig 84426 bp, 67 predicted proteins | sample Bog_T0_3_FD_202130 | JGI IMG/M metagenome (GOLD analysis project Ga0302320, IMG submission 202130) | Peat permafrost microbial communities from Stordalen Mire near Abisko, Sweden - Bog_T0_3 | ecosystem: Environmental > Terrestrial > Soil > Wetlands > Peat | place: Sweden: Abisko, Stordalen Mire...
TAAGTTATTGATTATATTGGCGTCCCCGACGGGATTTGAACCCGTGTTATCGCCGTGAAAGGGCGGTGTCCTAGGCCGGGCTAGACGACGGGGACGCTCTGGAGGCCCATGAGCGGCCTGGTTCGACCGAGTGTGCCCTTATGAAGGCTACCAATTCGGGGTGCCCGTGTCAAAAAGGAGAGCGTTCGCAAGTGTGTAGGCAGACGCGGCAGGCGGCTTGGCGCAACGCGTCGGGGAGCACCCACACCGGAAAAGGCTATCTTCGAAGCGTGTCCCGCATACTTGCTTCAGGCTAAGGCAAAGAAGAGGGTGGGTCGTATTTTTGCGTCGATGACCCGGCTCCAGGCGTCAGATAGAGAAGACCTCAGCTCATAGAGATTTCTGGTTCGGCATTTCTGTTTCGGCGTTGACTGAATTGAATGCCAGGTCTGGAAATTCCGGTTTGCAAGATTGGAATCCATGAATTCATTCAATGACATCAGCAGGCGCAGTCTGATCAAGCTCATGGCGATGGCCAGTCCGGCTATTTACGGGGCCACTTCCATGCTGGCCGACGATGTGCAGAGCGATTCCCTAGTCACCAAGCCAGTTGCTGCCCGGCGCCAACACCGTCCACGGCTCTTTTATAACGCTTCCTCCCTGGGCCGGATGCGCCACATGCTGGCATCGGACGCGAACGCGGACGCAGCCCTCAAAAAGCGCGGCGAGGAGTTGCTCGCCGCAGCACTGGTTCCGGAGAAGGTTGCGGAGATCGGTGGCGGACAGCAGGCCAACTACGCCACGCCGGGGAATCAGATTACTGAGATGGGGCTGACGCTCGGTTTGCTGTTTCATCTCACCGGCGACAAGCGATATGCGGACAAGCTCCGCGAAGCTCTGCTGTATTACACAAATTATGTCCGCTGGGCCGGCCCTGGACTGGCTGACCGCTTTCCGCAATGGCATTCGGAGTTGGACACCACGAAATTTAGCTTCGGTTATGCAGCCGGTTACGACGCCTTGCGCGATGTTCTCTCCGCTGCAGACAGGAAAACGATTGCGGATGCCATGGTCAGGCTGGCCGTTCTGCCCGCACTTGACGATTGGATCCTGCCCGGCGCGCGCGTACATTCGTTCGATTCGATGGGGCATAACTGGTGGGGAGTGTGCGTGGCGGGAGCAGGCCTGTGCGCTCTTGCGCTGCTGGGCGATGACCCGCGTGCGCAGGGTTGGATAGATGCGGTGGATGCCGGGTATGTGCAATGGTTCAACTATCCCGGCAATGTGCTGCAGAACCGCATGCCGACCTTTGAGCGTTCCGGCCCATCGTACGAAGGCGTGGGCTACACCAACTACGGCGTATCTGAATATCTGCATTACCGGTTTGCCTGGCAGAACACCTATCCGCAGCGGCAGGCAGCGCACATGGAACCACTCGACCACCTGGCCACCTTTTTCCTACAGACTCTTTACCCCAGAGAGAAGGGCTATCTTTCCACGAACTTCGACGACGGCTCCATGGCAGTGGACTCGACTGCAACGGTACTGCTGCTGATTGCCTGTGGTCTTGCCACACCGGATTCCAGCCGTTATCTCCAGCATGTGCATACCCATGCGGAGGGCGTACTGCTCTCGCTGCTGCGGCAACACCCCGAGCCCGCGGTACACGGAGATGCGCCCATGTCCATCATGTATCCCCGCATGGGTTGGGCCACGATGCGTTCCTCATGGGCAGACGACGCAACTTTCCTGGCCATGAAATCGGGCTACACCTGGAACCATGCCCATGCCGATGCCGGGTCCTTCATTCTGTTCAAGCAAGGCATGCCACTGATCGTTGACTCCGGAACCTGCAGCTACAGCCGTCCGGAGTACACCACGTATTACCGTCAGAGCCGGGCGCACAATGTGATTCTGTTCGATGGCGCCGGCCAGCCGGATGAGGACATCGACCGTGGCTGCAAGTTTCCCGGACAGATGCACTGCCTGATCGACGGACTCGGCATGAAGTATATTTATGCGGACGCAACCGGCCCCATGGCCCGCTGGTTCTCTCGTAATTACCGCCAGTGGCTCTGGAGTGGCGATGTTCTGTTGGTCATCGACGACGTGCATGCCCACACGGCGGGCCGCATGGATTGGCTTCTGCACTATGACGGGGAGCACACGGCCGATTCCGAGGGCGGCGTTATGCTGAAGAACGGCGCTGCAGAAGCCGTAGTGAAAATGCTGTACCCAGCCAACAGGCATCGGGAAGACATCGGCCTGGCAGATCACAATCCGGATAGGAAGGCGCCATACCTGGCGTTCTATCCTGAAGAAGCAGCGCGATCGCGCCAATTCATTACCGCCATCTGCCTGAATCCGGAGGCAATGCCGAAGTTCGAAATCCTGGAAGGCGAGAACTACGTTGGCGTGCGCGTGCAAACCCGGCAGTCCGTGGAGGAAACTTATCTGAACCTTCGCGCCATCAACGGGTCGATTCACACCAGCAGCGGCGTTCAGATCGGAGACTGGATGACCGACGCATATCTGCTGCATATCAGCCGCCCTGCCTCTGCGGATGAGGCAGTGGAGCGATATTTTGTGAGCGATGGCAGTTATCTGCGCCACGGTGGCAGGAGCCATCTCGAATCCCTTACGAAAGTCACCGCCTGCTGGTCTCAAGGCGGTACGGTGGAGGTTTTCTCCTGCGATACGCCCGCCTCCCTTCAAATTGCTGCCGAAAGTCCCCCACAAAGTGTTCGTTGGAACGGGACTCCGGTCGCCGCCGTATATGACAATGACAAGAGACTCGTTTCGTTCAAAAATAAGTTTTGAACAGGTAAGGCGAGAACCGTAATCAGTTTTCCAAGGGCTGATGCTGTACATTTCGGCCGGGATCGCCCGCAGCGGCGGAAGTTGCCTCTCATGAAGCAGTCTTCGAACCCGGCATCGAATTCAATCCGGCGCCAACCGGAGCACAAGGCCGAACGGGCCTGGACAAAGGAATGATCGAGTGAGAAATAGCGCGATGAAACATATTTTGGGGTTAGGCTGCTTGGTCCTGATAGGACTGGCGGCCACGGGCTGCAAAAATAAGCCGGCCGCGCCGGCAGGGCCGGGGATGCAGGGCATGCCGGTACAGACGGTAGCCGTCTCCTTGTCCCCGGTACCGCAATCGAGCGAGTATGTAGCCACCATCAAGTCGCGCCGCTCCGCCACAATGGTCCCGATGGTGCAGGGGACGCTGACCCAGATTCGCGTCGCCTCGGGCGATCATGTGAAGAACGGCCAGGTGCTGATGGAAATCGATCCGCGGATGCAGACCGCAGCTGTCGCTTCCGCGCGTGCCACGGAGCGGCAGAAGAAGGCCGTATACGATTACAACGTTGTGGAGATCGAGCGGCAGCGCAAGCTGTTTGAAGCGGGCGTAACCAGCCACGACGCGTACGACCAGGCGCGGCAGTCTCACGACAATGCCAAAGCAGATTACGAGTCGGCGGTCGAGACGCGCAAGACACAAGAGGAGCAGCTGGCCTACTACACCGTCCGGGCGCCGTTTGACGGCGTAGTGGGCGACATTCCGGTACATGTGGGCGACTTGGTCTCGCCAGCCATTTCTCAGACCATCGCGCTGACTACGGTGGATGAGAACAAGGATCTCGAGGCGTATATCTACGTTCCTACGGAGCGCTCCGGCCAGGTGCGCAAGGGGCTGGACGTGGAACTGATGGACAACACCGGCAAACTTCTTGAGAAGACAAAGATCGACTTTCTTTCCGCGCAGGTGGACAGTACGCTGCAGGGAATTCTGGTAAAGGCCCCGGTTCATGCTACACCGGAGATTCTGCGCAACGCACAGATGATCAAAGCGCGGGTCATATGGAGCACCACGCCCATGGCGGTGATTCCGGTGCTTGCGGTTACACGTCAGGGCGGACAGAGTTTTGTCTTTGTCGCTCAGCAGCAGAATGGACATTTTATGGCGCACCAGACGGGTGTTACGCTCGGCGATACCGTGGGCAACACCTACTCCATCTCTTCGGGATTGAATGTGGGCGACCGGGTGATCGTATCGAGCACGCAATTTCTGGTGAACGGTATGCCGGTTGTTCCGCTCGGCAACTAACCAATCGCGGAAGCGGCGGTGATTGTGCCCATAACAAGGACGTTTCTCCAGCTTGCGTCGCGTTTCTGGCGTCAAGCAAAGCGGATTTGTTCTCAAGGAAATGGTACTTAGCGGATGTGGTTTCTCCCAGAAGCAGATGGAGAGCCGCTATAGCGAAAAGGAAGGCCACTCTTGTTTGTCGATTTTTTTATTCATCGGCCGGTTTTTGCAACGGTGTGCGCGCTGTTGATCATTCTGGGCGGTGCGGTGTGCATCCCCAACCTGCCTGTTGCCATGTATCCCACTCTCGCGCCTCCGCAAGTGACGGTGAGCAGCAATTATGTGGGAGCCGATGCGGAGACGGTGGAGAAAGCCGTCACCATTCCCCTGGAAGAAGCCATCAACGGCGTCGAGGGGATGCGCTACATCAGCTCATCGAGCACCAACAGCGGGACCAGCGAAATCAACACGACCTTCACCACCGGCTACAACCTCGACATTGCGGCCGTGGATGTGCAGAACCGCGTGGCCAGCGTACAGGGGCGGTTGCCGGCAGCGGTTAACTCCACAGGCATCAGCATCACCAAGTCCAATTTCAACTTCGTATTCGGCGCCGGATTCTTTACGCGCGATGGGCGCTACTCGAGCGAGTTCATCTCAAACTATCTTGACGTCTATGTGAAGGATGCGCTCAAGCGCGTGCCGGGTGTGGGCGACGTGATGATCTTCGGCGAGCGCAAGTACGCCATGCGCGTGTGGCTTGACCCGGTGCGGATGGCGGCCCGCGGCCTGACAGCCACTGACGTGGTGAACGCACTGGTGGAGCAAAACGTCGAGATTCCTGCCGGCCAGCTGGGCCAGCCGCCCTCGGACGCAAAGCAGGCTTTCCAGATCCCGGTGCGCGTTGTGGGCCGGCTCACCAGTCCCGCGGAATTCGACAACATCATCGTCAAGAACTCCTCCAACGGCCTTGTGCTGCTGAAGGATGTGGGCCACTCTGCGGTGGGTGCGGAGGACTACAGCACAACGCTGAAATACTCCGGGCACGAAGCATTGGGCATCGGCGTGGAGCAACTGTCGAACGCAAACGCGCTCGACGTGGACAGCCGAGCCAAAGCTGCCCTTGCGGATCTCTCGAAAAACTTTCCGCCGGGGCTTGAATATGCCATCGCCTTTGACTCCACGACCGTGGTCGGCGACTCCATCCGCGAGGTGCTGGTGACCCTGGTCGAGGCCATCCTCATCGTCATCTTGGTGATCTTCCTGTTCCTGCTGGACTGGCGCGCCACCATCATTCCCGCCGTCACCATTCCGGTTTCGTTGATCGGTACCTTTGCTTTCATCAAGATCTTCGGCTTCTCCATCAACTCGCTCACGCTGTTCGGCATTACGCTGGCCACGGGACTGGTGGTCGACGACGCCATCGTGGTCATTGAGAACGTGCAGCGTCACATCGCCATGGAGCACTCCGATCCGCACGAAGCCACCTCGCGCGCCATGGGCGAGGTGACCAGCGCTGTCATTGCCACCTCACTGGTGCTGATTGCCGTTTTTGTGCCGGTCTCGTTCTTCCCCGGCACCACAGGCATCCTCTACAGGCAGTTCTCACTGACCATCGCGTTTGCCATTGCCATCTCGGCCTTCAACGCGCTCACGCTTTCTCCCGCCCTGTCGGCCATGTTCCTGCGCGGCGAGGAGGATCGTCCCAAACAGTTGGACTTCCTGCACATCCGCCCGGTATCGCGCGCCTTCGCTGCCTTCATTCATGGCGCGGACGCGGCCATCACATGGCTGTCCAGCGCTTACGCCAGGTCCATTCATGTCGCACTGCAACTGCGCTACCTGCTGCTGCTGCTCTTTTTTGCCGGGCTGGGAGCCACGGTATGGGTTTATCAGCACGTTCCCACTGGGTTCATTCCTCAAGAAGATCAAGGCTACATGATGGTGATCGTGCAGGCGCCTCCAGGCTCTTCGCTGGCCTACACCACTTCCTTGTCTGACCGCGCGGGGGCTATCATCGCTTCGAATCAGGATGTGGGCGGTTCCTTCTCCATCATCGGCTTCAGCCTCGCCGGTAGCGCTTCCAACTCAGGCATGATGTTTGTCAGTACCAAGCCCGCCGATCAGCGCCGCGGCAAAGGCCACTCGACCGCTGACATCATCGCCGACATCTCTCCCAAGCTGCAAATGCTCATGTTTGCCCCGAATGGCGGCCTGGTGGCCATGTTCCAGCCGCCGGCGGTTGAGGGCGTTGGCAGCTACGGCGGCTTCCAGTTCATGCTCCAGGATCAGGGAGGCAATACGCTCAGCGACCTGGACCGGGTGGCGCACCAGATTGTTGGCGCCGGCGGCGCACGTAAGGATCTGACCGGGCTGCTGACTACCTTTTCAGCCAACGATCCGCAGATGAGGGTGACGATCGATCGCGAGAAGGCAAAGGCGATGAATATCCCGCTCTCGCAGATCACCAGCACGCTCAGCGTGTTCATGGGCTCTGAGTACATCAACGACTTCGATTACAACAATCGCACCTATCGCGTCTTCGTACAGGCCGACCAGCCCTTCCGCATGACCGCCAAAGATTTGCATAACTACTATGTTCGGTCAGACTCCGGCCAGATGGTCCCGCTGGATAACCTCACCACCGTGGCGGAAAGTTCTGGCCCGCCGGTGATTACGCATTACAACCTCTTCCGGGCAGTCGAGATCGACGGCTCGCCTGCGCCAGGCTACAGTTCCGGGCAGGGTCTGGCTTCCATGGAAGATCTGGCCAAGAAGTCAATGATGCCGGGCATGGCTTACCAATGGACGGGATTGACACTGGACGAGATCGAGTCCAGCGGCAAGGCGCTGATCATCTTCGGGCTGGGAATTCTGGTGGTCTATCTCACTCTCTCGGCGCAATACGAGAGTTTCGCGCTGCCTTTCATCATTCTTCTGGCCGTGCCCATGGCTGTGCTCGGCGCGCTTGGCTTGGTGTCGCTGCGCGGGCTTGCGAATGATGTCTATTGCCAGATAGGTCTGGTGATGCTGATCGGCCTCTCGGCAAAGAACTCGATTCTGATTGTGGAGTTTGCCGAGCAACTGCGGCGCAAGGGCCGGTCCATCGCCGAAGCAGCTATCGAGGGAGCGGAACTGCGGCTGCGACCCATCCTGATGACCTCGTTCGCCTTCATTCTTGGCGTTCTGCCGCTTGTGTTTGCCACTGGCGCGGGCGCGTTGGGACGGCGCTCCGTGGGAACCACCATCGTCGGCGGCATGTTGCTTTCCACCGTGCTCAACCTGTTCTTCATTCCTGTGCTTTATGTCATCTTGAGCAGGCTGCTCAGGCGCGGCGACAACACTCATCCGCCGGCCGAAGCGTAAATCGGCGATCACTATTTGTCGCGGTGGGCGATGATGTAATCCAGGATGCGCTCGAAGACCTGGTCAGTGACCACGCCGCGCTCCAGCAGGTCATCCTTGGTGCGGTAGGGCCGGTAACGCACAATGCGTCCGGCCCAACTGCGGGTCATGCCAGGCGCTTTCATCAGCTCATCGACACTGGCGTGGTTGATGTCGATGCGCAACTCCGGGGGCGGAGCATTTGCAGAGGTTCTGGCTAAACCACTGGAGTCACGGTCTCCGTTCTGTGCCCCTCCGGCCTGGCAAACGCACAGAATCGCAATCGTTAAAGCTGCTAATAGAGTTCTTACGCGCACGGCTCCATTCTCCGCTCTGCCGAGTCCCGTTCGCAAGCAGACATTTGACATTGCGCCCGATATTCCTTTATGGTCTGAATTAGATGCAGATCAGCCGCCATCACGGTCATCACCACCATCATGGATTCTCCATGTCGGCGGACTGTCATGGCCTGAAGTAAACGGCCAGAGAGATCTAAGAAATACCCAAGCCCGCCGGCGACCAACGCCAGCGGGTTTTTTCTTGCTTCAAATCCAAAAATCTCAATCAGAACCGGAACTAACCAAGGAAAAGAATGAGCAACGAGACAGCAATAATCGACTTTGACAAGATGGATGGCCTCGTACCGGGAATCGTGCAGGACGCGCGCACCGGCGAAGTGCTGATGCTGGGTTTTCTCAATCCCGTCAGCTACGCCAAGACGCTGGAGAGCGGGTTTGTGACCTTCTGGAGCCGCACGCGCCAGAAGCTGTGGATGAAGGGCGAGACCAGCGGCAACCGCCTGCGCGTCATCTCGGCCGCAACCGACTGCGACAACGACACGCTGCTGTTTCGCGTGGTAGTGGAAGGCGATGGGCTGGTGTGCCACGAAGGTACGGTCAGTTGCTTCACCAAGCCGCTGCCCGTGGGCACAGGCAATACGGAAGCTGACAATCAGAAAGAGGTAACTCGTGGCTAACAAGCTCAGACTCGGCATCCCCAAGGGCAGCCTGCAGGATGCGACCATTGCTCTTTTCAAGCGGGCCGGCTGGAATATCTATGCGGACGGGCGCTCCTACTTTCCGTCCATCGACGACAGCGAGATCGAGTGCATGTTGATTCGCGCACAGGAGATGGCGCGGTATGTGGACCACGGTGTGCTCGATGCCGGATTGACGGGCATCGACTGGGTGGTCGAGAGCGGCCTCGACGTCACCAGCGTCACCACGCTTACCTATGCCAAGCAGAGCCGCCGCAAGGTGCGCTGGGTGCTGGCCGTGCCCGAGGGCAGCGGATTCGAGAAGGCTGAAGACCTTGAAGGAAAGATCGTTGCCACGGAACTGGTGGAAGTAAGCAAGCGCTACTTCGCCGCCAAGGGCGTAAACGTGAAAGTGGAGTTCAGTTGGGGCGCGACGGAAGTGAAACCGCCCACGCTGGCCGACGCCATCGTTGAGGTCACTGAGACCGGTAGCTCGCTCAAGGCCAACCACCTCAAAATCATCGACACCGTGATGGAGAGCGAGACCCACCTGATCGCCGGCAAAGCCACATTGGCTGACCCTTGGAAGCGCGGTAAGCTCGACCAGATTGCGCTGATGCTGCGTGGGGCAATCGATGCCCAATCACAGGTTGGCTTGATGCTCAATGTCAAGCGCGAAGATCTCGAGACAGTTCTCGCCGTGCTGCCCGCGTTGAACTCGCCGACCGTCTCCCAGTTGAGCAATTCGGAGTGGGTTGCGGTCAACACCATCGTTGAAGAGGGTGTGGCGCGCGATGTCATTCCACGTCTGAAGGCGGCCAGGGCCACGGGCATCGTGGAATATCCGCTGAACAAAGTAGTGTTGTAGGCATCGGAAACGAATGAGACGCGAACGATGAAACTGATCCGGACCAAAGGACGAGGAGCGCGGCAGGCGGAAGAAATTCTTGCCGCGCTCGAGCAACGTGGCGGCGCGGCGCTGGATGCCGTGCTGCCCGCGGTGAAACGCATCGTAGCCGATGTGCGCAGGCGCGGCGACCGCGCGTTGCTGCGTTACGCATTTCAATTCGACGGGCTGCCAGGCCTGACTCATCTGCGCGTCACGCAGCAGGAGATGGCCGCGACTTGGAAGAATCTCGATCCCGCGCTGCGCGAGGCGTTGTCCACAGCGGCTGAGCAGATTCGCGGCTTTGCCGTCCGGCAACTGCCGGAATCCTGGAGCGACTCGACGCTTGACGGTCTCACTACCGGCCAGCTTGTGCGTCCGCTTGACTCCGTGGGATGCTATGTTCCCAGCGGCCGCCACCCACTCCCTTCCACGCTGCTGATGACGGCCATTCCCGCGCAGGTGGCGGGCGTCCAGCGCATCGTGGTTGTTTCTCCAAAGCCCGCGCCAGAGACCCTCGCTGCCGCGCACTTGCTCGGCATCACGGAGTTCTATCGCCTTGGCGGCGCACACGCAGTGGCCGCGCTGGCCTACGGAACCGCAAGCATCCAGCGCGTAGACAAAATTGTGGGCCCGGGCAATCTCTATGTCACCGCGGCCAAGCGCTTGGTGGCCTTTGACTGCGCCATCGACATGCTCGCCGGACCCACTGAAATTGTTGTCACCAGCGAGCGCGGCAACGCGGCAGACATCGCTTCCGACCTCGTGGCGCAGGCCGAGCACGATCCCGAAGCATTGGCCATCTTCATCACCACGCGCCTGGATCTGGCCAAAGCGGTGATTTCTGAAGCCAAGCTGCAAAGCCGCGATAATTCCGTGGCGCGCCAGGCACTCGATCGCAATGGTCTTGCGATTGTTGCGGCCAGTGTGGACGCGGCGCGGCAGATGACGAATCGTCTTGCCCCGGAACATCTCACCATAGACGCGGCCTGCGATCTGGATTGGGTCCAGAACGCCGGCTCGGTCTTCGTAGGCCGCTGGTCCGCGCAGCCCATGGGCGATTACATCTCCGGCCCCAATCACACGTTGCCCACCGGCGGCATGGCACGGGTTCGCGGCGGCCTCAGCGTGAACGACTTCGTCAAGCTCATTACCGTGCAGCAGTACTCAGCGCAGGGTTTGCGCACGCTCGGGACCCAGGCTGCGTTGCTGGCCCAGGCCGAGGGGCTCACCGGCCATGCTGAAGCCATTCGCTTACGTCTGCGCAACAGGAGGCCTCGTGGCTGACACTGTCACCGCTGTGATTCCAGCGCCGCGCGCTCGCGTGCAGGCAATGATGGAGTACCATCCGCCCCTCGGCTGCCGCGACACTCTGCGCCTGGACTTCAATGAGAACACTCTGGCTTGTTCGCCCAGGGTGAGTGAAGTTCTGGCGCGTATCTCCACCGGTCATCTCACGCGCTATCCTGAGCGCGCTCCGGTCGAAGCGATCGTCGCCGCGCATCTTGGCGTTGCTCCGGAGCAATTGGCCCTGACCAATGGCGTGGACGAGGCCATTCACGTGCTCTTCGAAACATTTCTCGAAACGGGTGACGAACTGCTCCTGCCCGTGCCGACCTATACGATGTATGAGGTCTATGCATCGGCAACAGAAGCGCGCATTGTCCCCATTCTCGCCGCGGACGACTTGCAGTTTCCCTTCGAGCGCCTGCTTGCCGCCATCACGCCTCGCACCAAGATCATCGCCATCGCCAATCCCAACAGCCCTTCGGGAACCATAGCCACACGTGCGCAGATTCTTGAAATTGCGCGCCGTGCGCCGCACGCAGTGTTGCTGGTGGACGAAGCGTACTTTCACTTCTGCGGCGAGACGGTCATTGACCTGATCGGTTCAATACCTAATCTAATGATCGCGCGAACCTTTTCGAAGGCATACGGCCTCGCGGGTCTGCGTCTCGGATTGCTTGCTGGTCCCGTCGAGCTGATGCGTTGGGTGCGGCGCGTGCTTTCGCCCTACAGCGTGAACTCGCTGGCGCTGGCCTGCCTGCCGCCGGCGCTTAAAGACACGGCCTATCTCGATTGGTACGTGAGCGAGGTACTCGCCGCGCGCGCCGAGTTCGAGGCCGTGCTCGATGCGGCCAAACTCCCCCGCTGGCCCAGCCGCGCCAACTTCATCCTGGTTGACATCGGCGCGCAGCACGCGGAATTTGTACGCCTCATGCGCGCCACAGGCGTGCTGGTGCGTGACCGTTCCAGCGATCCGGGCTGCGATGGACGCGTGCGCATCACCATCGGAACGCGAGAGCAGATGCGCCAAGCGGCTTCGGCTCTCAATGCAGCATTGAATACATTGCAGACGGAAAGAGGGAAGGCGCAATGACGACTACGAAGAAAAAGTCCTCCGTAACCAAAACGAACGCGCGCACGGCCATCGTGGAGCGCAATACCGCCGAAACGAAAATTGCACTCCACCTCACAATCGAAGGCCGCGGGCAATACAAGATCGCCACAGGGATTCGCTTCTTCGATCACATGCTGGAACTTTTCACACGCCACGGGGCCTTCGATCTCGATCTCCAGTGCGATGGCGACCTCGACGTCGATCAGCACCACACCGTCGAAGACGTGGGCATTGCCCTGGGCGAAGCGTTTGACCGCGCCCTCGGCGACAAGCGCGGCATTCTGCGCGCCGGTTATTTTCTGATGCCAATGGATGAAACCCTCGCCATTGCCGCCGTAGATCTGAGTGGCCGCGCAGCGTTCGCTGTCGAGACCAAGGTCCGCACGCGCTTGGTGGGTGATCTGCAAACCGAACTAGTCACCGACTTTTTTGAGGGCTTCGCCCGCGGCGCGCGCGCCAACATTCACTTAAAGACCATGTACGGACGCTCAAATCATCACAAGATCGAGGCCATCTTCAAGGCCTTCGCGCGGGCGCTTCGCGTGGCTTGCAGTAAAGATAAACAACTGGCCGGAATGCTGCCCTCGACCAAAGGATTGCTGTGATGCGTGTAACCGTGATCGATTACAAAGCCGGCAACCTGACCTCGGTGCTCAAGGCTCTGCGCCACCTGGGCGCGGAGACGATCGTCACCGACGGCGACCTTGCGCTCGTTGAAGCGGCAGAGCGCATCGTGCTGCCGGGCGTCGGGCATTTTCAGGCGACGGACCGGCTCGACGCAACGAGTCTCACCCCCGCGATTCGCGCGGCGATTGCGCGCGGCGTACCTTTCCTTGGCATCTGCGTAGGCATGCAGTGGCTCTACGCAGGATCGAGCGAAGCGCCCGCACAACCGGGGCTTGGTCATTTTGCCGAGCCATGCACTCATTTTTCCGAAAGCACGGAGAAGGTCCCGCACGTTGGTTGGAACTCGCTTGAAGTGCGCACCGGTTCGCGCCTGCTGGCTGGCGTTGAAGCTGGCGAGTATGTCTACTTCACCCATTCTTACAAAGCCCCGGTCACAGCCGACACTGCGGCCACCAGCTACTATATCGAGCCATTCGCGGCCGCGGTGGAACGCGGCAATGTAATGGGCGTGCAGTTTCATCCGGAGAAATCCGGCGCGACCGGGCTGAAGATTCTCAGTAACTTTCTCGCATGGAAAGCCGGGGGGGCGGAATGATCACCAAGCGAATCATCGCATGCCTGGATGTGCATGATGGCCGCGTTGTCAAGGGTGTTCAGTTCGTTGACCTCATCGATGCTGGCGATCCCGCTACGCAGGCCGCGCGCCATGCACGCGAGGGCGCGGACGAGATCGTGCTGCTCGACATCACCGCAACGCATGAAGGCCGTCAGACGCTGCTCGACACCGTGCGCCGTACAGCCCGGGAGTTGTTTGTCCCCTTTTGCGTTGGCGGTGGCATCCGCACCGCTGACGATGCAGCGCAAGTGTTCGACGCAGGCGCCGACAAGGTGAGCGTGAACTCCGCAGCGTTGAAAGATCCTATGTTGATTGACGCCATCGGCCGCAGCTTTGGCGCGCAGGCTGTGGTGGTCGCCATCGACGCACGGCGCGATCCGGATGCTGCCGATCCGGTGCGCGATGCGCAGGTGTTTGTCCAGGGCGGCCGAAAGCCTGCTGGCCGTCGCGTGGTGGAGTGGGCGCGCGAGGCTGAAGACCGCGGAGCAGGCGAGATTCTGCTTACCTCGATGAACTCCGACGGTATGCGCACTGGCTTCGATTGTGAACTGACTGCGGCGGTAAGCGAATCAGTCGGCATTCCGGTGATTGCATCCGGCGGCGCTGGAACCGTGGAGCATTTTGTGGATGTCTTCGGGCGCGGCAAAGCCGACGCGGCGCTCGCGGCCAGCATCTTTCACTTCGGCGTATCGAGCGCTCGTTCGCTCAAAGAAGAGCTGGCCAGGGCCGGCGTTTCCGTGAGGTTGCCATGCTGATTCCTTCTATCGACTTGCTGGGTGGACGTATCGTTCAGTTGGTGCAGGGCGAGAAGCTGCGCCTGGCCTTTGATGACTTTGAATACTGGATTGAAAAATTCGCGCGCTTCCCGCTAGTGCAGCTGATTGACCTCGATGCGGCCATGCGCCAGGGTGATAACTCCGATCTGGTCGCACAGATCGCCAAGCGGCTGCCAGTCCAGGCTGGCGGGGGCATCCACTCCATTGAGCGCGCCCGTCAAGTCCTCGATGCGGGCGCGAAACGCGTCATTATTGGCTCGGCGTTCTTCTCTGAACAAGGCACAGTGAATACTGAGTTCGCCGCATCGTTAGCCGCAAGTGTTGGCGCGGAGCATGTGGTGGCCGGCATCGACACCAAGAACGGCAAAATCGCCGTAAAGGGATGGAAGGCGCAGGTCGAGTTGACTCCTGACAATGCGATTCCGCAGCTTGATCCTCACGTTAGTGCATTTCTCTACACGCACGTAGACGGCGAAGGGATGATGCAGGGCTTTCCCATCGATACGGCCGCGCGCCTGCGCAAGCTCACAGAGAAGCAGCTGATTGTGGCCGGCGGCATTCGAAGCCAGCAGGAAGTGGATGCATTGGACGCGTTGGGCGCCGATGCCGTGGTGGGCATGGCGGTTTACACGGAGTTGCTGGCCGTTTAATGCGTGGGTCGCTCCTGCAAAATGCGCACCTTCGCTCCGACTGTTCTGAATCCGGCATGAGAGATACTGGATAAATACTTTCCGCCATCGAGCTACGAGGGAGGCAAGAGTTATGACAAACAAGCATAGCGGAATCCGGCTGGCAAAGCGTCTGGATGAAGTTGGATTCTCTGACATTGTGCAAATCCGCAACAAGGTGTTGGAACTGCAGGCGGAAGGTTTCCAGGTCCACTCTCTGCACATGGGCGAGCCTTACTTTGAAACGCCGGAGGCGATCAAGTACGCGGCCATCAAGGCGCTCACGGAGAACCAGACACACTACCCGCAGTCTTCCGGAGCGTTGCCGTTACGCAAGGCGCTGTCGGAGAAACTGGCGGCAAAGAATGGCATCCACGCGACCCCCGACGAAGTGCTGGCAACCGTAGGCGGTATGCAGGGCTTGTATGCAGCCTTTCAATGCGTGCTCGACGCCGGCGACGACGCGCTGATTTTTTCGCCTTACTGGACGCCGATCAGCGACCTGGTCCTGGGTGCGCAAGCAAGGCCCCTGTTGGTGCCCACAATCACGGCCCGCCGCAACGGCATCCGCAACACGCTGGAACAGTTTTCCACTCCCAAAACGCGCGCCATCTACTACAACACGCCGCAGAATCCCAGCGGCGCTGTGTTTACGCGCGCCGAGGCGGAAGAGGTAGCGGCCTTCGCCATCGAGCGGGATCTAGTTGTGATTGCTGACGAGGCCTACGAGGACCTGGTCTATGATGGGACACACTTTTCCATTGCCTCTCTGCCCGGCATGGCGGAGCGGACGATCACCTGCTACACCTTCTCAAAGACCTATGCGATGACCGGCTGGCGCGCCGGATACACGGTGGCCAAAGAGCCCTTCATGACCGGGTTGCGCAAGATCGTGCTCTACTCCACCAACGGCGTCGCCACTCCGGTGCAGTTCGCCATGATCCAGGCGCTCAAAACACCGGAGGCGGAGATAGCCAGGTGTCGTGAGGAGTATCGCAAGCGGCGTGATCTCATGGTTGCCGGCCTGAATGAAGTGGGTCTGGAGTGCCCTCCGCCGGCAGGCGCCTTCTATGCATTTCCCAATGTTGAAAAGATTCACAAGGTCAGCCGAACGGCGGCTCAGATTCTTCTGGATAAGGCGCACATCGCTACCATCCCGGGATCGGTCTTCGGCGCACAGGGCGAGGGACATTTGCGCTTCGGTTACGCCCTCTCGCTGCAGGAGATTGAGGACTGCGTGGAAGCGCTGCGAAAGTTTTTCGCGTAGGCTCTATTCCTTCTCATCACCTATGGCGCGGCTGGTCTCAACACGCGAGGCACGTAACAGGCGCGCGATCTGCTTCAGATGGAGTTGCACGGCATAGGCGCGCAAAATCTCTGCCTGGGAGAACCCTATGCCTGTGTGCCGCACTGCGTCCATGCGTGCTTCGAGTTCAGCAATGTCCTGCTCAAGGTAGAGCCCCGGCGGCGGAATATTGAAGCGCCAACCGTGAATGCAGCTGGCCACATGGTGGAAGCCGGTGCGAATATCCACGGCCAGGTGTCCGAGCGCCGGCTCCAGTTGCAACGCATACCCATCCTCGTAGCTGTCTTTGACTGAAAATTCGAGCGCGACCAACGCGTCAAAAAGCGAGCGGCCAAACTGCGAGAGCATGGCCAGACCTTCGCGCCAGCCTCGACCGCCTGAAGGCTCATTACGCGCGGACTCCAGCAGTTGGTTATTGCCGCGCAACAGTGCCAGCGATTCGTCGCGCAATGAAGGCAGGTTTTCTGCGGGAGCGCCGCGAAATCCCTCGAGAATCGCCTCGAAAAAAGCCCCCAGCACCAGAAATTCCTGTGCAAGTCCATCGCGTAGCCGCAGGCGTGCGCGGTCGGGCAGCACCAGCGTGGTAACGGCGAGAGCCACAACAATACCCAACAGAACCTGGACCACGCGGTCCAGTGCAATGGTCCAGTGCGAGCCCGTCTTTTGCACCAGCATGATAATGGTGATGGTGACTCCTGCCAGCCGCGAGCTGCTGCGCAATCCCAGCAAGCCGCAAATAATGACCGCTGCCAGCACGGCGAGGATGTAGTTCCACGGAAGCTCGCCAAACATCGAAAACGAAAAGCCAAGCAGCGCCCCGATCAGCGTCCCCAGAAGGCGATCGCGCGAGGCGTTGACGGTTGACCCCACATTGGATTGCAAAACGATAATGGCGCTGATTGAGCCCCAGTAGCCGTCATGCATGCCAAAGTGCACCGCCAGCCACCAGCACAGCGCAGCCGCCAGCGCAGTCTTTGCGGCGTGAATCAGCAGCCGCTGGTGCTCCCAGGAAAGAATCCCAGGCTTGGTCTTCTGCTCCACGCGCAGCTTCAGGGCCAGTTGGTGCTGGGAATACGTTTTTTGTGTTTTCAGACGCATAAATAGACTCAGCGGTGCACGAATCAGCCATTTCTTGCCCGCAGAGGATAGACCTAGGCTACCAGTTATCCGTGGCGCTCCCCGTTTAACATGAGAATTGAGGCAACCATGCTGCGAGTTGGATACCCTGCGACCATTGAGGCGGATTTGCTGAAAAGTTTCCCGGAAGGCGTCGAGTTTATTGCCCTGCCGGATTCCCTTGACCACGACGTGGACATCGACGTCTGGATTCCCGACCCGTATCCTGCGCGGGCTTTGAAGTTATGGCCGCGTCTGCACGGCGTGCGGCTGGTGCTTTCGCTCATGGCGGGAACGGAGTGGATTCCCGGCACGGTAGGGCCGCACGTGACCATCTGCAACGCGCACGGCGCGCACAATATCGCCACCGCGGAGTGGACTTTATCGGCGATTCTGGCCATTCTCAAGTACTTCCCGCTCTACCAGGGCATCCAGCAATCGGGGCTATGGAAGCGCCGCTTTGAGATTCCCGGCCATTACGCCGGGCTCACCGGAGACACGCGCCCGCTGTATCCGCCGGTGATGCTCGAGGAACTGACCGGCAAAAAGGTGCTGATGGTGGGCTACGGCGGCATCGGCAAAGAGATTGAGCGGATGCTGTCGCCGTTCAACGTGGATATGGTGCGCGTGGCCCGCAGTGCGCGCAGCAATCCAAAAGTTCATGCCGTCAGCGAACTGGAAAGCCTTCTGCCGTGGGCCCAGGTGGTAGTGCTGATCCTGCCTTTAACGGCGGAGAGCCGCGGTCTGATCGGCAGCCGGCAACTTGCGCTCCTGCGGCAGGGCGCGCTGCTGGTCAATGCCGCGCGCGGACCCATTGTGGATACGGATGCGCTGGTTGCGGCACTCCATGCGGGCCGGATTCGCGCCGCCGTGGACGTGACCGAGCCCGAGCCGCTTCCCGACGGGCATCCGCTGTGGAGCTGCCCCAACCTCCTGATTACCCCCCATATCGCCGGATCGAGCCCGCAATTCGGCCCTCGCTCCATGCAGACAGCGGCTGGAGAACTGCGCCGCTTCATGAACGGCGAGCCGCTGCACAATGCGGTTCAGACCGCGATCTCCCCGGCACAGTCCGCATGAGCATTGGAAGATAGCCGACTGACGCAGATCTGCGATAGGCTGTAGATCAAGTTCTCATTTCACATCAGGATTGGAGAGCCGAAGATGCGGCAAGCGCGATCGTTACTTCTGGCACTCAGCTTCGCACTGAGTGCCCTGGCGCTGAATGGACAGAATCTTCAGACCATCACGCCCGACACAGTCATCCTCACAATCCCGCTCTCACCAGGGGAGGCTCCGCTTCAAGTCACCCTGCGGCAGATGATGGAAATCTATAAAGACCCAGGCTTCAGTGCGGCAATCATTGACCATAATCGGGTTGCCTGGGCTCAGGGCTTTGGTGTTATTGCAGCTGGCGGCAAGCAGCCTGTCACTCCGAACACGCTGTTCCAGGCAGCCTCCATCAGCAAGCCTGTTACGGCTGCAGGGGGTCTTTGGCTTGTCCAGCACGGCAAGGTCTCGCTGGACGAAGATGTGAATGGGAAGCTCAAATCCTGGAAGGTTCCCGAAAACGAGTTCACCGGCACGCAGAAGGTCACGCTGCGCCGCCTTATGAGCCACAACGCCGGCCTCAATGTCCACGGCTTCGCGGGCTACCCACAGGACTCTGCGTTGCCAACCACGGAACAGACACTCGACGGACTCCCGCCCGCCAACAATCCGCCGATTCGCGTGACGGTCGTTCCGGGGACACAGTGCATTTACTCCGGCGGAGGTGTCACCCTCGAAGGGCTTCTTATTCGAGACGTCTCAGGCCTATCCTTTGAAGAGTTCATGCGCCGGCATGTGCTTCTTCCCGCCGGAATGACGAGCAGCACGTTCCAGCAGCATCTTCCGCCGGCATTTGCCGCGCGTGCCGCTACAGGAACTCACGGCAACGGGCAGTCCGTTCCCGGCAAATGGCATCTCTATCCTGAGCTGGCGCCGGACGGACTCTGGACCACCCCCACCGATCTGGCGAAGTTTGCAATCGAGATCGCGCTATCCGAACACGGCAACGCCAATCACATCCTGTCCCAGCCTGTTGCGCGCGAGATGCTCACAGTGCAGTGCCATGATGAGACCGGTGGCGCTGGCGGCATCGCGCTCGGGTTCGGTATTGGCTACCATAATCGCCCCGCGCTCTTCCGTCACAACGGGGCCAATGACGGATTTGAATCCTACCTGATGATGGATGCCGATGCCGGCTGGGGTTACGCCGCCATGGGAAACTCAGACAACTTCGAAACCGTCGACAATCACGTTGTGGAAACCGTTGCGAAGCTGAATGGCTGGGATTATCCATCGCGGCCCCACAACTTCGGCGAAGATCTGTTTATCCTCTACTCCCTCCACGGCCTGCACGCCGCGCTCGATCATGATAAGCGCGCAAAATCAGCGGGCTTCGCGGGCCAAAGCCACGACTACAATGCCCTTAATATCTTTGGCTATAGCCTGCTCAGAGAGCAGCAGTTCGCAGATGCCATCACGGTGTTCAAGCTGAACGTAACCGAGTTCCCGCAGGATGCCAATGCCTATGACAGCCTTGCTGAGGCTTATATGAATGCGGGCGAGCGCGATCTGGCGATCCGGAACTATGAGGAATCTCTGCGGCTCAATCCAAAGAATGAGAACGCTGCCAACCAGTTGAAACAGCTCCGCGCAAAATGATCGGAGGCGGGTGGCTCCAGGTCTAGCCAACTCTGAGGGTGGCCCCATCCATTTCACAGTTTCATCGTGAAATGGGTGGGAATTCCCCCGGCTTCGCTACCCCGCTCCGCGAGTCTTTCTGTTCTCTGGTCCCTCAGTCCCTCAGTCCCTGGTCCCTGTCTTTTGCAGATAATTACCTTCCGATGCCGCATACTGGATAGGCAGTAGAGTTTGTTGCAGAGGCCGGAAAAGGCCCCAAAAACGGTGCACCCCCACCCCCCCCTCCCTTTTTACCTACTTTTTCACCCCAGCATCTCAAATAACTATCACAGAATGAATAGCTTGTAAATTCTACATAGTTACTTTCCAGTAACGTCGAACCCTCGATTTTGCCCCTTTTTGCCTCAAAAACGCCGTTCTTGGGGCAAAAATACGCTGTTTTTTCGCACATTGAGCCAACCGCGTTCTCCCGGCCTTGTCCGCGAGCTGCGACCTCGCAAGCCCAGCGCAAGTGTGGATGCTACGCTCGCCCGTTTGACCTGCGGCAACTGGTTCGCTTGCCAACCAAGTTGACGCCCTGTATTATCGAAGATGCCTATCAAGCGGCTGACGCGGGCCACCCGAATTCGGGCAGAGCAAGCTCGCCGCCGAGCAGGAAATCTTCGACGACCAGTTCATTTCTTTTCAGGCTGCGCGCGGCGAATGCTCACATAGGCATTGCATCACCTGAGAAGTGCATTGGCTGCTCCGTTTCGTTCCCGATCCGCGGACGAAGATCTCTCAAGGCGGTCTGAGCATTTTCCAGAGAGAACAGAATGTAGGCCACATCAGCTGAGACGGCGACACCAATATACCGAGGCTTCCGGCGAAAGATCTTTTTCGCGGGAGTAGGGAGTACGAGAGCCTTGGAAAGGCGCCATTTGCTGCGCAGTAACTCAGGAAATTGCTCGGAGCGCCAGGAAATCATGCCAGGCAGCGTGCGGAATCCCGCTCCCCGGCAATTAGACCAATGCTCTGCAGTCATTGCACCGCCAACCGTCGCGTCCCTCGTCCAAACTTGGACAGACGGCAGGCAAGGGAAGCTCGCCACCCAACAGGAAAACGGCTGTACCTAAAACTCAATGCACCGAATCGCACAGTGCCAGGAAGTACACGCATGACGATAGAAACGACTACGCCCCAGACCGATCTGGGACCAGCTCTGGATAACGGCCAGGGACAATCGCAGGGGCATCGCCGCCGCCGCCGCCGCCGCAAGAACAAATCCAGCCAGCAGGGCGCGCCCCAGGCGCAGCAACCCTTGGTGCAGCAGCCGCAACCCCCGCCGCAACCCCAGGCACAACCAGCACCGCCCAGAGCCGCCGCGGCGCACCAGGCCCAGAATCAGGGACGGAAGAAGAAGAAATTCTTCCAGAAGAGTTCGGCCCCGGCCGCGCAGCCCGGCAACAGCCTGGCTTCCCCTTCACAGGGCAAGCGCAAGAGCAGGCAGAAGGGCCCGCGCGAGTTTGTCGGTCCCATGGACCACAGCTACCGCATCGTCAATGGCAATATTGCCGACGGACCACCGTCCACGATTCAAATGATGAGTAACAATCACAGCAGCCACTATCAGGATTCTTACGCGCCACCGGCTGTGGTTCCCATCCGCGAAGACGCCCCCACCCGCATCTTCTGTTTCATTGAAGACCTGTTCTTCCTGGCCAAAATCCAGGAGACTGCCCGCAAGCTGGGCGTGAAGGTGGAGTTCGTCAAGGGCGACAAGGAATCCGTGGCCAAGCTCACCGATGTGCCCGAGGCCGAGCGGCCTACTCTACTGGTATTCGACCTGAACAACCTGAACGCCAAGCCCATGACGCTGATCCCCAAACTCAAGGCCAAACTGAAAAAGGCCACCTCGATTATTGGCTTTCTCAATCACCTGCAGGGTGACCTGAAGATGAAGGCCATTGAGGCCGGGTGCGACACGGTGATGCCGCGGTCCGCCTTCTCGCAGAGCCTGCCCAACCTGCTTCGCCGCTACGGCGTAGAAGAGGAAGAAGAATACGCCCAGCAGCCGATGTAAAGCGGGCGTTTGCATGAATAGAATAGGGCGCATCCTGACCGGGTGCGCCCTTCTTGTTTCTGACCTTAAGCAGCAACTACCCCGGGGGCCAGGAAAGTTGGCGCCCGCCCAATAGGTGCAGGTGGAGATGCTCCACCGTCTGGCCGCCGTCCTCGCCGGTATTCACAACGATGCGGTAGCCCTTGGCAAGGCCCTTGTCCCGGGCGATTCTGGCCGCTGCCAAGAGCAGGTGTCCGAGCAGCTCGCGATTCTTTTCATCGGCATCGGCCAGCGAGGCAATGTGCTCGCGTGGGACGATGAGAACGTGCACCGGCGCCTGGGGATTGACGTCCGCGAAGGCGTACTCAAACTCATCCTGGTAGACGGCGGTGGAGGGAATCTTCCCTTCAATGATCTTGCAGAACAGGCAACTCATAGCGTGACCAGTGTACACGGATGCTTTTATAAAGCGATACAGGCAGCCGGCAAAATCACAGAGGCGCGGTTTGCCGGTTTTATTCGAGGATTTTACCGTTCTCCGATGAACTTCACCGGCTGGCTCAACCCGACTCCAGAATCATGTTTGCATACTGAATCGTTTCCCCGGTGCGAATCAGCCCGATGGTCTGTGGGACTCGTTTCTTAAACTCAATGTGCGGTTCAAAAACCAGGGGAACGCCCTCGAAAGCCAGTTCAAACTCGCGGCGCGTTTCCGCAGTGTTTGCGGCGTGAAACTCAACGGCCATGAAGGCCCTGGCGATGCTGTAGTTGGCGCGAATGGCCCGTAACACTTCGAGCACGCGGGGAATGTCGTCCTGCAGGGAAATGTCGACGGTTTCGATCTGCGGCCAGAAGGGGAAACCCCGGTCGGCAATCACCAGCGTATTGGTATGCCGCACACGGCTGAGCAGCGAATTGATTTGCGGGTTCAAGATGCCTGTCTTCAACATGCGATCAAGGCTCCCTGGCGGATTGGGCGATTTAGTTCGGCGCGCACAACCGCAAGCCGCAGTCTAACGAGACAGCCCATGCGCGCACAAATGCGGAAGGCGGCGAATGGCAGCGGAGAAGGTCGCAGAGGTGCGGGTGAGGAGTGGATCAACTGGTGTGGTCCAGCACGATCTTCCAGCCCTGCGCGCCTTTGCGCCAGACCAGGGAAAAGATGCCGTCATCCTTTTTTGCTTCGCCTTTGGCAGTGCGTTCCAGGTGAAAATTCCCGGTCACGACGGCATACTCCACACTGCCGCAGGAGCCGGGCAGCAGGCGGATATCGAGATTGGAAAAAGTCAGCGTCCCCATCTGCGCTGCGCTGGTGTAAGCCTTGCTGTAGCGCACCAGGATGGGCTCATAGCCCTTGCGCACGGTGGCGCCGATGAAGGTGGTTTCCGGCGAGTTTTCGTAGGTTTGCATGAAGGCGGGAATGTCGGCCCGGTTCCAATCCGCGGCCTGCGCCGCCATGGCCGCGCGAATCGCCGCCTCGTCGCCGCCGTTTGCCTGCGCGCAGACGGCCATACCGGCGCAGATCAACGCCAGAACCAGCAATATCTTCTTCATTCGTGTCCCTCCGCGTTCAGCTTACAATGGCAGCATGTCCGCGGTTGTCCCCACCGCTCCCTTCCGCATCGTCCACACGGTCTGCTCGCACGACTGCCCGGACTCCTGCGCGGTTCTGGTTACGGTGAATGAACAGGGACGCGCGGTGAAGGTGGCGGGCGATCCGTCACAGCCGGTGACGCAGGGATTTCTGTGCGGCAAGGTGGCCAAATATCTGGATCGCGTTTACGCGCCGGAGCGAATTCTTTTCCCCTTGAGGAGAAAATCCGGAGCGCAAAAGGGCCCACGGCCCCGCGGCCGCGAACACGAGGCTTTTGAGCGCGTGAGCTGGGACGAGGCGCTGGGCGAGATTGCTGCGCGGCTCCAGGAGACCAGCGACCGCTACGGACCGGAATCGATACTTCCGTACAGTTACGCCGGCACCATTGGCGTGCTTGGCTTCGGTTCCATGGACCGGCGGTTCTTTCACCGGCTGGGCGCAAGCCAACTGGACCGGACGATCTGTTCCGAGGCAGGCGGCGTGGCCTGGAACCTGGTGTACGGCAAGAAGCTGAGCATGCCGACTGAGGACTTCAAGCTGGCCAAGCTGATTGTGGCGTGGGGCGCGAATATCCACGGCAATAACGTGCACCTGTGGCCGTTCGTGGAACAGGCGCGCCGCAACGGCGCACGGCTGATCGTGATCGACCCTTACCGCACGCGCACTGCCGCCCGGGCCGACTGGCACATCGCCATACGACCCGGCACGGACGCCGCGCTGGCCCTGGGCCTGATGCACGTGATCCTGAACGAGGGCCTTGAAGACCGCGCCTACATTGACCAGATGACCCACGGCTTTGCGCGACTGGCCGAACGAGCGCACGAGTACACCCCGGAGCGCGTGGCCGCCTGGACGGGCATGACCGCGGCCGGGATTGAGCAACTGGCGCGCGAATACGCGACAACACGGCCCGCCGCCCTGCGCCTGAACTACGGCGTGCAACGATGCGAGAACGGCGGTACGGCTGTGCGGGCCATCGCAATGCTGCCGGCGATTACCGGAGCGTGGAAGCATCGCGGCGGCGGCGCGCAACTGTCCACTTCAGGCGGCTTTGCATGGAACAAGAAGGCCGTCGAGCGCCCCGATCTGGCACTGGCCTCGCCGCTGGGCCGGCTGGCGCGCGTGGTGAATATGTCCACATTGGGCGAGGCGCTGACTAAACAGGGGTCAGAGATCAGAGATCAGGGATCAGGAGAGCCGCCGGTGAAGGCGCTGTTTGTTTATAACTCGAATCCCGGCGCGGTTGCTCCCAATCAGAATGCCGTGCGCCGCGGACTGGAACGGCCGGACCTGTTCACGATGGTTCACGAGCTCTTTTTTACCGACACCACGGACTACGCCGACTACATTCTGCCCGCGACCACTTTTCTGGAGCACACCGACATTCAGGGCGCCTACGGCCACTACTTTGTCCAACTCTCAAAGCAGGCCATCGAGCCGCCAGGCGAAGCGCGCTCCAATGTCTGGCTGTTCAGCCAACTGGCCCGGCGCATGGGATTTACCGAGGAATGCTTCAGCGATACGCCGGAAGCGCTCATCCGTCAGGCGCTCAGCATGGGCCCGGACGGCCACTCGGCAAACCCAGGCATGGAACACATCACTTTTGAGGATCTGGACGAGCAGGGACACATACCTCTCAGTTTTCACAGCAGTCCTGAGACGCAGCCCTTCCAGCCCTACACGTCCGGTGCGCTGCCCACCCCGTCGGGCAAGATCGAGTTCTACTCGGAGACGCTGGCCGCCAAAGGTCTAGATCCGCTGCCAGGATTTGTTCCTCCTGTTGAGTCACGATGGGGCGAAGCCGCAGAGCGATTCCCGCTGGAATTTCTCAGCCGCAAAGCCGATAACTATATGAATTCGACCTTCGCCAACCTCGACGGCCACCGCAAGATGGAGGCGCGCACCAGCCAGCGCCTGGAGATGCACCCGGTGGACGCCGAGGCCCGCGGCATTGCCGACGGCGACCCGGTGCGCGTCTGGAACGAGCGCGGCGCGCTGAACCTGACCGCGATGGTCAACGGCAGCGTGCCGGCCGGCGTGGTGGCCGCGCGGATGGACTGGGCCAAGTTCAACACGGATGGCGCCAACGTAAACGCCCTCACCAGCGAGCGGCTCACCGATCTGGGCGCTGGCGCTACCTTCTATTCCGTGCTGGTGGAAGTGGCGAAAACTTAGCTGGCTTGAACGCGAGGCTGGCAAGCGCAGTAGTCTTGTATCTATGAATTGGACAGCCGTTCTTATCATCGCAGCCGTATTCGTAATTTTCTTTTTGCTGAAGCGTTCCGGCCAGATCTCCACCAAAGACGCACAGGGTATTTGAAAAGCGGCGCTTTGGTCATCGATGTGCGCAGCGCATCTGAATTCAGCTCCGGCCATCTGCCCAACGCCATCAATCTTCCACTCGGCGAGATTGAATCCAGCCTGCCCCGCCGCGTGCAGGATAAGAGCCAAGTGCTTCTGCTGCACTGCCACAGTGGAATGCGCAGCGGAGTGGCGAGAAAAAAGCTGATTGCGATCGGATACAGCAACGCCTTCAACCTCGGCTCCTATGGCCGTGCTGCACAGATTGTGAAGGGGTAGTAGGCCGTCTCCGATAACGGACAGGTCATTGGCGGCATCACGCTGAATGGTGGATCATGGACGGGCCAGTTCATCGCAGTGCGCGCGCAACCATAACCGCGGCCGGTACGTGCACATTTGAACCTCTGTCCAGTGCCCGTTGGTTATAGACTTGGTTGTTCGGTATTTCAGAGAGGTTCCCAGTATGCCAACTACCATGCAGGCCGTCGTCAAGGCTCACGCTGCGCCCGGCATCGAATTGCGCGAGGTGCCGATTCCCACGCCCGGCCCCGGCGAAGTGCTTGTCCGCGTGCAGGCCGCCAGCGTCTGCGGGACCGACCTTCACATCTTCAACTGGGACCCGTGGGCGCAAGGGCGCATCCATCCGCCGCTGATTCCGGGCCACGAGTTTTCAGGCGCGGTGGCCGGAGTGGGCCGCGGCGTAACCACAGTGCGCGAGGGCGACCTGGTAAGTGCGGAGATGCATGTGGCCTGCGGCAAGTGCATGCAGTGCCGCATTGGCGAGGCGCACATCTGCCAGCACGTGCGCATTCTCGGCGTAGACGCGGACGGTGCCTTCGCCGGCTACGCCATCATTCCGGAAACAAACATCTGGAAGCTCTCGCCCTCCATTCCGCATGAATACGCCTCTCTGCTGGACCCGCTGGGCAACGCGGTGCATACCGTGCTGGCCGGACCCATTGCGGCGCAGACCGTAGCGGTCACCGGATGCGGCGCCATCGGGCTGTTTTCAATTGCCGTGGCCAAGGCCTGCGGAGCGGCAAAGGTTTTTGCCATCGAAGTAAATGCCCACCGCAGGCAAGTGGCTGCCGAGATGGGAGCAGATCTTGCCCTCGATCCCGCAACCGACCACATCGAAAAGCAGATTCTTGAAGCCACCGGCGGCACCGGCGTGGATGTTCTGCTGGAGATGTCGGGCCATCCTGAAGCGATCCGCCTGGGTTTTGCCTTGCTGCGGACCGGAGGACGCGCCTCGCTGCTGGGGATTCCGTCACGACCGTTCGAGCTGGACTTTGCCCGCGACATCATCTTCAAGGGCGCCCATGTGCAGGGCATCAACGGGCGCAAGATGTTCGAGACCTGGTTCCAGATGGAGGCGCTGCTGGCCACCGGCAAGCTGAACCTGGAGCCCGCGATTACCCACCGCCTGAAGCTGAGCGAGTTTGAGCGCGCGATGGAGTTGCTGCGCACCGGCGAGGCAATCAAGGTTGTGATGAAGCCGGAATAGGCTCTAGTTTTCCCAGTCGATTTCTGCACGCCGCAGGCCGCGCACTGCATTGGCCAGGTAGATCGCGTCCGCCTGCCGCAGATCGTCGAGATGAACGACACGTTCTTCAATCCCCGACTGCGTCTCCAGAAGATGACGCCGGAAAACGCCGGCCAGCAGTCCACACTCGACCGGCGGCGTGGACCAGCGGCCGTCTTTTTCCACGAAGATGTTGCTGATGGCGCCTTCAGTGACCTCACCGCGGCGGTTGAGAAACAGCACATCGTCATAGCCGGCCAGCGTTGCCGCGTTGAAGGCCTTCGCGTAGAGCGGCCGATGCGTGGTTTTGTGAAAGAACATGGGGTCCGCGGGATCGGATTGCTCCCTGGCGATGTGCACGCGAGCAGGCTCGGCGTTGGCGGCGTTTTTGGCCAGAATCTTACTTGTGATGGAGGGATTGCCGTCGCTAAAGAGCAGCAGTCTCACCTTGCGCGGCTCTGGGCCTGCAAATTCGTTGGCATGGACCAGCAGAGCAGCTTTGACGGCTGGACGGTCGCAGGAAAATCCGAAGTAGCGGGCTGAATCAACCAGACGGTCAAGATGCAGTTCGATTAGCGGATAGCCGCTCTGCCAGAGCAGAGTCTCTACCAGGGAAAATTGCTCAGGAAATCGATCCGCCGGGCGAGTGAGAAACTCCGCCTTCAACAGGCACTCGCGGAACTCCTCCGCCGCATCGGAGTCGATGACAATGCCGCTGCCGACTCCCATTTTGCCCTGCTCACCGTCGAGTTCCAGGGTGCGAATGGCCACGTTGAAAACAGTGCGCTGCGGCGAAAAGAAGCCGATGGCCCCGGTGTAGACGCCGCGTGACTGCTCCTCGATTTTTGCCACCAATTGCATGGCCCGTACCTTGGGCGCGCCGGTAACGGAGCCGCAGGGAAACAGCGCCCGGAAGATCTGCTGGAAGCCGACATCGGGACGCAGTTCGCCGATCACGGTCGAGGTCATCTGCCACAGGGTCCGGTATCGCTCGATTGCGAAGAGATTCTGGACGCGTACGCTGCCGAAGCACGCAAGCCTGCCCAGGTCGTTGCGCAGAAGGTCCACGATCATCAGGTTTTCGCTGCGGTTTTTTTCGTTGTTGCGCAGCCACTCTGACCGTTCGTGGTCTTCGCTTGAGGTTCGTCCGCGCGGGGCGGTTCCCTTCATGGGCCGGGTGGTGATGCGCCGCGTGCCGCCCTCATTCTCCACGCGGAAGAAGAGCTCGGGTGAAAAGGAAAGAATGCGCCGCTGCTGCCGCCAATGTAGAAAGGCGCCGTACTCCACCGGCTGCCGCACGCGCAACCGCGCATAGAGCGCCGCCGAACTGCCAGGCGCCCGCACCTGCATGGGAGCAGTGAAGTTGAGCTGATAGATGTCGCCCGAGCGAATCCACTCGTGAATGGCCGCGATGCGCTCGGCGTATTGCGGTTCGGTCAGGCCGAAACTGGCTTCCAGTTGCAGTTCGCCTGCTGAGGCTTCGTCCCTGTTGCCGGACTGAAACCGGACAAGATCGGGAGGGTCGCCGCCCACGAACGCTCCCGAGCGATGGTCAAAGAGCCAGGGGCGCTGGTAGATGCCGAACCAAGCAAGGGGTTGGGCGAGGGGCTGACCGGCTCGGCGGGGTCGCATTGCAGCCGTTGGTTCAAAGCAGCTTCCGCATTCGTAAGCAAAAAATCCCGCAGCAAAGCGGCCGGCCGCAACCGCGCTCTCGATTTCCGCGAACAACTTTGGGATTTCCTTGGGCTCGTTGGCTTCTACCACCTGCAGGGGAGCGGTAAAGAGCCGGGTAAGGATTTCCGGTGGAGGATCAGCGAAGGGATCAGATGCGCTGGGCTTTGCGCACTCCAGCAGCACGGTGGCCGGGGTATGCTCCACCAGCGCGTACAGTTCCGCGGGAAGGGGATGCCAGCGGTTCATGCAAGCTGAACTCTGCCTCTTACTTGACAGTAAACGCCAGGGTGGTGGAGTGCGTAGTTGCGGTGACGCCATTGCTGGACTGCGCGGTAACGTACACCGTGTAATTGCCGGCGGGGGTGGCAGGAGTGGCTGGCGGCCCGTGGTTCAGGTAGTAGTAGCGCGGGTTGCAGGCCGTTGTGCCGAGCGTGGTGACCAGGCCTACCAGCGCCAGAAGCATGAGCCGGTTGAGCCAGGGACTGCGGCGCGTTCCCCAGGCTAATCCGCCCAGGCCCAGCGCTCCGGGCAACAGAAATGCCCAAGCGATGGGGCTGACGCTACGGTGGAGAGGCGGCGTCGCTTTGGCGCTTCCTGCCACCTGTGTGGCAAGAACCATGGAGCTGGTAATCGCCGTGGTGGCGTTGGGCAGAATCTCTATGTTCTCCGGGGTAAACGTGCACGATGCCTGGTCAGGCAAGCCCGAGCAGGAGAGGGTGACGAACATGGGACTCGTCAACGCGTTGCTGTACTCGGGGGTGACAGAAGCAATGAGCGTGGAAGTCTGGCCGGGAGTGAGGGACAACGTGACAGGCGCGACAGCAATCCCAAAGTCGGGTGAGGAGGTGGCCTGCCCCAGCACTCCGGTTCCTTCTGAAACCGAGCCCAGATGGGTTGCATCGCCAATATAAGCCGCGCTCAGAGTATGACTGCCTGCAGCGAGTGCAAGCACTGTGCTGGCCTGGCCTTCGGCATTCAGCGCCACACCGGCAAGTTGACGGCCGTGATCGCTGATGGCGACGGAACCGGTTGCCGGAATGCCATCGACGCCGTTCACGCTGACGGCAACGGTGGCCAGCGTGCGTCCGCCGTGGTCGCTCGTCGACACGGTCAGCGCGGTCTGTGTGGCTACGCCCTGTGCGCTCACCGCGGCCAATGACAGCACGGGCATTGCCAGCGCGATACCCAGTCCTGCAACCAACTCAAGCCGCAGACTGCGGCAGACAATGCCTCTCACGTGCACCTGCTCCAAAGATCAAAATCGTATATCGCCCATTTGCCGCAGCGTAGAACCCTATTGTATCCGGCTGGACCGCACCGGGGCCATTGCCGGCCCATTCTTTGGACGCTGCGCGCGGATGATTGGCATGCCCTGATGCCAAACAGCCTGCATGGCGTCTTCCTCCGTTGCTTGCCTGGCGTTGACAGCTTTCTCCGCCAGCCCATCGCTTTGCGGGCGGAAGCGTGCCGGGATTGGCGTTTTCGACAGGCTGACAAAGGACGAAATGAGGTGATTATTCTGGCCCAAATAACGCGGTTTTGAAGCATAAAAGGTTGATTCTGGCACGATAAAAGGCCAAAAACGAGGGTTTACGGTTACCAATAAGTTAACAGGTTGAAATTGTAACATATTCATTCTATGTTACTTACAATAGATTCCGAGGTGAAAAAGTGGGTATTTTGGTGGGAGGGGGTGGGGGTATACCGTTTTCCCAATTTTGTTGCCCACTTCCAGCGCCTGATACACACTCCATTGCCTCTACAGTATGCGGCAACCGATGGTAATTATCTGCAACGGCTTTCAGAGGGTGAAGCCGGGCTGAGTGCAAGGAGATTGTGTGCATAAAGCTGCCACTCCTTTTCTGCGGGGTGAGGATCCCCTTGAGCTGACATTCATGCGATTGCACAGGGCAGACAGCAATCTCTGTCCTGATCTGTTGCGGCAAGCGCTATTCTCTTTCTTTGAGGTGCAACGCCATGACACAGACCTCGAATCGCCCCCAGCTTGCCCACCTGACCGCCGCGATGGATGAGTTGCGCGCCAACGGGACCCACTTCAAGCTGAGGATTCTGGACGACCAGCAGGCGCCGGTCTGCCATTACGACGGCCGTAAAGTCATCAATCTGGCCAGCAACAACTACCTGGGGCTGGCCAACCATCCCAAGCTGATTGAGGCCGCGCTGGAGGCGACCCGGAGGTTTGGAGTGGGGTCGGGCGCGGTGCGCACGATCGCCGGAACCATGCGCATCCACATGGAACTGGAGGAGAAGATTGCCCGCTTCAAGAATGTGGAGGCCTGCGTGGTCTTCCAGAGCGGGTTCACGGCCAACGCGGGCACGGTCAGCTCCATCCTGGGCAAGGACGACTTTATCCTCTCCGACGAGCTGAACCACGCGAGCATCATTGACGGAGCGCGGCTTTCGCGGGCCAAGATCAAGGTTTTCCGCCACAAGGACATGGCCCATTGCGAGGAGCTCTTGCAGGAGATTGCCGGGGAGCCCGGGCACAGGCTGGTGATTACCGACGGCGTTTTTTCGATGGACGGCGACATTGGTCCGGTGGACAAGTTGGCCGCGCTGGCCGAAAAGTACGGCGCCATCATGATGGTGGACGACGCGCACGCCTCGGGCGTGCTGGGCCGGAACGGGCGCGGATCGGTGGACCACTTCAACGTGCACGGCAAGGTGGACGTGCAGGTGGGCACGCTGTCAAAGGCCATCGGCGCGCTGGGCGGTTATGTGTGCGGGAGCCGCGATTTGATTGACTATCTCTACCACCGGGCGCGGCCGTTTCTGTTTTCGACCTCGCATCCGCCGAGTGTGGCGGCGACCTGCATTGCAGCTTTCGACATTCTGGAGACGGAGCCGGAGCGTATCGAACGGCTGTGGACCAACACCTGGTATTTCCAGGGCGAACTCAAGCGCGCGGGCTTCAACATTGGCGGCGTGACCACGCCGGCGACAGAGACGCCGATTACGCCGATCATCGTGGGCGAAGGGCGCGCGGCGATGGAGTTTTCGCGGGCGCTGTTCGACGAAGGCGTGATGGCGACGGGGATCGCGTTCCCGACGGTGCCGGAAGGCAAGGCAAGAATTCGCGCGATTCTGACCAGCGAACACACGAAGGCCGAACTGGACCAGGCGCTGGAGACCTTTGAGCGCGTGGCCAAGCGGCTGGGGATTCTTCCTCGCTAACGTGGCACAAAAGCGCGTTTAAATGAGGAGAATTTCAGAAAATAATTCAATAATGGCACTTAATGTGAATATACGTGTTGACAAGTTGCAATCATGGAGGATAATTGTCCTGTCTGGCCAATTAATGTGCAGATAGGAGGAGTTAATGTTTCAACATAATCATTATGTCCCCGTTTTGAAGTGGAAAATGGGAGAATATCAAGCCCTTAGTCGGCTTTCAGAGCAAGCGAAGGGCAAGATCACGCCGTTGTTCGAGATCCCGCCAGTAGGTTTTGATTTTGAATCGGGAGAAGACAGGGAAAGTTGGGCATCCCATCTGGGCGATTTCGGTCGTCGGCTCGGGAGCAAATGGCAATCCCGACCTTGTTTCGTTGACCTGAAGTACATACCGAAAGAGGTTCGGGTGGCCGGTCAACATCCTCTTGAATTCATATTCAGCCAAGTTCGGGATGTGGGCTCAACTGCTGTTCCAGTTCTCAGCATGGCGAGCGATAGGCAGTTTCTGCAAGCCGCGGCTCGGGTTATTCGGGCTGATGAGCGCGGTGCTGCTCTTCGGATCACGCTTTCGGATTTCGACGAGGATGATCTGGCGTTGGATATCGAGAATCGCCTTTCGTCAGTTAGAACTGCGATCACGGAGACGGACCTAATCGTAGATTTGGGTGCAGCCAACTTTGTCCCTGTGAAGGCGTTTGTCAGGAGTCTAGGCATTCTTTACGAGATGATACCGACTCCGAACCGGTGGCGAACATTGACCATAGTTGGCTCCTCATATCCCCAAACTGTTGCGGGGCTTGATCCAGAGTCGCTTGTGACCCGATACGAATGGCTTGCCTACAAGGCGTTCATCGGAATACTCGGTCGTGATTCGCGAATTCCGACATTCGGCGACTATGCGGCTGCGACGCCGGAACTCGTTGAGCTAGACATGCGACTGATAAAGCCGTTGGCAAAACTCCGATACACGATCGATGACCAGTGGTACATAGCAGTTGGCAAAAATGTGCGCAGCAACGGGTTTGGGCAATATCGAGATATGTGCGCCAAGCTTATTCGGCAGCCATTCTTTTCCGGGAGAAGGTTTTCAGAGGCCGATAGGTACATCGAAGATTGTGCCAAGGGTACAGAGAAAACCGGTAACCTCAGCACCTGGGTTTGGGTGGCGACTAACAGGCATTTGACAAAGGTTGTTTACGATCTCGCCAACCTTTACGCATCTTGAGTCGAGTGCGGACTGCCTCGCGTAGTTGGTCGATGGGCGTTGACGATGCCAACTCTCGATAGAGAGCTGCACGGGGGCTGCGCAGAAGCTTTGGCGACGCGCCCATGGAGGAAAGCAACTCGACCACCTCTGATCGCCACAGGAGTTCCGCCAATGCGATGGGGTTTATATGTGGGTTCGTAATGGGCGCACGTTGATCGATGATGGTGGTCTTGCTAGCTGCGTCTTCAGACGCTATCTTTAATCCCCACCATTCGGGAATCTGCTTACGCGCCTCGGTTGCCAGTCTCTTTCCGACAACCAAAGTTGCGAGGTCCAAAACTGCGGTGTAGACCTCAACTTGGCCAGCAAGTCGCTCCAGTGTGTCAGAATCGCTTTTGATTTCGTAGCCATGGAGAGAGCCGTTTACAACAGCTACGTCAACCCTTCGCGCACCGTGCCGGAGGCCCAGTTCGTCCAAGATGCGGGTGTCTTCATCACCATCATGCTCTGCGTGGAGCTGTCGGTGAAGTTCGAGTCTCACATCCCTGTCGCGCATCATTCATGCACCCTTTTCCCTGAAATTCTATGACCCGTCCGTGCATGAGAAAGTGACTTTCTTTGCAACACCCCGGTGGCCTGGATTCCCACGCACGTAAAAATGCATGGTGATTCTCTACGTCAATACTATAGACTCGCAGGTTGGCCTCAGCGCTATTCTCTACTTGGATACCCCATGATCGCTCATCTGCGCGGAAAGCTCATCTACAAACAGCCCGGCCAGGCCATTGTTGAGGCCGGCGGGGTTGGCTACGACGTCGCCATCTCCGTGCCTACCTTCACGGCGCTGCCCTCGTTGGGCGCGGAGGCGGCGCTGCACATTCATACGCAGGTGAGCGAGGACCAGATTGCCCTGTTCGGCTTTCTGGACATCGTGGAGAAGCGGCTGTTCGAGCGGCTGATTACGGTGAGCGGCGTGGGACCGAAGCTGGCCATCAAGATGCTGAGTGGCCTGTCGTCCGAACGCACCGTGCAGGCGATTCGCGGCCAGGATCACGCGCAACTGACGCGCATTCCCGGCGTAGGCAAGAAGCTGGCCGAGCGGCTGGTGGTGGAGCTGAAAGACAAGCTGGACGACTTTGCCGTGGCGCCGGCGCAGACGGGCGGCGTGCAGGGGCCGGCGGTGGACGATGTGCTTTCAGCGCTGGTGAACCTGGGCTATCAGCGGCCTGCCGCCGAGAAGGCGATCGAACAGGCGATTGCCAAGGACAAGGCCGTGGCTGCCGATTTCGACGGGCTGTTCCGCGGGGCGTTGAAGGTGATCCGGTAAAGGGCTTGAAACCCGAGAGAATTCAGTTGGTTGGCGCGGCCTCGACTGGGGTAAACGCGGATGGCCTGTAACGGCCTTTGGCCGGGTCCCATCGGAATAGCCTTCTTTGCACGGTCAAACTTCCGTTGAGGATACTGCTCCTGGTTTGCTCAATGGCGCGGGACCGACGATGGCTCAGAGGAATGATGGTGAAGGTGCTCTTCCGGTCCAGATCGCGCCTCTGCTTGCCCACTGGAGATGAACGAAGGATCTCTTCTGTTTCAAGCTCCTCCTTGAACTTGCCTTGGACGGGCAGAAGCACTGAGAAGTTCTGTTCCAGATAGCCTGTTCCATGGCCTCCACAGGCATGATGAATCAAGACCTCATCGCGGCTCGGATCGCGAATTTCGACGACCTCCATCGAGACGCTCTCGTCATAATGACAGTCCAACTCGTCGTGGTCAGTAGCGTGCCAGGCAGCGCCGGACCACTGGAGGAGATAAAGGTACGCGCGATCGAACGGCTGGCTGCACGGGAGAAAGAGTGCGGCCGTCCTCAACCTTGCACCAACGTGAAGAGACCTCCAATTCGCGAAAAGTGGGGTAGAGTTCTCATCGGAAACAAAGGCATTGGCAGTTTCCCGATTGACCCCGAGCTCGGCTAGCCTTTCGGCGGTTTTGCCCTTTTCGAGCAGCCATTCCCCCATAGCATTCTCAGTCTCCCAATCCTTCTCAAAGGGAGCTGGTTGGTCCGTGGCCGCCTTCTGCGTGATACCTTGCTCTTGCTCGCTTCCACTCTGCTGCGCCGGGGCCGATGCAAACGCAAACAAACCAAGCGCAGTGAAGAGTGCCGCGATGAGTTTGCCATTCATGGCGTCTACTGTAGCACCGAATTGCACAGCCTCCCGCGTTACACTGCAACTTGCGATGGCTATCAAACTGAAACTCGCCTCAACGGCCCCCGCTTATCTCCGCCCTGAAGCTCTCAAGTTTCTGCGTGGCCTGGCCCGCAATAACGACCGCGATTGGTTTCAGCCGCGCAAGGCCGTCTTTGAGGCGGAGCTGAAGGAGCCGATGCTGGGCATCATTCGCAAGGTGACGGACGCGATGGTGGACTTTGCGCCGAGCTTTGTGCGGCCGGCGGAGAAGTGCCTGTTCAGGATTTATCGCGACACACGCTTCAGCAACAACAAGCTGCCCTACAAGACGCACGTGGCGGCGTGGTGGTCGCACAGCGGCCTGGAAAAGACCTCGGGCGCGGGGTTCTACTTCCACGTGAGCGCCAAGGAAGTGGTGATTGCCGCCGGGGCGTACATGCCGGAGAAGGATCAACTGGCGCAAATCCGGCACTGGCTGCTGGACCACCACGCGGAGTTCAGGAAGCTGTTGCAGAGGGCAGCCATACGGAAGACATTCACGGAATTTGAAGGGAACGCGCTGACGCGGCCGCCGAAGGGGTTTCCGTGCGAGCATCCGGGGATGGACCTGATCAAATGCCGGCAGTGGGGGCTGGCGACCACGCTACCGGCCGAGGCGGCCATGGAACCGGGCTTTGCGGCGGTGCTGACGAAGCATTTCCGGCTGGCTGCACCGGTGGTGGAGGCTCTGAATACGCCGATTGCGGCGGCCCAGGCGCCGAAGCGGAAGGTGCTTTTCGGGCTGCATTGAGGTGCTGCGCACGGCGGCCTACAGGGCAGGCATCTGAGCCTAAGGGCTAGCAAAAACCGGTAAATCACGGTAAAAACAGGCAAAAATGGGCAAAATCCGAAGAAATAGGGAAGAATCTTGTGGAAATCGGGCTTTTGCCATTGACTTTGCCCCCCTTGAAGTCGCATTGTAACCATCGACGGGGTTCTCCGAACCCGCATGAATACAGGGTTTCGTGCAAACATTCCTCGGGAGCACAGCCTTCATGCGGCACGCATCAAGCGGCGGAAGCCCGGCAACACGGCAGCCCTGAGGGCTCGCCCACAAGGAGAACATCACATGGCAACTGGATTGACCAAGACCGCTCTTACCCGGCTACTGGCCGAGAAGCTCGAACTGACCAACAAGCAAGTCGCAGCCTTCCTGGATCTGCTGGCGGAGACCGCCGTCAAGGAAACCAAGAAGAACGGCGTCTTCGTGATTCCCGGCATCGGCCGCCTGGTAAAGGCTGACCGCAAGGCCCGCATCGGCCGCAACCCCCAGACCGGCGCGGCCATCAAGATCAAGGCCAAGACCGTGGTCAAGTTCCGCGTGGCCAAGGCCGCCAAGGACGTGATCGCCCCCACCAAGAAGTAGTTTTCCGAACTGCGGACAGAAGGGGAAGAGCCGATAGCTCTTCCCCTTTGCCGTCTCTGAAGGTGTGCTTGTTGGCTAATGTTCCGGCGCTTGCTCTTCTTTGATCGCTGGCAAGAGCGCCCGCACGACCAGCGAAAGTCCGAGACTGACGATGACGGCGCGGACCATGAGCCAGTTGTTATAGGTCCACGAGAGGCCGGCCAGGATGACGAAGATGCCGATGGGGTTGATCTCAGCCAGCACGGCGTGGAACCAGTGTGGCTTGCGGCCGGTGGGCTGGAGGTTGCTGCGCAGGCGAGGCAGCAAGCGGGGCACGGCGCGCAGATAGGCCTGGTAAGGCTCGCCAAGCTGGGCGCTGAGGAATGCCTCTTCCGCCAGGATGAGGCGCAGTTCGAAGACTGGGAGCAAGACCAGCACAAAGACCGCGCCCGTAACCGGCATGAGGAAGGCCATGGCCGCGACCATGAAGCCTGTGCCGAGATAGAGCGGATTGCGCACGTAGCGGTAGGGACCGTCGGCGAGGACCACGCCGGCTTGCATCTGCCCATGGTTGACGGTGGCCGGGCCGAGCCATGCTGTTCCCCAGACGCGCAGGATTGCGCCGATGGCTGCGATGAGAGCGCCGGCAGCAATGACGACGGGCGTGGCCACGGAGAAGTCCACGAGGCCGAGGTGCGTGAGCTGGAGTGCGAGCCACTCCAGCAAGGAGATCCTACGGCCGATTCCCCAGAGGTGAATCCATGGCGCCCAGAAGCCCAGCGTGATGAGGACCACGATGATCGCCATTCGCAGACGAAATTCGATTTTGCTCGCTTTCATGCAGTTGTTCCTTTGGCCGGAGTGTACCATCCGGCCCGGTTGTTGATACGCATTCAAGCTGCTGCTTGTTCAGTTGATATTTTGCGTTGGCGGTTGCAGGAAATCGGACACGCTGCGTTGCAGGGAAGTGGGAGTAGAATTCTCTGCAATCGCTGGCCTGCGGGATTAATCACTGCGGCGATTGAGGTTCCGCGATGTGCGGTACGGATGAGGAGACAGCAATGAATAAAGTCCTGGTTGCCATCGTTCTTCCGCTGATGGCTTTGTCTTTGGGGTTTTTCGCCGCCGGACAGACCAGTGCTGGCAGCCTCAATGAGCAAATGATGGAGGCCGTCGAGAAGGGGGATTTTGCGGCGGTCGCGCAACTGCTGGACAAGGGCGCCCAGATCGATACACAGGGCAAAGACGGCGTTACGGCACTGATTGCCGCGACGGCGGTGGGCAAAGTTGACGTTGTGAAGCTGTTGCTGGACAGGGGCGCCAAAACCGAAATCAAAGATAAGCGCGGCGACACGGCGCTGAACTATGCCGTGATGATCAACAACATGGACGAAGTGAAGCTGCTGCTGGATCATGGCGCCAACGTCGATGTGCAGGAGGAGGGCGGACTTTCGCCGCTGATGCTGAGCGTTGTTTCGGGATCTGTGGACCTGGTGAAGCTGCTGCTGGACCACGGCGCAAAAACTGAGAGCCGGGATACGCATGGCTTTACCGCGCTGATGGGGGCCTCCGGCGGCGGATTGAGTGACATCGTCAAGGCGCTGCTGGACCATGGCGCGAACGTCAACGCCAAAAGCGACGACGGCACCACGGCGCACAGCCTGGCGGTGAGCAATGGAAAGACCGAGACAGCCGCGCTGCTGAGGGAGAGAGGGGCGCACTGATTTCTGTCCGGATCAGCGCGCATTACTCAGAGCGCAGCGCCTGCATGGGATTGATGGAAGCTGCGCGGCGGGCGGGAATCCAACAGGCTACCAAGGCGATTACGGCCAGGAACGGCGGCACTATGGCGAAGGTCAGCGCATCGTGCGGCTGAATGCCGTAGAGGAAGCTGGCGGCGACCCTGGCCAACATCCACGCGACAGGCCAGCCAATCGCGACGGCAATCAGGGTGAGGGTCATGCCCTGGCGCAGGATCAGTCGCTCGACCGTGCCGGGCTGCGCGCCCATAGCCATGCGAATACCGATCTCGCGCGTGCGGCGGCTGACTGCGTAGCTCATGACGCCATAAAGGCCCACGGCGGCCAGGACCAGGCCGATAAAGCCGAAGGTGCCAAATAACATGGCCGCCAGACGAGGCAAAAAGAAGGCAGTGCGGACGTGTTCCTCCATGGTTTCTTCATTGAAGATGGCCATCTGGGGATCAAGCGCATGGATCTGACGCTGGACAGCTTGCTGAACGGAGGCGGGATTGCCCGCGGTGTGGACCAGCAGCGTGTAGCCCAATCCGGAAGGGTCGGAAGCGACGGTTTGCAGGAGCGAACGATAGAGGACTGGGCGCGTCTCTTCGCCGAGCGTGCGGGATTTGACATTGCCGACGACGCCGATGATCTGGTAGGTCGTGTGGCCTCCGGTTACGTGCTGCCCGATGGGATTCTGGCCGGCAAAGACGCGCTGGACAAAGGCCTGGTTGACGATGGCGGACTTGGGGCCATCCGCGATTTCGGAGCCAAAGTCGCCGCCGGAGATGCGCGGAATGCCGAGCGTATCAAAATAGCCCGGCGTGGCCATGTAGAGGTCCGCATACGAGCCGGGCGTAGCACCTGCCTGCTGGCTCACGGCGTGAAACATGTCGCTGCGGTGACCGCCGGAGAGCGGCGTCACGTCGGTGGAGACCGCCGAGAGTACTCCTGGGATCGTTGCCTCACGCTGCTGCAACTGGTTGAGGAATTGAGCGGTGCGTTCCGGGGTGTAGCCGTTCAGGCGCGGATCGACGGACATCATCAGTACGTTTTCCGGATGGAAGCCGATGTCAATGCTGGAGGCGCTTTGCAGGCTGCGTAGAAAAAGGCCGGTCACGCAGAGCAGAATGACGGACATGGCGATCTGCGCGACGAGGAGCAGATTGCGCAGACTGATGCGGCGGCCGGGACGGGCGAGGGCGTCTTCGCCTTTAAGCGCGTTGGAGAGCAAGGGGCGCGAGGCTGCCCAGGCTGGAGCAACGCCGAGCAACAGGCCACTGATTACGCTCATAGCGAAAGCGAAGAGCAGCACGCGCCAGTCAACACCGATGCTGACATCGAGGGGAACTGGAGCCGGAATATGAAGGGCAGAGAGCGCCTGCGTGGCCCACAGGGAGAGAAGCACGCCGATTACGCCACCGCCCAGACCCAGCAACACACTCTCCATCAGCAATTGCCGCCGGAGCCGGGCGCGTGTGGCTCCCAAGGCAAGGCGAACGGCCATATCGCGTTGGCGGCTGGCTGCCTGCGCAAACAGTAGATTGGCCACATTGGCGCCTGCAATCAAAAGCACCAGCAGCACAACAACCAGGAGCGCGGCCATGAAGATGAGGATCGCGCCGCGCTGCTTGGGCGGAAGCGAGCCTGCCTGCTCGAAGGCAAAGGTGTTGTCTTTGTCAGTTGCTGGATTGTCGTGCGCGAAACGAAGAGCCAGCGTGCGGAGCTCGGCTGCGACCTGCTTTTGCGTGACGCCCGGCTTGATGCGCGCCACGACAGAGAGCCAATGAAGCTCGCGGGCGCTTTTAGTAGGGAGACTGGGCATAAGCTGGCCCGCGAAATCCAACGGCACCCAGAACTCCGTGTACAGAACCTGATCGACACTGTGAAATGCGCGTGGAGCGACACCGACGACTGTAAACGTGTGGCCAGAGAGCGTGACGGTTTTGCCGACGATGTCTTTGTCCGCGTTGAAGCGGCGTTGCCAAAGGCCGGCTCCCAGCACCACGGCAGGCGAGTTTTCGTCGCTGCTGACGAAGCCGCGCCCCAACAGCATAGGAAGTTCAGTCACATCAAAGAAGTTGGTGGTGACGCCCTGGCCCCAGACGCGCTCCGGCTCTCCGCTGCCGCTGATGGAAGCCGGAATCATATCGAAATAAGCGGTAACGTCTGAGAAGGATTTCGCCTGCTGGCGCAGATCGACATACTGCGGCCAGGAGAATGGATTGCAGCACTGATCGCCGGTGCGGACAGTGTGAATCGCAAGCAATGTGGAAGGGTCGCCCATCGGCGGGGGACGCAGAACGAAGCGGCTGATCATGGAGAAGATGGTTGCGTTGGCGCCGATGCCGAGGGCAATGGAAAGCACGGCAATCGCGGTGACGCCGGGGTGTTTTGCCAGTGTGCGCGAGCCGTACGCGAGATCACGCAGGAACGATTCCAGCGCAGGCAGGCCGCGGCGCTCGCGATGAGCCTGGCGCGTCTGCTCCGCTCCGCCGAGACGGATGAGGGCCTGGCGGCGTGCTTCTTCGGGCGTGAGGCCGGCGCGGATGCCGTCTTCGGTATGCATGGCGATGTGGCTTTCCAGTTCGGCCGCAAATTCACTTTCGCCGCGCTTGCCGCTAAACATTCCACATAAGCGAAACCACAAGGCTCTCAGTTTGCGCATGGCTGCTCCTTATGACTCCTGGGCCGGGGCGAGAAAGCGCGCGAGGATCGCGGTGGTCTGCTCCCAATCTTCCGTGGCCCGCTTCAACTGGCGCAGGCCGGCCCGGGTAAGCTCGTAGAATTTGGCGCGGCGGTTGTTCTCAGAGACGCCCCAGCGCGAGCGGATGTAGCCCTCCTGCTCCAGCTTGAGCAGCGCAGGATAGAGCGTGCCGTAGTTCAACTGCAACAGGTCGCCGCTGGTCTGTTCGATGCGGCGCGCCAGGCCGTAGCCGTGCAGCGGCCCCAGACTGTCCAGGGTTTGCAACACCATCAGAGTCAGCGTTCCCTGCAGAACATCGGCCTTTTTGCCCATCTTTCTCTCCTATTGCTAAACAATAGGAGAAATATACGCCAGCTTCTATGGGAATGCAATAGGACTCTGCCAGAGGTCTTTGCAGCGGGGATAGGTCTCTGCCAGGGCAATCGCAGAACACTAATGAGTTCCGATGAAAGGCTTCGACACGACCCTCCGGGGCGCGACAGCATGATGGGTTTGCTTTCCCAGGATTGCGTCCGCCGCAGCGGACTCCATCCTGGGCTATTTTCGGACCTCCCTACGGGAGGCAATGCAGCGGCTGACCGGCTTGGGCCTCAATCTTTAAGAGAGGGATATCTACGACCGCCTCGAAGGGAGGCAATGCAGCGGCTGAATAGCGGGAACGAGAAAAGCAACCGGCTCTGCCAACAAAATATGTTATTGCGATTGCCCTGAGGACCCTGCCCCGTAGCGATTCCCTGCTGCTTGCTTGTGGTAGGCTGCGCATAACGCTGTGTTGCCGTTCACGCCTGGAGGATTCTTGCCGATGCGACTCTGTGTTTTTTCTGTTGCCGCCCTGTTTGCCGCGGCTTTGCCGCTGGCCGCGCAAAGCCCTGCCGCTGCTGCCGATCTTGCTTCCTCAGTTGCGCGCCAGTTGCCGACTCTCACCGAGACGTACAAGCATCTGCACCGCAATCCGGAGCTCTCGCGCCAGGAGGAAAAGACCTCAGCCTTTGTGGCTGCGGCGCTGCGCAAGCTGGGCTACACGGTGACCGAGCACGTGGGCAAATACGACGATGGCGCGCAGGCTTACGGCGTGGTTGCGGTGCTTGAAAACGGCGCCGGCCCGCGGCTGCTGATCCGCACAGACATGGACGCCCTGCCCGTGGAAGAAAAGACCGGCCTGGACTACGCCAGCACCGTAAAAACAACCAATGCGCAGGGCCAGCCGGTGGGCGTGATGCACGCCTGCGGCCACGACCTGCACATGACCGTGCTGCTGGGCACGGCTCGGGAGATGGCGGAGCGCAAGAGCCAGTGGCACGGTATGCTGGTGCTGATTGGCCAGCCCTCCGAGGAGATTATTCAGGGCGCGCAGGCGATGATGGCCGATCATCTCTACGAGCGCTTCGGCAGGCCTGACCTGGTACTTGCCGAGCACGATAGCAACGATGTGCCGGCCGGTTCCATCTCCCTGAAAGGCGGACCGCTGCTGGCCAGCGCCAACACCATCACCGTGACCATCCGCGGCATCGGCGGGCACGGCTCCGCGCCGCAGGCAGGCAAGGATCCGATCGTGCTGGCCGCCGAGTTTGTGCTGGTGGCGCAGACCATTGTGAGCAGGCAGATCGATCCACAGCAGCCAGCCGTGCTGACCGTGGGCACCATTCACGGCGGAACGAAAAATAACATCATTCCCGACGAGGTGACGCTGGGGCTGACGCTGCGCACGTATTCGGCAGCGGTGCGCGACCAGATCATTGCCGATATACGCCGCACCGCGAAGGGGCTTGCCGAGGCCTATGGCATTCCCGCCAACCTGATGCCGACGGTGACACTGGGCGAGAGCACGCCGGCCACACTCAACGACCCCGCACTGAATGAGCGGCTGCGCGCGTCGGCCTCGGCTGCGCTGGGCAAGGACCGCGTTCTGGAAGCCCATGCCGTGATGGGAAGCGAGGATGTGGGCCAGTTCTCGCTGGACGGCAAGATTCCCGCCGTGATGTATTGGCTGGGGGCGGCCGACCCAGGCAAGCTGGCGGAGAGCCTCACATCGGGTGTGGCGCTGCCCAGCCTGCACTCTGCGCTGTTTGCGCCCGTCTATGCGCCGGCGATCACAACCGGCGTGACGGCGATGACGGCGATGGCTCTGGACCTGCTGAAGTAAAGCAGTCCTTGTCTATTTTGCCGGGTCGACCAGGGCCTGATAGACGACGGCGTGGCTGCGGTATTCGAGGACGTGATTATCCGGGCTGGACATGCGCTGAATCATGGCGACAAAAACGATGTCGTTGATTGGATCGACCCAGAACCAGGTTCCCGCGGCTCCGTCCCAGAGGAAGGTGCCTTTGCCGTCGGGCAGATTAGCCTCGGTCGGGTCGAAGGCAACGGCGCAGTTATAACCGTAGCCGAAGCCGGGCCGCATGACGTGGAGACCGCCGCGGAACTCGCCTGTAAGCAGTTCGGCGGGCAGGTGATTCGACGTCATCAGCTTGACTGTTGAAGGCGCCAGAATGCGCGTGCCGTTCAACTCGCCATGGTAGGCAAGCATCTGCGCAAAGCGGTAGTAGTCTTCCGCTGTGGATACCAGGCCGCCGCCGCCAGAAGGCGTTGTGGGCTGCGTGGAATAGCCGCCCATGCCGCCGGCGTTGGTGGCGTCAGGGATGAGATCGCCTTGCGGGCTTGTCTGGTAGAGCGCGGCAAAGCGCTTGCGCTTGTCCGCGGGCACGAAGAAGCCTGCGTCTTTCATGCCGAGCGGCGTAAAGATCTGGTCGCGCGTGAAGTCCGGCAGAGACTGGCCCGACAGCTTCTCCACGATGTAGCCCTCGATGTCCATGGACATGCTGTAAACCCAGCCCTTGCCCGGCTGATAGAGCAGCGGAATCTTCGCCAGCTTGTCAATCATTTCCTGCAGGTTGGCCGCCTGGCGCACGCCGAGGTTGTGGTACATGGCGTCGGCTACGGTGGTGCCGTTGCCGTAACTGAAGCCGGCAGAGTGGGTCATGAGCTCGCGCATGATGGGCGCGTGGTCCGGGTCCACCAGGATCATTTTGCCGTCGGCGTCGACGCCCTTGAATACCTTGAGATGGGCGAACTCCGGGATGTATTTGGAGATGGGGTCGGACGGCAGCCACTTGCCCTGCTCGTAGAGAATCATCATCGCCACGCCGGTGACCGGCTTGGTCATGGAGTAGTCGCGGAAGATGGTGTCGGTGGTCATGGGATCGCTGGTGGCCATGTCGCGCTGGCCGTAGGTGCGGTAATCCACCACCTTGCCGTGGCGCGCCAGGATGGTGACGGCGCCGGCAAGCTTCTTCTGGTCGATTTCTTCCTTGATGAGCGCGTGCAGGCGCTCCAGGCGGTCGCTGGAGAAGCCAACCGTCTCCGGCTTGGTGAGCGTGAGGTCCAGCCTGGATAGGGCCGGTTGCTGCGCCGGCGCGGACAAGATGCCCAGGGCAAGCATGATGCCGGCCAGCATCATGCGCGTGATGTTTACAGGTCGATCCGTGTTCATAGGAGTGCCTCACAGTCCGGCGCGGAGAAAGCGGCCCGGGTTTGCCGCACCCTTTATACCAAGAGCTGTGAGGCGCGGCAAACGGGCACGAACTCAGACACTAATAGATCAGCTTGAGCGAAAGCTGGATCTGGCGCGAGTTGCCGGCAGTCTTGCTGATCTCGCCAAAGCCGGTGCCGGCGAGGGTATTGGTGGGCAGGCCCATGGTGACGATGTTGAAGAGGTTGAAGAACTCCGAGCGGAATTGCAGGTCAACGCGCTCGGCGCCACTGGGACGGCGGCCCAGGGGGGTGTCCTTGATGAGCGCAAAGTCAAAGTTATAAAAGGCGGGACCGCGGAAGCTGTTGCGGCCGAGTGTGCCGAAGCGGCCCTGGTTTGGCCCGGTGCCGCCGGCCACATGAATGGGAATGGAGAAAAAGGCTGAGGCGTTGTTTGCGCCCTGGCCAAAATAGTCCTCGCGAACCGGACGCGCGGTGGAGAGATGCGGCCGGGCAATCTGGTCTGGACGATCCACGCCGTCCGATCCGGCGCCGGTTTGCTGAATGCCGGAATAAATGGTGAAGGGCGAGCCTGAACTGATGCTGGAAATGCTCAGCAACTCCCATCCGCCGGTGGCCTTTTTGCCCAGGGGACGAAGGAACTGCACGGTGTCGAGGTGCAGGTCCTGGGCCAGGCTCAACCCGAAGCCGTGGGTTATGTCGAACGATGATGGGCCTCTCTCCGGGTGCGTATCGTAGGGATTCTGCGGGAAGCCCTGGGCTACGGCCCCGGTGGACCCGGTGCCCCCGATCACCTGGCTGGTGTCATCGAGCGACTTGCTCCAGGTGTAACTTGCCTGCACGCCCGGTCCGCCGTGGCCCACGTTTCCAGAGAGCGAAGTTTGCAGGGCGTTATAGGAGGAGTGGGCGTTTGCGGTGATGACATTCTCCACGCCGAAACCACCGATGACATTGCCGGAACTGTCGAACTGCGTGTGCGGCGCGAAGGCCGGCGTGGCTCCGGCATAGCCATTGGGAAAGCTGGTGCGGGGCAGTTTGACGCCGACGGTGCCCACATAACTTGCATCCGCGGTGAGGTTGCCGAATTTCCGCTCCAGGCCGGCGGTCCAGGTGTAGAGCCAGGCATTGCCAACGGAGCGGTCGGTGGTATTCAGGTTGAGCGCGCTGACAACGCCGCCCGGGGTGAGTGCGGCAATGTCTTTTTCATAGCGGTCCACATCCATGACCGTATTAGGCGCTACATTTTTGGTGTCGCCGTTGGGGAATATGTTCGAGCCGCCCGGCGTATAGGCCTGGGGAAGCTGGGCCGGCGTGATCTGGAATCCGTAATGGATGGGCGCGGACGCGGCAGAGAGCAGGCGCGGGTATACGGCAAAGGGCGTGGCGCCGGTAAGCATATTATCCTGCCAGATATTCGGCGGGATCACGGTGATGGCGCCGCCTGCATGCGCGGTGAACTTGCTGGAGACTTGCCATGCCGCCTCTACGCGAGGGGCCCAGGAGTTCCACTGGGTGCGGTAACCCGGCTGCGGGTTGATGACATACTCCTGCACGTTGTTCACCGTAAGAAAGCCCCCGGTACGGTGGGCGCGCTCAGTGATGGGTGTGTAAAACTCCCAGCGGAGACCGTACTCGAGCGTAAATTTCGGCGTGATCTTCCAGGTGTCCTGAACGTACGCGTTGAAGTTATTGCGGCTGATGGCCGCCGGGCCGATGTGCGCGCCATTGGAAAAGTAGGGGGGCGCGATGGCCACGGTATAGACAAAGGGGCTGCCGGAGAGGAAGCTGCTGAGTGTGTCAGGCAGCTTGCCGCCTGGGATCACGTCATGTGTGCGTGTCGCTGAGTAGATGGTTTTGTCTCCGGGGGTTGTCGGGTCCACAGCGTAGTAGGCAGCGCCGCCGCCAAAGTCGTATTCACCGTTGGGACTGGCGCCGTAGTACGTGGTGTCGCGATTGATGCGCGCCTCGAAGCCGCCCTTGAAGGCATGGCGCGCGGTGGTGAAAGCCACGTTCTGGCGGCCCTGAAAGAGATTGCCGTAGGACTGTATCACCGACCCGGCGGCGGAGTTGAACGCTTCAAAGAGCCCATCGTTGAATTTGACCGCGGGGTCGGTCGTATTTGTGGTGGGAAAGCCGGGCGTGGAACGGATGATGCTGAAGGAAGACTCCAGCACCAGCCGCGGAGAGATGGTGCGGGTGTATGTGCCCACCACGTTGCGCTGCCGGTCAAAGTATTGAATGCCGAAGGAAGGATCGAGGGCCGTCTGATCGGGATTGGTGGTGGGCCCGGTGATGTTGTCGAAATTGAAACGCGCGAAGAACTGATCTTTCGGCGAGAACTTGTGGTCGATGCGCAGCGAAACCTGGTCGGCGTTGGTGTACACCTTGGAGGCGGTGGCGTAGGTGTTGGCGCCAAACGAGCCGGTGGGCAGGTTGGGCAGCGGATAGCGCGCCAGGACGGCGGCAATCTTCGAGTCTACGGGCACGGCCAGCGTATCGACGGATTTATCGGGGTAAGTGACCGTGTCGTTGACGATGTTGCTGCCACCCGCAGGGCGCTGAGCGGCGGTGGGCACCGGCATTACCTGGGTAGTGCCCAGCACCTGGCGAAAGCCCTGGTACTGCGCAAAAAAGTAAGTGCGCGTGCGGCCGTCGTAGATGCCGGGGATGAAGACCGGGCCACCGGTGGTGAAGCCGAACTCGTTGCGGCGGAAGGGGGGAATGCGGCCGGGGTAGGCCGGGGTGGCGTGGTCGAAGTAGTTGCGCGCGTCGAAGGCCGAGTTGCGGATGAATTCAAAGACCGACCCGTGAAAGCCGCTGGCGCCGGAGCGGGTGTGGATGTTTGTAAAGCCCGCTGCGCCGCGGCCAATCTCGGCCGGCATCCAGCCGGAGCTGGAATCGATGCTTTCGACTGCATCCACGTTGAAGTTGGAGAAGGTGGCCCCGCCCATCTCCGGATCGCTGATGTCGGCGCCGTCCATGGCGAAGGTAGCTTCAACGCCGCGCTGGCCGTTGATGGCAAACTGGGCGGTAAAGTTGGTGGCTCCGTTGGCGTCAGTCATGGTGCCGGCGGCCAGCAAGAGCAGGCTGCTGAAGTCGCGCTTGTTCAGCGGCAACTCGCTCACCGCCTGGCTTGACAGCTGTTCACCGCCGGTTGCCACCTGGCCTTCGATGGCGGCGGCTACGGTGAGTTCGCCGCGTCCGGAGAGAGTGAGCGCAACGGCAGGCGTGGCAGGGGCCAGATCGATCGGCTGGGCGTAGTTGACGGTGCGGCCATTGGTCTTGACGGTAAGCCGGTATTGGCCCTGCGGCAGAGCCGCCAGCTGGAAATGCCCGTCCGGTCCAGTGACAGCCTCACCATGAACTCCGCTGCCTGCAAGCCTCACCCTGGCGGCAGGAATGGGCGCACCCGCGGCATTGCGTAGAACTCCCTGCCAGACCGTCTGCGCGGCCTGCTGCGCCCATCCCGCGGCAGTCAGCAGAAACAGCGCTGTCAACGTCCAGATCTGGAAACGGTTCTTCTGTCGAACATCTTTCAAGACGGCGCATCCACAGCCGTTCCTGCACTGAACTTTCAAGTGAATGCACCCTTTGACATGAGTGATGAGCGGCGGGCGTGGAGCCACAAACTCATGGAAACCGCTCTGTCCGCTTTGCTTTGGATTATAGCTTTGCCGCTTCAGAACGCTCGTCCGGGACACCAAGGCAAAATTGCTGATTGCGCCTTACTTCGGCACACTTCTGGCGGCGGACGTTGTGTCTGGTCATGACAGGTTTTATTTGATACGCAGTGTTTTCTTCCCCTTTGCCTGTATTGCCTACAATGAATGCAGTCTTATGACGGATGCCAACTCAACTTCGGAAACGACTGCCGTCGCGGTTGCCGACACGATTGCCGCCATCTCTACGCCGCCGGGCCGTGGCGGGATCGGCATTGTGCGCCTGAGCGGGCCGGAGGCGGTGTCGATTGCTGCGCAATTGGTGAGCCTGCGGCAGCCGCTGGAACACGGACGCGCGCGGTTGGCGGATGTGCTGGATGCGGCAGACGGTCAAGCAGAACGCATAGACGAGGCTCTGGTTACTTTTTTTGGCGCTCCCAACTCCTACACCGCTGAGGACCTGGTTGAGATTGCGGCGCACGGCTCGCCGGTGGTGCTGGAGCTGCTGCTGCGCCGGGCGCTCACTCTGGGCGCGCGTCTGGCTGAGCCGGGCGAGTTTACACAGCGCGCCTTTCTCTCCGGCCGCATTGACCTGACACAAGCCGAGGCGGTGCGCGACCTGATCGAGGCCCAGACGTTGACCCAGGCCCGCCAGGCCGCCAGCCAGATGGGCGGTGCGCTCAGCCGCCGCGTGGCTCCGGTGAAGCAATCGCTGGTGGAACTGATCGCACTGCTTGAAGCGGGCATCGACTTTGCCGAGGACGATGTGGACGTGACTCCGGAGGCAGAGATCGCCCGGCGCATTGCCGAGCTGACGCCGACTCTCACGGCTCTGGAAGCCTCCTTTGCCCGCGGCCGCCTTGTGCATGACGGATTGACACTGGCGATTGTGGGCCGGCCTAACGCGGGGAAAAGCTCACTGTTCAATCGTCTCGTTGAGCGCGAGCGGGCCATTGTGACCGCAACCCCCGGCACAACACGGGACACGGTAAGCGAGCGTATCTCACTCGAAGGAATTCCGCTGGAACTGGTGGATACGGCCGGGCTGCACCAGGGCCGCGAAGAGGCCGAACAATTGGGCATTGCCCGCAGCCGCGAAGCGCTGGCCGATGCCGCACTGGTTCTGGTGGTGCTGGACGCCACGCTGCCGCTGAACGAAGAGGAGCACCGTTTGCTGGAGGCGGTTCAGGGCCGTCCCGCACTGGTGGCCCTCAACAAGTGCGACCTGGCAGAAGAGGACTCGCCGGGTGAGGAGGTTGGCGGCGTTCCCGCGCTGCGTACCTCAGCGCTGACGGGCGAGGGCATTCCCGAACTGCGCGAGAGGATTCTGGCGCTGGCCACAGGCGGAGCTGCATCGGAGCCGGGCATGCTGACCAGCCTGCGCCATCGCCAGGCGATTGCCACGGCACTGGCAGCGCTGGCCGACGCCGCACTGGCGAATGCCAACGCCATTCCCCACGAGATGATTCTGCTGGACCTTTACCGCGCTCTTTGGGCGCTGGACTCGCTGACCGGGCAGACCACTTCTGACGACATTCTTAATTTAATCTTTTCCACGTTCTGCATCGGAAAATAGAGCCGTCTTCCTGGAAAGTGCCACCACGAGCCGATCGCCGCTTTATAACGGCGCTTGCTTGCCGCTGGTCAGATCGCGGATGATCTCCACTTCCCTCTCGCGGTAGGGCTTGCCGTCGGTGTGGAAGACGTCGTGGAACCAGATGGTGGGCTGGTGGTCAACATACGGATGCTGCCAGGAGTCCCAGGGCAGGTAGGTCTGGCTCTTGCCGGCGACCAGGCCCCAGTTGATGGCGCCGACCCGGTATTGGTGGGCGATGGGCAGGATGGTGTCGAAGGTACTGCCATTGCCGCGGGCCATGTACTCAGTGCAGATAAGCGGACGATGGTACTGCTGCAACTGTTTCACGCTCTGCTCGAAGGCCTCGGGCCAATCGTAGTTATGGAAGCTGATGACGTCAGACTGCTCAATCTGGATGCGGGCCAGAGCCGGCATGGTGGCATGCGCAGCCCAGTCGCTGAAGACCCCGCTGGTCAGCGGTTGCGTGGGATGCGCGCTGCGAGCCCAGGCAAAAACCTGCGGCAAGAGGCCAACCAGGATCACTTTCCCAGGCTCGCCCATCGCAGCAGTGCTCTTGAGATTGCTGCTCGGCTCATTCCACACGTCCCAGGCCAGAATGCGCGGATCGTTGGCGAAGGCGCCCACTACGCCCTTCACATAGCTCTCAAGGCGCGGATATTGCGCGGGATCCTGGAGAACGGCTGGTCCCGGCGCCTGCACCCAGCCGGAGTTGTGCACGCCAGGGATGGGCGGATGCTGCGGGCCAAGCTTGGGATTGGCCTCCCAGCAGGAATCGAAGAGCACAAAGACCGGCCGGATGTGATGACGCGCGGCGATGGTGAGGAAGGTGTCGATGCGCTGCTGAAATCCTTTGGGGTCCTGCTCCCAGAGCAGGTTGTGCAGGAAGACGCGCATGGTGTTCATGCCGATGGCTTGCGCCCAGCCCAGTTCGCGATCGATGGTGGTGGGGTCGAAGGTGTCAGCCTGCCACATCTCCAGCTCATTGATGGCATTGGACGGCAGGAAATTAGCGCCAACCGGCCAGGGCTGTGCGGCGTACCAAGCGTTGGCCTGTGCCTCAGTCCAGCGCGGTTCGGGAGCCTGGATCTGCTGGGCGTGGAGAGTGGGAATCAAGGCGAAAAAAAGCGCCAGCGCGGAGAGGCAGCGGCAGGACTTGGAAATACAGAGTTTCATTGGGACTCCTTCCATGGAGGAAGGAGAATTTTACTTCACCAGATTGACGTGCGTCGCGAGTCGTGCTTCGAGGTGAACTGGATCTTGCGGGCCTCTTCAAGCTCACGCAGCAAAGCAGCAGCTTCTTCCTTGCCAGGATCAGACTCGCTGCTCGGCTCAGTTTCACGGCTGGCCGCGGGCAATTTCATTGCGTTGCCGGGCTTTTTCTCTTCAGGCACAATGCGAGCCACGGGGACGCCGTTCTTGTGCAGGATGAAAGTGATTCCCTGGTAACGGGCACGGTTGATGCAGTCGGAGAAGTTGCGGGCTGCCTCAGTTACGCTGATGGCCTGCTCTCTCATAGAATCTGATTATCAGATTATTTAGCTGACTGGTCAAGGATGGCTTTGCTTCAGTTCTGCGGCCTGGATGAAGAACTGCAAAATCTTTGGCCAACTGTCTGCCTGCGCCTTGGCCGTGCCTTCCGGAGTGCCTCCGATCATCCCGTGCCCCGATCCTGCCGTGGGCAGATATTCGTACGGAATCCAGTGGCCGGCCCCAGCGTAGGACAAGTGCCGATCTGCATATGGATGCCTGTGCTGCTGCAGCCTTTCCATCAGGCGCGTAGCCATCAAGGCGGACGGCCACTTCTGGTCGTCTTTTCCGGACAGCAGCAACACGGGACCGTGTATGTTTTCGACTGGAATCTCGACCTGGGCCGTATCGCCTAAGACCTGCAGATTGTGTAGAAAGAGAGGCGTAAAGGGCACCGGATCGCGCCATAGAGAATCCCACGCAAATTGCGCGGCAAACCAGATAGGGATGTGGATGGGAGCGTAGGCGAGCGGCTGGCCGCGCCAGGTCCAGACTGGACCTCCGGGAAGCTGCCTTGCGGTGGCGCCTTCCCAGCGGACATGGCTCGGCGATCGAACTACAATGGCATTCACATCCGGGTCGATTGCGGCGAACTGCAGGGCTGCCTCCGCACCCCGGGATGCACCCAGGACACCCACAAACCGGGGATCGGTTTCAGGACGTGCGCGCAGCCATGCAAGCGCCTGCGCGAAGTACTCCAGAGGAATGTTCTGGAGCGTGGGCGGAAGGCCTTTGACGCCGAAGTAGGCGAGCGACAGGGTTGTAAAGCCGTGGGAGGCCAGGAGCAAAGCCGCATCGGGCTCGCCGAGCCCACCTTCAGAGCCGCCGAGAACCAGGACGCCGGGATGGCGGCGGCCATCGCCTGGATCGCACAAGACACCGACAATGCGGGCCTCTGCAACTGCGGTGCAGCGCAAGCCTGGCCTGGCAAAGCGGCGTTCAATCACGGTCGACCCGAGCACATGGCCTGCGTCGCTTGCCTCGATCTCGGTCACTATGGGCTGGAACCAATCGGTCACGGCGTAGAACGCATGGTCTCCGCTTTTGGTGTCCGGGTCGGGTTGCATGGACCAGAAGAGCCCCATTGCATCCACGCCCCGGTAGGCGCCGGAAACCGGAGCTTGCGTTTGGAGATCGACCACGCCCTGCGGCCCTGAGTTGAAGACCGCCTCGCTCCGCCACCAGTGCTGGTCCTGCGCCTTCGATTGAGCCTTCAGGGTAATGAGGCGGTTAATTGGCAGTCCCGACACGGTGATACCGAGCCGGTCATCCATCAATGGCTGGGCGGGACTGACTGTGAATGTCGCGCGTGAGGCTGGGCTTGCGCCTGCAATCGATGTGCCCAGCAACAACGCCAGGATGCACCCGTACTGGATCGCTGCGCGTTTCATCGGGTCAGCTCTGCGCGCGGCTGCCGGCTGCGAGCCAGACGCGCGCTGTGTCCTCTCAATCCCCGGCCAGTTGCTCCAACAGCGTATCGAAATCTTCAAGACGCGCATATTCGATAATGACTTTGCCGCGGCCGTTGTGGTCTTCGATGTGGACTTTGAGGCCAAGGGCGCGCTGGAGGCGCTCCTGGACTTCCCGGATGTTGGGATCGATGGGAGGCTCGGGCTTTGGATCTTTTTTCGCCGCCTTCTCAGGGTGCAGGAGACCCTGGACGTAGTTCTCGGTTTGGCGAACAGATAGCGAAAGTGACATAATTCGCTGCGCCGCCTTCTCCATCTCCTCGGCATGTTCGAGGGCCAACAGGGTGCGGGCGTGGCCAAAGCTCAGTTCGCCGGATTCGACACGGGCCTCGACCGATGCCGGCAACTTCAATAGGCGCAGGAAGTTGGCCACCGTGGCGCGATCCTTGCCGGTGCGCTGCGCCATCTGTTCCTGGGTCATATGGAACTCGCGCGCGAGCCGCTCGAAGGCGCGGGCTTGCTCCATGGGATTCAGGTCGGCGCGCTGCAGGTTCTCGACGATGGTGATCTCCATCGCCTGCTCGTCGGAGACCTGGCGCAGAATCGCCGGGATAGTTTTCTTGCCGGCAAGCTGCGAGGCTCGCCATCGCCGTTCACCGGCGATGAGCTGGAAGCGGCCGTTGGCCTGCGGGCGCACCAGCACCGGCTGTACGACACCGTTGGCAACGATGGAGGCGGCCAGTTCAGCCAACTGCTCCTCGTTCACATGTGAACGAGTCTGGAAAGGGTTGCGATCAATCTGATCGAGGGGAATTTCGCGGGGCCTGCCGCCTTCAGCCTCAATGGCTGGAGCGGCGGCGGGAGCCTGTACTCGCGGTAAAAGGGAGTCCAGGCCCTTGCCGAGGGCGCGGCGTTTTGGGTCAATGGTAGTAGTAGTCATCCTTCAAATTCCTCTATCCGGCGCAAGTGCCGGTGCTTCATGGATCGGTGTTTGTCTGTTTATGGCAGCAGGTGCGGCGACCGGTAACGGCACAGACCTCAGGAATAGGGCCAGAAACGGACCTCGGCTTCCGGGTTAACGGCAGTGGCAGCTTTGCGCTCAGCGCTGTGCGGAGTTTCAATCTGATTGCGCGCCATAAACTCCCCGGCCAGTTCAAAGTAGGCCTCGGTTCCCCGGGAGCGGGCATCGTACAGAGCCACCGGCTTGCCGTGGCTGGGCGCCTCTGCCAGGCGGATATTGCGCGGAATGACGGTACGGTAGAGACGATCGCGGAAATACTCGCGGAGGGTGTCTGTCACCTGCTGGGCCAGGTTGGTCCGGTCGTCATACATGGTGAGCAAAACGCCCTCGATGGTGAGGTCGGGATTGAAGGAGGCGCGGACACGCTCGAGGGTAGAGATCAGCTCAGAGATGCCCTCCAGGGCGAAGTACTCGGCCTGCATGGGAACGATGAGAGTCTCGGCAGCGGAGAGAACGTTGAGGGTCAGCAGATCCAGCGCCGGTGGACAGTCCAGAATGACCAGGTCGTAGCTGCCCTGGATCGGTGCCAGAGCTCTGCGCAGGCGGACTGCGCGATCACTGGCCGCGGCGAGTTCGATGTTGGCCCCGGTCAGATTCTTGGAGCCTGGCAGCAGCCAGAGAAGATCGACCTCTGTGGGCAGGATGACCTGGTCTGCGGGGCACTCTCCCATGAGCACGTCATAGACAGAGCGGCGGTTATCGTCGCGTTGGAAGCCGAGGCCAGAGGAGGCGTTGGCCTGTGGATCGCAGTCCACCAGGAGGATTTTGAGGCCTTCCAGCGCCAGGCAGGCAGCCAGGTTAATTGCCGTAGTAGTTTTGCCGACTCCGCCCTTTTGATTGACGATACCGAGTATCTTGCCCATGGCAATCAAGAGTATAGGGAAGGGCGAATTGAGGGTAGGCACTTGCATTGTGGAGAATCGAGCCGAGCTGTGGAAAGCGCTCGTGGAGGGGGCGGAGGGGGCGAGGGGAAGCGGTTGAGGGGGAAGGGTTTCCGGGCGGATAGCTGTTGAGGTTCTGGAAGGGCGAGAAATGGTGTCTTCGGTGGAAAACCGTCGGAATTCTTTGCTGGTTGGGCGTATTTTCCGGGAGGTGTTCTGAATTGAAACTGCGCCCAAATTGGGCCAGGCCGGCCTTTGTTCCACGTGGAACAAAGGCTTCCATTTTGGTCTTGGCCCCCGAGTTGTTCCACGTGGAACACGGCCCCGATTAACCCCCTCATCCTACCCGGTAAAAGCAAAGAGGACCGAGAGTGCCACGGGAAGCGTTTGAGCTTGGCGCTGGAGAAGTTATAGGACTGTAAGGCACGCTTCCGATTTCATCCAAATTCTTCGTGGCGGATCGCGATGAAATTCGGCCATGGATTATGGAGCGCAGTAACGAAAGACTTATGTGAATCTCGCCGGCCGCACACCGGAAAATCACACTGCGTTTGACGAGCCAAAAGCAAGAAGCCGGTCTGCGCCCCCTGGCAGTTTCACTGAATGCTCCCAGGAAAACTCATCGCCTGCCGCTGCCTGCATCCGCGGGAGCTCGCCTATGGTGGTCATGAGCGCTAGCCAGCCGCCGGGGCGAACTAACCGGCCAGCCAACTGGACAGCCTGCTCCATCCGGTCGACCGCACGAAGAGTCACGCAATCGAACGGAACGGTCAGAACCTCGGCCCTCTGCGCATGGACCTTTACGGTATTCCCCAGCACTCGGATTGCCTCGCTCAAAAATGCAGCTTTCTTGCCCTGGGATTCTGCTAGCGTCACGGCAATCTCCGGTCGGCAGAGTGCGATGGGAATTCCGGGAAAACCTGCGCCTGAACCGAAATCCAGCAGGGTACGAATGCCGAAGGGCAAAGCGCGCGCACAGGCGATCGACTCCACAAAATGGCGGGAAAGAATACCTTCCTCGTCCCGAATTGCCGTGAGATTTACACGGGCATTCCAACGGAGGATCAAGGATAGATACTGCACGAATTGAAGGGTCAACTGGGAATCGAGCGGCGATAATCCAGCTTCTGTGAGCAGGGCGTTGAGCCGCAAAGCAGTAGATTTTGCCTCATCACTCATAACGGAGCGACCGATTCTTCAATGAACCGCGGCTTCCAGGCTGCCGACGCCTTCACAAAGGCTGCAAAGAGGTCGCGGGAAAATGCCTTCTGCGTGTAGGTCCGTTCCGGGTGCCACTGCACGCCAACAACAAAATGCTCAGCAGAACCAAGTTCCACTGCCTCGATTACACCGTCCACAGGAGAAACCGCGCTCACCAGCAAATTGTCCCCGGGGACGCGGATTGCCTGATGGTGGCTGGAGTTGACCTGAACGTCTGCCTGCTCACCGGGCGGCACTATACTGGCCAGCCGTGAACCTTGGGCTATTTGAATCCGGTGCGCCTCAACGATGTCCCGGCCAGGCCGATGATTGACGGAGGTCTTGAGGTCCTGAATCAGCGATCCGTTGCACCAGACATTCAAGGTCTGTACTCCCTGGCAGATGGCAAGAATCGGCTTGTGGAGGCTGAAGGCGTCCTGCAGCAGCAGCTCATCCACTGCGGCACGTGGGGGGTCCGGCTCTGCACACTCAGGAATCGGATCTTCGCCATATCTTTGTGGGTCCACATCGTAGCCGCTGCCCGGAAGCAGAATCCCCTGAACGCCTGCCAACAACTTAGCCACTCGGTCCTGGCGCTCGTGCAGCGGCACCACCAGCACCGTTGCTCCGGCAGCGTGCAAGGCAGCGATGTACATTGGCAGCGACCGCTGATTGTAAGCCGGGTCGCTGCTGGTGGGCTCGGGAATGGCGATGGTCACAGACATGGAACCACCAGTGTAAAGAGTGTTGCAGCTTACTGAATAGTGGCTGCAGGCTCTGGCAGGTCAAACCTCAATGCGAACTGCTGTCTGATCGACTGCGCCGTCCGTCTTCTTGAGGGCCTCAATCGCTGTACGCAGTTGCGCAGTCAGTTCGTCGGTCTGGCGCAGCGTCATCCCGGCCGTCACGATGGGCTCGCCCACTGAAACCGTAAGTTCTCCAGGATATAAATGGCGAGTATGAATGGGCAGCAGATCATAGACACCGCTGAGCGCAATCGGAACCAGGGGCACTTGCGCGCGAATAGCCAAGAACGCAGCTCCGGAAAGGAATGGGCGGAGCTCGCCGTCGGACGTCCTGCCGCCTTCGGGGAAGACAAACAGGGGCATACCGGAGCGCAAAGCCTTGACGCCGACGCCCAGGCTGGAGATTGAAGCGCGCGGGTTCGCGGTATCGATCGGTATCTGGCCAGATCTATCTAAGTACCATCCTATGAACACGATAGGCCACAGTTCCTTCCTGGCAAGAATGCGAAACTGGAAGGGTAGAGCAGCAAAAATGACCGGCGTGTCCATGTAAGACGTATGGTTTGAGGCGTAGACAGCAACCGGATACTTGCGGAGGTTCTCAGCGCCACGGATACTGAGCGAGCAGCATGATCCAAACACCAGGGCACGCGCCCAATGCCGTGCTATCTGGTGCTGCACGCGGCCCCGCTTGTCCATAAAGGAAACCAGCAGCGAAAGCGAACCGCAAATGACCGTAATCAGGGTCAGAACCGGAATTTGGATCAGATTCGTGCGCCAGCGATGGAGCCTGGGCAGAGGATTGGGCCGTTGGCTCATGGTTGTTCAACCTTCCCGGTCAGAAGCAGAGTACGCACCTCACCCACCAGGTATACCGATCCGGAGACAACGATCGCCCGGCCCTGCGCACAGTTCTGGACATACTGCCTGGCAAGTTGCAGGGCCTGTCTCACCGACTCGGCAGCCACTGCCTGGGTTCCTGTGGAGCGGGCCGCGGCCAGCAGATCCTCTTGGCTAGTCGCGCGGGCGCTATGAATGGGAGCAAGGATGACCTGCTCAAAGAGTGGAAAGAGAATCTGCGCCATCTCTGTAACCGGTTTGTCGCGCAGGCAACTGAAGATAAGCGTTCCCGGCTTCTCGTCTCCAAGAGCACTGTTGAGTCCAGCCCGCAATGCCCAGGCGCCGGCGGGATTATGAGCTACATCCAGAATCCACTCCACGCCGTGCTGCGTGATGCGCTCCAGCCGGCCCGGCCAGCACGTCTCCCGAATCCCTTTAGCCAGCGTGGCTGGTGAGACCGGAAAGCCATGAGTACCTGCCAACTCCACAGCCGCGGCAATGGCTAATGCCAGATTCCTTTGCTGGTGTGCGCCCAGTAGCGGCGAATCCACTTCGACGGCAGCGCCCAGTGCCTCGATTTGATAAGGCCCGGCAGTGTTGCCCACAAAAGCCGGCATATACGGCACAGCACTCACACCGCGCACGTTCAACTCGGCTGCCACCTCACCTAGAACCTGGTTGGCGTCAGGATGCTGCGGCAGTGTGATCAGGGTTCCACCTGGACGCAGAATGCCAGCCTTTTCCCGTGCAATTGCGGTGATCGTCGGGCCAAGCCATTCGGTGTGGTCGAGCGAGATATCAGTGACGATGGAAACAAGCGGATCGACAATGTTGGTTGCATCCAGACGCCCGCCCATTCCCACTTCGAGCACGGCAATGTCCACGTTGGCTTCAGCAAAGTACAAAAGCGCCTGCGCCGTCAGAATCTCAAAGAAGCTGGGAAGCTGCGGAAGCTGGCCCTCGAGCACCAGTTGCTGTGCGGCATCGTGAACACGAAAGTAAAGGCCGGCAAAGGCATCGTCGGCAATCTCGACGTGATCCAGGCGGATGCGCTCGTTGGCCCGCGCAAGATGCGGCGAGGTATAGAGGCCGGTACGCACTCCTGAAGCCGTCAGGATGGAGGCTAGCGAAGCTGCGGTCGAGCCCTTCCCGTTGGTTCCGGCAATCAGCACAGAAGGAAAACGGAGGTGCGGATCGCCGAGCGCACCCAGCAGGATACGTATCTCATCCAGCGAGAATTTACGCCGTGGCTGGCCGGTGCGCGTATAGAGCTCCGGCGCCATTGCATTCAGTTGTTCGATAGCCGCTGCGTAAGACATCAAAGATCAGTATAAAAGCTGAGCGCCAAACCGTGCGTGAAGCGCTCAAGCCCGCAACAGCAATTCGAGCGCCTTGCGTGAATTTTGCAGGCAGTCGCGCGCCTCGTCTTCAGACAAGAGGCCCTGGTGTACCGCCTTTTTGCCGACATCGTTCACTTTGTTGGCAACATGTGGAAACTCGGCATCGATACCCGTCAGCAGCAGGTTGTTGTTTACTTCGTGCAGCAGGTTGCCGAGCGTGGCTGTTTTGCGGTAGCGGGTCTGAACCAGGCGGGTAAGGGAAGCTGGCAACCGCTGCTTGATGGCCTCTTCCAGCACGGAACGGCACATGACCGCGCAGGCGGTGAACAGCCCAAGAAAATAGCAACGGGTCGCCTCGTCAAGATAGCGGTCCGCCTCCTCTGAGCTGGGAGCAGACACAACGCACTCGCGCAGGTGTGTCGCTCGCAAAACAGCAGGCTCCACAAGCTCCAGCAACTCCATCGCAAAGGCTGCGCGCAGCAGGTCGTTCTGCTGGCCATCGAGTGCTCGCTGAATCTCTTGCCATGCTGGTGTGACGGCAATGCTGCCCGCCTGCTGCAGGCGGGTGAGCGAGGTCAACCGTTGCCGCGCATGCTGGATAAATCCCTGCTGCATCTCATGAGCCAACATGCGCCAGCCGGACACAAAAGCTACGGTATCCTGCTGGTAGCGCGCCCAAAGCTCGTCATACACAATGCCTGGCAACACATCGCGCAACTGCGCAAAGCGCCCGGTTCTGGCCAGCTCAGCGATTGATTCGCAAAACTCGCGTCCCGGTGCTCCTTCCGCAGACATCTGCAGCAACTGGCTCTCCAGGCGCTCGATGTCAATTGTCATGTGCGCTGCTCCTCTGTTTGCCTTGGTTCAAGTCTAGGAGAGAAACAACTCCAGGATTACCGCCAAGGCTTCTATCGATTCGAAATCTGTGCTGGAACGGGAAGTCCTCAACCGGACAATCACAGATGGGAAAGGTACACACTTTCCTCCATCTCTCTGCATATTGTGGAAGATGTGGAAGGCTCGTCCGCTGTGGATGACGCGCCTTTACGAACTCCTTGTCCTGCAAGGCTCAGGACGCGCTATTCACACAAACCATCTGCTTTACACAGGCCATTTGAACTCCCCTGTGGGAGACGTGGGAAACAAGGGTGCCCTGGCACTTGTCTGAAGCGAGATTTACAAATCTCCTGAATTGCACAGCCTAGATTTAGAAAACTCAGCACCCTATCAACCTCCTGCCTCACAATCACTTCGGCTGAATTCCCACATTTCCTCGGACAACTACGGGTACTACTGCTTTTTATTTAATCTTCTATCCACAATCCACTACCCGTCGCACCGCGAAGGGGATTGATCGAAGGTGGCCGTTTGGTCCTTGATTTTTGGCAGGACCAAACGGGCGCAGGCAGGTTTCTTCGGAGTGGTCCCCGGTATCCAGAGAAGCACCCCTGTTTTCCACGCGCACTGGAACGCGTAGATGCATACAATCAAGAAGAAGAAAAGACAGCCACTTTCGCGCGGCCGTAGTTGTGTTGTAGAGTGTGGCCAGTGCGGGAATGTGGCTTCTGGAGCTAGAGTAGGCCTATGCCAATCGTGGAAACTGAAGTGGAGAAGCCGGCCGCGCAGGGGGCAGCGATGGAGATTACCGTAAGCCGCCAGAACCTGGTCAAAGAACTCACCGCGACACAGAGCGTGGTTGAGCGCAAAACGACCATTCCGATTCTGTCCAACTTTCTCATCGAGGCAGAGGACGACCGGTTGAACATTACCGCTACCGACCTGGATCAGGCCATCCGCACCAGCGCGGAAGCCAAGGTCAAGAAGCCGGGCGCCTGCACTATTCCTGCGCGCAAACTCTACGACTACGTCAAGCTGCTGCCTGAGGGAGACATCTCCATCAAGCTGCTTGAAAACCACTGGGTCCAGATTCGCAGTGGCCGCTCGAACACCAAGATGGTGGGCATGGCGCGGGCGAACTATCCGCAGGTGCCTGAGTTCCCTGCCATCGCAGCCACCAGCATCTCTGCCGTGGCGCTGAAGACCCTGATTGCGCGCACCATCTTTGCCATCTCCAACGAGGAGTCGCGCTACACGCTGAACGGCGCGCTGCTGGTGATCAAGGCGGAGTCGCTGGCCATGGTGGCCACCGACGGCCATCGCCTCTCTTACGTGGAAAAGCCCAACGAAGTTCTCGAGGGCATCAGCGGCGAAAAGCGCGTACTGATTCCGCGTAAGGCGCTCCAGGAGTTGCAGCAGTTGCTCACCGTTTCCGACGTGGAGAAGGTGGATTTTGCCGACGACGAGCACACACTGTTCTTCCGCGTGGGCCATCGCACCCTGAGCACCCGCAAGCTCTCCGGCCAGTTCCCCAACTTCGAGGCCGTCATGCCGCGCGACAACACCAAGTTTGCCGTGGTCCGCTCCAGTGAGCTGTCGGCCGCCATCCAGCGCGTCGCCCAGTTCGCCGACGAACGCTCCGGCGCCATCAAGCTGCGCCTGGAGGGCAACGAACTCAAAATCAGCTCCAACTCCGCGGAATCCGGAGAGAGCGAAGACACCATCGACACGCCGTATTCCGGCGACCCGATTATGGTGGGGTTCAACTCCGGCTATATTCTGGATTTCCTGAAGGCTCTCAACAATGAGGGCGAAGTCAGGCTGGAGTTCAAGGACTCGCAGTCGGCGGGACAGATGCGGCCAGAGGATCCGGACGCCGAGTACAAGTACCGTTACGTGCTGATGCCTATGCGGATCTGAGGAAGGCTAGCGGAGTTCGCCGCGCTTTGCGCGGGTTAGCAAGACGGTGAAGGCCCGGCAGTGATGCCGGGCCTTCGTGCGTTTGGGCGGTGAGAACTACTTTGCGGTCTACCAGGTTAGCGTGACCGTGATGGTCTTCCAGCCTTCGCCGGGTGGGAAGTGGAAGAGCAGGGGCATCCATTTGCAAGCGTAAGGATCAGCATCGCATCCACGATATGACAGATTAGCGAATTGCCGGTCGGCTGCGGGATCGGAGGGGGGATCTGTTTGGACTTTGGGGAGGAAATGGCCGCGGCGAATTATAGAGACAACGCCGTCGGAGTCTGCCAGGCCTTCTGCGGTCAAAATGACCTTATTGTCGGAGTAGTCCGAATAAAGGATGCGAAACCTCGAGGTGCGGGCACCAGGCAGTGGTGGCGTGTTCATAAGAGCGCCAGCTTCAGTAACAGTGGCCATATATGGCCAAGCTGATCCGTCAACTTCCAAAGCTGGTTGTGGAATGCGTAGACCTTCCTGTGGAGTGATCCGTAGCTTTTTGGCGAGCGCCTTGTCTAATGGTCCAAAAGTCGCGCCCGGCTGATCGCTATGTAGACGCCATTCATCACCCTCAGTCGGGCTAAGATAGACTTCCATCTGGTTGCTCTCACGAGTGAAGTAGAGTGAAGTCGTGCCGCCTGGAATCTGAATATTCAAAACCTCTGCGCTGTCCCAGCTTGCCGGCAGGTGCGGGTTCACGGTGATGGTCTTTGTCTGTGCGTCGATGGTGATGCCGAAGAGCCCGCGCAGCGTGGGCGTGATGACCATGGCCGAGGACCACAACTGGTGGCTGGTGCTGCGGCCGAAGGGCACAAAAAAATCGCCAGAGAGCAGTTCGGTAACGGCGCCCAGGTCTTGCGTGCGCGTCAGGTTGGCGCTCTCCATCAGCATCTGGTAGCCGGCGAGGGGCTGATTGGCGCGGTACTCGGCCAGAGCCGCCCAGCCCGTGAACAGAGGCCAGACCGAACCCTGGTGGTAGCTCATGCCGTCGTAGAATTTTTCCTCGTTCGAGACGTCGCGCAGGCCCCAGTCGGTGTTCAGCGTGTGCGCGGCAAACTGTTGCAGGCAACCCTCGGGATGCGCAAGGATTGAGTTCCCGCTCCACCACGCGATGGCCGGAAACACGGTGCTGGCGCGGTCCAGCGTGCCTTCCGCATCGCGGCTGAAAGCGTAGCACGATTTCTCTTGATCGTAATACTCGGCATTGATGGTTTTGGCGATGGTCTCGGCGCGCTGCTTTGCGGCTGCCGCTTTGTCTGGGTTATGGAGAAGGTCTTCCAGCCGCGCCATGGCCGCCGACGCCTGCTGGTCGAGCAGGGCCAGATAAATCTCCTGGTGCGGCATGTGCCCGGGCCAGCTCTCAACCCAGCCTGTGCCCTGGGAGTTGTCGTAGATGCCGTCGCCATCCATGTCGTGGGTCGTTTCAAAGGCCCAGGCCTTCTCGATTGCGTCGCGGTGTTCGGTCAGGAAGGCAATGTCGCCGCTGGACTGAACGTAGTCGGCAACGGCAAACAGGAAAAGCGGTGTTGCGTCGGCTGCGGCGTACATGTAAGGGAAGGCCTTCCAGTCAATGGCCGCGGCGGTCTGCGAATACTCGTGCATGATCTTGCCGTCGGCGCGCTGGCGGTGGATGAGGAACTCCAACTCGGACTTTGAGAGGGCGAAGTCGCCGTAGCCGTTGACGGCAAAGAGGGTGTAGAGAGCGTCGCGGCCAAAAAACCAGCCGAAGCCGGGGCGCGCGGAGTCGGCGGAGGCGTAATAACCGGCGACCAGCCCTGTTTCGTTGGTGCCCTGTACACGGGCGCGAAGCTGTTCGATGGAGACGACGGCCCACTGGAAGGCTTCATTGAGGTCGTGGTCCGGGGTTTCGATGGAGGTGGAGTTGGCAAGCAGCTTTTTGTAGCTTTCGGCCTGCGCCTGGTAACTGGCGGCAATGCCGGCATTCAGTTGGGCCAAGGTTGCGCCCAGAGCTGCGTTGGTTGCAGTGGTCGGGTTGGTTCCGACGGCCATCAGCAACGGAAAAAGCCTGCCGCTGTCGCGGACTGGGTCGATGTGCAGGTTGAACTCGACCGGATGCACCTGGGGCCGTTCCTGATAGGGCGCCAGGATGCCGGGCTTTGCGCCGGGGATGGTGACGGCTCCGGCCAGGTCAGGGTAGTCCGCATGCAACACGTAATAGCCACCATGGTCCGATGTCCCGCCCACCCATTCCGCGCCGGGAACGCCTTCGTTGCGCTCGGGCCACATCCAGCGCAGTTCCGGAGTGAAGCGCAGCGTGAAGTCGGTGGGGTGCAGGCAGTCAAACTCAAAGAGCACAACGGGGCCGGTTTGCGCGCCAGTGCCTTGAATGGGATCGGCATTGGGAGAAAACATGATCTGGCGGACGGTGAAGCCGATGTGGGAATAGGTAATGACGGTTCGATCCGGGCGGACCTCAATCTCGGCGGCCTGCTGGTTCACGTCGAGGGGGACGGAGTAGCCCTCGATCCGGGACTCGATGGTGAGGTGCGAGAGCAGCTTGACGGGCAGAACCCACGCCTCAAAGGTGCCGTCCTGCTGGCCGAGGACAACACCGTGCACGCCGGCCACGGTGAAGGGTTTCTGCGCTTCGCTATGCGCACGGAGTACGGGACCGGCGCTGTCGAACGCGATGGCCGGAATGGAAGTGAAGCTTTGGGCGTGGATTGCGGAAGCTGCGGCAAGCAGCAGGCTCGCGGCCAGGTAAAGATGCGTGCGTCGGCTGTGCATCGTGTTGTCCTTTGAGTTCTGCTCAAAGGCAACAGTCTAAGCTATTCGTCTGGTCGCCGCAGAGCGCGGCCAGCAGAGAGAATTCTGCGCCGTGTTCAGAAGGACTCAGAGCCTGTCAGGCAACCGCCGGCGCTTTCATAAATTCCAGTGCGCGGATCAGGTAGCCCCTCAGATCGCGGCGGTGCACCACGGCGTCAAGGAAGCCTTTATCCAGCAAAAATTCAGAGCGCTGGAAGCCCTCGGGCAGCTTCTGGCGGATGGTCTGCTCGATCACGCGGGGACCGGCAAAACCGATCAGTGCGCCGGGCTCGGCGATATTGAGGTCGCCCAGCATGGCAAAGCTGGCGGTCACTCCGCCAGTGGTGGGGTCGGTAAGCACGCAGATGTACGGGACCTTGGCGTCGTCCAGTTGGCCAAGCGCGGTGGAGATCTTGGCCATCTGCATCAGGCTGACCACGCCCTCCATCATGCGCGCCCCGCCTGAGGCGGCGACAACGATCAGTGGCTTGCGGCCGAGGCGTGCGCGGTCCACGGCGCGGGCAATGGTCTCGCCCACCACCGCACCCATGGAGCCGCCGATGAAGCCGTACTCCATGGCGCTGAGCACTACCGCGTGCGGCCCAAGCAGGCCCTCTGCGTTCAGAATTGCGTCGTCCAGGCCAGTCTGCTCGTGCGCCTTGAGCAACCGCTGCTTGTAGGGTTTTACGTCGGTAAAGTTGAGCGGGTCAGTGGATCGCAGGCCGCCGTCCACCAGTTCGTATCCAGGCTCCAGCAGCAGGCCGATGCGCTGCCGCGCGCCGATCTTGAAGTGGTGCTGGCACCTGGGGCAGACGTTCAGGTTGGCTTCCAGGTCCGCCTTCCAGATGGTCTGGCGGCAGCCCAGGCACTTGATCCAAAGGCCTTCAGTGCGAACAGTTTTCCCGGCCGCATCCGCGGCATTCTCGGGACCCTGCCCGGACTCGTAATCACCGTCTTCACGCTTGAACCAGGACATGCGCACTCTTTCTCAAATCGGGGCGGAATCCCCGCATCGCGCAAAAGGGCAAAAGTTTACCCCTCTTGACCGCCGTTTCAATATTCTATGCCGCGCTGTGCCAGAATGCCTTTCTCGTAGGCATGTTTTATCTCGCGCATCTCGGTCACGGTATCGGCCAATTCCACCAGCAGCGGGTGGGCGTTGCGGCCGGTCAGGATCACGTGCACCATCTCCGGGCGTCCGCGCAGCGCCTCTGCCACCACCGCGGGGTCCAGCATTCCGTAGCCGATGGCATAGTTGATCTCGTCCAGAATCACCATATCCCACTCGCCGGAGTAGATGGCCTCGCGCGCCTCTGTCCAGGCCGCCTCCACCAGGCGAATGTCTTCCGGGTCGGTTTCCGCGCCACCAACCTTCACAAACCCCCGGCCCATCTGCTTGAGGATGAAATTCTCACCGAAGGCCTGCACGGCATCCAGCTCGCCGTAATGCCAGGACCCCTTGAGAAACTGCAGCATCAACACCTTCATGCCGTTGCCCACGGCGCGCAGAGCCGTACCCATGGCGGCAGTAGTCTTGCCCTTGCCGGGGCCGGTATTGATCAGAATCAGTCCTTTACGGGAGTCGGTCATAGTAGTTGTCAGTTCACAGTGATCAGTTGTCAGTTGCGCGTTACCGGGGATTCGTCTCACGGCTGACAACTGAAAACTGACAACTGTTCTCAGTGCCCCCCGTGATAAGGATGGCCAGTCAGAATTGTAAATGCCCGATAGATCTGTTCGGCCATAACCAGACGGGCCAGCGCGTGGGCCAGCGTCAAGGGCCCCAGGGAGAGCAACAGTTGCGCCCGCCCGCGAGCCGCCTCAGACCAGCCATTGGGCGGACCGATGGCAAAAACGATGTGCTGCGCTCCCTCGTCGCGCCGCGCGCCCAGCCACGCAGCAAAAACTTCTGAAGTCATTTGCCGGCCCCGGCTATCCAGCAGCACGGCGATCGCCGGTGTCCGGCCCTGCTGCTTGCCAAGCCAATCAAGCAAGGCTTCCTCGCTGCGGAAAGCCTCGGCCCGGCAGCGCGCAAACCCCGAGCAGCGTTCAAGATAGCCCTGCGAGAGGGCGTCGAATCCGTCTTTTGAACCGGCCCTGGCGCCGATATGGGCAAGCGTGAGCTGCATGGGGAGGAGGATACCGCACGAGGCCGGTTAAATCCCAATAAACGGGGGCGACTGCCCGATTTTGGAATATGGGCGTGTCTTTCTACGTAAATTCATATTGTCACTCTATTTGCGGAGCAAGCTATATATCAATTAACAACCTGTTTTCAACAACTTAAAAACTATTTTTACAGATACGCGGAGATTGGCACGCGTCATGCATTAGTTATTTCACCAAACAAGCACTTTCAGTTGGGGCAAGTCATCCTGGGTGTATCCAGTATGTGAGTCAGGAACAATTTGCAGCTGGGATGAAGCCCGATCTCATCTCTGATTTTTTCAGTCATTATGTATTTCCATTGCAGAGTGGGTTAACCCCCACAGAGATGCCGAAGCATATTAAGCGGATCGTGAAGTTCTACTAAAAGGCCTTCCCGTTCCTACTGATTCTTGGAGGAGTTCAATGCGAATTTTCCGGTTGCACAGTTCGGCCCCAGCTCAGATGTCCACGCTGGCCTTTATGCGCAGTGTTGTCATCGTAGCCACCCTCGCAGTAGCATGCCTTTGCGCCTACGCCGCAAATGTCAACGCCCGCATCAGGGGCGTTGTCACCGACCCCCAGGACGCGGTTGTTCCCGGCGCGCAAGTCACCGCGACCAACACCGCAACCGGCATCAAGTACACGGCGGTGTCAGGGCGGGACGGCGGCTATTTCTTCCCTGAGCTGCCCATCGGACCCTACTCGATCAGTGCGACCTCGCAAGGCTTCCGGAATTTCAGCGCCACTGGAATCGTGCTGAATATCGACCAGGAATACGTGGAGCCAATCCGACTGAAAATCGGCTCCGCTGCCGAAGTCGTCGAGGTGACCGAATCGTCTGTCCAGGTGGATACCACCGACATGCAGTTCAGCAATGTCGTCGACTCCCAGCAGATGACGGAACTGCCTCTGATCGGCCGCAACTTCGCCAACCTGGAGTTGACCCTTCCCGGTGTGCAGTCTGCCTCCGGCGCTGAACGCGTTGGCGGACCCTCGGTAAGCGGCTCCCAGGAGCAACAGTCCGCGTTCACGATCAACGGCGCCGACACCAACGACATCGCGCTCAATACCCAAATGTTCGCTCCCATTCTGGATGCGGTAGGCGAGTTCAACCTGATCGACGGTCCGCTGAATGCAGAATATGACCGCAACTCCGGCGGCATCGTAAGCGCGACCATCAAGTCAGGAACTGGCAAGTATCACGGCGATGCTTTTGACTTCTATCGTGACACTTTCCTGAACACCAATAACTTCTTCCAGAAGAAGGTCAGCGGCGCGTATACCAAGGTCAGCCCCTTCCACCAGCACATCGTGGGCGGCACGGTCGGCGGACCCATCCTGAAGAACAAGCTTTTCATCTTTGGCGCCTTCCAGGCGAGCCCGGCGCGTACGCCGCAGGGCGCCGGTTCTGTCACCTTGTATACAAAAGCCAATCTTACTAATGGCGACTTCTCACAGGATGTTTTGGGCACTGGCCCCACCAAAAAGCCCTTCAGCAACAACCCGATTCCCAGCACGATCACCATTACTGGTTGCAATGCTGGACAGACCTGGAGTCAATGCCTCGGATCGACCAAATTCAACAATGCAGGTGGGCTGAATGGCATAGTGCCGACCACCGCGTTCAATACCGCTATCACGGCATTGGTGACGAAGTATGCGTCTCCTTCATTAATCAACAGTGGCACCACCGGCTACCTCTTCAACGAGACGACCATAACGACCGCCTACCAGGAAAACGGGCGCGTCGACTTCAACCCGACTTCCAAGGATCAGGTGAGCTTTATTGGAATCTATGTCTTCTCCAACGCAGCCAACACGCTCCCCTTCACAGGCGCAACTGTACCGGGCTTCGGCGATGGCACCATCGCGCACGTGCAGCAGTACTCTTTAGACTATGTTCGCCAGATCAGCTCGACAGCCGTGAACGACCTCGGTCTTCACTGGACGCGCTTCAATGACAAGTCGAGTTTCCCCCAATCGACAGAAGCGCCGTCCACCGCGGGCTTCAGCATTACGCCGCAGGATCCAGGGTCTGCAACCATTCCCAAGCTCGCCGTAACCGGCTTCTTTACCCTGGGCGGCACCAACAACGGACCTCAGCCGCGTATCGACGCCAACTACCAGATCGAAGACAACTTCTCAAAGACGTTCGGCAATCACTCACTGAAGTTTGGCTATGACGGCCGCCGCTTCAACGTTTCGAGTACCTTCGACGCCAGCAACAGCGGCAGCTACTCGTTCTCCAATACATCTTCCAGCAAGTACAGCACCGGCGATCCGTCTCTCGATCTTCTGTTGGGCATCCCCGCGTCCTATAGCCAGGGTACCGGCTCTAAGATTCAGGTTTCTGCCTTCCTGAACTATTTCTATGGGCAGGACACGTGGAAGGCCAGCAGCGATCTGACTATCAACTTCGGCCTTGGCTACTCTATCGATACCCCAATGCTGAACCATATGTATGGCGGCCTGGGAGTGGCCTGCTTCATTATTGGCGAGCAGTCCAAGATCTTCCCAGGATCGCCGCAGAACCTGGTATATCCTGGAGACCCAGGCTGCTCCAACAGCGGTCAGGCAGTAAAACACTTTGACGAATTCGGACCGCGTATCGGCTTCGCCTGGTCGCCGGATCTCGGAGCGATCTCCGGCGGCAAGGGCAAGTTCTCCGTACGTGGAGGTTTCGGCATCTACTACAACCGCACCGAGGAAGAGAGCTCGCTGCAGACTCTTGGAACGCCTCCCTTCGGCTTTACCAGCAGCGGCGCAGCGGATAAAAGCGGCTCGCCGTCGCTGATTAATCCCTTCGCAGATATTAACGGGGGTGTGGCGTTATCGGAATCCAACCGTTTCCCGTATGCCCAACCGGTAGCCGGTTCCGCAATCAGCTTCGCCCAATATGAACCGATCACAAACATCAGCGGCTTTAGCCCCACCTTCCGCGCACCCTATGCTGAAAACTTCCAGCTTTCGATCGAGCGGGAGTTGCCGTCAAAGCTCGTTGCCCGCGTAAGCTATGTCGGCTCTCTGGGGCGGCGAAACCAGACCGCCGTTGAGGGGAACTACGAGACGACAGCAGGGCACGCTGCCTGCCTGGCAAACCCGACCTGCATCGCCGATCAAAATACCCAGGCACTCAACTTTCCAGCAAACAAGATTGGTGACAGCGCAGGGATTGCAGAAATGGGATTGGTCGGCTCCGAAGCTTCTTCCAGCTACAATGCGTTGCAGGCGAGCCTGGTCAAGGGCCAGACACATGGTCTCCTGTTCCAATTGAGCTACACCTACTCGCATTCACTTGATACTGGTTCCAGCTTTGAAAACACCGGCTTCGGCAATAGTGGAGAGCGCGGCTACAACCAATATCAGCCCAATCTCAACTATGGCGACTCATCCTATGATGCTCGGCAGCGCCTCGTCTTCAGCCCGGTGTATACAGTGCCCTTCAAGCACGGCAGCAGTGAATTCTCGCCGTACAACCTGGCGGTTTCAGGTTGGCAGATCAGCGGGATTACATCGCTGGCGACTGGTTTTCCGTATGACATCTCCTATGGCGGCTATGGCTCATCGGCGTCCCTGTATTGCGATGTCAACGACCCGAGCTACTATGCGTGCCCGGACATTCCGATTCAGATTGCTCCTCTGGCGCGCGTGAATCCACGTGTCCGAGATTCGCAAACTGGCTTCGGCACCTGGTACAACGGGAGCACCAGCTACTTCATAGACGAGAAAACCGGAAGCTTCGGCAATATCCACCGCAATCCCTATCACGGCCCCGGCACGAACAACACCAACATCGTCCTCGCCAAGAACTTCTCTTTGAGCTCGGACGGAGGCCGCTACCTGCAGGTTCGCATGGAAAGTGACAACGCGTTCAACCATACGCAGTTCACGAATCCGGACGGCCAAATGGGAGACACCACCTTCGGCCAAATCACTTCGGCAGCGAATGCACGTCAGACGCAGCTCGCCGCGAAGATTGTTTTCTAAACAACACACAACGTAACCGTCACAAGAGGCGCCTTCGGGCGCTTCTTGTGCGTTTATGGGTGTTGACGGGGGCAGTATTGTGAAAGCAAATGCGTTGGCGCAATGCGGCGGGTAATGCCATATCTATAGTTGTATTGGATTGAGCTGTATTGGAATTGGCGCGAAAGCAGACGAGAGCTACATGGGGGATATCGCTCTCGGCCGGCGTTAAAACTGATCGCATTTCCGATGCAAAAAAACGGCGATCAGGCTTTGGATTTCTTTGCAGCAGCCTTCTTTGCAGCTGGCTTTGCGGCTGCCTTCTTAGTGGGGACAGCAGCCTTCCTGTTCGGCACAGCAACCTTCTTGACCGCTTTCTTCGCCTTTGGAAGCGCCGCTTTAGTCTTGGCGGCTGCCGGCTTCGCCTTGGCGGGAGCCTTCTTGCGCACCGCGAGTGTCTTTTTAGCGAGCGCGGCTTTCAGCTCGGCGTCAAACTCGGCCGGGGAGAGCGGCCGTGCGGATTTGCGCAGCCGTTCAATGTCATAAAAGGCGCGCCGCTCGGCCAGAAACACGTGCACCACAAAGTCCACATAGTCGAGCAGAATCCAGTCGCCCTTGCGGCGCCCCTCCACGGAGTTGGCGTACACGCCAAACTCCTTCTTGAGCCGGTGCTCGATTTCATCGGCAATCGCCATGGTCTGGCGGTCGTTGCTGGCGGATGTAACCAGGAAGAAGTCGGACAACCCGGAATCAATGGGGTCAAGCTCGAGGATGCGGGTGTCTTCGCCTTTTTTGTCTTCACAGGCGGCGGCGGCGGCTTGAACGAGGATGCGGATTTGCTGGTGTGCTTGCGCGGTTGTCATTCGGTAAATAAACTCTCCAACCTTAATCGTAGCCCCTTGCAAAGGCAGCGGCAAATCAGGAACCTAACAATATAGCCCGTGAGATCGTATGTAAGCGGATACAGCGTCAGGCAGCAGCTCGTGTTTTGTTGTGCGAATCCCCGGTGTCCCGTGGATCTGCTCCCGTATCTCCGAGGCGCTGATCTCCACGTTCAGCCCCGGAAGAAGGTAAAAGGGCGCGTGGGCTCCCGCGGGATTCAAGAGTACAAAGGAGCGGACCTCAACACCGCCTTCCGTCTGGTCCTCGCCGGGCGCGGACTCGATCGTCAATCCGGCGGGCAACGCAGCTTGCAGACCGGCAATCCACTGATCGGGCCGCTTCCCAGGCCGCGAGGCGACAATCAAGGGCGCGGCAAAGGGAATCTCCGCGGCGCGATGCCAGCTCCGCAGGTTGAAAAACGAGTCGGTCCCCATCAGGCAAAACAGCGCCCCGTCGGCAGGTAGCTCCGCTCGCAGACTGAGCAGCGTCTCCAGCGTGTAATTGGGTACGGAGTCAGGTTTTGGCGCATCGGCAAGTGAAATGCTGAAGTCTGGTTCGCCGGCAATGGCCAGCCGCGTCATCTCCAGGCGGTCTGCAAAACTGGCGCCCGATCCACCCGGCTTGAGCGGCTGCGCGCCAACCGGGGCAAAGAGCACGGTATCCAGCCTGAGCGCCGCGCGGGCAGCGCGCGCCACGGCCAAATGGCCCAGATGCGGCGGATCGAAACTGCCGCCGAAGAAGGCCACGCGCCAGCCGCCGTGTCGGGACGGATACATGAGTTCATGGTATCGTGCGCGCGGCGCTCTGGTAGCATCAGATTCAAGACGATGCGAATCCTTTTGACCCTTCTGGCCCTTGCCGGCATAGTGGTTTCCACGCTGTCCCTACGCGTTCACTACTCCACCGGAACCGAGCCCTGCGACATCAACGAGAAGTGGGACTGCGGTGTCGTGAACCACAGCTCTTATGCTGAAATCGAGCACATTCCCGTGGCCGCCATCGGCATCGCGGGTTACCTGGCCCTGGCGCTTCTGGCCCTGGCACGGCGGCGCGGCCTGCTTCTGGTTGCCTCGCTCATCGGTATGGGATTCGCTCTTTCTCTGAGCCACATTGAAAAAGACATTCTGCAGGTATGGTGTCTCTATTGCGTCATATCACAGGGGATTATTGCGCTTCTGGTGCTGCTTAGCCTTGGCTGGCTGATCTTTGAGGAAGTATCGAAGCTGCATGGGCGCAGGCCCGCATAGATCCTGTTTTGCCACGCCCTCATCCGCCGTTTGCCCCGCACTGATAAACTTGAACTAAAGACATGTTCAAGGAAAAATACGCACGCTGGATGTATGAGTGGGAGACGCGTCTGACCACGCGCGATGAAAATCGCGTGGTGCGCCCGCTGGAGTGGGGCTTCGAGTGGATTGCGCCGTTTCTTGAGGCGAATGGCCTTGGCGACGCGGTGCCCAGCCCGGACATTGTGAACGACCCCGTAGCCGCTGAAGCGGCCATGGGGCGCATCAACCAACTGCTCATCCAACACAGCGACAAGTTTTTTGGCTACGATCCCCCCACAGACTACCGTCTGGAAGAGCGGCACCCGCAACTGTTCCCGACCAATGTGCGCCCAGAAACCCTGGCCCAGGACGCCGAAATCCGCCAGAAAGCCGCCGAGGGAAAGATCCCACCGGCCCAGTTTCTGCGCTTCACTTCGCCGGAGCGGACGCCTTACCCCGAGAACGACCAGGTCAACGCCCGCTGGTACCCGGCCCCGGCGCACAAAGATCCCGCACGGCCCAAGCAGGCCATTGTGGTGTTGCCGCAGTGGAACTCCGATGGATTTAGCCACAATTCCCTGTGCGCGATCTTTAACCGCATGGGCATTTCCGCGTTGCGGCTCTCCATGCCCTACCACGACATTCGCCGCCCCGAGGAACTGGAGCGCTCCGACTTTGCCGTCAGCGCCAACATCGGCCGTACGCTAGCGGCCTGCCGCCAGGCGGTGGTCGATATTCGCTGCTGCATTGACTGGCTGCAAGAGCAGGGCTACGAGCAATTCGGCGTGCTGGGAACCAGCCTGGGCTCCTGCTACACGTTTCTGGCCAGCGCCCACGATGCGCGCATCCGAGTCAACGCCTTCAACCACGCCTCGACCGCCTTCGGCGACGTAACCTGGGCCGGGCAGAGCACACGCCATGTGAAACAGGCGTTGGAAGAGGCGGGCCTAACGCAGGACCGTGTGCGCGCCTTATGGTCTGCCGTGAGCCCCTGCTACTACTACCCCAAAATTGCCGGCGCTGAAGCTGGCGGGCCGCAGAAGCAAGTGCTTGTTGTATATGCCGACTACGACCTGACCTTTCCCAAAGAGTATTCGCTTCAGGTGGTCGAGGCTTTTCGCCGCATTGGCCTCAACTTCGAGCCGCGCGTCCTGCCCTGCGGCCACTACACCACCGGTGAAACTCCGTACAAGTTCATCGATGGCTGGTATCTGGGCTGGTTTATTTACCGGGCGTTCAAGGCTTTGCGCAAGGAGAAGGCGGCTGGCTTGAGCGCGGCAGCGGTCCAGACGGATGAAGTTGAAGAGGAAGCCGTCACCCGCTAGCGGACCGCGCTCAGATTCAGCCGCAGCATCTTGGCGGGGTCAAGATAAGCGCCTTCCCAGCGTACGGCCCAGTGCAGATGCGGCCCGGTCACGCGGCCGGTTGCACCGCTCAGTCCAAGCCGCTCACCGGTGGCCACGCGCTGGCCTTCGCGCACGTCGATGCGGCTCAAATGCATGGAGAGCGTGAATAGGCCCAGCCCGTGGTCGATGACCACGCAGTTGCCTTCGTAATAGAGCGGCCGGGCCAGCACCACTTCGCCGTTGTTACCCGCTCGCACCGGCGTCCCCATCGCAGCGCGAAAATCCATGCCTTTATGAATACTGGCCAGCTTGCTGTTGAACATACGGCGCGTGCCAAAACTGTCGGTCGGCGCGGCGCTGACAGGCGCGCGAAAGTCGCCCGTCCACAACGGTTCAGGCGCGCTCACCGAAAATACCTTTGCCTTAAGCTGACTCTCAGCGTCGATCTGCTTGAGCGCCTCGGGTCCGGGCTCCACAAACTTCGGAGCTACGCTGAGCGCGCCGGTCCGGTAATGAGCGGGATGGATCTCGACCGTCCGGCTCAGATCCTGAACGCCGCCCGCCCCATGAACAACCAGTTCGAAAGTCGAAGGCCCTACGGCGCCCTCTACATCCACCCCGGCCAGCGCAAACCACCCCTGCCTGCCGCGCCCGCGAAAAAACTGCAACGGGTGCCCCAGCCACTCTCCATCGATCTTTGCCGTAGCCGGCGCCTGCACGCGAATCAGCACCGGCGAGCCGGCCTCAACGACAGCAGGCGTAAGCGTGACGGCGGAAGTTTGCGAAATGGCAGGAAGTGATGCGAGGACAAGCGCCAGTAGACAAATGGATGAAACCAGCGGGAGGGCAGGCGCATGCAGCTTGGCAAGCTTCATGTCACCAAGCATACCTGCACCGCTGCTAGCGCGGATGCGCCGCCTTCCATTGGGCCACCCGGTCCTGCACGGCCTCCAGCTCGTCCGCGGTAATGTGCGTCCCGATCATCTGGCGGTTTGCGGCATACTTTTCCTGATTCGGTCCCGGCGCTGAGGCCGCAAGATCAAGCCAGTAGTATGCTTCCACGTCGTCGTGCGGAACACCCTGGCCCATGGAGTAGAGAACGCCGAGAATGCCCTGCGCGCCCACGTCTCCCTGCTCTGCGGCTTTGCGATACCACGCTGCCGCCTGAACCATATCACGGGGGAAGTGCTTTCCTCCGTCGCGATAGAGCGCGGCCAGGTGGATTTGCCCGCTTATGTCGCCCTTCTCCGCCGCCTTGCTATACCACGCTGCCGCCTGCACATAATCTTGCGTCACACCCTTGCCGGCGGCATAGCTATCCCCCACCCCCACCTGCGCCGCGGCATCGCCTGCGTTGGCCCTGGCCAGCAGGGACGTTTCGATGCCCGGATTCTGGGGGCTTACAGTCTGTGCAACGGCAGGAATCAGCGCGCACACAGCCGCCAACGCTACCGCAAGCCACATCCAACGAGATCTCATCGGTTTATCGATCATTTATCCGCAACAATATCAGATTTAGCGCTCGCAGAAACACACGTGCAGGCCCTGATTCGCGTTATCAAAGCCCGCATCCTTCCCTTGTCGCTTTACTCGGTCCTCAATGCTTTCATGGGATCGGCCGAAGCCGCTCGGCGCGCAGGAATCAGGGCAGCCAGAGTTGCGACGGACAGCAGTAGAACGATACTGGCTGAGATCGCCAGCGGGTCGGCGGGTTGGGTCTGGTAAAGCAGGCTGCGCACCCAGCGCGTAGCCACGAAGGATGCGCCGAGACCCGCAAGAATGCCTCCCACAACCGGATAGCAAGCCTGCTGCAACACCAGAAACGTCAGCCTGGCGCGATCCGACCCCAGCGCGACACGAATGCCAAACTCCCGTAACCGCAGCGACACGGAGTAGGAAAGCACCCCGTAAACCCCCAGCAGAGCCAGCAGTAGGGCTGCTGCGCCGAAGTTCGAGAGCAGCAGCGTCTGGAAGCGATCCGTCGCCACCGAATCGTTCACCTGGTCGTCCAGGGATTTCAGCGTGGGGATCGCGACTTGGGGATCGACCTTCCATACCGCGGTGCGAATCGAGTTGGCAATCGCCGCCGCCGGCAGCGAACTGCGCACCAGGAAAACCACACGCCAGCGGGGATTCTCCCAGTAAGGTACGTACACCATGTTCGCGGTTTTCTTCAAATCGTTCACGCGTGCATCGGCAACCACGCCGATCACCGTATGTAATCCGGCGCCATCTCCAAAGTCAAAATGTTTGCCGATCGGGTCTTCACCGGGCCACCCCGCCCGTGCAGTCTGTGCAGAGATCAAGGCATTTCCAGGATGATTGCGGTCCGCCAGTTCCAGATCGCGCCCGGCAAACAGCGGAACTTCCAGGGTGCTGCGATAGTCCGGACTGACCATCCGCAAATTCACCATGGGATGCTGCCCCTCCGGTAAAGGATGATCGGGACGCTTCAGAGAGTCAATCCACGACTCGCCTGCTAACGGCATTTCACTGGTAACCGCGGAGCTCGTGACCCCGGGAATATGAGAGAGCCCCTCCAGGGTTCGGTCAATAAACGTAATCTTTGCGGCATCGGAATTGGAATCTGATTGCCTGTAGGTTGGGTTGTACAAATTCACCGCCGCCAGCGTCACACGACTCGCGTCGAAGTCGCGCTGCTGCGTGACTACCCGGGCAAAGCTGCTCACCATCAGCGCCGTCACCACGAGGAGCAAGAGCGTGCATGCAACTTCCGCTCCCACCAGCACACCGCGCAACCGCTCTCCCTGCCGCGAATTGGCTACACGATTCGAATTGCCCTGCATCACTGATTGGGGATTGGCGCGCATCGAGCGCAGCGCGGGAAGCATGCCGGACAGCAGCGCAGTGAGAACAGAAAGCCCCAGAGCAAACAGCAGCACCGGCCAACTTACCTGAACCTCATGAATACGCGGCAGACCAGCCGGCGCCGCGGCAATAAAGATGCGCACACCGGCGAATGCCAGCAGTATTCCCAGCGCGCCTCCAAGAGCGGCCAGCACGAGACTTTCCATCAGCGCCGTTTGCATCAGGCGTTTTCGGCTCGCTCCCAGCGCAGCGCGAATGGACGCCTCGCGTTCCCGCGAAACGGCGCGCGCCAGTTGCAAATTCGCCAGATTCACGCAAGCGATCAGCAACACTGCGGCGACGGCCGCAAGCAACAGCCACAGCCCGGTGCTGACGCTGCCCGTGACCTCCTGCGTAAGCGGAATCACCCTAATGCCCAAATGGGTCGGCAAGTGCATTGCCAGCGCGTACGCCTGCTGCAGCCCCTGTAGTTCGCTCTGCGCCTGATTCACTGTGCTGCCGGGCTTGATCCGCGCAACAACGAGAAAGTTGAAATCGCCATTGTCAATCAATTGGTGTTTATCCAGCACCAGCGGCGCGAACATCTCCAGCGCCGGCGCTTCAAATTGCTGCGCTGCCGGCAGCAGGTTGATGGAAGGGAACCTGAACCCCCTGGGCATGACTCCTATGACTGTCTTTGGTTCTCCTCCGACGCGCAGAGTGCGGCCAATCGCGCCGGGGTCCCCCTGGAAATAGCGCTGCCATGCCTCCCACGTCAGGATTACCTCGCCCTCATGTCCCGTGGTCGCTTCTTCAGGCCGGAACGCGCGGCCCAGCGAGGGCTGCACCCCAAGTACGGAGAAGAACCCTGGGGCTACGTTCAGCCCATTTACGATTTGCGGATGATCGCTTCCTACGGCCACGCTGAAACCCTGTGGCGCAAAAATCGCTGCATTCTCAAGCGTCTTCGATTGCGTCTTCAAATTCAGATAGTGTTTGGGATTGTCGGGCAAGGTGGGAGCGAGCTTTGCCATTTCCTCGACAGTTTCACGCAGAATGACCAGCCGGCCAGGGTCATGAAATCCGAAAGGCTTCAGCAACACACTGTCGACCACGCTGAAGATCGCCGTGTTGGCGCCGATCCCCAGCGCCAGCGTCAGAACAGCCGTGAGAGCAAACCCTGGAGATTTGCGCAACTGACGCAGCGCAAAACGCACATCCTGGGCCAGAGTTTCAAACCAGGGAAAGCCCCGCTGCACCCGGTATGTTTCTTTGATTTGAGTTACGCCGCCGAACCTCCGCAGCGCCTCCGTCCGCGCATCTTGTGCAGACATACCCCGCGCCAGATTCTCTTCCACAGCCAGCTCGATGTGCGTGCGCAGTTCTTCATCGAGTTCCGCATCCAGCTTCTTTCTTCTCAGCAACGCTGCACAACGGCTCATCAACATGCGAATGAAATCCATATTCGGCTCCTATTCGGCTCTTAGTGCCTGTATGGGATCAATCCGTGAGGCGCGCAGCGCGGGCACAAGCGAAGCGGCGCTTGCAATCAAAGTGAGCGCAGCTACCGATCCCACCAGCACCCATGGATCGTGCACGGAGGTCCCGTAAAGAAAGCTTGCCAGTGCTCGCGACGTCAGCAAGGCAATCGCCAGTCCTGCCAGCGATCCGCCTGCCGCCACCCACGCATTCTCACGGAAAACCAGTTCCACCACCTGCGCCCGCCGCGCCCCCAGCGCCATGCGGATGCCGATCTCGCTCGTTCGCCGCGCCGTCGCATACGCCAGCGTCCCGTACAGTCCAATCGCTGTCACCAGCAGCGCGCACACGGCAAAGAACACCGCCATCATCGCCATCATCCGCTCTGAGCTGATCGAGGCATCCAGCACCGTGCTCATCGTCGTCATCACAGGAGGCGGCACATCTGTCGCCATCCGCGCCGTCAGGATGCGCGCCGCACCCGCCAGCGGCGCCACCGACCCTTCCAGCCGAACCACCGCCTGGTACGAAGGCTTCCTCTCGTTGTTCTGCGTCAGTGGCTCATACGCGCCTGCCGGCGCGCTCTGCTGGATCGACTTATAACGAACGTCGCCGACCACCCCAATTACTTCAAAGGACGTGCCGTTCCTCTGCGTCACCGTCTGCCCAAGCGGATTCTGTCCGGGAAACAAAGCCTTCGCCGCCGTCTCATTCAGAATGATCTTCCGCCCCGAGGTCGGCGTGTCATTCCACTGGAAGTCGCGTCCTTCGAGTTGCGGAATGTGCATCGTCTGAAAGTAAGCGGGAGCAACGGCATTCAAATACATTCTCTGATTGCTGCCGCTCAACGGAGTTTGGAATTGATCGGTCCAGGCGCTTCCCGAAAGCGGCGTCACGCTTTGAAACGTTACGCCACGCACGCCCGGAAGATGGCTCAACGCCTCGCCATACGCACTGTACCAGCGAACCAGTGCGTCTCCATCGAGAGCCTGTTTGTGCATGTCCAGATCGAGATTAACGAGGCCTTTGGCATCGAAGCCCAAGCCGGTTCCATACAGCCGCACCACGCTGGTCGCCAGCAGTCCAGCGCCCACCACCAGCACCAGTGCCAGCGCCACCTCCAGGCTCATCAGCGCGCGCGGCAGCAGGCTTCTCCGTTCCCGCACGCTGGCGGCGTGTGTTCCCTGCTTGATCTGCTCGTTCAGGTTCTTCGCCGTCGCCCGCAGTGCCGGAGCCAGCCCGATCAGCAGCACCACGGCAATCGCCGTCGCCGCCGCAAATCCATACACGCGCAGGTCCTGCGTCGTGTCCAGCACCGCCGTGCGGAAACGTCCCAGCAGAACCGCGGCCAGTGCGTGGCTCACGGTTGGTGCCGCCAGCAGTCCCGCCGCTGTTCCCATCAGCCCAATCAGCCCGCTCTCCACCATCAATTGCTGCACCAGCCGCCGCCGCGTCGCTCCCATCGCCAGCCGTGTCGCCAGCTCCCGCTCTCGCGCCGCGGATCGTGCCATCAGCAGGCTGGCCAGGTTCAGACAAGCCAGTAGCAGCATCGCCCCGCACAGCACCATCACCACCATCAGGGGCTTAACAAAGTGGCTACGAAACTCGGAATAGCCGATCGATCCCGGTTCGGCCCCAAAGCGAAAATGATGCGCCTCAGCCCTCATGATCCACTTTGCATCCGGAACCGCTTCCTCGATCACTGCATTCGACGCCGCTGCCAGCGCGGCGTTCGCCTGCTCCAACGTCACGCCGGGCTTGCGCCGCACAATGATCTCCAGCCACCAGGCGTGGAAACCGGCCGCAATATTGTTGTACGGAGCATCGATCACCGGTTCCGACCACAAAGGCGCATAAATCTCAGGCCGCTCGGTCGGGTCGGCGCCGATAAACTGCTTTGGCATCACCCCCACCACTGTAAAGGGAGCGTTGGCGATCACCAGCTTGCGCCCCACCACATCCGGCGCGCCGTTGAACCACGTCTTCCAGAATCCTTCGCTGATCACCACGCCGAACCCACCCGATGTCCCACCCGGCCGGTCGTCCTCCGGTGTCAGCACGCGCCCCATCAGCGGCGCGGTCTCCATCGCGCTGAAAAACTGCCCGCTCACCAGCGCACCATGAACCTTCACCACGCCCGAGCCGCTGCGCACCTGGAAGTATTGGTCATCGACAAAAGCGGCCACATCCTCGAACACCTCGTGCCGTTTTTCCAGCGCGCGAAACATGGGCTCATTGAAGGTCTGATCCGGGCTGCGGCCCTCGACGAAATTCAGCACCGCAAGCTGCTCCGCGTGCGGCACCGGCAGCGGGCGCAACAGCAGCGCATTCACCAGCGAAAAAATCGCCGTATTCGCGCCCAGTCCCAGCGCCAGCGTCAGGACTGCGGTCAGCGTGAAGCCCGGCGAGCGCCACAGTTGGCGGCAGCCATAGCGCAGATCGCGTACGATCTGTTCTAGGAACGGCATGCCCCGCTGCACCCGGTATGTTTCTTTGATTTGAGTTACGCCGCCGAACCTCCGCAACGCCGCAGTCCGCGCCTCTTGTGCAGACAATCCACGCTTCAGGTTCTCTTCGACAGCAAGCTCGATGTGCGTGCGCAGTTCTTCTTCCAGGTCCGCGTCCTGCGCTTGCCTGCGGAAGAGAGCAATACAGCGGCTAAACAGAACTCGTATCCAGTCCATCTCCGGCTCCTAATTGGACCGCGCATTCGAGGGCGCCAGAAAGCGCGCCATTGTCGCCGCAACCCGCTCCCAGTTTTCGGTTTCCTCTTCGATCTGTTTGTGTCCGATGCGGGTCAACGCATAGAACTTGGCGCGGCGATTGCTCTCCGACGTGCCCCACTCGGACTTGATCCAGCCGCGCTGCTCCAAACGCAGGAGCGCCGGGTAAATGGTCCCCTGATTCAGGCTCAGCGCGTCGCCGCTTACCTGCTCAATCCGCCGCGCGATGCCGTAGCCGTGCAGAGGCCCCATGGACTCCAGCGTCTTCAGCACCATCAGGTCCAAAGTCCCTTGCAATACATCCGATTTGGTCTCTCCCATTTGTCCTCACCTGTTGGCGTTCAACATGTACGATGCCACTCGCATAGGCAGAATGTCAACAGGAAAACTGTCCGATGGAGGATTTATTCACTTCAATCCGGAATCATAGCCTTCCAGGGCGCCGGCTTTTAGCCCTGTCTCAAAAGGCGCTAGAATTCCAATATGACCGATCGCATCTCTCTCACCCTCGCCCAGGCCGACCCCGCTGTGGCCGCAGCTCTTGACAAGGAAACTCTCCGCCAGCACGAGGGGCTGGAGATGATTGCCAGCGAGAATTTTGTCTCTGAAGCCGTGCTTGAGGCCGCCGGCTCCATCTTTACCAACAAATACGCCGAAGGCTACCCAGGGCGCCGCTACTATGGCGGCTGCGAGTATGCCGACGTGGTTGAAAACCTGGCCCGCGACCGCGCCAAGCAGATTTTTGGCTCGGAACACGCCAATGTGCAGCCCCACTCCGGCTCGCAGGCAAATGCCTCGGCCTACGCGGCGGTTCTGCAGGTGGGCGACACCATCCTGGGCCTCGATCTGGCCCACGGCGGCCACCTGACCCACGGACACCGCCTCAGTTTCAGCGGCAAGCTCTACCGGCCCACGTTTTATCATGTCCGCCGCGACACCGAACTGATCGACTACGACGAGCTTGAAGCCATCGCCGACCGCGAAAAGCCCAAGGCCATCATCGGCGGCGGCAGCGCTTATCCGCGGATGTGGGACTTTGCCCGCATGCGGCAGATTGCCGACAAAGTGGGCGCGGTCTACATCTTCGACATGGCGCACATTGCCGGCCTGGTGGCAGGCGGAGTTCACCCCTCGCCTGTGCCCCATGCGCATATCACCACCACCACCACGCACAAGACGCTGCGCGGACCGCGCGCGGGCCTGATTCTCTGCGGGCAGGAGCTGGCAGCGGCCGTGGACAAGGCAGTTTTTCCCGGCCAGCAAGGCGGTCCGCTCATGCACATTGTGGCGGCCAAGGCGGTGGCCTTCGGTGAGGCGCTACGGCCGGAGTTTCGTACCTATGCCGCGCAGATTGTGGCCAACGCCAAGGTGCTGGCGCAGGGGCTGCAGGAGGCCGGTTTCCGCATCGTCTCCGGTGGCACAGACAATCACCTTATGCTGGTGGACGTCTTCCAGAAAGGGATTCTGGGCTCCGAGGCTGAACTGGCCCTGGGCAAGGCCGGCATAACGGTCAACAAGAACTCCATCCCGTACGACACCAATCCGCCGCTCAAGCCCTCGGGCATTCGCGTGGGCACGCCCGCGCTGACCACCCGCGGCATGAAGGAGCCGGAGATGCGGCTGATTGCCGCCTGGATTGCCAAAGCCCTGGACCTGCGCAACGACGACGCGGCCCTTGACCGGATTCGCCTCGAGGTTGCGGAATTGGCAAACCAGTTCCCGCTTTATGCCTGGCGCCGTCATCCAGTAACTGCTGGCTTATAGTGCATTCACCACTGGAAATCGCCGGCCAGCATCAGCTCGGGCCGGCGGTTTTCTGCATGAATTGCACCACAACTTGCTTGCCTAGGCCGGGTTGTATCTGATGTAGTTATGGATGACTCGCCAAAGGGACAGTGGCAGATATGAATAGCTGCTCAACCTGAGGGCGTTCGGAGGGAATAATGAAGCCCATTCAGATGGCTTTTGCAACTTTGCTTGTTCTCGCTGTACCAGCGTTTGCCCAGCACCATGAGGGTGGTGGAGGCGGTGGGCAGCATCAGGCCGCACCGTCGCGTGGGCCTGCGCCTACTCATGCTGCCGCACCCCAGGCTGCACAGCCGAATCGCAACTACAGTGACAAGGCCGGACATCCCAACGTACCGCACGTAGACAGCAATAAGTGGGTAGGCCATGACACCGGCCGCAACGACGCAAACTACCACATGGACCAGCCATATGCGCATGGCCGCTTCACCGGCGGCGTTGGCCGTGGTTACACGTGGCATCTTGGCGGCGGCGGTCCCAGCCGCTTCTGGTTCAATGGCTGGTACTGGGACGTTGCAGCGGCCGACATGGCTTTCTGCGACGCATGGCTGTGGAACTCCGACGACATCGTGATCTACGAGGATCCCGACCATCCCGGCTGGTACCTTGCCTATAACGTGCGCCTCGGCACCTATGTGCACGTTGAGTATCTGGGTTCTTAGTCAGACAACACAAGCCGCAATGACTTGCAGAACAAAGGGGACAGGCAGCGATGCCTGTCCTCTTTGTCTATAAGCCAGTAATGGCCGCAGACCGCATGTACACACCACCAATCCAGACGATAAGATAGGCTGTTCACACCTGGCAGCCGCGCGGGCCTGTGCAATGCGGCAATCGCTCCCAATCTGCTTTTCATCTTCGAGGTTCCGGAATGAAGCATCAATCTGCACGTCCTGCCGTACTTATCCTTGCCTTGATCGCCCTGGTTGCCGCGCTTCTCTCCGCACACGCTGCCACGCTTCCCGCGCCCATTGTCATTACCGGCGCCGACATGCGGCCTGCCACCTCGCTCAATGGCGAATGGGGCGCGATCGTCGATCCCTACTTCTCAGGGCTCTTCAGTTCTCACCACCAGGAGAAGACGAACGGCTGGTTCATGAACCGCAAGGCTCAGGCTAGTGATTCGTTCCCCACGGAATACAACTTTGCCACGGCGCCCAGGTTGAAAGTGCCCGCCGACTGGAACTCGCAGCGTGAGTCGCTTCTCTACTATGAAGGCCCCGTCTGGTACGAGCGCGACTTTACGTATCAGCCGAAGACCCACACGCGGATTTTTCTCCATGTGGGTGGAGCTAACTACCGTTCCTGGTTCTGGGTCAATGGCCAGAAGGTCTGCGAGCATGAAGGCGGATTCACCAGCTTCAACTGCGACGTAACCGCGGCGGTTCATGCGGGCGCCAACTTTGTGGTGGCCGCGGTCGATAACACGCGCCACGAAGATAATGTACCCACGCAGCAGACCGATTGGTGGAATTATGGCGGCCTGACGCGCACGGTCTCGCTGCTTGAGGTTCCCGAATCTTTCATCGATCAATACGACATTCACCTTGAGCGCGGAGAGGGTTCCGTTATTGCCGGATGGGTGCACGTTAACGGAGCATCGCCCGGTGCAAAGGTCGAAGTGGAGATTCCCGAGTTAGGCGCGAAGACTTCAGCAACAGTTGGCAGCGAA
>Ga0302320_10000625_pt1 | contig 84404 bp, 74 predicted proteins | sample Bog_T0_3_FD_202130 | JGI IMG/M metagenome (GOLD analysis project Ga0302320, IMG submission 202130) | Peat permafrost microbial communities from Stordalen Mire near Abisko, Sweden - Bog_T0_3 | ecosystem: Environmental > Terrestrial > Soil > Wetlands > Peat | place: Sweden: Abisko, Stordalen Mire...
CCTGCTGCATTTTCAATCACCTTCACTCGTTGAAACTCTTTCTGACTCATCATCACCATCCTGGGAGGGTGACAGAATCTCGTTGCAGTTATGGGGTGACATTATCTTGGAGCATTTACACAGAACGCAGAAAGTGTTGACCGCACTTTGCCTTGAAACGTAGAATCAGAATGGACTGGATGAGTGGCTCCAACCCAAATCACTGCCCCCTCGTTCAACGGCTAGGACACCTGCCTCTGGAGCAGGCTATCGGGGTTCGAATCCCTGGGGGGCAGCCAGAATTTTTCCAGTGCGTCGCCGCCGACTCTTCTCTAAGCCAACTCTAGCTCAATCTTCTTCGTGGCCGCATCCAGCTTTGCGATTTTGAATTTGCGAATCTGTCCCGATTGAACTGGATCCGGCTTCGCGCCCTCGGCTGGCTGGCCACCTTTCCAGCGCGCTTGCAGCATCGACCCTAGCGAGGATAAGTCTGGCTTCGCGTTGCTTACCGCTGACGACTCTGCCGCTTGCGTTTTCTTCGACGATGCTGAACTTGCCGTACCCATGCGGCAATTGGCGTGGATGCCTTCGCCCAGTTCTACGCGCGCTCGTTCTCCTGTAGCCTCAACAATGCGGCCGGTGACCACATCGCCTTCCTTGTGTTCAACGATATATTCGTCGAGGCCACTCGGAACCAATTGCTTCATGCTCAAACGCAATTGTCGTTTTTCTGTGTCGATGGCGAGAACTTGCGCTTTAACGAGCTGGCCTAGCCTCACGACTTCCTGAGGATGGTTGATGCGCTTGTCGGCGCTCATCTCGCTGATGTGAATCATGCCCTCGACGCCTTCGGCGAGTTGCACGAACGCGCCGAACTTCATGATGCTGACGACTGGTCCCTCGATGGCTGAGCCTACGGGGAAGCGCTCCGGCACTTCGGCCCACGGATCACCCAGCGTCTGTTTCAGACCGAGGGACATGCGGCGCTCGGCAGTGTTTACGCCTAGAATTACGGCGTCCACAACCTCGCCGGGCTTCACCAGCGTGCTGGCGCTCCGCATTTTCTTTCCCCACGACATTTCTGAAACGTGGATCAGGCCTTCGATGCCCGGCTCTAATTCGACGAATGCGCCGAACTCAGCGACACGCGTGACTGTGCCGCGCACACGTTCGCCCACGTTATATTTTCCGGCGACTGCGTCCCAGGGATGCGGCAGCAACTGTTTCATGCCGACGGAAATGCGCCGCTTGTCCGACTCCGTGGAAATCTTGAGAACTTTGGCTTCGATCTGCTGGCCTACCGAGAGCACGTCCGCAGGCTTGCTTACGCGACTCCAGGAGATGTCGCTCACGTGCAGCAAGGCATCTACGCCGCCGAGGTCGACGAACGCTCCATAGTCGGTGAGGCTGCGCACCGTGCCGTTCACGGTATCGCCTTCTTTCATCTCCGAATAGCGGCGATCTTTCACCGTGCGTTCTTCTTCTTCGACAACAACGCGGCGATCGACCACCAGGTCTTCTTCCGCTACGTCGAGCTTGATGATGCGGCAGAGGATCTCCTGCTCGACGAGCTTCTCCATCTCGGCGGCGTCATGCGCTCCGCTGCGCGAGGCCGGCATGAATGCGCGCACGCCCACATCTACGCTGAGGCCGCCTTTGATCACTCCGGTCACGGTGCCCACGATGGTCGCCTTATCGGCAAAGGCCTTTTCCAACGCCGACAAATCTTTTGGCCGCTCGACTTTAGCGCGTGTGAGTTGGTAGTAGCCTTCGGGATCGCGGCCCGTGACTGAGACCGGCATCTTATCGCCAGGCTTCACGGTCTCTCCGGCGCTCTGCAAGACAGCCAACGGCAGAATGCCTTCGCTCTTGAAGCCGATATCGAGCAACACCGAGTCGGCGGTAACAACAATTACCGTGCCGACGAGCTGCTTGCTGCCGTCATCGCGTTTGCGCGAATGGCTCTTGTCATATTGTGAAAGGAGGTCGCTGAATGACTCGTCGGGCGCGACGGCGGATTCAACACTTGTTTGGGATTCTGGAATGCTCGGATTTGCCATGATTAATTCAGGAAGAACTAAGTTTGGGATGAAGGCACAACGAAACTCAGAATACCAGAATCCGAGTTCGTTTCTCGAAGTCAGAGCGAAATTCAGGCGAGACAGGCAACTTATTGGGAACGAGCGCCACTCTGTATAGAGAGGCGTTCGGCAAGAGCGCGCCTGTTTTCCAGTCCCACCAGCGAAGAATCGAATAGGAGAATCAATGGCGTACGCCGAAGGTAATCTGCAGCCTGGCAACGAGCCGGAACTTCATCTTCTGTCCGACGCGAGTCAGCCTCTGTGGAAGTCGCTATTTCGCGGAATCGAGGAGTCTTTCTTTCCCGAGAAGCTTCCCCCGCTCAAGCTGGAATCGCAGCCCATCCCGCTGAAGGATATTTGGGGGTTCTACGACTACAGGAAGAATGGCGTGCTTGGTTCAACTGCGGCCCACGTCGTGTTGCTGGGGTTGATCATCGGTGCCACGTTTATCACGATACGCCGTCCGATTCCGGCCGCACCCAAACCGCAGTCTGTCACAAGATTGATTGTTCCGGATGACTATCCGCTGAAACCGGCGAAGACTCAGGCAGGCGGAGGCGGCGGGGGTGGCGACGGTGACGTGCTTAAAGCTTCCGTGGGCCGTTTGCCGAAGTTTTCGATGGAACAGCTTACGCCTCCGTCGGCGGTTCTGCGCAACCCGACGCCGAAGCTGCCAGCTGAACCTACAGTGATTGTGCTGCCGGACATCAAGATCGCCATGAACGATATGCCAAACCTTGGCGACCCGAAATCTACTGCGGTGATTCCGTCGAATGGGCCGGGCTTGCTCGATGGTATCGGTGACGGCCGCCGCGGTGGTGTTGGCCCTGGAGACGGGCCCGGAGTTGGCCCCGGCAGTGGGGGCAGCACCGGCGGCGATAGCTTTCGGATGGGCAACGGAATGACGGCACCGCGAGTTATTTATCAGACTGATCCTGAGTTTTCTGAAGAAGCGCGCAAGGCGAAGTACCAGGGGAACTGTCTTCTGGGGCTGGTCGTGGATGCCAACGGACATCCAACAAAAATTCGTGTACTAAGCGCTCTCGGCATGGGCCTCGACGAGAAAGCGATTGAGTCGGTGAAGAACTGGAAGTTCGAGCCGGGCAAGAAGGATGGGCGCGAGGTGGCAGTTGAAATCGCGGTCGAGGTCGACTTTCACTTGTACTGAGGCGCATGTACTGAGACGTACCATTTTGGGCGCGATGCCTGTTCGTGTTTCGTAACAAGCACCAACAAGATCTTGATTCGTTACCGCGCTGTGCTAACTTTGCTTGCGTCCAACGGGCCAGCACCGATTCGTAAGATTGCAGAAGGCTGGGCTCCTTCCCTGAGTAGAGCTTCGCAAGAGAACTCCGGTAGCAGCTTTAACCAGCCTTGATTCGCGTTCGGCTAGGCTCGAACGAAAGGAGATTTATGTCCACTCCGAATAAAACGTTTCAACTTGCCGGTAGTGAGCGCGCCCCGTTAAAAGGAGCGCGAGAGATAGGTCCAGCCAATCCCAGCGAAATAGTAGATGTGACAATTCGTTTGCGATCCCGTGCCGGGAAGAAGCCGATTGTCGATCCCAATGAATACAAGAAGCCGGTCGCGGAACGGAAGATTTTCAGCCGTAAAGAATACGAGCAACTTCATGGCGCGGATGCCGACAGCATTGCCCGGGTCGAGGCATTTGCCCGCCAACACAAACTCACAGTAAAGGAAAAGAGCGCAGCCCGCCGGACCGTCATTCTTTCCGGAACCGTGACTGCGATGAATGAGGCGTTCGGCGTCGAACTGAAACAATATGACCACCCGAGCGGCCAGTATCGCGGACGTACTGGCACGGTCCAGCTTCCGCCGGAATTGCAGGATGTGGTCGAGGGCGTCTTTGGCCTGGATAATCGTCCGCAGGCGAAGCCGCATTTTCGTAGGCGGCGCGGAGCCGGTGGCATCCGTCCCGCCGCGCAAGCGCAGGGAGAATCTTACACGCCGCCGCAAGTCGCCACGTTCTACGACTTTCCCACGAATGAAAATGGCTCGGGAGAATGTATCGCGCTGATCGAGTTGGGCGGCGGATATAACCCTACCGATCTGACGAATTACTGGAAGCAACTTCACCTCACCCAGACGCCAACCGTATCTGCGGTTTCGGTCGGCAACGGCAGCAACAGTCCAACCGGAGATCCGAACGGGCCGGACGGCGAGGTGATGCTGGATATTGAAGTGGCCGGATCGATCGCACCCGCGGCGAAGATCGTCGTCTACTTCGCCGACAACACGGATGCCGGCTTTCTGAACGCGATCACAACTGCCGTGCACGACACCACCAATAACCCGTCGATCGTCTCGATCAGTTGGGGTGGTCCTGAATCATCCTGGACGCAGCAGGCAATGACGTCGATGGATGAGGCATTTCAATCTGCCGCAGCCCTGGGTGTAACAGTTTGCGTTGCCGCCGGAGACGATGGCTCGACCGACGGAGTAACCGACGGGCTGAATCACGTCGATTTCCCGGCATCCAGTCCGAATGTCCTCGCTTGTGGAGGCACGGAGTTGAAGGCTTCCGGCAATACCATCACCAGCGAAGTGGTGTGGAACGAGCTGGCGAATAATGAAGGTGCTACCGGAGGCGGCATCAGCGATGTGTTTCCGCTTCCCAGTTGGCAGAACGCGGCGGGCGTTCCCGCGTCGGCGAACCCAAGTCACAATGTGGGTCGAGGCGTTCCGGATGTGGCGGGCGATGCCGATCCAAACACTGGTTACGTTACGCTGGTCGATGGGCAGCCGGACGTGATCGGAGGGACCAGCGCGGTAGCTCCGCTGTGGGCTGGACTGATCGCGCTGATTAACGAGAGCATGGGGAAGCCGGTTGGCTTTATCAACCCGCTGCTCTATCAAGATCCCAAAGGTGATTTCAACAGCATCACCTCGGGCAACAATGGAGCCTATACGGCGGGTCCGGGATGGAACGCGTGTACCGGGCTGGGATCGCCGATCGGGGTGCAGATTGCGGCGGCGCTAGGTGTGCCGGGGCAGAAAGCTATGAAGACGGGTACTTAGTTTCTGTGGCGCGAAGTGGCGCGGCCTTCGGGTCGCGCCTTTTTTTCGTCCGATTTCAGCTCCCGACATAACGTGCATACAAACTACGCGCAACCCCGGTGTCGGTCGTCCCCTTGATGATGGCGCGGCCGTCTGGGAAGATCGTCATCTCGTAAGGCTCGCGCCAGAATTTCAGGACGAATTCGTTGTGCCGCACCAAGCCGTGGGCTTCCAGTCGCCGCTGCATCTCGGCGAAATCGATTGGCCGTGCGCGTTCGTGAATCTGCACCGAGTTTCTTCCGCACATCGTGATGTGCGGACGCCCCTCACCCGCCAGATGCACGAAGTCCCGCTCTCCGCACGCGCGGCATCCCGGCCTCGGAGTTCCCGCAGCAATCTCCACCTGATCATTCTTCCAGACATCCAACGACCACAATGTCTTTCGCAATTGCTCGGCAGCAGCGCCGCCGATCAGCAGCTTCATCGCTTCGGTGGCTGCAATCGATGCCACGACGTTTACAGCTGTATTCAAAATGCCCGAGGTCTCACAGGTCTCAACCATTCCCCGCGGCGTATCTGGAAAAATGCACGCCAGGCACGCCGTCTTGCCGGGCAATACATTCAGTGTCACTCCATAGCTGCCTACTGCCGCCGCATAAATCCACGGCAGAGAATTTTTAAGAGCATAATCATTGAGCAGATATCGAGTTTCGAAATTGTCGGTGCCGTCGAGGATTACATCCATTCCCTCAAAAAGAACATTAATGTTTCCCGGGATTACATCCTCGACCCGCGGCTCGACCACGATTTCCGAATTAAAGGCAGCAATCTTTCGCGCCGCGGCAATCGCCTTCGGCACCGATTCAGCGGCATCCTTTTCGTCGAATAGAGACTGCCGCTGCAGATTGCTCGATTCCACGTAGTCGCGATCGATTATCCGCAGCCTGCCCACGCCCGCGCGCGCAAGCAATGATGCCAGCGCAGACCCGGTCGCTCCGCAACCCACAATGGCAACTCGTCCCTCAGCCAACCGCCGCTGGCCCTCGGCGCCGATTCCGCGAAACAGAATTTGCCGCGAGTACCGTTCTTCGAATTTTTGCTTTTCCACGCCCTGACTCTTCTCCACACCCGTCCTTCTTACGTCAGCCTCAAGGAGGTCACCGTCTCAGACCGCGCAAAACCATTATTATAAGTGGCTGGACCGTTTTCGCCGCGCGAGGCGGACAACGCCGGCGTTCTAGGCTTCATCGAATTCAGGCATCGGGCTCAAGGACACTATTTGCTGAGACGGTACGCGTCATTGTTTATCTTGATCATGCTCTCGCTCGGTCCGGCTGCGGCAGCCGAATCGCCTGCGTCCGCGTCTTCGCAAACCAATCGAGGGCCGCAGACCGCGCAGTCCTCTTCGGCTCTCGATGCTATGTCGGCTTACGCCGGGCGCAACGTGCGGGCGATCGATCTGCCCGGAGTTCAGGATAAAGATCACTTGCTGCAAATGCTTCCACAGAAATCGGGCCAGCCCCTCGATCGCGACCAGGTCCGCGACAGCATCCGCGCCCTCTATGCCACGGGACGTTTTGCCGACATCCAAGCCGAAGTCACACCATCTGGCTCGGACGTACTGCTCACTTTCACCACCTCGATCAACTTTTTCGTTGGAGCCGTTGATGTGGAAGGCGCTCCCAGTCATCCGAACCCCAACCAAATTCTCAATGCAGCCAAGTTCCAGCTCGGCGAACTTTACAGGCTGGATAAACTCGACCGGGCTTTGCAGAATGTTCGGCAACTGATGCAGGAGAATGGTTTTTATCGCGCCCGAGTTACCGCTGAAAGCACCTCTAACGCCACGCTCCAGCAGGTCGACATCCTCTTCCACATCACGCCCGGAGAACCTGCCCACGTGGGCGAGGTGAAGGCTACCGGACATTCGGCTTTCTCCCAAGAACAATTGGAGGACATCGCCAGGATGCACCCCGGCGAGCGCGTTACGGCCGTGCGTATCACCAATTCGCTCCAGTACCTGCGCAAGAAGTTTCAGAAGCAGCAGCGCGTGCTGGCGCAGGTGTTGATCGCAGAACAGAAGTACCGCGCCGGAACGAATGCCGTCGATTACACGTTTCTGATCGAGCCTGGACCGGTCGTCCTCATCACTGCGCAAGGCTTTCGAATCAGCCGCGGTCTTTTGAAAAAGGAAATACCGGTCTACGAGGAGAATGCTCTCGACGACGATCTGGTGAATGAGGGTAAGCGCAATCTTCTCGACTACCTGCAGAGCCGGGGCTACTTCGACGCTAGCGTCGACGTGCGGAAAGACACCAGCCCAGACGCGATTCACGTTACCTACCACATCGTTCCCGGCTCCGCACACAAGTTGGCTGTGGTCGCGATTGGCGGCAACAAGAACTTTCTGGACACGGCAAAACTCAAGTCCTACATGCAAGTCCAGCCCGCCGGGCGTTTTTTTTACCACGGACGCTACAGCGGGGAGCTTTTGAAAAATGATGTCGCCGTTCTCGAAGCGCAATACCGTGCTAACGGATATCGCCAGGTGCAGATTCGCACCAAGGTCGATGACAACTACAAGGGCTCGAAAAACCAGCTCGCCGTGCATGTGCAGATTGATGAGGGGCCGCAGACCCTGGTGGGGGAGTTTCAGATTGTAGGAAACCGGTCCGTTCCAAGGGAGAATTTCCACGAGGTGCAAACTGAACCGGGCCAGGCATACTCTGAACAGAATCTCGCTCATGATCGCGAGTTCATTCTCAATTACTACTTCAACCACGGTTTTTCGAACGCTACCCTTGAAATCACTACCAAGCCTTCGTCCAGCCAGCCTAATCGCGAGGATGTGACGTTCACAGTCCTGGAGGGCGAACAATTCTTTGTGAACCAAGTGATGGTCGCCGGGCTTGAGCACACTCGCGACTACATCGTGCAGCGCGAGATTCAGGAAGTGGCTGGCCAGCCGCTCAGCCAGCAGGATCTTCTGGAAACGCAGAGCAAGCTCTATGAACTTGGCATCTTCAGCCAGGTCGATACGGCTGTGCAGAATCCCGAGGGCTCCGAACCGCGCAAGAATGTTCTCGTCCAAATGCAGGAGGCCAAGCGCTACACTTTTACCTATGGTGTCGGCTTAGAATTCGAAACCGGGCTGCCCTCAGGAACAACGGCTCCCACAGGGTCTACCGGTGTAAGCCCGCGCGTTGGTTTCGACATCACCCGCCTCAACATGGGCGGCCGCGACCAGACCCTGACCTTCCAGTCTCACGTTGGACGGCTGCAGCAACGCGGCCTCATCAGTTACGAAATTCCCAAGCTCTTCAATCAGCAACGCTTCAAGGTCTTCTACACGATTTTTTACGACAACAGTTTGGACGTTGCCACCTTCACTTCACAACGCGAAGAAGGGAAGATCGATCTCCGGCAGCAAATCGGCAAGCCGCAACTCAATCACTCTACGTCGATCACCTACCGCTTCGATTACCGCTACGTGAAGGCGAGCCACTTGGCTGAGAACTTTTCGCCCGCCGAGTTCAGTTTGTTTTCACTGCCTGCCCGCGTAGGTGGTCCCGGCTTCACTTTCATCCGGGATCAACGGGACAATCCTCTCGAAAGTACGAAGGGCCAGTACTTCACCCTGGATGGTTCTGCTGCATCCGGTTACTTCGGTTCTCAGGCGAATTTCGCTCGGGCTTTGGGGCAGGATTCGACTTACTACGCCTTTGGTCCGCCCAAGCACAAATTCGTTTTTGCCCGCTCCACCACGTTAGGATTAGAGCAGGTTTATCAAGGTTCGCAGGTTCTGCCACCGGGAGCCTGCCAACTCAGTGGTTTAAGCCTTAACTCGTGTCCGGCGGGCATTTCGGTGATCCCGCTGCCCGAAGTTTTTTTTGCCGGTGGTGGCAACTCTCACCGAGGTTTTGGGTTAAATCAAGCAGGACCCCGCGATCCCGATTCCGGTTTTCCCGTGGGAGGTACTGCGCTGTTTGTTAACAGCGAGGAACTGCGCTTTCCTCAGGTGAGCCTGCCCTTTCTCGGGGAAGGCTTCGGCTTCGCCGTTTTTCACGATATGGGCAACGTCTTCACCGCCGGTCACGACATGCTCAAAGGCCTGGTGCGGTGGCACCAGCCTGACCCAACGCAATGTGTGCCATCCAGCGGCGTGATGGATACGGCGTGCGAAACCTACTTCAATAACAGCGGTTACGACTACACTTCTCACGCGGTGGGCCTTGGTTTGCGTTACAAGACGCCCATTGGCCCTTTACGCTTTGACTTCGGGTACAATCTGAATCCAACCGGATATTTTCAGGGAACCGTCTTTTCGACCAGCGGGCCGACTAGCGGCCAGGCTCTGTATTTTGAGACGCAGCATCTGCGGCCCTTTAACTTCTTTTTCAGCATAGGTCAGCCATTTTAATGAGAGTTCGAGTCAAGATAACGATCCCTGTCGTCGTGCTCGCGCTCTTAGTGTCTGTACTCTCGCTTGCGCCCGGGCGCGCTTCGGCCGAAGTAATCGACCGCATCGTCGCCACCGTCAATGGCCGCATTATTTTGCAATCCGATTGGGATGAAGCCCTTTGCTATGAGGCTCTGCTCACCAATCGCACTCTCGCGCAGTTCACTGACGATGACCGCCGCGCCGTTCTGGACCGCCTCATCGACCAGGAACTTCTGCGCGAGCAGATGATGTCCGCCGATTTCGTTCACGCTACCGACGCCGAAGCCGAGGTCCGTGTCGCCGAGGCTCGCAAGCAATATCCCCAAGCCGCATCCAGTGAGGCCTGGCAGGCTCTACTCGCCAACTACCACCTCACGGAGAAGGATCTTCTTGCCCGCGTCCGCCAGCAGATCGACCTGATGCGCCTGGTCGAGGCCCGCCTTCGTCCTACGGTCCAGATCGATTCCAAGTCCATCGAAGCTTACTACCGCGAACAGTTTGTTCCCAAGTTGAAGCAGTCCGGGGCATCCGAAATCTCGCTCGCGGAAGTTTCCGGCAAGATTCGCGAATTGTTGACCGAGCAGAAGGTGAGCGAGTTGCTCGTCTCCTGGTTGCAAACCTTGCGCTCCGAAGGGCAGGTCCGTACCCCCGGCGTCACATCCTCTCCGAATGACCCGGGAGTGCAATCGCGGTGAGTCCAATCGCAGCGAAGCAGCGCTCCACTAAGCCACGCCGCCGATGGTGGAAATATCTCCTGATCGTGACCGCGATCGGCGCGCTCAGCGCCCTTGGCCTGCTCATCTACGTCAACACAGAATCATTCCAGTCGCTGGTGCGCCGTCGCCTCGTCGCTGAAGTGGAGCGCATCACCGGAGGCCGCGTCGAAATCGGCAGCATCCACACCACGCCTTTTCGCTTGCAGGTCGATGTGCGGGGCATCACAGTCCACGGCCGCGAGAAGGCCCTCGATGTTCCCTTGGCTCACGTGGACCGCATCGTAGCGCGGTTGAAGGTCATTTCACTTCTGCGTTCTGAGTTCGGCTTTAACGAAGTCATCCTCGATCAACCAACCGTGCACGTCGCCTTCTATCCCGACGGCACCACTAATTTTCCTCAGCGCAAGGCCACTGGCGACTCCGGTGAAACTGCTGTCGAGCGACTCTTTAATCTTTCCATCAACCGCTTTGAACTCCGCCATGGTCAGATTCTCTGGGACGATCAGACCATCCCCGTGGATTTCGTTGCTCGCGACGCCTCGCTCCAGATGGATTACGCCTTCCTGCACCGCCGCTACGACGGCCGCTTTCTGCTCGGCCTGGTCGACACCAAACTCATGGACTACCGTCCCTTCGCATGGATGACGACGGCAGAGTTTAGTATTGAATCTGACTCGGCGGCTGTTCCCTCGCTCAAGTGGAATTCCGGCCACTCTCACTTTTCGGCCAGCGGCCAAATCACGGACTTCCGCCATCCGCATTTTCAGGGTTCTTACGATGCGCAGTTGGATTTGGGCGAAGCAGCGTCAATCGCCCGCCGACGCGATCTGCGCGCCGGTCTGCTCGAATTCAAGGGACACGCGGATGGCTCTCTGGACCAATTCGCCAGCAACGGCTTGCTGACTCTTCGCGATCTCAGTTGGCAGAACGGTCAAGTCGCGTTCTCAAGAGTGTCACTCAACGCCGACTACTCCGTGACCGACCAGGAACTCAAACTCTCCAAACTGCAAGCCAGGATTTTCGGCGGCAGCGTTACCGGCGATGCCGAACTCGATCAGTGGCTCGCGCCGTGGCAGCACCTATCGGCCAGTGCTCGAAAAAATCTCGATACCGCTACTATTTCTGCCGCGCCGCCTGCGAACAAGGCCGGCGTCAAAACGCCGAAGATCAAGGCACCAGCAATCCAAAGTGCGTCTGTTCTTCTTCGCCTGCACGATCTCTCTGCAGAAGATATAGCAGCAGCCCTGAATGCTCCCGCTCATCCGTTCCCGCCCTATCATCCTGCCGCATCTGCCTCGGGCACACTCGAGACTCGCTGGAAGGGGACTCCCCGCGATGCTGAAATCCAATTCGCGCTCGATCTCACTCCTCCCGAGCAGCACGTTCCCGGACATTTGCGAATCAGCGCCCACGCCAAAGGTGTTTACCACGCCGTCGACAACTCCATCGATCTGCCGCAGTTCACCCTCACCACGCCAACTTCCCACATTCAGGCTTCCGGCACACTGTCTGCGGCATCCTCGGTGCGCCTGTCCGTTTCCACTTCGAGTCTCGCGGACTGGCTGCCCTTTGTAACCGTCGTTCGCGGTCCGGCGATGTACGATGTCGAACTGAACGGCAACGCTACCTTCAACGGCAGCATGAGTGGTGCGTTTTTTTCACCGCAGCTCGCCGGTAGTCTGCAGGCCGACGATTTCGACATCACGCTGCCCGCCACGGCCAAGACACATCCACTCCAAACCAAATGGGATTCTCTTTCCGCCACGATCCAGCTTTCTTTCCAGAGCATCGCACTTCACAACGCGACTTTGCGCCGTGATGACACGTCCGCAGAGTTTGACACCACCGTTGCGCTTCAGCATGGCCATTTCACCGGCGACAGCGCCTTTACTCTGCGCGGTAATGTCCACAACTCCGATGTAGCGCCGATCCAGGCGCTACTCGGATACAACTATCCCATCACGGGGAATGCTGATTTTTTCGTGCAGGCTGCCGGAACTTTCTCCGAGCCTCACTTCGAAGGACAGCTCCATCTCAATAATGCCTCCGCCTACGGTGAGACCATTCGGCAATTCGATTCCGCCTACCGTCTTGCGCAAGGGGAAATCTCTTTCGATAACATCCATCTCTTCCACGATGATTCGGTCGTCACCGGAAGCGCGGCCTATAATCCTTCTTCGAGTGTTTTTCGTCTCGACCTCGTCGGCAATAATTTCGACCTCGCACGGGTTCGACAAATCCATTTGGATCGTTTCCCCGCTGAGGGACGCGCCGACTTTGTTGTAAAAGCCTCGGGTACAGCCAGTGCGCCCTCGATCGACGGAACCCTTCACGTGCACGGCCTTACCCTTGACCATGAACTCGCTGGCGAAGTCGATCTGCAGGCCGTCACTCAGGGCAGCGAGCTTCACTTGACCGGCAATTCTCACTTCAAGCGCGGTTCTCTTCTCGTGAGCGGCGACGTGCAATTGCGCGATGGCTATCCTGCCCACCTGTCGTTTCAAACCGATCAGCTGGATGTCGATGCTCTGTGGCGCTCCTACTTCGACGGTCGGATCACGGGACATTCTGCTGTTACGGGTTCTTTCGACGTGCGTGGCCCACTGCGCCAGCCCGCACAATGGATCGTCTCCGGCAATCTCAGCGCGCTCACGCTCGATGTCGAGAACGTAAAACTAAACAATCAGGATCCCATTCGATTCACTCTGGCGAATCGGGCGGTGAACATCCAGCAACTCCATCTTGTAGGGGAGGGAACTGACCTCACCGCGCACGGCGCTATTCAACTTTCGGGCGCACGCGCACTCGATCTCACAGCCGACGGCCGCCTCGACCTGAAACTACTCTCCAGTTTCGATCCCGACTTCACGGCCTCCGGACTCGTCACCATGAACCTGACTGTGGGCGGCACGCTCGCTGATCCTTCACCGCAAGGCAATTTTCAGGTGGCAAACGGTGCGCTTTTATTCGCGGGACTCCCCAGCGGTCTCAGTGAACTCAACGGTTCACTTCTATTCACTCGCGATCGCGTCCATATCGAGACGCTTACCGCCCGCACCGGCGGTGGAACTCTTGATCTAAAAGGCGACGCCAATTACATGAACCGGCAGATCAACTTCAATCTCACCGCTATCGGCAAAGATGTTCGCTTGCGTTATCCGCCGGGCGTCAGCTCCACCGCCAACACCGAGCTGCATTGGATCGGCAGTCGTTCCGCCTCCACAGTGTCGGGCGACATCAGTATTACCAAAATTGCGGTGACTCCTGGATTCGATTTCAGCGCTTACCTACAGCGCAGCCGCCAGTTTGCTACGGTTACCGTCGCCAACTCGCCGCTCAATAATGTCAAACTCGATATTCATGTGCAGACCGCGCCGGAACTGCAGATGCGCACTGCTATCGCTCGCCTTTCCGGAGATGCCGACCTTCGACTTCGCGGCTCCGTGGCTCGGCCCGCGGTTCTAGGACGTGTCGATATCCTCGAAGGCAAAGCCACTTTTCACGGCATCCGGTTTACGCTCGAGCGCGGCGACATCACTTTCTCCAATCCAGTTGCCATCGAACCCCAACTGAATCTGCAGGCTTCCAGCCATGTCCGAAGCTACGACCTCAATATCACGATTACCGGCACACCCGACCGTCTCAATATCAACTACAGGTCGGAACCTCCCTTGCCCAAGTCCGACATCATCGCGCTCCTGGCTCTGGGCCGCACCAACGAAGAATCTGCGCAACTTCAGGAGCAGTCCGGTCAGAGCGGCTTTTCTGATCAGACCAGCGATCTCATTCTCAACCAGGCGATCAACGACACAGCCAGCAGCCGTTTTCAACGACTGTTCGGCGCCAGCAATATAAAAATCGATCCTCAGGGACTTACCACCATCACTAATCCTGTCAGCAACGGCCCCCAGATTACGATTGAGCAACAGTTTGCCAATAACCTGTCTCTCACCTACTCCACCAACGTTTCTCAGAGTTCGCAGCAGATTATTCAGGGGGAGTATTATGTCAATCGCAGCGTGTCCCTCGTCGGTAACCGCGACCAGAACGGCGTCGTCAGCTTCGACATACAAGTCCGCCGTCGCAAGAAATGAAAGCAGCGGTCAGGGGCTAGGGATCAGTGGACGGCGATGAATCGTTTTCTTATATAGCCTCAGCCCCTGGCCCCTGGTCCCTGACCACTGCTTATGCCCAACCTGACCAACGCTCGCCAACTGATGGTCGATTCTCAACTCCGGGATCGCGGCATCTCGGATACGCGCGTTCTTGACGCCATGATTCGCGTACCCCGTCACGAATTTGTTCCTGAGGCTTGCCGCGCTCAGGCCTATGAGGATCATCCGCTTCCCATCGGTGACGGCCAGACCATCTCTCAGCCCTACATTGTTGCGCTCATGCTCGAATCTCTCCAGCTCACGGCCAACGACAAGGTTCTCGAAGTGGGAACCGGTTCTGGCTACGCTACCGCGCTGCTCGCGGATCTTGCCGCAGAAGTCTTTTCCATCGAACGGCACGCGTCTCTCGCCGAGAGCGCCCGTAATCTTCTCTCTACGCTTGGCTATCGCAATGTGCATGTCATCACCGGCGACGGTGCGCTCGGACTTCCTGACAACGCTCCGTTTGACGCAATCCTCGTTTCTGCGGCCGCTCTTCATTTGCCTTCGGCTCTGCCCGCTCAACTCCGCGACAGAGGACGAATGATTATCCCCATTGGATCTTCCGACTCCCAACAACTGCAGTTCATCCGCATGGTCAACGGCCAGGCCGTGACTTCTCTTCGTGAACTAGTGCGCTTTGTACCTTTGGTTCCCGGTGAGGAATGAAGTGCGCCTAAGACAGCAGGGAACTATGAAAAAAAGAGAGGGATCAGAAAGTTTCTGGAGCCGTGTGAACTTTTGCGGAAGACGTAGCGCCAGGTGAGGTCTGCGGAACAAGTTGCTGAGCGGAGTCCTGCGCGTACTGCAACACGCGGCCGGGAAAGAGTCCAAGATAAAGGGTCGCGAAGAGGCAGACTGCCAGCGCCACGCGCAGCGCCAGTGGAGTGGGAGTTACGGGAACTTCCTTTCGCGACTCGCGCATATACATCATCACAATAATGCGCAGGTAGTAATATGCGCCCACGCCGCTGTTGAGCACGCCGATGATCGTAAGCCAGATCAAATTCGCTTTCACGGCCGCGCTGAACACGTAGAACTTTGCAAAGAAGCCGCCGGTCATCGGGATCCCAATCAGTGAAAGCAAGAAAATGGTGAGCGTCGCCGCCAGCAGTGGCGAGCTGCGCCCCAGGCCTTCATAGTCCTCGAGAGTCACATAGCGCTCGCCCGCGTTGGCGAAGTGCGTAACCACAGCGAATGCACCGAGATTCATCGCGGCATAGGCCGCAGTGTAAAACATAACCGCCGAGGTTCCGAGTTGAGGCGCGGCGGCAAATGCCACCAGCACGTACCCGGCGTGCGCGATCGATGAGTAAGCCAGCAGTCGCTTCACATTGTCCTGCACGAAAGCGCTTACATTGCCCAAAGTCATGGAGAGCGCTGCCGCGATCCAGATGACCCAGAAAATGGCATGCACGTCGATCACGAAAACCACTCGCAGCAACACCGCAAACGCCGCCGCTTTCGGCGCGGTCGACATAAAGCCGACAATCGGAGCCGGCGCCCCTTCGTAGACGTCCGGCGTCCAGATGTGAAAAGGCGCAGCTGCCACTTTGAATCCCAAACCTACGAACATCAATGCCACGGCCACAAACGCCAGCAATGGGATCGGACCAGCCCGCAACGCCTGCGCAATTAGATCAATGTTGGTCGATCCGGTGGCGCCGAACATCAACGCCACTCCATAAAGGAAGAACGCCGTCGCGAAGGAACCCAGCAAAAAGTATTTCAAGGAAGATTCCGCGCTGGCAGCCTCGTGCCGCCGGAATCCCGCCAATACATAGGAAGAGATGGAAGAAATCTCAAGCGCGATGAAAATCAAAACCAGTTCCACCGCCGACGACATCAGCGCAATTCCGACCGTTCCGAAAAGAATCAGAGCGTAGTATTCCCCGGCGCGAATCCGCTGCACCGACATATATTCATACGAGCTGAGGATGACGACGGCCGCAATCGCAATTACCAGCACGTGAAAAAAAACGCTGAAGCCGTCGACTCGAATCATGTTCCAGAAAGCCACTCCCGGAACCTGCGCCATGAACCAAGTCGCCGCAAGCCCCGCCAATGCGCCCGCCAATGCGATCAGCCCTAGAATCTTCTGGCCTGTCTTTTCGTCGAGCAGCGGTTCGAGCACCATCACAATCATGCCGAAGACCGAGAGAACAATCTCCGGCAGGATGCGGACGTAATCGGCATTCTGTGGAAGCGTCTGCAAGACGCCTGGGAGGAAAGCCACACTCATTGTCCCACCACCTTGCCGACTACTTGCGCGAAGGGAGCGAGCGCGGCCCGCACCGCCGGATCGATGGCGCCCAGCCACATGATGGGAGCCACGCCCATCACCAGCGCCGCTGCTGCGCAAGGCCAGACCGCCCATTTCTCGAATCCCGAAAGATCGCGCAGCGAATTGTTCACCGCATGTGTGACCTTGCCGTAGAAAACGCGCTGATACATCCAGAGCAGATAGACCGCGCTCCAGATGATGCCAGTAGCACCGAGAATTCCGTAAACCGCTTTGTCCTGAAACGCACCGCTCAACACGAGAAATTCACCAATGAAGCCGTTCAGCAGAGGCAGGCCCGCGGATGCCAGCACGATCACCAGATAAGACGCGGCATAGACAGGCATGGGCGAGGCGAGGCCGCCGAACTCGCTAATCTCGTAAGTGTGGCGCCGTTCATGCAGAATCCCCGCCAGCATGAACAACCCGCCCGTCGAAATCCCATGCGCAAGCATTACGAAAATGGCACCGTTCAATCCGGCCTGCGTGAAGCTGAAAATTCCCAGCACAACAAATCCAAGATGGCTGACCGAGGAGTACGCGATCAGCTTCTTCATGTTGGGCTGCACCATCGCGACCAGCGCGCCATAAATAATGCCAATCAAGGCGAGCGTCATGATCCAGGAAGCATTGCGCCGCGCTTGCTCGGGAAACAGGCCCAGGTTAAAGCGCAGCAACCCATATGTGCCCATCTTCAGCAAAACCCCAGCCAGCAGCACTGAACCGGCCGTGGGCGCTTCCACGTGAGCATCGGGCAACCACGTATGAAAAGGGAAGAGCGGAACCTTCACCGCGAATGCCAAAAAGAATCCCAGAAAGAGCCATTGAGCGGCCGCCGGAAAGCTCGGCACGGCGCCGCTCGCGATCTGGTCGCGAATGACGACAAAGTCAAAGCTGCCAGTATGCGCATAAAGCCACAAGATCGCCGCCAGCATGAACACCGATCCGATCATGGTGTACATGAAGAACTTCACCGCGGCATACACCTTGCGCTCATGGCCGAAGATTCCAATCAGCAACGCCATCGGAATCAGCGTGGCTTCCCAGAAGAAATAGAAGAGGAACAAGTCGAGCGACGTGAAGACGCCGATCAGCGCCGTCTCCAGAATCAGCAGCAGGATAAAAAATTCTTTTACCCGCTCGTGAATCGAATTCCAGGAAATCAACACGCACAGCGGCGTGAGGAATGTAGTGAGCACCACCAGCCAGAGCGAAATGCCGTCAACGCCCATGTGGTAATGAATATTCGGAGTCGAAACCCATTGCCGGTCGATCTCGTACTGGAATCCTGGATGCGAGCGGTGAAAATAAACCGGCAGATGCAAAGACAGAACAAACGTCAGCAGCGAAATGACGAGCGCAAAAATCCGGATGTCACGGTCGCGGCGCGGTAGCAGCATCAGCAGCAACCCGCCCGCCAGTGGCGCGAACGTCACCAGCGTGAGAATGATGGAATTCAAATCGTCGGTCCTCATCGTGCTTCCATCCACATCCAGATCATGAAGGCAATCACAACTCCGGCGCCCGCCGAAATCCATCCCGCGTACGAACGAATGTTGCCGGATTGCATATGTCGAACTTCATCGGAAACATGCCGCGCCCCGTCGCCGGCGTCATTCACCGCCGCATCGATAGTCTTCCGGTCGACATCCTGCCAGAGAATTCGCATCGATCCGTCGATCAGCGGCTTGACGAAAAGCACTGCGTACAATTCGTCGATGTAGTATTTGTGCACGACCGTTACATAAAAGCTGCCGAGCGAATCGGTGATCTTCTGCGGAAGTTCGGGACGCTTGCAGTAGAGCAGGTACGCCAAAATCCATCCTGACGCGGCGGCAATGATCGAGACGCCCATCAGCAACCATTCGGTGATGCTGGTTGCTGCTTCCCCTGCAGTTTCTCCCGCGCCGAAGACAGGCGCGAGGAAATGTTCGAAATGGTTGCCCCAGCCGACGAAGCCGCCGACCAGCGACAGCAGCGCCAGAATCATCAGCGGCACCAGCATCACCATCGGACTCTCATGCGGCTCGCCGTGGCCGTGAGCATCGTGCCCGTGGGAACTATGCCCGTGCGCGTCGACTTGGGCTCCACAGTAGTCACCGAAAAACGTCATGTAGAGCAAGCGAAACATGTAGAACGATGTAATAAACGCCGTGACCACGCCGATTCCCCAATAGACCGGGCTGACCTGATACGCCTTCCACAAAATTTCATCCTTGCTCCAGAAGCCGGCCAGCGGCGGAACTCCGGCAATCGCGAGGGTCGCGATAAGCATGGTCCCAAATGTCACGGGGATGAACGATTTGAGGCCGCCCATCTTGCGCATGTCCTGCTCGCCGCCGACCGCGTGAATCACGGAGCCTGCGCCCAGAAACAGCAGGCCCTTGAAGAACGCATGCGTCATCAAGTGGAAGATGCCCGCCGAAAACGCCCCCACGCCGCAGGCCATGAACATGTAGCCAAGCTGCGAGATGGTCGAGTACGCGAGAACTTTCTTGATGTCAGTCTGCGCAATGCCGATGGTCGCAGCAAAAAATGCAGTCAGCGTGCCAATTATGGCCACAACCGTCAGCGCGAGAGGCGCGCGTTCAAAGATCACATGCGAGCGCGAAACCATGTAGACGCCCGCCGTCACCATCGTAGCCGCATGGATCAACGCAGAAACCGGCGTCGGACCTTCCATCGCGTCGGGAAGCCACACATAGAGCGGAATCTGCGCCGATTTGCCGCAAGCGCCGACCATCAGCAGAATGCCGATCGCTGTCAGCAGACCCGCGTCAGCAGTCTCAACGGGCAAGGGAACCACCGCGCCAAATACCTGATCGAAATTCAGCGATCCAAAATGTTTTATCAACAAGAACAGTGCGATCAGAAATCCGAAATCGCCAATGCGATTGACGATGAACGCCTTCTTGCCCGCCGATGCCGCCGAATCTTTCGTGAACCAGAACCCGATCAGCAAATACGACGCCAGCCCCACCCCCTCCCAGCCAATAAACATCTGCAGGTAATTACCGGCCAGCACCAGCGTCAGCATGAAAAACATGAACAGATTCAGATAGCTGAAGAAGCGGTAGTAGCTGGGATCGTCCCACATGTAGCCGACCGAGTAGACGTGAATGAGGAATCCGATGCCAGTGACCACCAGCAACATGACCAGCGAAAGTTGATCGAGATAAAACGCAAAATCCGCACTGAAACCTCCGGAGCGGATCCAGTGCGCGAAAAACTCATGATAGGGAAGCGATAACGACGAGAAGCGCGCTGCGACTACCAAAGCCCAGGCAAAAGCCGCTCCGCTGAAAAAGAGCGCAACTGCGGTCACACCTGCCCGAGACGCCTTCTTCCCAAGAAAGCCGTTGATCGCAGCCCCCGCCAGCGGCAGAATCGGGATCACCCACAGATTCAGATTCGGGTTGAGGTTCGGGTTCATAGTTTGAGCAGGTTCACCTGATCCACATTCAGCGTCTCCCGCGTGCGATACACCGAGATGATGATGGCCAGCCCCACAGCCGCTTCCGCAGCCGCCACAACCATCACAAAGAAAACAAACACCTGGCCGGCCAGCGCGTGCCAGTGTGCCGCGAACGCCACGAAGGAAAGATTCACGCCGTTCAACATCAGCTCAATCGACATGAAGATGGTAATGATGTTGCGCTTGATCAGAAATCCGACCACGCCGCAGGCAAATAGAAATCCACTGAGCAGCAGGTAGTACGATAGCGGCACATATGACGGCACCATCAGTCGAACCTCCCCGGCGCGGCTTCCGGCTTGCTGGCCAGAACCACGGCGCCCATGATGGCGATCAGGATCAATACCGAGGTGACTTCGAACGGCAACAGAAAATCATGAAATAGAAGCTGGGCGATATCCGTAGGATGCCCGGGCAACGCGCCGATCGGCACCGACTCAGTCCCAGAGTGTCGCAATACCACCCAGCCAATGAGCAGGCCCCCGGTCAGCATTCCGGGCACGCCCAGCAGAACAGCGACGCGGCTTCCCTTGGTTTGTTCCTCTTCGCCGGCATTCAGCAGCATGATGACGAACACGAACAGCACCATGATCGCACCGGCATACACAATCACCTGCACGGCCGCGACAAACTCTGCGCCCAGCAGCAGATATTCCCCAGCCAGCGCCGCCATCACCGCGATCAGCGAGAGCGCGCTGTTGATGGGATGCCGCTGCGCCAGCAGGTTGATCGCCCCGCCCACGCAAACGGATCCGAACATCAGAAATAAGAAAAGGTGCATATGCAAAATCAGTTGCCAGTTGCCGGTTGCCGGTTCCCAGTTAGAGTCGGTTCAAGAATCATCTTCAGCACGATTTGATCCCAAGCCACGCCGCGCACGCCTTTACTGGCAACAGGGGCTCGCAGCTGGCTACTGCCTTTCCCTACCAGGCCACGACAATCGCCGTCGCCACCAGATTCGCAATCGCCAGCGGCAGCAGAAACTTCCAGCCAAACGACATCAGTTGGTCATAGCGGAAGCGCGGCAACGTCCCGCGCACCCAGATATAAAGAAAGAGAAAACAGAAAATCTTCGCGCCGAACCAGAACAGCGGCAGTAGCGCTCTCACAATCGGAGGCCCACCCAGCGGCCCGTGCCATCCCCCGAAAAACAAAAGCGTAGCCACACATGCCACCGTAATCATGTTGGCGTACTCGGCCATAAAGAACATGGCAAACTTCATGGAACTGTATTCGGTGTGGTACCCCGCAACCAGTTCAGTTTCAGCCTCAGGCAGGTCAAACGGAATGCGGTTTGTTTCTGCATACGCGGCCATCAAGTAAATAAAGAACCCGATAAACTGCCAATGAAAAATATTCCACCGCGGAATGAACCCCCAGAAAAGCCCTCCCTGCGCATCGACGATGGCACGCAGGCTGAAGCTGCCGGATTGAATCAGCACCCCAACCAGCGAAAGTCCCAGCGCAATTTCATAGCTGACCATCTGTGCGCTGGCCCGCAGCCCGCCCAGCAACGAATATTTATTGTTCGACGACCATCCTGCCAGCGCCACACCGTATACGCCCATCGAAGTAACGCCCAGAATCAGCAGTAACCCGATGTTCACGTCGGTAATCTGCAGCGGGATATTCGTGCCGAACAGTGTGATCGAGTTGCCAAACGGAATCACCGAAATCGAAGTCAGGGCAAAGATCAGCGCCATCATCGGCGCCGCCAGAAACAGCGGCTTGTAGACGTGAGGCGGAGTGAGATCTTCTTTAAACAGAAACTTAATGCCGTCTGCCGCAGGTTGCAGCAGTCCGAATGGTCCAACCCGCGTGGGTCCCCAGCGATTCTGCATGTGGCCGACCACTTTGCGTTCCAGCCAAACCGTGTACGCGACTGCGGTGAGCAGCACAACTATAACGATCACCGACTTGATCACCGACACGAGTATGAAGATGGAAAGAGGCAAAGGCATTTGTTTAATCGAGCAATTGGGATATTCAGTAATTTCGTAATTGGAAAACGCTTTTCTCCTGAGTTGTCGGCAATCCTAAACAGTCAAGTACGCGGTGTAGGGTTTCCAAATTACCCAATTACCAAATCCCCCAATTACAAAATTATCTTCTCAGTCTGCCGCAACTTCAGCCGGCTTGACTTCGTGACTCTCCATGACCGACTTCAGCGCGCGCGAATAACGTCCCAGCGTTCCAGAACTAAAAAGAGTATCGTTCGCCGGAGCAATGGATTCAGGCCTGTGCTCAACTCCAGGCCCAGCCTTGGCGAGCGAAGTATGCTGGCTGTTGCCCGCCAGCAGATTCATGCGGGAAACGTCATAGCCCGGAACCAGCCGCTGAATCTCATCCAGAATTGCCATCGAATCGAAGGGGCTCAGCTTCGGCTCCAACCCATGCGCCTCCAGCCACACCGCATGCCGGTCGGCCTCGCCCGACTGTGCTCCACGCGACTGCCCCATGTCGGCATACGTACCTCCGCCGAAGGGCACGAGGTTGCGCACCTCAAAACCCATGGCGTCCGCGATGCGCACGATCATCTCGAAGTCCGCCTTTGTACCCGTAACCTCGCCCGCCTTCTTTACCAACTGCAGATCTCCACACGTATTCGTGAACGTTCCTGACTTCTCGTACGCATTCGCGGCGGGCAACACCACGTCCGCCACCACGGCGGTCTCGGTGAGGAACATATCCTGCACCACAACGAAGCCGTTCGAGAACGTGAACGGATCGATCTTCAACCGCCCAATGGGATTCGAGCCAACAACGTGCAGCGCCTTCAACTTGCTCGCTCTTGCCGCCTCAACCATGCCGGACAAATCGAGGCCCGCAGCCTGTGGGACATCGCCCCACTCTTCATGGAACTGACTGTTTCCTGCAATCGGGTGATATCCAGGAAGCAAGTCGGGATACAAGCCCATATCGGCCGCTCCGCGCGAGTTGGCATAGTCGGCGAGACAGGCAAACTTCGCGCCCGTGATTCCAGAACCGAACGTTACGACTCTCGAAAGATCGTTGCCGAGGATCTCAGAGCCGAAAACGATAACCAGATTCTGTTCGCCGCGCAGAGTATCGCGCAATGTCGTCCACTGATCTTTACTTAGATGATCTTTCGCTGACGATGAATTGATAATCGCATCCGCAGCCGCGTCGTCGCCGGCGAGAAACGCCGCAACTTTACCTTCCGCTCCAGCGGGAATCTGCAGGAAGCTCGCTGCCTGCCGCCGCAATTTGATTGGCTGCGAATTGATCACATAAAGCCGCGCTCGGTGCAGTCGAACGTTGTTGCGAATCTGCCAAGCCAGCAGCGGATGCTGCTCCGTAGGATCATTCCCAATCAGCAGAATCGCAGGCGCCGTGAATACGTCCGCCATGCTGGCCGTGGCATCTGCCTTACCGCGAAGCGACGCCGCGAAAGCAGGGAAGTCCGCAGTGCGGTGGTGGTCCACATTGTTCGTCTTCAATACCACGCGGGCAAACTTCGAAAGCAGGTACGCTTCTTCGTTGGTGGTGCGTGTCGAGCCGATTACGCCAATCGCCGTCCCACCGTCGCGGTCGCGCACTTCCGCAAACTTCTTTCCGATCAGCTGAAAAGCCTCCTCCCACGTGGCTGGAGTCAACTTGCCTTCTCTGCGAATCAGCGGCTGCGTCAGCCGTTCTTCATGATTCGCAAAGTCGAACGCGTAACGGCCCTTGATGCAAAGGAAGTCTCCGTTCGTTCCACTCTTGTCGCGGTTATCGCCGCGCACGATTTCCATGCCGGTGTCGGCGCGGCGCACGCCCAGCGTAGTCTTGCAGCCGTCACCGCAGTGCGTGCAGATCGTGCCCACGTGCTTCATCTCCCACGGCCGCGTCTTGTAGCGATACGCGCCCGATGTGAGCGCGCCCACCGGGCAGATGTCGATGCACATTCCACACTCTTCGCACTCCAGGTGATCTTCTTTATTAGGAGCGATAATCGAACTCACCCCGCGGTTCTGCACGCCCAGCGCCCAAACGTCCATGCCCTCGCCGCAGACGCGCACGCAGCGGTAGCAGAGAATGCAGCGCGGCCGATCAAAAAACACCACCGGCGACCACTGCTGCTCATCTTTATGATTCTTCGCCTCCATGAACTTCGATTCTGCAGCGCCGTAGGAGAACGTCATATCCTGCAGTTCGCATTCGCCCCCGGCATCGCACACCGGGCAATCTAAAGGATGGTTGCCCAGCAGCATCTCCAGCATCGACTTGCGCGCCTGCTTGATCTCATCGCTATCCGAAGTCACGATCATGCCTTCGCTGATCACGGTCGTACACGCGGTTTGCAGCTTGGGCATCTTCTCAATCTTCACTAGGCACATGCGGCAAGCGCCCTGCAAAGAAAGATTCGGATAGTAGCAAAACGAAGGCACTTCGATGCCCACGGTCTTGCAAGCCTCAATCAGCAGCGTCCCCGCGGGAGCCGTGACCTTCTTGCCGTCAACAGTAAGTGTTACGTCAGCCATAAATATTGAGCGATTGAGTGATCGGGTGATTTAGCGATTGGAAAATCGACGTACGGTCTTGACTTCCAATCCCAAAATCACCCAATCGCTCAATGACTCAATGCTTCCATTTCTTCGGCCACGCCCGCTTTTTCATAAGGGCAAGGCCGACCATCCAGATGGTCTTCAAACTCTTGCCGGAACTTCTTCACGAACGCAATCGTCGGCATCGCCGCGGCATCTCCCAGCGGACAAAACGTCCGGCCCAGCATGTTCTCCGAGAGATACTGCATGTTGTCGATGTCTTTCTTCACCCCGCCGCCCGAGTGAAAACGAATCAAAGTTTTCTTCAGCCAGTCCGTGCCTTCGCGGCAAGGGATACACCAACCGCAACTCTCGTGCTGATAAAACTTCATCGTCCGCAGAGCGAACTTCACGATACACTGCTGATCGTCCAGCACCACTACGCCACCCGATCCCAGCATCGATCCAGCCTTCGCAACCGAATCGAAATCCATGTTGATGTCGATCTCGTCCGCAGTCAGGCAAGGAGTAGAAGATCCGCCCGGAACAACCGCCTTCAACGACCGCCCATTCGGAATCCCGCCGCCAACTTCATAAATCATCTTCTTCAGGCTGTAACCCATGGGCAGTTCATATACGCCGGGCTTCGCCACGTTACCGCTAAGGCAGAACAGTCGCGTGCCGCCATTCTTCGGCGGACCAATCTTGGCATACCACTCCGCGCCGCCCAGCATAATGTGCGGCACACTCGCTAAAGTCTCAGCGTTATTAATGACCGTAGGGCCGCCCCACAGCCCAACCACAGCAGGGAACGGAGGCCGAATGCGCGGAATGCCGCGCTTGCCTTCAAGCGATTCCATCAGCGCTGACTCTTCGCCGACCTCGTATGCCCCCGCGCCGCCGTGCCAGTAAATGTCAAAATCGCGCCCGCTACCGAAAATATTCTTCCCGAGAAAGCCCTTGGCATAGGCGTCGCGGATCGCCTTCTGCATGATGATCGACAGATATCGATATTCGCCGCGAATGTAGATGTAGCCGCTGCGCGCACCCACAGCCAGCCCGCCGATCATGACTCCCTCAATCACCGCATGCGGATCATGCTCAAAGATCAGCCGGTCTTTGCAAGTGCCGGGCTCGCTCTCATCGCCATTGCAAAGCACATACTTCGGCTTGGCCGATTGCTTGGGCACGAACGACCACTTCATTCCGGTAGAAAAACCGGCACCGCCCCGCCCACGCAGCCCGGAATTCTTCACCTCATTAATTATGGCGTCCGCATCCATCGCAAGCGCCTTCTGCACGGCCTTATAGCCGTCCAGTTCGAGGTAACGATCGATGTTCGTCGCACCCATGCCAAAGCGCCGGGTGACGACCTTTACCTCATCGGGATGGGAAACCAGAGATGCCATTTTGTAATTTTGTAATCGGGTAATTTTGTAATTTAGAACCTACGATTCCTAGAGCTTTCAAATTACAAAATTACCCGATTACCAAATTACAAATCCTCTAACCACGTCGATACTCGTCGAGAATCTTATCGATCTTGTCCACGCTAAGGTTCTCATGAAAATCGTAATTCACCTGCGCCGCCGGAGCCCAACTGCATGCCCCAATGCATTCGACCTCTTCTAAAGTAAACAATCCGTCAGGGGTCGTTCCCTTGTGTCCGATGCCCAGCTTCTTCGCGCAGTGTTGAAGAATCTCTTCTCCGCCGCGAACCAGGCAACTGATATTCGTGCAAACCTGCACATTAAACTTGCCACGCGGCTTGGTCGTCAGCATCGAGTAATAGCTGATCACATTGCGCACTTCCAGTTCCGTCAAATCCAGCCTTCCAGCAAGCTCTGCAATAACCTCGTCTGATAAAAATCCAACTTCATCCTGCGCATAAAGAAGAGTAGGAACCAGCGCCGACCGCTTCGTCGGATAATGCGGCACCATCTCCGCAAACTGCGCCTCGAATTCGTCCGAGAACCTCATCGGTCAATTTCTCCGAGCACAATATCGATCGATCCAATCGCAGCCACCACATCCGCTATCAATTTCCCTTCGCACATCTTCGGCAAAGTCTGCAGATTAGCCAGGCAGGCCGCCCGCATATGCACTCGATACGGTTTCGCTGTGCCATCGCTCACAATGTAGTAGCCCATCTCTCCGCGCGGAGATTCCACCGCCTGGTAAACCTCACCCGCCGGAACTGCGAAGCCCTCGGTAATAATCTTGAAGTGATAGATGAGCGCTTCCATCTGCGTCTTCATCTTCTCCCGGTCGGGCAGCACAATGCCGGGAGCATCGGCCTTGATAGGTCCCTCCGGCATGCCATCGAGCGCCTGCTTCACGATCTCGTTCGATTCGCGCAGTTCCCGCACCCGGCACATGTACCGCGCGAACACATCACACTCCTGCGCTACAGGAACCTTGAACTTAAAATTCTCATACCCCGAGTAAGGCATGTCGCGCCGCAGATCGATATCCACGCCACTGCCGCGCAGAGTAGGCCCGCTCGCACCCAACGCAATCGCATCTTCCGCGCTGAGCTGCGCCACGCCTTTAGTCCGCATCATCCAGATCGGATTGCCCGTTAGCAGATTCTCATATTCATCCACCTTGTCGGGAAAACGCCCGGCGAATTCGCGAACCCGCTCAAAGAATCCCAGAGGCGGTTCGAGCGCAAGCCCTCCGATGCGAAAGTACGAGGTCATCATGCGCTGTCCGCTGATCATCTCGAACATCTTCAACACTTCTTCGCGCTCGCGGAAGCAATACAGGAACACCGTCAGCGCGCCAATATCCATCGCGTGCGTGCCCAGCCACACCAGATGCGAATTGATCCGCGTCAACTCGTTCATCAGCACCCGCATCCACTGCGCCTTCGGAGGAATCTCCAGCCCCAGCAGCTTTTCCACCGCCAGCACGTACGCCAGATTGTTGGTCATGGGGCAGAGATAGTCGATGCGGTCCGTCAGCGGCACCACCTGCTGATAGAACTTGGCTTCGCACGTCTTTTCGATCCCCGTATGCAGGAATCCGATATCCGGCATGATCCGAACGATGGTCTCGCCGTCAATCTCCAACAGCACACGCAGCACGCCGTGTGTCGAAGGATGCTGCGGCCCCATGTTCAGGATCATGGTTCGATCCTGGCCGGGTTCAAGCACGGGAGTGGGCGCGAGGTGAGCCATAATCTCTAGCGGTAGCCCTCCACCGGATAATCCTTCCGCAGCGGATGGCCTTCCCAATCCTCCGGCATTAAAAGCCGCCGCAAATAAGGATGTCCCGTAAACCGGATCCCGAACAGGTCAAACACTTCGCGCTCAAAATAATTAGCGCCCGGCCACAACGAAGTGAGCGATTCAACGGCCGGGCTCGCACTATCCAGCCGCACTTTGAGACGTAACCGTTCCTTATTAGGAATCGAGAGCAGGTGGTAAACAACTTCAAACCGCGGCTCCGCCGGATACCAGTCCACGCAAGTAACGTCGGAAAGGAAGTTGAACGCGCACTCCGCATCGTCGCGCAGCAGGGCGCAAGCCTCGCGAAGATTCGCGCGATCGATGTAGATCGTCATCTCATCGCGATCGAACTTCGCCCCCGTTACGGCCGAAGCATTCCACGCTAGCAGTCGCGCCAACGCCGGATGACCCTTCAGTCGCTCAAGATCGGTAATGGCTGGCGCCAACGCCATTAGCTCCCACCTCGCTGGAAATCCACTTGAGCCCCAGATTGAACATCACGCAAATTGGTTCGTGAACCAGATGCCGCCTGCGACCGCACAGCCGCCGGACCCCACTCCAGAACGCCCTTTTTCCAAACGTAGAAGAAGCCGACCAGGACAATTCCGATGTAGACGAACATTTCCCACAGCCCAAAGTGCCCCAAATCGCGCAGAATTACCGCCCAGGGATAAAGAAAGACTGCCTCAACGTCGAACAAAATGAAGAGCATCGCCACCAGGTAGAACTGCACCGAGAAACGCCCGCGCGCATCCCCCACCGGCACCATTCCCGATTCATACGGGGAAAGTTTGGCTCGGTTCGGTTTCCGCTCCCCGATCAGCCAGGAAAGCGAGATAATAGCAGTCGCGATTCCGCCGGCCAGCAGAATATGGATGAGGATCGGCAGGTATCCGGCGAAATAATTGTCGGGCATGGGAGAGGCTATATATAATTCGCGCGAAGCTTCATTAAACATTTTAGATTAGGTGCTGATCAGCGGCAGTGTCAAGGGAACCGGTCACAATTTGGCAAGTTTGTAAGTTAGTAATTTGTAATTGAAATTCTGGGCCCGCGCTATCGCCGTAGAAGAAGGGGCAAGTGAAGGGCCCAAAGGGTTTCAAATTTCCCAATTACCCAATTTCGAAATTACTCAATCTTTATGATTTTTGGCTTTAACACCGACGTAAAACACGGCGACACCATCTACCACGTGCAAAGCGAGGCGCGCGAGAGCGAAAAACTGCTCCAGACTCAAGTGTTCGTGCGCGGTAGGTGCGTCGGCAAGCGGGCCATATCTTACGCCAACTCCACCGCTCAAGCCGGCTTCGGCGATCCCCAGAAAGAGCAGCAACTCCGCGACCAGCATCGCCTCGTGCTCGAAGCCATTCGCGAAGGCCAACTGGAAAACGTCCTCGACCGCGCTGAAACCGAAACCCTGGCCGCTATCAAACACCTCGATGTCCAATGGGAAAACGCCGCCTCGATTCACGCTAACCGCAATCTCACCATGCAATTGCGCGTTACTGAAGCAGGAACCGCCGTCCCCTCCGCGCGCCTGACCTGTCGTTTCGCCCGCCCCGGCGCTGCGCCCTTCTATACCCAAACAGTCACTGACGCTACCGGCGTCGCCCAAATCTTGCTTGAAATCGAAGAATCTAGCCTGCCCGAATCCTCCGTGCTGGTGCAGGCCATCTACGATGGCCGCACCGTAACCCGCAAGTTTCTTCTGCGCCAGGCCGACTAGAGAAATTAGTACATGTGCTTGTTTCTCCCCCCTAGTTCGGGCCATTGTTTTAACTCCGTGGTCCGCTAAAATCGGCGATACTCCCCTGTCGTGGCACGAGTTCGTGTGTTCGGGTACACTTTGCCCCACGTGGGGGATCCGGGCTGGGGGAATGGATGAAGTTGCGTTTGCTTGCGCTGTCGGTTGTGATCGGGGCTGCACTGTCTTTCTCCGCGTGCGGCGGCGGAAGCATGGGAAGCGCACAAGGCACAGGAGGCGACGACCCACCTCCAACCACCTACACCATTGGCGGCACGATCGCCGGTCTCACCGCGACAGGCCTGGTCCTGCAAAATAACGGGGGCGACAATCTTGCGGCCAGCGCCAACCAAACCTCTTTCACCTTCAGTACGCCAATCCACAGCGGCGATAAGTATGACGTCACTGTGCTTACCCAGCCCGCCGGGGAGACCTGCGCGGTGACGAACGGCAGCGGACTGGCCCTCTCGAACGTGACCAATGTCACCGTGAGTTGCAGCGTTAACGCGGTTCCCGTCTACACAATCAGCGGCACGATCTCAGGACTAGCAGGCACAGGCCTGCAACTGGAGAACAGCGGCACCACGCAGACCATCGCGTCAGGTGCGACAGCATTCAGCTTCACCGGCGTTCCCAGCGGCACCGCGTACAACGTAACCGTTCTGACGCAGCCGACGAATCCGACACAAACCTGCACAGTGACAAACGGCAGCGGCACAGCGACCGGCAACGTGACCAACGTAGCAGTGACCTGCAGCACAACCACCTACACCATAGGTGGGACAATCTCCGGCCTCACCGGCACAGGCTTAGTCCTGCAAGACAACGGAACCAGCAATCTGACGATCGCCGCCGGAGCAACCACATTCACCTTCAGCACCCAAATCCCGAGCGGAGGCACGTACGCCGTAACAGTATTCACGCAGCCGACGAACCCCATCCAAACCTGCTCAGTCACCAACGGCAGCGGCACCGCGACCGGCAATGTCACCAACGTCGCAGTCACATGCTCGACATCCACCTACACCATAGGCGGAACCATCTCCGGCCTCACCGGCACAGGCTTAGTCCTGCAAGACAACGGCACCAGTAATCTAACCATCGCCGCAGGCGCAACCTCGTTCACCTTCAGCACGCAAATCCCCAGCGGCGGCACGTACGCCGTAACCGTCTTCACGCAACCCACAAATCAAACCTGCTCAGTCACCAACGGCAGCGGCACCGCGACCGGCAATGTCACCAACGTCGCAGTCACATGCTCGACATCCACCTACACCATAGGCGGAACAATCTCCGGCCTAACCGGTACAGGCTTAGTCCTGCAAGACAACGGAACCAGCAATCTGACAATCGCTGCAGGCGCGACGACATTCACCTTCAGCACGCAAATCCCCAGCGGCGGCACGTACGCCGTAACCGTCTTCACGCAACCCACAAATCAAACCTGCTCAGTCACCAACGGCAGCGGCACAGCGACCGGCAACGTCACCAACGTAGCAGTGACCTGCAGCACGACCACGTACACCATAGGTGGAACCATCTCCGGGCTAACCGGCACAGGCCTGGTTCTGCAAGACAACGCCACCAGCAACCTGACCATCGCCGCAGGCGCAACCTCGTTCACCTTCAGCACCCAAATCCCGAGCGGAGGCACGTATAGCGTAACCGTATTCGCGCAGCCCACGAACCCATCGCAAACCTGCGCCGTCACCAACGGCAGCGGCACCGCCACCGGCAACGTGACCAACGTCGTAGTCACATGCGCAACAACCACATACACCATAGGGGGAACCATCTCCGGTCTAACCGGAACCGGCCTAGTCCTGCAAGACAACGCCACTGACAATTTAACAATCGTCGCCGGAGCAACGTCGTTCACGTTCAGCACGCAAATCCCCAGCGGCGGCACGTACGCCGTAACGGTCCTAACGCAGCCCACGAACCCCACTCAAACCTGCACAGTAGCCAACGGCAGCGGAACAGCGACCGGCAACGTGACCAACGTAGCAGTCACATGCTCGACAACTACCTACACCATAGGCGGAACAATCTCCGGCCTAACCGGCACAGGCCTGGTCCTGCAAGACAACGGCACCAGCAACCTGACCATCGCCGCCGGAGCAACCTCGTTCACCTTCAGCACGCAAATCCCAAGCGGCGGCGCGTACAACGTAACGGTTCTAACGCAGCCCACGAACCCAACCCAAACCTGCACAATCACCAACGGCAGCGGCACAGCCAATGCCAACGTCACCAACGTCGCAGTAACCTGCACCACCTCCACCAGCTTCACCATCGGAGGCACCATCGCCGGCCTAACCGGCACCGGCCTCGTCCTGCAAGACAACGGCGGCAACAATCTAGCCATCACTTCAGGCCAAACCTCCTTCACCTTCAGCACGCAAATTCCGGCCGGCAGCCCCTACAGCGTGACAGTATTCACACAGCCGACAAATCCAACCCAGACCTGCACGGTCACCGACGGCAGCGGCACGGCCAACGCCAACGTCACCAACGTCCTCGTCGGCTGCAACAATCAATGGACCTGGCAGAACGGCGCCAATTTCACCGGCCAGAATGGGAGCTACGGAACCAGGACCAAATTCAATTCCACGAACGTTCCCGGAGCCCGCTACGGTGCCGTAACCTGGACCGATAACAACGGCAATCTCTGGCTCTTCGGCGGAAACGGCGTCGCGGCAAACATAGAAAGCTACCTCAACGATATTTGGGAGTGGAACGGCACCGACTGGGCCTACCAAAACGGCGCGAACTTCACCGACCAGAACGGCGTCTACGGAACCGGCGGCACCAGCGTCCCCGGAGCACGAATCGGCGCCGTCGGCTGGAAGGATTCCGCAGGAAATCTCTGGCTCTTCGGCGGCTATGGTTTCGACGTCAATGTTGGCGACGCCCCCGGCCCACTCAACGATCTCTGGAAATTCACCCCCTCCAGTAACGAATGGACGTACGTCAGCGGCCCAGAAACCACTAACGGCAGCGGTTCCTACGGCGCCCAAGGCAGCGGCAGTTCGACCACTATCCCCGGATCCCGCTACTACGCTTCCGCTTCCACCGACGCCTCCGGTAACTTCTGGCTCTTCGGCGGCTACGGTTTCGACTCGCAGGGAAACGAAGGATCGCTCAACGACCTTTGGGAGTACAGCACCACTACGAGCCAGTGGACTTGGATCAGCGGCTCGAATTTGCAAGGCCAATCGCCCACTTACGGCACCCAGGGCAGCGGTACCAGCAGCACCGTCCCCGGCGCCCGCCAAGGCCTCGTCAGTTGGATCGATTCCTCCGGAAATTTCTGGCTCTTCGGCGGACTTGGCATTGACTCCAAAAACACCTACGGCGCACTTAACGACACGTGGGAATACATCCCGACATCCTTCCAGTGGGTTTGGCAGGGACCGTCCGACTCCAACGTCGCCGATCAACCCGGCAACTACGTCGCCATAGACCAAACCGGCACGCCTGGCGGAAGAAGCTGGCCCACCGGCTGGCTCGACTCCTCCGGAAACTTCTGGCTCTTCGGCGGCCAGGAAGCCGGAGACGGCGACGGCCTCAACGACCTCTGGCTCTACAGCAACAACAACTGGACCTGGGAAAGCGGCTCCAGCAGCCCCAACCAATTCGGCGTCTATGGCACCGAGGGAAGCGCAAATCCGCTCAACGTCCCCGGCGCGCGCTGGAACTCCGCCAGCTGGCTAGACAAAAACAACAACCTATGGCTCTTCGGCGGCTCCGGCGTAGCCACGTCCTTCCCCCCCGGAGTCCTAAACGACCTCTGGGAGTTCCAACCATAAGCAAGCCCTGAGTCCGAATCGTCGCTCACCAGCCCGCGCGCCGCAAGAACCTTAGCGCCGCCGTCCCGCAGGATGTCCCTCCGGCGAGCTCAGGACAGGAAGCGGGAGCATCCGGCCTCTTGCGTCAAGAGCAAGGTCCACCCGCGACATCTCACAATACTCACGATTAGTCACTCGACCCAGCGAAAGTCAGCTACAATCCAGCGTACCCAAATTCCCCGGTCGAAATCACATCTCAGAACGGAGTACGCAATGAAGCGCGGTCTGTTTATGTTGGCGCTAATGGCAATGCTCTCCCTATCAGCGTGCGGCGGCGGCGGAGGGGGCGCAACGTTCACCTCCCCACCTCCGCCCCCGGCCAGCAAATGGGCCTGGGTGAATGGTGCCATTCTCACCAACCAACTGGGGACTTATGGAAGCCTCGGGATGCCCGCCACTGGCAACGTTCCGGGAGCGCGATACAGTGCTGTCGCCTGGACCGATCCGGCTGGGATTTTCTGGCTCTTCGGTGGTTTTGGCTACGATTCGGCGGGAACAGGTTCCGTCAAGGGTTACTTGAACGACCTATGGAGCTACAGCGGGACTGAATGGACGTGGATGGGCGGTTCGACCGTGGGTGGCCAGTCGGGAGAGTACGGAGTTCAGGGAACGCCTTCCCCCAGCAATGTGCCCGGCTCGCGATTCGACGCTGCTGCCTCGACAGACACAGCTGGATTTTTTTGGCTCTTCGGGGGAAACGGCCTTGATTCGGCCGGCAGTGCTGCGATTCTCAACGATCTGTGGAAGTACAGCGCCGGTCAATGGACGTGGGTGAGCGGGCCCAAACTGGGCGGCCAAGTAGGAGCGTACGGGGTTCAGGGCGTGGCTGCTCCCAGCAACCTCCCCGGTGCGAGAGAATCCGGCGCTAGCTGGAGCGATGCGGCCGGAGCTTTCTGGCTGTTCGGCGGGAACGGACTCGACTCGGCCGGAACGTTGGGTCAGCTCAATGACTTGTGGAAGTACAACTCCGGCGAATGGACATGGGTGGGCGGGTCGAATCTGGCCAATCAATCGGGAACGTACGGAACCCAAGGGACGGCTGCCTCCAACAACCTTCCCGGCGCGCGCAGCGGACCCGTTCTCTGGGTCGATGCTGCCGGGAACGTCTGGCTCTTTGGCGGAAACGGTGTGGACTCGGCCGCGAACGGGGGATATCTCAACGACCTCTGGAAGTACAGCATGGGCCTGTGGACGTGGATGGGCGGGTCGAACCTGATCAACGAACAGGGGACATATGGGAGTCAGGGAACAGCCGCCTCCGGCAATATTCCCGGAGCACGAACCACTGCCGTTGGTTGGACCGATGCAGCCGGAAATTTCTGGCTCTTCGGCGGACAGGGTTACTCGGCAGGGCAAGGCGGATTCCTGAACGACTTGTGGAAGTACAGCGCTGGCAAATGGACGTGGATGGCCGGATCGACTGCAGCCGACGAACTGGGGACCTACGGCACTCAGGGAATGGCTGCCTCCAGCAACATCCCGGGCGCGCGAGACCTTGCTGTCAGTTGGATCGATGCTTCCGGAAATCTCTGGATCCTCGGGGGCGATGGTTACCCCTCAAGCGGATTATCGGGCGACCTCAACGACCTGTGGGAGTTCGTGCCCTAACTCCCGCTCGATCCTTGCAGGGTCGAAAAGAGAATGCTCCTCTCCGCATGCTCCGCGGCAGTTCTCAGCGTCCTCCGCGCTAAAGTCCTTCTTCAACCAGCTCCCCGGAATCCCCCATTTCTCCGCACGCGCGAAGTCAGCTAGAATCGCTAAGACCCAACCCAAAATGAACCTTCAAATCAACGGAGAACCTCACGCACTAGCAGATGCCGAAGCCGGCTTCACGCTGGCAGCCCTGATCGAATCCCTGAACATGAAACCCGACCGCGTAGCCGTAGAACTCAACCGTGAAATCGTCCCCCGCGACCGCTGGCCCCAAACCCAACTGAAAGAAGGCGACCGCCTGGAAATAGTCCACTTCGTAGGCGGCGGCACCGCATCTGCGACACCTGGAGTCCCTGCTTCACCTCAAGTTCATCGAATTCAGACAAATCAGGCGCCTTCCGTCCTGACTCTGCAAAACATGCCAGCCATACGCCTGGGATAGGTCGCTCACAGACTTTTCCCCCAATCCGGCAGATTTCGCGCCCTCTTCCATAACCGCCATCTCAACCTCGCCGCCACACTCCGCGCACCATCCACGCAACAATTGCCGCCGCCGAATGATAAGAATCTGCTTAGTCTCGATTGTGATCTCCGTCCTCTGATGGCCGGCTTTATCCGGCCTTTTCCTCTGCGCCCATTGCCGCAATCGCGATAGATTTCTGATCAGGTTGCGCATGGGTCCGTCGTGCCTTGCAAACTGGACGAATACACTCTTCGCTCGGATTCAGATCACAGAGAACATGGTACCGTCGATCCAGAGAAACAGGGCGGCTCGGGTTCCGGGCCGCCCTTAGGTTCATTCCGCTTTCCAATTCACTCTGAAGCTGGTTCCATCGGAGGTCAGCGCCGTGGGCGAGGCTTCGGTCAAACTGCCCGCCTTCATGGTGATTTCCTCAATGTGGGTGCCGAAAGAGCCGATGGGGCGGTCGTTCTCCGCACTGTCGGTCGCGTTGTTCGTCCCCGGATCGCTGTTGTAGTCTTCGCCGAAATTAGCCCGCACGAAATCCGCGAGAGGCAGAATTCCTCCTCCGCTAGTGCAACACGGCGCTTCTGCAATCCATTCCGCCGATGTCCGGTCCGCTCCTGAGACAGCCTGCGTAGTGCTGAATTCTGCTCCCGTCGTATGGTCATGCAGGCCGATGGTGAACTCGCCATTACTGTAAGTGATCGATCCGCCCATCACGTCCCCAGGATTTACCGTCATACTGATGACCACAGAGCCGGCCGGATAAAATTCATACCAGGCGTAATAACTGGGAGTCGTGCCATCGCAATCGGAAGCCGTCCCTGTCTGCTCCACCGTGCCATCGGAGTACCCGTCGATGCCCACCCAGAACGCCGAGTAGGTATTGGGAGTCGTGGTGCAGTCGACTTGCGGCACATGCCACGAGCCCTTGGCATAGGTGAAGTCCGAGCCGGTCACGGCGTAGCCGCTCCAGTTCGTGCTGGTCACAGTTCCATCAAAGAAATCTGCCACCAGCCGCATCGGCGGGTGCTGGCGCGTAGATGCTGCTGCTGGGGTTGTTGTTGAAACAGTCTCGCTCGACACCTGCCCCAGGGCGGCCGATGCGGCGAACAGTAAACCAATGCTGAGAACTCCGATCGCTTTCGATTTCATAGATCCTCCAGATCGCTTCCTTAAAGTTGATTTCGGTCCTTATCGCCCGCAGTCATTCCACTTCGTCAAAGCTTGGCCCCGTTTCAGAATCGTGATAGATTGCATGCCAAGTTCGATCAGCTTTCGACCGCGGACGGGAGGCATCCTGCCAAGGGCGGCGCTCAGATGTCTTTAGAGAATTCTCAGAAATTTATCAGGTGAGTTATGAGCAACATGGGAAAGGAGTTATACGAGTTCGGTCCTTTTCGGCTCGATAGCAGGAAGCGCGTCCTGATGCGCGACAACCAACCTGTTCCCTTACAACTGAAGGCCTTCGAGACCCTTTTGGTGCTGGTGCGCAACAGTGAACAGGTGGTCTTGAAAGACGACCTGATGAAGTCCGTCTGGCCAGACACCTTCGTCGAAGAGTCCAACTTGGCGCAGAACATTTTTGTGCTGCGCAAGACCTTGGGTGATACGGCCGGAAATCAGCGCTACATCGTCACGATTCCGGGCCGTGGCTATAGCTTTACCGAGAAGGTTCGAACCGTGTCCCAGGAAGAAACGCTGGTCCTGGAGAGCCGTTCCCGGACGCACCTCGTGATCGACGAAGAAATCCTGCCCGGGGTTGACAAGCCCGCGCTGGTCACCAAAGCTATCCTCACAAAATCTCGCCGAAAATGGGCTCTTGGCCTCGCAACCCTGGTTGTGGCAGTCGTAGCGTTTGCGCTTCGTCCTACGCTGCCGCCGCCAAAAGTGCTGCGAATCCGCCAGATAACCCACCTCGGCTCGCTCGTCCACAACACGAAACTCCTTACCGATGGTGCGCGCATTTATTTTCGCGCGTGGGAGGGAAGTGATCGTGTCATCCGGTATGTCTCCCCGGAGGGTGGCGAGGTTTTTCCCTTGGAAAAGCCCTTCCCGCAAATAGATTTGGATGACATCTCGGCCAGCGGCTCCGAGTTCCTGGCGGTCAACCTCGGCGACCGGAATGGCGGTTCCATTTCGGATGGGGACGCCCACAGTGTGTGGCGCGTTCCCCTGCCATCGGGTTCGCCGCGACCCTTGGGAAATCTACGCGCGAACGATTCGCGATGGTCTCCGGATGGGCGCGCGATCGCGTGTGCGGTCGGCTCGGACCTCTTTCTTGCAAATCCGGACGGAACCATCATAAGGAAATTAGCGACTCTGCCGAGTGATCCTATTTATCTCGTGTGGTCGCCCGACAGCAAACGAATCCGTTTTTCGGTGGCAGATCCGGGCAATAACGGCGTGGGCCTCTGGCAGGTCGATCTCACCAGCAACACCGTGCGGCGCCTCCTGCCGGACTGGCCCAACTCGAAGCGTCTTTTGCCCGGAGGTTGGACGCCAGACGGTGGGTATTTCTTTTTCACCCTGTTGGGCGACGGTACTACAAACATCTGGGCGATGCGCGAGAAAGACGAACTATGGCGTCGGGTCGACCCTCAACCCGTTCAGATCACGGCCGGCCCTTTGACCTTTTATCCACCATCCTCGGGCAAAGATGGTAAGACCGTTTTCGCCGTCGGCGAACAGTTGCGCGGGCAGTTGGACCGTTACGACCCAGCCTCGCAACAATTTATTCCCTACAGCAAGGGAATCTCCGCGGATCATATTGCCTTCTCGCACGACGGGCGATGGATGGCCTACATCGAGTTCCCCCAAGGCGTGCTGGTGCGCAACCGCCTCGATGGAAGCGAGCGCCGTCAGCTCACTTTTCCCCCCATGCGGGCTTTTAGCCCGCAGTGGTCTCCCGATGACAGCCAGATTGCCTTTCAAGCTTCTGCGCAGCCTGGGGCGAACAACAAAATCTACCTGATCTCCAGCAGCGGCGGCGTCCCTGTCCTGGCAGCTCCCGACGCCCGCGACCGCCAGACATATCCCTCGTGGGCATCCGATGGAAGTTCGATATTGTTTTCCACGTCCGATGAAAACTGGTCCAATCTCTCGTTGCAGAGCTTGGATTGGAAGACCAAGCGCGTTGCGCCGCTTCCCAATACTGCTGGTTTGTACGAAGGGCAACTTTCTCCCGACGGCCGCTATGTGTCAGCGCTGGCAGATGCAACTCACGGACTGATGCTTTACGAGATCGTCACCCACAAATCTCGAGTCCTCGCCGAACAGGCCGACTACCCCCGCTGGTCGGCCGATGGGCAGTACATATATTTCTGCACAACCTATTTTGGTGCCCACCGCAAGCCCGGCGGCGGCATTTACCGCTGGAAGGCCTCCACAGATACCATAGAGACCGTGGTCGAGTACCCTGATTTTCTCCTGGCTGGTGTTTACGGCGTGTCTTTTGGCCTCACGCCAGACGGCGAAATTTTGATTCTCCGCGACCTAAGCGCCCGCGATCTCTACGCGCTCGACCTGGAACTACCTTAGCGTGGCATTACTCGTCGCACGGTTCCGGCAGCGCCGCTGTCCCGGCGGCCGTCGTGGGAGCGTTCCCGCTGCCAGCGCCTACGCCGCTACGCTCTCTCGCCGATCCGAGAGCCCTGCTGAAAGACCCCGACAGCCTGGATGTCGCCCACTTATTCGAAGGCTGCTTATCCGGATTTACTCTGTGGTCCTCTGTGTCCCCTGTGTTAAAAGGTTTGGCCTTTAAATTTCAAATTACCCAATTACAAAATTACCCAATTACCAAATCCTCCCCCGCACACATCTAGTTAACCCTCTCTCGCGATTGCCCATTGACACCCGCCATCCCCCATCTAAAATGTTTGAAACATTCAACACGTAACTTGTTTCAAACATAAACAGGAAAAAATGCCAGACGGCTTCTCATCGCAAGACGTAATCGCCCTAACCGGCGTCACTGCCCGCCAGCTCCAGTGGTGGGACGAGCAGGGTGTCGTCAAGCCCGACCGCGTCGGCCGCAGCCGCCTCTATTCCATGCAGAACCTAACTGTCATCGCGGTCATCTGCGAACTGCGCCGCAAAGGCTTCTCGCTTCAGGGAGTCCGCAAAGTCATGCGCTTCCTCAATCGCGAGTTCGGCAAAGGCCTCGGCGAAATCGTCAGCCGCAACTCCGACGTTCACTTGCTCACCGATGGCAAACATCTCTATCTCGAAACCTCGGCGCGCCAGATCGTAGACATCCTGAAGAATTCAAGTCAGCCCATTCTAGGAATTTGCCTCAGCGACGCCGTGCGTCAGGTACGCGCCGATGTCATCGCAAGGAAGGTGAGTACCTCCGTAACATCGTCGGCAGAGCGTCGGCGTGCTAGAAAGGTTTCTTAGGTAAGACAGGCAGTTCACAGGAGGAGTGCATGGTCGGCGAACTGGACGTTCTCAATGAATGGATTCCCGAACAGATGCAACCCGGAACCGTCTTCGTTCTCGAAAATGCCGGCGAGGTCGGCGAGAAGGAAGATCCCTACTGGGCCGTGCTCGCCTGCCCATCCTGCGGCATGCTAGGCCTGATCACGCGCCGCCAGATCAACGGCCTCATCCCTGTAATCTGCGGCTCAGAGCATTGCTCCGCGCAATTTTTCATCCGCGAAGCAGAGGTAGTGGTACGCAAGCCGTTCTGAGTTGTCGCTCTACCCTGTGACCCTCTGTGTCCTCTGTGTTAAAGGTTCTAGCTCTTCTCAACAGAGGCACGCCCCAACTCGACCGGAACCTGATCGACAATCTCAATCCCAAATCCTTCCAGCGCGGCCACACGTTTGGGCCTGTTCGTGAGCAGGCGGATGCGCCGCAGGTTTAGATCCGAAAGAATCTGCGCGCCGATTCCGATCTCGCGCTGCGTCTGGCGCTCGTTGTCGAGCAGCGCCGGCAGCTTGCGTCCGCGATGAAAGCTGAGCGCGCTACGCTCGCCTACTTTATCGATCGAAAATCCCTTCGAGGTTTGGTGTAAATAAATTAGCGCGCCGCGTCCTTCCTGCGCGATGCGCCGCATGGAACCTTCAAGCGTGGCGTGACACTCGCAGCCTGTTGCGCCAAACACGTCTCCCATCAGGCAATGCGCGTGCATGCGCACCAGAACTGGCGAGTCGCTCGCCTCAATGTCTCCTTTAATCAGCGCGACGTGCGACTCTCCGCCATCCACTTCGCTTTCGTAAGCGATGAGGCGAAACTCTCCGAAGCGCGTGTCAACCAGCGCTTCGCCTACGCGGTGCACATAACGTTCATGCGCCATGCGATAGCGAATCAGCTCTGCCACAGTCAGCATCTTCATGTCATGTTGCTGGCAAAACTCAATGAGGTCGGGCACGCGCGCCATGGTGCCATCGTCCTTCATGATCTCGCAGATGATGCCCGCGGGAATAAGCCCGGCAAGCCGCGCGAGATCGACCGAGGCTTCGGTCTGCCCGGCGCGGACGAGCACTCCGCCTTTGCGGGCGCGAAGCGGGAAGACGTGGCCGGGGCGCGCCAGGTCTGAAGCTTTCGTCGCAGGATCGATCGCAACCTGAATGGTGCGCGCGCGATCGTAGGCAGAGATGCCAGTGGTCACGCCGACGCGCGCGTCAATCGCTTCGCAGAATGCGGTGCCATATTGCGAAGTGTTCTCCGCGCTCATGGGACCGAGGCGCAGATGATCGAGCCGCTCTTCAGTCATGGTGAGGCAGACCAGCCCGCGTCCATGCTTGGCCATAAAGTTGATGGCTTCAGGCGTGACCTTCTCGGCGGCGAGCGTGATGTCGCCTTCGTTCTCGCGGTCTTCATCGTCGACGACGACGATCATGCGGCCGGCGCGAATCTCCTCGATGGCCGTGGGAACGTCGGCAAAGGCTTGCGTGCTCATGCTGAGCTGATTGTAGCAAAGGCGTTGGCGAGTTGGTTAACTGGTAAGCAGTCCCGAGTACCCAGTACCTAGTATCGAGTGGGAGTTCTCAGGAGATACTGGGCGAGTCTCCGCGGGTGTACGTACAAAATGCTCCAGTTGGAACATAGTGGCAATGTGTTCCAACCGGAACATACTGGCGGTTTGCAGTTGTACGTACACGCGTTTCGGAGGGAACTTTGTGCTGAATGTTCCAGTTGGAACATTTTAAATTGGGAAAAACTTAGACTTGACAGGGATGCGACGTACTTTATAAGATACGCCGGTTTGCCGCGAAGCTGCTGGCAATCGGGGCCGGCGAGTGCTTATTTCAACGACTTGCGGGACCTCACTTAAGTCGGCCGGTCCAGTAGTCAGGACGCCTACTCCCGTGAGCGACGGCCCAAATGACGATGACGTCTTGTTGTTGGGAATAAATAACAGAAAAGGGAAACCGCCAAAGAAGGAAACGTCTCGTATTGTTCTTTCCGATCGGCCATCGTTCCGGAGCTTCGCGAATAGTGCCCACTGCTCGATCAAGCTCTTCTACGAAGTCTGCCGCAGCCTTAGGGCTACGCTGGAGATACCACACCACGGCGCTCTTAACATCTGCGCTCGCTCCCTGGTGGTAGCGGACACTGCCAATGTTCATTTCAGCATCGCCAACAACTCTTGATGCAGTTGTTCCCACGGGACGGTCACAGCCTTGCCAGCCTGCAGGTCGCGCATACGACGGGCTACTTCTTCGTCCCACGCGGCTTGGACAGATTCGTCCGTCTGCTCGAGGCTGTCGAGTAGCGTATTGGCCAAGGCCGCGCGCTCGTCAACCGTGAGAGCGAGTGCGCGTCTTAGAAGGTCAGAAACTTCTGGACTCATAGCGCCATTTTACCTTGTGGCAAGGACCTCGGCTTATTCTTTCCGGATCTGTTGCGGGCGGTGGGCACGCGCCAGATACTGCTGATCGAGCGCCTGGCGGATTAGAGTCTTGATCACCGCCTGACGGCTGATGTTCATTTCTTCGGCAGCTTTGTCCAGTTCTTCCAGCATGCCCGGTGCGAGATCTAAGTTCACCCTTTGGATCGGACTCATCATCTGGCCCTTGTTCGTGAAGAATCGGGACACGTCTTGGCCTCGGTCGGCAAGCCGGGCAATGGCTTCTGCCGATGCTGCCTTTCGCGTCTTATGAGTGCTCTTCATAGAGTTGCCGCTCCTCTTTTGTGGCTTTCCAGAGAGTCACAAGATGGTAGTACTCTCCTTGTTCGTCTTCGCGCATCTCGAAGATGAGAGAGTACAGAATGTCTCCAACCCAGCCGATGGCGCGATACTGCTCGGGCCAGTCCGAGCGTTGGTCGAGATAGTAAGGATGGGCAAAGAGTTCCTGCGCCTCCTCGAATCCGATTCGTCGTTTTGGATTGGCTCTTAAACGCTCACTCTTGCGCTCGTCAAAATGAAATCGCATGAGTATAACTGTTATACCACTCTGAGGCAGGCTGGTCCAGTTGCAGGTGACGAGGTCGTAGGCCAAGAGCAAAGTCAAAGGCAGCGGACAGAGCCCGCCCTGAGCCTGCCGAAGGGAGTGTCCGGTCCACACGAGCGAGAATCAACAGCAGGTTCCTCACCGGGCTTGGGGCCCGGTTCGGAATGACAGGTAGTGGCCTGGGGCCCGGTTCGGAATGACAAAGATTTGGGGTTGAACGAGCGGGCTTTGCGGCGGTTGACATGTGGGGTCTATAAGACTAGGGTCGTAGATGAGGTGGTTATCATCTTCTCCTCATTTCAGGTTCCCTGATCTAAGTCAGCCCATCTGAAGTACTCTTTCCTTAGTTACCCCCAACCTAGGAGGTTGCCTATGTATGCACGCAATGTCACTTTCCATCTGAAGGCGAATCAGTTGTCGGATTACACGAGAACCTTTGAGAAAGACGTCCTGCCCTTGCTGCGCAAGCAGAATGGGTTTAAGGACGAGATCACATTCTGCGGCCATGGCGGAGTTGACGTTACCGCGGTCAGCATCTGGGAAAACAAGAAAGATGCCGACAACTACAACACCAATACTTATCCGCAGGTGTTGAAGACCCTGACGCGATTTATCGAGGGGACGCCGCAGGTTCACACCTTTGACGTGATTACGTCGACCCTGCAGCAGCACGAACTTGTGACAGCGTAAGAGACACGTTTGTTGGGCGCGAGAAGGCGGAGATAGTTCCGCCTTCTCGGGCCGTTGTTGCGCTTGATCGCGTCATGCCACGAGACACCCAATCGACCAGACTTATCGACCAAACTTATCGACTAACCCAGGAGGCAAGAGTTTGCACCTTGCAATGCAGAATGCGGAGACCATCAATCGCCTGGTGGAGCAGGGCGAATTCCTGCTGAAATGTTTTCATGAGGAGCGCGAGAAAGATCCCGCGGGGATGGAAACCGAGTTCGCGCGGGGCGAACTGCTTGGCTGGCGCGGCACCTTACACACCTTGTACCGCGACTGTGCGGAAGATATTGTGAATCGCGTTGTTGCCCGGACACGCTTGCCCATTCCTGATGTTGAAGTGCCGTGCGGCGCCCCTCGTGCCTTTTGAGGGGCCTACTTCGTTAGGTGAGGCCAACTTATCATTTAAGTCTTAACTCCATTTGGGGCCTGCTGGACCTTCGACTTCGCTCCGCGCACGATGCCGGGTGCTACGTTTTTCCTTCCAGTTCTTTTTCTGCTCCTCGAAACAACGCACGCATGGCTCGGATCACTGCTCGGGCCAGTAGGATTATTGCCGCTACCAAGGTCAGTGCGATCGTGGCTGCTGCGTAGGGATGGCGCGTGGCCAGCCAGGTTAGAGCTATCGCCAGGGCGTCTTCGGCCAGGCTTAGCGTGATGTTGGAGAACGGCTCTGGGCTTGGGGTTACGGCGGCGCGGAGAGCGGTTTTGCCTCCGTGGGCGGCCAGGGCGATGGCTGCGCCTAGAGCGGCTGCCAGCAGTTGCTCGGCAGGAGTGAGTTGGCGCGTGGCTCCGTAGGCTAGCAGGGCAGCGGCGGGGACGCGGATGAAGGTGTGGAGCGCGCTCCAGAGGAGGTCGAAAGCGGGAATTTTGTCGGCGAAGAATTCTATGGCGAAGAGAACTGTGCTGGCCGCGATGATCGGCCAGGTTTGCAGAAGTTGCAGAGCTGGCGGGAGCGGGACGTGTCCGAAACGTGCGAGCAGACCGAGGACCGCGACCGTGGCGTAGGCGTTCAATCCCGCGGCGAAGGCTACGGCTGCCAGGACGGCGAACAGTTCAGGGAGCGGGATTTCCAAAATGTTCAGCACAGAGCTGCCTTATAAATGTTTTTCGGGCGAAAGGGAAGTGTGCGGATTGGCGGCGACACAAGTCTCGCCGCGCTTGACCCTTCGAAGCTCAGGGCGGCCGAGAGCCGCTGTCCCTACATTTAATTCGTGCCTCAGTCCTAAGCCAACCATGCTTCTTCAAGACTGCTTGGACCCCGCATTCCAAACCGAGGCCCGAGGGTAATGATGTAAGTTATTGTTTCCGTCATGTATATTATGCTTGACATCATGTAAGCTATCCAATACACTCAGCCTTGAATTGAGGAGGCTGAAATGTCGTACCGAGAAAAAATCGCCTGGCTATCGTTAATCGCGATGGCTGTCGCCTATGGCCCGTATTTTGTGTTGGTTGCAAGGGGTCCCAGCCCCTGGGAGCCATGGCCTCACCTACACCCGCTTGGCCTGTTTGCCCTGGTGTCGATTGTGAGGATGCTCATCCTGGGCGCCGGCTATCTGTATCTCCGTCTCGGCTCTCCCAGAGAGGAGCGCCCGCCACTGGACGAACGGGACCGGGCAATCGAGCAACGCTCGATCAGTGCCGCTTACTATGTGCTTATCGCCGGCATGATCCTGGTGGGCTGCGTCATGCCCTTCAGTTCCACCGGATGGACCATCGTCAACGCTGCGATTTTCTGGATCGTTGCCGCGGAAGTCGTTCACTACAGCGTAGTCGTGGCGAGCTATCGCCTGCAGGCATCCTCATGATGCACGGATCGATTTCTAATCGCATTCGCACCCTGCGTTTCATGAACGGCGAAATGTCGCAGGCCGAACTCGGTCAGCGCATCGGCCTCACCCGGCAGACGATTGCGGCCATCGAGGCGGGGAAATACTCGCCCTCATTAGAGGCTGCGTTCCGTATCGCCCAGGTCTTCAACGTGCCACTGGGAGAGGTATTCCAGTGGCACGCGGAGGCCACGCCACCCAAGGTGTCGTAGTCGTCATGAACCAAGTTACGCAGGTTAATTGGCGCAAGGCGGCTCCGAGATTTGCGACCCTGACGGCTACGTCCTGTTCTTCGGGAGACCAAGGTGGACGACGGACCGCGACGCGGGGGTTCACTAAAACATCCTGTTCGGCACAAAACCTACTGGACAACGTACCATTTCTGATACATACTGAATTCGTGGGATGCGATGAACAAAACCCCGGAGATGCCGGTCCGGTTTTATCGCACAGAAGCGGGCGGAGCCCCGGTGCTGGACTGGCTGCGCAGTCTCGACAAGGGCGACCGCCACGCTATCGGGCTCGACCTCATGCGGGTGCAGTTCGGCTGGCCGATTGGGAGGCCGCTGGTGGGAAGCCTTCAAGGTGGCCTTTGGGAAGTGCGCTCGTCGCTTCCGAGCCATAGGATAGCCCGGCTCATCCTGTGCTTTCACGATGAGATGCTCGTCGTGCTGAACGGATTTATCAAAAAAACGCGGAAAACGCCTGCGGATGACCTGGCCCTGGCCAAGCGGAGAATGAAGGAGGTTACGAAATGAAAAAGCGCAACAAGCATATCGGCTCGTCACTGGAGGACTTTCTGAAGGAGGAAGGCGTCCTCGAAGAGACCCGAGCGGTCGCGTTGAAAGAGACTCTGGCCTGGCAAGTTCAGCAAGCGATGAAGAAGGAGAAAATCAGCAAGGTAGAGATGGCGCGGCGCATGAATACAAGCCGCGCGGCGCTCGATCGTCTTCTCGATCCGGGCAATGCCTCTGTAACCCTGCAAACCCTAACGCGCGCGGCACATGCTGTCGGTCGTGATTTGCGCATCGAGCTGGTGTAGGAACAGGGAGAATCGCGGGGCCAAACAAGACGTTCCCATTCGTTTCCGCTGCTGGCTTTCAGAAACCCACGGCGTTCTTCGCTGGATCGAGATTTGCCACCCGAGATCTTCTGTAAAACTCAATATCCAATGACCAGTATGCCTTCCAGTGGAAGTGTGAGCCGATTGCTGGCATACAACGTGTCGAAAAAGCGACAAACTGTCTCGAAATTCTTGTCGCCTCGATAGACTTTCCGAATTGCTATGGCGAAATACTTCACCTCGTGCATCATGCAGGCTTGAAAATGGATCGGCAGGCCAGCCCAGTTCTACTTTTCAGGCTCAAATCCCGCGCCCCACCCGGAACACATGCCCATCCGGATGTCGCAGGTGCATTTCGCGAACGTTCCACGGCATATCGGTGGGCGGAAATGTGACCTCCAGTCCGGCGGCGACGCAGTGCTTATGCATCGCGTCCACGTCGTCTACCCAGACGGACATCCAGACGCCCTTGTCGGCCTGTTCGTCTCCATCCTGCTGAAACGTGGTCGTGTTCGCGCCGCGGCCGCGGCCGCCCTGCGCTCCCTGACAAAGAAAGATGCAGGCCTCTTTGCCTGATCCGACCGCGCCAAACGTCGGAGGCGTTCCCCAGTCCCACAGTTTCTTCCATCCCCACTTCTCAAACCACGCGACCGTGGCGGCGATGTCAGACACGTTCAATATCGGAGTCAAAGCCTTGGTTTCCATAACCGAAGCAGGATAACACTTGGCGAGGCGTGGAATTTGGCTCACTATTGCGAAAATCTCCTGTCACTCATCGACTCCGGCGGACGGGATTTTGAGCGCTATCGCATGTTTACAACAATCTTCGAGTCTGTGATAGAATCCGCTGCCATCCTGAAGTTGTCGGGGCTGACGTTGAACTGCCGGCTCATGACTCAAACCCAGAAATCCCCGCTTACTCAGGAAAGGAGGACACCATGACGCAAGTCAGTGCTACCCAACAAAGCAGCACGCAGGCAGATGACAAGAGTACGATTCGTCCGTTTCATGTGAACGTCGCAGACGCGGACTTAACCGAATTGCGCAGGCGCATCAAAGCGACGGTTTGGCCTGAACGGGAAACGGTCACGGATGCAACACAAGGCGTGCAGCTCGCGACCACTCAGGCGCTCGCGCACTATTGGGCGACAGAGTACGACTGGCGCAAGATCGAGGCAAAACTGGGCGCCCTACCCCAGTTCATCACCGAGGTCGATGGACTGGACATTCATTTCATTCACGTTCGTTCGAAACATGAGAACGCGTTGCCGATCATCGTTACGCACGGATGGCCCGGCTCAATCATCGAACAGATGAAGATCATTGATCCGCTGACCAATCCTACGGCCCATGGTGGGAGCGCATCGGACGCTTTTGATGTGGTGATTCCGTCGATGCCGGGCTACGGCTACTCCGGAAAACCCACCACCACCGGGTGGGATCCCGCACACATCGCACGCGCCTGGGTCGTACTGATGAAGCGCCTCGGGTACACGAAATTCGTCGCGCAAGGCGGCGATTGGGGCGCGATCGTCACCGAGCTAATGGGCGCGCAGGCGCCAGCGGAATTGCTGGGCATTCACACCAACATGCCTAACGTGATTCCACTCGACATCGACAAGCTGGCCTTTTCCGGCGCCCCCGCACCGGCAAATCTCTCGGCTGACGAGAAGCTCGCTTACGAGCGGCTGAGCTTCGTCTATGCGAAGGGCATCGGCTACGGCTTCCAGATGGGGTTGAGACCGCAGACATTGTACGGAATCGCGGATTCACCCGTCGGCCTGGCGGCTTATTTCCTTGACCACGACGCGCGAAGCTACGAGATGATCGCACGTGTTTTTGCCGGAGGGACCGAAGGGCTCACACGAGACGACGTCCTCGACAACATCACGCTCACCTGGTTGACGAATACGGCGATCTCAGGCGGCCGTCTCTATTGGGAGAACAAGGGGGCTTCGTTCTTCGCCGTCAAAAACGTCGTTGTCCCGACGGCCGTGAGCGTCTTCCCTGACGAACTCTATCCTGCTCCACGGAGCTGGGCTGAGAAGGCGTATCCCAAACTCGTGCATTACAACAAGCTCGACAAAGGCGGCCACTTCGCGGCATTTGAGCAGCCCGAGCTTCTTTCAGAAGAGATTCGCGTGGGCTTCAGATCGCTGCGGTCCGCTCAGGCGAAGGCCGCGTAATACCACGATAGCTGACGATTCGAGTGCAGGAGGGTTCCGAAATAGTAGGAGGCCCTCCTGTTCCAATTTAGTCCAGAATGATTTCCTTCACCCAGTAATACGCCGAGTAAATGGAGACTGTCGCGAGTGCTGCCTACCTCATATAGGAGAACAAATATGCTGAACAAAATCGATCCCCAGAATGAAACACAGCTGGCTGGTTTTGAAATGATCGCTACGCGTAAGGAAGGCGGCGTTCTGTTCGCGGAAATCGCCGCTCCACCAATGAATCTTCTGGGGCCGGAATTGGTCCGCGATCTGGTCTCTCTCATTCAACAGGCCGAGGCCGATGACTCCGCCCATGTGCTCGTGTTCAAGAGTGGCGACCCGGACTATTTCATCTCCCATGTCGATGTAACTCGGATTGCGGAGTATGGCGGGCTGGCAGCAAAGCTCACCGGCGAACCTTCGCTTGCGACGGTATTTCGCTATCTGAGCGCAAGCCGCTTGGTCACGATTGCGCAGATCGAAGGTCGCGTGCGCGGTGTGGGCAGCGAGTTTGTGCTGGCTTGTGACATGCGCTTCGCTGCGCGCGAGTCGGCGATTTTCGGTCAACCAGAGGCAGGGTTCGGGCTGATCCCTGGCACAGGCGCCGCCCAGCATCTTACCCGACTCATGGGCCGGGGCCGGGCGATCGAAGCGCTGTTGGGCGCGGAGGATTACGACGCGCAGCTGGCGGAACGCTACGGCTGGATCAATCGAGCGTTGCCCTCCGCCGAACTCGGCGATTTCGTCCAATCGCTAGCTCATCGCATAGCCAGCTTTCCAGCCTTTGGCCTTTCCGTAATCAAGGAGCGGGTCAATGCGGTCGCGCTCGCGCCGGCTGACGATTTTCGCCGTGATTCGAGTCTCTTCCTCGACTGTGTGCGCAAGCCTGAAGCCCAGAATCGGATCAAAGCTGCGATGAAGCGTGGCTTCCAGACCCGAGGAGCGGAAATGGCCCTGCCGCGCATGTTGGATGACTTGGCTAGCTAGAGTAACCCTGCAAATTCTTTCATCTTGACTGCCTGGCTGGCACAGAGCAGACTTTCCCGCGGTGCGTTGTTTTGTGGAGAAGTCACCATGCAGAAACTTAGGCCGGTACGAGCAACATGCGCGATTCTTGCATTTTGCATCACGACGGCGGTTGCCCTGCCGGCACAGACTTTCGAACGAATTTCAAGCTTCAACGGAATCGATGGCAGGGGTCCTGTTTACGGCCTGCTGTCCGCGAGCGGGCTCGCGGGCGCGGGCGTTCCCATTGCGGTCTCTCCGGACCCGATCTCCTTCGGCAATGTGGGCCTGAATACTACCGCGACCCTCAAGGTCAACGTGACCAACATCACTTCCGCTCCGATCACGATCCCCGCCATTTCCGTCACGGGTGCCAACGCCTCCAGTTTTTCCATCTGGGGAGATTACTGCCTCAAAACCCTCCCGGAATATTCCGGATGCAACGTCTATGTGAACTTCACCCCCACCGCGCTCACGTATGATAACGCTTCTCTCGCCATCAGCATTCAGGGATATTCCCAGCCCATCAATATACAAATCAGCGGCACGGGCGTCGCTCTTAGCATTACCAGCCTGTCTACCACCTACGTCTACACCAACTCGGCTCCCTTTACGTTGACGATAAACGGCACGGGTTTCGATCCCCACGATACCGTCTATCTAGAAGGACACTATCCTGTCTCCAGCACCTACGTGAGCTCCACTCAACTCAACGTTGCGATCTCTGAAGACGAACTGAATGCCCCCACCACCTACGGAGTCTTCGTTGTGTCGAGAAGCAGATCTTCGAACTCCGTAAACCTTAACGTCGTTTCCAGTGTGCCCACCATTGGGTCGGTTTCCCCTGCTTCTATCACGGCAGGTTCGTCGGGCAGCTTTGTTTCGGTCGCCGGAAACGGCAACCAATTCATGCCCGGAGCCACCGTGATGTGGAACGGCGAAGCCGTTCCCACCACTTTCCGCAGCCCAGCATCGCTGACCTTCACCGCCAGCAAATCGCAACTCACTTCCGCCTCCATTGCGCAGATCACGGTTCAGAATCCCGCGCCGGGCGGCGGCCTTTCCGCTCCCGTCAACCTCGACGTCACATACCCGGTTACGATCGTCGCGCTCAATCTCATCGTCAATCAAATCATTTTCGATCCCAACGCGCAGCTCTTCTACGCTTCGCTGCCCGATAACGAAGGCGGGCACAGCAATTCCATCGCGGTCATCGATCCAGTCACCGGCAACATCCTCGCCTACCATTTTGCCGGCAACGGCCCCAACCATCTCGCTTTATCTCCCGGTTCCCAGTACCTCTATGTCGGGATGGATGGCAACGGCTCGGTTCAGCGCTTTATCCTTCCGGATTTCACTCCCGACATCGAAGTCAACCTCGGTCACGATCCGCTAGGACTCTTCACCGCCTACGGGCTCCAGGTCGATCCTTCGGACGACCACACTTGGGCCGTCTCCGTTTGGGGGCCCCAAAGCAACGACTTCGTCGGCGTTTATTTCTACACGGACACAACCCAGCTTCCCGACTCCGTCACTTCTGTCGCAGCTACCCAGTTGATCTGGGTGAACTCCTCGACCATGTATGGCTATGCCACCGACACCCTCAGCCAGATCACGACCAACTCCAACGGGGGTACGTTCGTCACCCAATGGGACGATCTGGTCGAGGGCCCGTCAATCGCCTATGCCGACGGCCTCATCTACGGGGCAGTAGGCGAGGTGCTCAATCCCTCCACCGGTTTGCTGGTCGGAAGTTACGATGTGGATTATGAGTATTGCTATTGCGACACTGTCCTGCCCGATCCCGCCATCAACCGTGTTTTTGTCGTTGGCGAGACGCCCGTTGCTCCATTCTTCAGTGTGACCACCTTCGACCTTTCGCAGTTCACCGCAGAAGACAGTGCCAGCCTCTCTCCCCTAATCGTCAGCGGTGTAAGCGGGTCTCCTATGTTCTGGGGCAGCAGCGGTCTCGCCTTCATCCTCAATTCAGAGCAGCTCTTCTTCATCAGCAGTCCAGCCATGTTCTCCACCGGTTCAGACAGCAAGGCCGCTCCATCGATACGTGTTCCTCGCTAACACGACTCATATAGTTTTCTTCCTCTGGAAATCAGTAGACAGCGAATCAGGGTTATCGGGGGTGTGCGCGAAAGCAGTCGTGTCGGCAAGCCTGGTTCGGGGCTGGACCGTGAGCTGCAAGACCTTGTGAGAGAGGGGGCCGGAGACATCTTTAGTTGTTAAGGCTGGCGAGACCCACAGCTTTAAGGCGACGGCGATTCAGCGCCTTGTGCAGTTTGACGTTCACCTTAGTCCTTGATTCCTTCAGGTGAACTTGTAGAGCGGTGGGTGGCTTTGTTCCGCGGCCTCGGTGAAGGGAACAAAGCCGCCGAGACGGCGGCGCTACAAAGCTCGAGCCGACGGGCCTCCGGCGCTACGAAAGAGACGACTGCGCTACAAATGCAAAGGCTGCGCCCGGCAAAGGGCCACCGGATGGCGACCCTTGCAAGTCCTTCCTATGAAAGTTCTTTTTACGGCAGCGGTTACAGCGTAGATTCGATCTCGAATCCCCAGGCTTCGAGCAGAGGTTCGGGGATATACTTCGAGTTCTTATTGCGGCGTGCCCACTCCCGCAGACGGGTCGACCGGAGATACTGGTCGGGAGAGAGTTTGTATTCGCGCACCACCTGCTCAAACTCGGTGATGGTAGGGACTATCGGCCCGATCGCCTCAGCGCTCGTTGACCCTCGAGTGTTTGTTGCGGCTTGCCCTGCCGTCTGGGCTTTCCGTTGTTCTTGTTGGTGTTCCAGCTTATACGTCGCAGCGTCCAGGGCGTGGTTTCCCCAGATGAGACAGATCAGGGTCGCCGCTAGAGTCAGAAGGAATATGCCCCAGCTTGCCTTGCCAATCCGAAAGGCTGAAACCAAAATCCAAATACTGCAAGCGAGAAACGTGAAGCTTGCTATCAGCTCCTGCAGGATATAAGGAACTGCGAAAAACTGCATGAAAATGAGAGAAAACAAGGCCGCGATGGCGAAAAGTAAGCCCGATGAAAACAGCGCGACCGCAATGCCGGCTCCGGCGGCTTTCGAGTTCTCGCTCCTGGTCGAGAGCAGCAACACCGAAAGAAAAAAGGGCACCAGCGGCAGAGCAATACGCAGTATCCACATCCACAGCGGAGTTACAAAGTCGCCAGCTCCGGAACCGGGGTTTTGTTCATGCCACTGTTTGTCGCCAAGGTAGGCAAAACATAAAAATCCAGCGGCCGCGAGTAATGACAGACCCATAGCAATTCGGATTCCGTGCAAAGGAACCACAAGGTTTCCCTCGCTGTCCCAGGAATCTGGTTTAAGGTCAGTTGTCATCTTGGCCAGTGAATTTCAGAGATCAGCCGAGCACAAACTGTGGCTTGATGATAGCCAAGGTGTCGGTGAATTGAGCCGCTGCCACGGCTACGACCCAAGCGAAGGTAACTCGTCCGGAAAAAGCAAAGGGCCGCCGGGATGGCGACCCTTGAAGGTTCTTTCCGGCGCTGGCTTACAGCGTAGATTCGATCTCGAATCCCCAGGCTTCGAGCAGAGGTTCGGGGATGTACTTCGAATTCTTATTGCGGCGTGCCCACTCCCGCAGACGGGTCGACCGGAGATACTGGTCGGGAGAGAGTTTGTATTCGCGCACTACCTGCTCAAACTCGGTAATGGTAGGGACTATCGGCCCGATCGGCTCAGGCTTGCCCCAGTTCGGATTTCCGCGTCGCTTGGCCATGAAACTTGCCTTTCGTACAAAGGGGGAATGAACTCAATTCAAACTTCGTTGCTATCTATATGATTCTCCGAATACTTTCGGCGATTCATAGAAAAACATCGCATGCCGCAGGAGCGAATCTGCTCCGCTATCCCACAGATCATAAACGCTAACCGGAGACTAAGCATCTTACGGCGGTATTGGGACGAAAGTCAATGTTATTTTGCGGAGCGTCGCTTGAGTAAATGATTTCTAAGCTGCTGGATCCATTGCTGTTACTTCACCTTTATCGACCCAGATTGGGACAAGTCTTCCCGCTTTGACCCCAAAATGTTAGCGTTCATTTGACCGCTCGCGAGATCGCGTCGGAAGGCGCGGGTCGATTCCCGCTCTGGGTTTGCGGCACACCTGAAGGCACACAGCGATACGGAAGTCGCTAGCTCCTCGCAGGCGAACCGCGTTACAGCCGTAACCTCCGGCATAAGTGTTTTGTTGATAGGCCTTTGGCAGGAGCTTACATTTGCCGTAGGGCGTATTCCGCGCCCCGGAATCGTGGAAGACCGAAGGCGGTACCATGAACTTGAAGTCATTGTTGCTGTGCTCCGACGAGAAGATTGTGCGGGTGCTGCGCCGGACGCTGGGCGATCTGGACATTAGCGTCGAGCACTGCGCGAGTTCGGAGATTGCGCTCCGCCATCTGACGCGAGGACGGTTTGAAGCAATCATCGTGGATTGCGCCGGTGAGGGCGCAGCGCAGGTGCTCGGCGTTGTGCGTTCCTCTCCGGGCAATCAGCGCGCGATGGTGGTGGCAATTCTGGACGCTAGCACAGGCTTGCGCTCAGCCTTCGAGCTTGGGGCGAACTTCATCCTTCATAAGCCGGTTACAGCCGAGCGGGCCAAGTCGAGCTTCCGGGCGGCGAGAGCCTTGATGAAGAAGGAGAGGCGGCGCAACACGCGAGCGCCAATCCAGATTCCCGTGGAAATGTCGAGCCGCGAATCGGGTGCGCGGTTTAAGGTGCAGACCACAGACTTAGGCGAGGGCGGGCTCGCCGTCAGCTTGCCGCGGCGCAGCAAGCCTCAAGGCCGATGGCAATTGTCATTCACATTGCCGGGTTCGCCTGAGGTTCTAGAGGTTGATGCGGAGTTTGCCTGGGAAGGAACTGGCACGCAAGTGGGAATGCGGTTTCAGGATCAGTCGCCTGCGGTACTGAAGCAGTTGCGGGAATGGCTGGAGAGGAATTCTTCCGAGGTTGAAACGGACGACCCGCCGGTTCGCTGCCAGCTTTTGGATCTGAGTTTGGGCGGTTGCTACCTCGAGATTAGTTCGCCATTTCCGGTGTCGACGCGCGTGACGCTTTCCATGCGCGCAGCCGCAGTCGAACTGAAGACGGAAGGCGTGGTTCGCGTCATGCATCCCGACAAAGGGATGGGAGTGGAATTCACGCAGAGTACTGAAGAACATCGCCAGTTGCTGGAAAAATTTCTGAGCGTGCTGACGGAAAATAGCGACGTGCTGCCGGAGTTGCTGGTCGAGCCCGAAGGCCTGGAAACTGGGATTGAGCAGAATTCGCGTATTGTCGACTCGGGGGAAACCGAGGACACACTGCTGGCTCTGTTCCGAAGGCGAGATGCTCTTTCGGCCGACGCGTTTCTGGCGGAGCTGCGAAGGCAACGCGGCGCCGGCGCGAGCGTAGGCGCGCCTGCCTGATTGCGCGCCTGCGATTCTAACTGCCAACCATCGCTAATCGAATCATCATTGATCGAACATCGTTGGTTGAACATAAGTGATCGAATCATCGGTAGTGATAATTCGATCAAGGATGTTCGATCGAGGTTCCACGGTGCTGCCGCCCCGCGATGCCTCCGTCAGGGCTGCTGGCCGGCTAGAACGTCTTGCGGAATAGCCAGAACAGCGATCCTGAGAGCAGCATGGCTACTGGCAGGGTTAGCACCCAGGCTAGCCCCAGATTGCGGACCGTGGACCACTGGATGCCGGAATGGTTGGCGGCCATGGTGCCGGCTACTCCAGAGGAGAGGACGTGGGTGGTGCTGACGGGGAGGCCGAAGCCGTCGGCGGCTCCGATGGTGGCCATGGCGGTGATTTCGGCGATTGCGCCTTGGGCGTAGGTTAGGTGGCTCTTGCCGATTTTTTCTCCTACGGTTACGACGATGCGCTTCCATCCGACCATGGTGCCCAAGCCTAGGGCCATGGCTACCGCGACCTTGACCCAGAGAGGAATGAAGCGAGTCGAGTGGTCGATGTGCTTTTTGTAGTTGGCAAGGATCGCGGCATCGGAGGCGGCGATCTCGGGCTTGCCGGTCTTCTGCATGAGGCGCAGAGATTCGCTGATCAGGTACATGTCATTGCGGAAGTTGCGCACGCGGTCGTTGGGGATGTTCTTCATTTCTTTGTACAGCGCCGTTTCATTGCCGATGTCGTTGACCATGGTGCGCAGTGCGAGCATGGTGTTGGGCGTGAAATTCTTGTCGCGGACGTAAGCGGTGATGTCGTCGTGGGGATCGCCTACGGTGGCGTTGGGGCTGACATATTTGGTGAGGGCTTCGGCGGCTTCCATGGAGACGGCGATGAAATCCTGCGAGTCTTTGTAGGTGACGGCGTGGTTGAGAGCGTAGGCGGTGGGGACGGTGCCGATCAGAATGAGCATGATCAGGCCCATGCCTTTTTGTCCGTCGTTCGAGCCGTGGAAGAAACTGACTCCGGTGCAAGTGAGGATGAGCAGGCAGCGGATGTAGAACGGAGGCGGCTCGGCGCCTTCCGGCGCTTTATAAAGCTTTGGGTCTTTGATCAGAGCTTTGGCTAGAAGCAGGAGAAGAAACGCGCAGCCGAAGCCTACGATGGGCGAGAGCAGCAGGGAGTAGCCGATATTTTTGGCTTGTCCCCAATCGACGCCGCTGGTGCCGCTTCTGCCGTTGATGAGCTGGTTGGCGATGCCGACGCCGATGACGGAGCCGATGAGCGTGTGCGAACTCGACGCGGGCAGGCCGAACCACCAAGTGCCGAGGTTCCAGAGGATGGCGGCGACGAGCAAGGCGAAGACCATGGCGAATCCGGCCGAGCTGCCGACTTGCAGAATAAGTTCGACCGGCAGTAACGAGACGATGGCGAAAGCTACCAGGCCGCTCGAGGCTAGCACGCCGAGGAAATTCCAGAAGCCGGACCACACGACCGCGATGTGCGGCTCCAGCGAGTGGGTGTAGATGACGGTGGCCACGGCGTTGGCGGTGTCGTGGAATCCGTTAACGAACTCGAAGGCTAGCGCGACCAGCAGGGCAATGCCCAGCAGGATGTACGGAAGGAGGGATTCGTTGTGAACCGAGGAAAGGTCGTGCAGCAGGCTGGAGCCGGCATAGCCGACCCCGATGACGAGCACGACGCCGAAAATCAGCATGCCGATTTTGCCGGGGGAAGAATGCGAAAGTTTCTGGTCGAGTATGCTCGGCGTTGCTGTGGCCATGATTTGCCCTCAGGTATTTGAAATGAAAAGTGGACTGCTGACGTTGGCGACTATACGGAAAGATTGTTACGGGAGTGTGAAAAGACGGTCAGTTCTCGGTTCTAAGTTCAGAAACCTTTGGAAACGGTTGGAGTGGGAGTTTGTTTGGGAGAATCCTTCGCTTATTGCGCTCCTGCTACCTTCGCGTGGGGAAGAGCGTTTGGTTGGCGCAGAAGTTCTTCCGCCGCTTTCGCGTCGACCGGCTGCGAGAATAAATGTCCCTGGCCGAGATCGCAGCCTTGTGCGTGGAGATGATCGAGTTGCCGGATGGTTTCGATGCCTTCGGCAATCACCTTCAATTTCAGTTTGTGTGCCAGAAGGATGATCAGTTCTACCGTTTCTGAAGCGGCCCGGTCCGAAAGCATGCCGGCGATCAGGGAGCGGTCGATCTTTAATGCATCGATTGGGAATTGCCGCAGTCCGCGCAAAGATGAATTGCCCGTGCCGAAATCGTCGAGGATCACACCCACTCGCAGGCGCTTGAGCTGCGACAGAACGGCGGAGGTCAGCTTAGGATCGGCTGCCGCGACGCTCTCCGTGATCTCGAGGTGCAGGCGGGATGGATCGATCCCGGTCTGGCGCAGGGCCGTTTCGGTGCTGGTGACGAAGCGAGCGTCGGCCAACTGTTTGGCGGAGATGTTCACGCTCATGTCTACGGGTTCCATGTTTGTGTTGCCGGTAGTCCACGCGCTTAGCTGCTTGCAGGCTTCGAGGATCAGCCACTCTCCGGCGGAGACCAGCAGACCTGTGTCCTCGGCGGCAGCTATGAATTTGTAGGGCGAGATTAAGCCTTGCTCAGGATGCTGCCAGCGCAGGAGCGCTTCAAACCCTAGGATTTTTCTTGTTTCGAGATTCGCTATCGGCTGGTAATAGACGCGGAATTGCCGCTGGGTGAGCGCCTGGCGCAACTCGGCTTCGAGCTTCAGACGGTTGACGGCGCGCGTGTGCATGGCCTCGTCGAAGACCTCGCAACGGGAACCTCCCATGGCTTTGGCGCGGCGCATCGCGACGTCGGCATCCTGCAACAGAACCTCGGCGCGCTCGTGTATTGGAGTGCTTAGTGCGATACCTACGCTGGCCGAAGTGCGAACCTCGCGGCCCTCAAGCTGAAACGGTTCGGCGAGAGCGGTGAGAATTCTTTTCGCGGCCCGCATGGCATCGCTGGGGTCGGCGACTTCTTCAAGCAGGATAGTGAATTCGTCGCCGCCCATTCGCGAGAGAACCGGTTCCATCATGGGGGCATTATTTTGCGGGCGGGACACCGTGTCGTCGTTTCTGAAGCAGGCGCCGAGGCGGCGGCCAACTTCGACGAGCACCTGATCGCCGACGGCAGGGCCCATGGTGTCGTTGAAGACTTTGAAGGCATCAAGGTCTACGAATAGGACGGCATACTGGCGCTCGGGGATGCGTAGGGCACGATCAAACAAATGCTGCAGGCGGTCGAGAAAAAGACGGCGGTTGGGTAACCCGGTGAGAGCATCGTGAAAAGAATTATGCTCCAGTTGCTCTTGCGCCCGTTTGCGCTCGGTGACGTCGCGGTTCACGATGACTAGTTTGCTGACATCGCCTTTTTCATCGCGAATGGTACTGGCGGCCGATTCAAGAACTCGCCAGGTACCGTCTTTGTGGCGGATGCGGTAATCCAGTTTCTTGCCGATCCCGGTGGCACGGGCTTCACGGGTGGCTTCGAGCACCTTGAAACGATCGTCGGGATGAATCTGATCGAATGCGGAGGTTTCGCCTAGCTCCGCGGCGGAGTAGCCGAGAATTCGCTTGTAGGCGGGACTGTTGTACAGGCGATTTCCTTTCATATCGACAAGCGCGATCATGTCGGCGGCGTTTTCGGTGATGATCTGAAAGAGTTCTTCCCGGTCCCTGGATTGCTGACGAGTGCGGAAGGCGCGGAACTGCTGGTAGAGCGCGAGAAGCGCCAGAGCGCCGAGAGCGATCCAATTCCATTGTGGCATGGTTCGAGGCGAAGGCTTTTGCCAAACTTGGCTTCTCTGGAGATATCGGCGATTTCCCGGGGAAACTTAGCCTCTCGCAGAAATGCATTGAACCTTGGTGCCGGGCACCTCATCTTCCACCGAGGCAATGAGTGCTATGGCCCGTCTTCGACAATTTCTTCACCTAAGCTGGACTCGGCGGGACCAATCGAGGGGATCGATTTCGATGAGTGCCGTGGGCGTGGTGCGGAAACAGACAATCGGATGCTTTGGAGTGGCTGACTTCTCTACAACGTGGATTCAATTCGCCTTGTGTTCAGGAAACGCCATTCCTCATTTTCCGGGTGCAGCGGCGGCATCTGGGATGCCGGCTAGCGTCTGGGCTTTGGTCAGCATGGCGTCGAGAGCGGCACGGGGGAAGAGCTTGCCGTTAAGCACGACCGCTTGAATGGAACTGGTGTTATGAATGTCGGCGAGCGGGTCTTTGTCGAGTAGAACGAGATCGGCGGTTTTGCCCACTTCAATCGTGCCGCGCCGGGACTGTTGCCCCATAAATTGAGCTGCATTGCGAGTGGTGGCCTGGAGGGCAGCAAGCGGAGGTAAACCGGCATCGACCAGGAATGCGAGCTCGTCATGGATGCCAAAGCCGGGGAGGCAGTGCGGATTCATGGTGTCAGTGCCGGCGAGGATGGGGACACCCATCCGGTACATGAGAGCCACGATCTTTTTGGATTCGTCGAATTCAGCCTTTGCCAACTGGACCATTGCGGCTCGAGCCGGGGGAGGAAAGTGACTGTAATAGCCGGCGTCCCATTTTGCCCGCACTTCTTTGCTCAGATATTGCAATCGTGGGTCATTCGCACTCAGGGGATCGTCGATCTGGCCTTGAAGCAGGCTGAGCGTGGGAGTTTGCCAGGTTCCATTCTTCACGAACTGCGCAAACAGAGACTGGGCAGTGGCTTCGTCGAAAGATTCAACCACATGAAAGTTGAGTCGAATAATGTTTTGCCCGGCGGCGATTTTTTGCGGCATGGTCGCGTCCGGCGCCCGGAACGAGGCTTCCAGCCTCTGCCGTTCTGCGGCGATGGTCTTCTCTTCTTTTGAGCAACCCTCAGCCACCTGCGTGAGATGCTCGATGCTTTTCTGGCCGGAGCCGCTTGCCTCGGCCGCCGTCACCGCATCCGGTACATGACCTTCGAATGGTATGCCACGCTTTTTGGCCTCGTCGGCGATTGCGAAGTAAGCGTTGCGCGACAACCCGCTGTAGACCTTGATGAAATCCGCTCCACGCTGCTGCTGTTGATCCACTACTTCGCGCCCCTGCGCTTCATCCGCAACAACAATAGAATCGGGCCAAGTTGGATTTGGACCATCGACGATGGGACTGCCCAGGTAAATGGTGGGCGATGGATCTGGATTGGAGGCCTGCGTGGCGCGCCACGCATGGGCGTCGGGCGGACCTGACATGTCACGAACGCCGACCACTCCGTTCGCCACAAAAAGCAGATGACTCCAAGGAGCGCGGGTGTCTGACGCACCATGGACATGCATGTCCCACAAACCGGGGATGAGGAACTTGCCTGTGCCGTCGACGATTACGGCGTTCTGTGGAAGATGTGTCTTCTTCGACCGGCTTACGGCAACTATGTGATCGCCATCAATGACCACGGTGCTATGCGGTGCGGCAGCGCGGCCGGTAGCATCGATCACAGTTACGTCCTTGATCACAAGCGACTGGGACCAGCCGCGAACACTGAATAGAGCAAGCAGGAATATCAAGGACAAGCTGAAACGCGAATGGCCTCTGCGCACAGACCGTTGCGGTGTGATACGCGGAACCAGAATTCGAGCCATTTCAATCTCTCCAGGACGGTCAGGATAAACAGTACCGCACTTTAGCACGACCAATCTCGATCCATCCAGTTCAAGCCGGGACGGAACCTCAAACGGATGGTCAACTCATGACGTGGCGGATCCAAAGAACGAGATGCGGGACTTTGACTCCGTAACTATTTGTCGGTTGGCGAAAAATCGCGATAGCGCTAATGTTGCGCTGTGGCTCAGCGATGGATTCTCCAGTACTCCCACATGACCCACAAGGCAAAGATAATGAATGCGATCCCGGTAACACGTAATCGCCGCAGGTTAGCTGGCGTCTGCTGACTCCAGCGACGCTGCATTCGCAAGTGGGGTGTCGTGTACGCTCTCTGCTCGTGCCACTTCCTCCTGGCATGCCGATTCAACCATGCGTTAAACGCGAGATGTTTCTCCGGGGCCAAGAGGCACAGGAGTCCGTAAGCAAGGAACAACAGCGGCCCAAGGAAGAAGATGCTCATCACCACCGATTCTAAGCTGAGCCCGGGCACGCAGACGGTGGATTGTTGAAGAATCGCCAACCCGCTCAATGACAGCGTTTGCGGATTCTCGTCAATGGGTTGCCCGTTGTCGATGCAGTGGTGCGGCCAACGACCAACGACCGACGACAAACGACCAACGGCGGGGTCATAATATCGGCATGCACTCCGACAAGACCGTCCGCCGGTTGAAGACCTACGCTGGCGCTCAGGGTTACGTCTATCAATACTACTTCGTGGGCCAGCGTGCTGCGCTGGCTGACGACTCTGAGGCTCCCGCGACGGAATTTGTATTTGACGTTACTTCTGATCGCAAGCTGACCTACGCCGTGAGCGTCTTCCTGCCGGAAAAGACTGTGGCGGGTTGGGCTGCGGCTCACAGGCGTCCTCTGACCGAGGCGGAACAATACGCTTCGGCGAAGCTGCGGCTCTTTCGCGCCTTTGATGAACTTGAAGATATGAAGGCGCATGGGCGCCGTCTGGTGATCAATGCGGCTTCACTTGAGGAAGCGCTCGCAAGTTTGGGCGTGGAGTAGTTGAAATGAGTTGCTCCGTGAATACCCGCTTGTGACCCAGATCACAAGCGCCCGTGACGTTTGCCGTTTCCGCCCGGCCAATACATGTGCAGAATATAATTCGTGGAAAGGGATGAAGTCCCTCGGGGTTCCGGGCGTTACTTGCATTAAACTCAGCGGACTCTGATACTTACCTAGCTTATGTCATTGCTTTGGCTACGATTCGCGCTGGCTTGTTATTTCATCGGGCTGACCTACGCTTTCTTTGCACTCACCCGCACCAGCGATCTTTTCAGCCGCATCGCGCTGCATGCGGCCAGCCTGGGCATGGTGTTTCATTTCGTTTCGCTGGTTGAGCTCTTCCTCGCGGGTCATGTGGTCTGGGCCTCGGTGCATAACGGAGAGTCGCTGCTGGCCTTCTTTTCGATGACATTTTTCATGATCATCTATTCCATTTATCAGACTACTTCGCCGGGCGTGGTGGTATTTCCGATCGTGTTTTTTCTGACGTTCGTCGCGGCCATAGACGAGCAACCGGTGCTGCTGACGGGTTTCGTCCAGCACAAGGGATGGCTGATTGCGCACATCATTTTGATCTTCACCGGTTATGCCGCGCTGGTACTCAGCTTCGGTGCCAGCCTGCTCTACCTGTTGCAGGAGCGCCGTCTGAAAGCCAAGAAACCCAGCAGCCTGATTTCTTTTCTGCCTGCGCTCGAAGTGATCGACCAGATTGGTTACCGCTCGTTGCTGCTCGGTTTTCCTTTCATGACGCTGGGCTTGATTACAGGCTCGGTCGTGGCAATGTCGACTTACGGGCACATCGACTTCGCCGACCCTAAGATTCTGCTGTCGATCCTGATGTGGCTGGTTTACATGATCATGGTCTTCACGCGGTGGAATTCGGGATGGCGTGGACGCCGCGCCGCCGTGCTGGCGACTTGTGCCTTTGTGGCGGCGGTGGTGGCTTGGGCCGCGAACTACTTCTCGACGATTCACAGGTTTGTCGCCTCATGATTGGCCGAATATGAGATACCAGCTCATTGGCGTGAATCACAAGAGCGCGCCGCTCGAAGTGCGGGAGCGCCTGGCGATATCTGAAAAGAACCTGCCCGACTGCTGCCGCGATCTCACCGCGCACCCTGGCATTGAGGAAGGCATGATTATTTCCACGTGCAATCGCGTGGAAGTGATCACGCATACATCGAACGGATGTGCTGACCTTCGCGGATTTCTGCACGATCACTTTCATCTCACCGCGGCTGAACTGGATTCGCACCTGTACGAGTTTCGCGAAAAAGAAGCGGTGCGCCACATCTTCCGCGTGGCTTCGAGTCTGGATTCGATGGTGGTCGGTGAAGCCCAGATTCTTGGGCAGGTGAAAGAGGCTTACGCTACAGCCCGCGCCGTGGGCTCGGTGCGCGGACAACTGGATCAGCTCTTCACCCGCGCCTTCGCGGTGGCGAAGCGCGTGCGCACTGAGACGGCCGTGGGATCATCTTCAGTTTCTATCGCGTCGGTTGCGGTGGAGCTGGCGAAAAAGATTTTCGGCACGCTGCAAGGGAAGAATGTTTTTATCGTTGGCGCAGGTAAGATGAGCGAACTCGCGGCGCGCCATCTGATGGCGCATGGGTGTGCCTCGATTTTCGTCGCGAACCGAACCTATGAGCGCGCCATCGGACTGGCGCAAAAATTCAACGGGCAGGCCATAAAATTTGAAGATCTTTACAACGCTTGCGACAAAGCCGATATCGTCATTACTTCTACGGGCGCGCCTCATGCCATTTTCCGCAAGGAACATGGAGAACAATTTCTCTCGCGCCGCAAGAACAAGCCGATGTTCTTCATCGACATTGCCGTCCCGCGCGACGTTTCGCCCGAGATGGCCAAGCTCGACGGCATCTTCGCCTACGACATCGATGACCTGCAACAGGCCGTGTCGAGCCATGCCGCCGACCGCCGTCACGAAGCCGAGCTAGCCGAAGCCATCATCACCAGCGAAGTCGAACGCTTCGAAGCTCGGCTGCATACGCTCGATGTTGTCCCGACGATCGTGAGCCTGCAGGATCATCTGGAAACGATCCGCCAGGCGGAAATTGATCGCGTGCGCGGCCGCATGGGTGCTCTGACTCCGGAACAGGAAATGGCGATGGAAGCCCTGACCCGCGGCATCATCAACAAAGTCATGCACACCCCGATCACCACGCTGAAGACGGCGGCGCGGGAATCGGAAGCGACCACGGTGATTGACGTCGTGCGCAGGCTGTTTAATCTGCATGACAAAGAAAAAGGCCCAGCGTCGCAGGCGAATAGAGAATCAACGGGTAAAAAAGAAGTAGAGACGCGCCACTAACAATTTATGACGACCTTGTCGAACAGGCTTGAGAAAAACTGGCGCAACATTATCGGAAGCGATTTCGACTATGCGGCGATGGAACAGTTTTTGCAGGGCGAGGAAGATGGCGGACGCCCCTTCTATCCCGATCGTGAGGAAATTTTCAACGCGCTCAACTTAACCCCATTTGAGAGAGTTAAAGTAGTGATTATCGGTCAGGATCCGTATCACGGACCGGGGCAGGCGCATGGCCTTTGCTTCTCGGTCCGCAAGGGCATGCGCATCCCACCGAGCCTAGGGAATATCTACAATGAGATCGACGACGAGTACCGCCCCGTCGAGATAGAGCGCCATGGCGACTTGACTGGGTGGGCTGAGCAGGGCGTACTGCTGCTGAATGCGACGCTGACCGTGAGGGAGGGCATTCCCCGCTCGCACGAGGGAAAAGGCTGGGAGAAATTCACCGACGCCGTTATCCGCGCCGTCAACAAAAAGCCCGGACCGGTCGTTTTTATGCTCTGGGGTCGTCGCGCGCAGGAAAAACGCGCGCTGATCGACAAAAAACACAAGGTGCTGGAAGCATCCCACCCGTCGGGATTTTCCGCCCATCGCGGCTACTTCCGTGATGGCGATGGCGAAATTCACAGCTTCCGCGGCTGCGGCCACTTTAAGAAAGCCAACGACTATCTCGAAAAACACGAACTTAAGCCCATTGATTGGCATGAGATTTAGATTTCTAAGGCGCTACGGCGCTGGCACTTGCTCCCCAACCGCGAACATGAAATCATGAATCCAGAAGGAGACAAGCCATGTCAGCGATAGTCCAGGTCGATTGGTCTCAATGTCCAATGGTTGAAGTTGACCCGGAGATACAGAGCGGTGCACCGGTTTTAGCGGGGACGCGCTTGCCAGTGAGCGCGATTGTCGACAATGCGGAGTATGGTCTGAGCCCTGCGGAGATCACGGAGCAATTTGAGGTGCCGCAAGATCAGGTAGAAGCCATCCTGGCGTACGCCAAAGGTCACCGCGTTGCGGATATTGCTCGATAGAAACGTCCCGGAAAGGGTGCGTGCCTTCCTGTCGAAACACGAAGTTCGCACGATCTCTGCAATGGGCTGGTCCGCGCCGCTCAAGAATGGCGAACTTCTTAACGCTGCCGAAGCGGACGGATTCGATGTTTTGCTCACTTGCGACCAGAACATCCGCTATCAGCAAAATCTTTCTTTACGGAAGCTTGCTCTTGTAGTTCTAACCTCGAATCTGTGGCCCTCGGTACGCAACTGCGGGTCGGCGATCCAGGCGGCGGTGGAAAACGCAACGCCGGGAAGCTTTCAAACCACAACCGTGCCGCTTCCACCTCTGCCAGGAAGAACAAACCCACAATGACGCCCAACGTGACAACGAAACTCCGCATCGGCTCTCGCGGCTCGCAACTCGCGCTGTGGCAATCGAACCACATCTCCGCGCTGCTGCGCGCGCGCGGGCACGAGGTGGAGATCGAAATCATCCACACTACTGGCGACAAGATTACTGACGTCGCCCTCGCCATGGTCGGCACCAAAGGCATGTTCACAAAGGAAATTGAAGAAGCCCTCGCCGCCGGCCGCGTCGATCTCGCCGTGCATTCGTTGAAAGACCTGCCCACCGAGCTTCCCCCAGGATTCGAGATCGCCGCCATCACCGAGCGGCAAGATCCGCGCGATGCCTTCTGCTCGCGTCACTATGCGACCTTCCAGGAATTGCCGCAGGGCGCGCGCGTGGGAACCTCCAGCCTGCGCCGTCAGGCACAACTGAAGGCGGTTCGTCCCGATCTCGATATTCATCCTCTGCGCGGCAATGTTGATACGCGCCTGCGCAAACTCGAACAAGGAGAATACGACGCTATTATTCTGGCTTCGGCTGGGTTGAAGCGTCTGGGAAAAACTGAACTGGTCAAGCAGATCATCCCCGCGGAAATTATGTGCCCTGCTGCCGGCCAGGGGGCGCTCGGCATAGAAATCCGGTTGGGCGATTCGGCTACGCGTCAGCACCTTGCATTTTTGAACGATGATGCGGCGCGCGCTGCGACCACCTGCGAGCGCGCTCTGCTCAACAGTCTCGGCGGAGGTTGCCAGGTTCCGATCGGCGCTTTTGCGGAAATGAAAAATGGCAAGCTGCACCTCGAAGCCATCGTTGCCGATCCCGATGGATCGAAGCTTCTGCGCGAGTCGCGCGACGGCGATCTCAGTGATCCCGAAGCGCTCGGCAATGCGGTGGGCGAAACATTGCTCGGCCGTGGCGGCGACGAGATTCTCGCGGCCGTGTACGGTCGTGGTCTCGCTGTGCCGCCGCAACCTTGAGTTCTGAATGAAGACCCCGGATCGCGATCGAGCATGAAGAGCGGCAGCGTGCTTCTGCAACTTCTCGGCGGTGGCAAGAAGTCGCGCGCTCTTCGCCGCTGGATCAACTTCTGGCCACCATTCCTGGGCATGGGCATTCGCGTCATACGCATCGCGCCTGACATGAAGGCGGTCGATGTTGAAATGAAGCTGCGTTTCTGGAATGCCAACTACGTCGGCACGCAATTCGGTGGATCGCTGTTTGCCATGACCGATCCGTTCTATATGCTCATGCTGATGGCGAACCTGGGCCGCGATTACATCGTGTGGGATAAAGCGGCGACCATCCGCTATCGAAAACCGGGGAAGGGAACCGTGCGCGCGGAATTTCGTTTGTCCGACATTCAGATCGACGACATTCGCGAGAAACTGAAGACGCAGCCGAAGTATGAACCTGTATTCTCGGTGGAAGTGAAAGATGAAGCGGGAGTTGTGATCGCCGAAGTAGAAAAAGTTATCTACGTGCGAAGGAAGCAGTCGGCGGAGTCACCCGCAAAGTAGAAAAGCACAATCTGTGTACATTCCCGAACATTTTCGTTTGCACCACGATGCGGATGCCACCGCGTTCATGCGGGCGAATCCTTTTGCCATCCTGATTTCGGCTACCGATGAAGGCCCGTTTGCGACGCATTTGCCACTCTCTGTCGATGCCAAAGAAGGGAAGACGGTATTGCGCGGACATGTGGCGAAGGCAAACCCGCACTGGCGCTATCTCGAACAGCATCCGCAGTCTTTGACGATTTTTCACGGAGCGCACTCCTACATTTCGCCCAGCAACTACGTTGCGCTCGATAGCGTTCCCACGTGGAACTATGCGGCGGTGCATGTCTACGGCGACGCACGCATGTTCTCCTCGCCGGACGAACTGCACGGAATGCTCGACGCGCTGATTGAAACCTTTGATCCTGCATACCACTCGCAGTGGGAACAAACCAGCCCAACGTTTCGCGAGAACATGCTCCGCCAGATTGTGGGCTTCGAAATAGTTGCCACCAGGATCGAAGGCAAGTTCAAATTGAGCCAGAATCGAACCCGGCAGGATCAGTCGAATGTGATCGCATCACTGGATAAATCTGAGGATACCTTGGTGTCGGGAGTCTCTCAGTTGATGCGCGAACAGGGGCTCGGGCTGAAGACAGTTAAGAAAGAGAACGACTAAGATCACCTGGGCTGGTGCAATGCCTGCGTCTCTAACTATGAAGAGAAAAACCAAAATCTCTGGTGACCAACCACTGGCGGGCGTGCGCGTGCTGGTGGGCCGCGCGCGGCATCAGGCAGGTGCGCTTTCTGGCGAATTGCAGAAACTCGGCGCTACGGTCCTTGAGATTCCTTTTATTGAAATTAGAAAACCACGCAGCTTCAAGCCTCTGGATTCTGCCTTGCGAAATCTTGACGGATACGACTGGCTCATTCTAACCAGCGCGAATGGCGTCGAGGCAATGTGGGAGCGGCTCGCCAAACTTAGGCTGAAGCAAAATTTCAAGCACTTGAACGTCGCGGCCATTGGCCCTGCGACAAAGAGGGCGATCGAACAGCACGGCATCCACGTGGATGTTGTCCCCAAAGAATATGTCGCGGAGTCCGTCGTTCGCAGCCTGCAGAGGCGGGTGCGAGGGAAGCGAGTGCTGCTGGTGCGCGCCAAGGTCGCTCGCGACGTCATTCCGACCGAGTTGCGCAAGGCCGGAGCTCATGTGGATGTGGTGGAAGCCTATGAAACGGTTGTGCCGCAGTCTTCGCGCACGCGATTGCAAAGCGCGCTGAAGAATCCGCGGCGCCGCCCGCATGTGGTTACATTTACCAGTTCTTCGACCGCCCGCAATTTTGTAACTCTGCTCGGCGCGCGCAAAGCGAACTTCAATGATGTAAAGCTTGCCTCGATCGGTCCTGTGACGTCTTCTACTTTGCGCGAGCTTGGCTTGCGGGCAGACATTGCGGCCAGGAAGTTCACGATTCCGGGCCTGGTGGAGGCCATTGTGCGATTCATGTCTAAGCAGAGTCCCTCAAAGGCCTGGGTGTAGCGGCACACTTCGACACGCACGGCTCCCGATCTGTTAAATTGCCGGGATGAAACCGAAGACGATTTACCTCGTGCTTTGTTTTGTCGGGGCTATCCTGCCCTACTGGCAGTTTGTGCCGTGGGTACTTCAACACCATGGAATAAATCTTTCGCTCTTCGTCCGCGAACTTTTCGCCAACCGAATCAGCGCTTTTTTCGGAATGGACGTGTTAGTCTCCGCTGTCGTGTTGATCGCGTTTATGCGAGTCGAAAGCGGAAGGCTGAAGATTCGGCGCAGATGGCTTCCGGTGTTAGCGATGCTGACGGTGGGCGTTTCGCTGGCCCTGCCGATGTTTCTCTATATGCGGGAGTTGAGGATGGAAGAACTCAAGCTAGTGAACGGCGTTCCCGCGCCAGCGTGACTAGATCGTGACTTTATTCCGTCAGCGAACAACTGCAATCCGCCGGCGGAACGTGCGCGAGCAGAAAATCCGCGACGCGCTTGTAGGCGTCGATCTGATTCTCTACGCGGGCGAAGCCGTGGCCTTCGTTTTCGTAAATCTTATAATCGACAGTGCCTCCGCGTTTCTTGATGGCATCGACGACCTGTTGCGTCTCCGACTTCGGGCAGCGCGGATCGTGCCCCCCGGCAAGCAACAGCAGCGGCGCTTTGATCTGATCGATGAAGTTGATCGGCGAGCGGTCTTCATACAGCGCTTTATTCTTGACCACATCGCCCATGGTCGCGAGATCGGATTGTTGCAGCACCGGATCTTCATTCTCAATTTCTGTAAACCAGTTTACGAAAGGCACGATGGGCACGCCCGCGGCCCAGACGTCAGGCGCTTTGGTGACTGACATCATGCTGAGATAGCCTCCGTAGCTCCCGCCCATTACTGCAATCTTCTTGGGATCGAGATGGCCGGTCTGCTTGATCCAGTCGACGCCGGCCAGCACGTCCTGCAAATCGCCGCCGCCCATGTCGAATAAATTCGCCTGCTGAAATTCTTTTCCGTATCCCGTCGAGCCGCGGTAGTTGGGCGCGAGCACCATGTAGCCTTGATTGGCGGCGTACTGCACGAAGCGGTTAAACGAATTCATGGTCTGCGAAGTCGGCCCGCCGTGAATGTAAACGATGGCTGCGTTCTGCCCGTTGCGCGCCATGTTGAAGGGCACGTAGAGAAATGCGGAGATGGTCCACTTGCCGTCGCGGCTGGGATAGTGCACGAGGTATGGCTCGACCATATCTTCGGAGCGCACTCCGGCGACCAGCGAGTGCGTGACCTGATGCGACTTGCCGGTTGCCAGCGTGTAGACCCACAGATCGCCGGGCGCGGTGGGACCGTTGTGATAGTAAAGAAGACGCGTACCGTCTTTGGTAAAAGCAGAAGGTCCGCCCACAGGCTCGTTCACGCCTTTCGGGATCGGCAATAGCGTTGACTTGCCGGTCGCGAGATCGTGAAGATAAATATCTTCGTTGCCATCGACGTTGGCGCTGAACGTGATGTGCTTGCCATCGGGTGAGAACTCGCCGCCGCGAATTTCCCATTTATCATTGGTGAGCCATTTCGTCCGCGCTGGAGCGAGTGACGGACCTTTACTTGTGTATTCGATGAGGCCGATGTTGTCATAGCCATTCGCGGCATTGGAAGTGATAAGTATCTGCCCGCCGTCCTTCCCCAACGCCGGATCATTATCATTGGCGAAAAACCTCTGCTCGCCCTCATGCGGCGTGAGCAGCGTGCTTTTTCCAGTCGCAACCTCGGCGATAAAGATATTCGAATCCGTGCCCTTGGCCTGCTCCTGCGTGTAGACAATGTATTTCCCGTCCTTCGACCAAATGGGATTGGAGTTGCCCTTGTCCTGCGGAGTGCCGGTGGTGAGGTGCTTCACCTCGCGCATCGCCGTGTCATAAATATCGATCTCGTAGGCCGCTGAAGTCTTTGGTTTGACCAAATACGCGAGGTAGCGGCCGTCGGGCGACCACGTGGGATCCATCTCGGCGATCTCGCGCGTGCTGGTGAGGTTGACCACTTTGCCGGTCTTCGGCGAGACCAGAAAAATATCCCACAGTTCGTCGCCATCGTAGTCGGATTGATACGCGATCCATTTGCCATCGGGCGACCACGCTGGTGCGGCTTGTCGCTGGTCGCTCACCGTGAGCTGCACCGGCCACCCACCTTCCGCCGGGACGAGCCACAGATTGTTGCGTCCGCTCATGTTTGAGACGAACGCGATGCTCTTGCCGTCGGGCGACCACGTGGGCCGGCCGACCTGGCGCGTCATGTAGAGCTTTTCGATCGTGAGGCTGCGCGGCTCAACCTGCAGGTTGGACTTCGAAGCGATCTGCTTGGGATCGGTAACCGCCTGCGGCGCGGGCAAAGTCTGGGCGGTGAGGGTTTCGCCAACCACTGTGCTCATGAATATGACGATAGCAAACGGAATGAAAGTGCGCATGGGTAGGGAGCCTCGTAGCGAATCCGAAGCGAAAGTGTAGCAGACGCGGAATCGAGCTTGCTCTGTCCTGGGGCTGGACCCGATTACTGCCGCGATGACGCGCGCTCGACTTGCAGCCGCGTCACGCGCTCGCGCAGGTTCGAAATGTCGCGCGTGGTTTCCAGTCCGGGGCGCAAGCAGGCGTTCTCGACGAGTGTGCGCATCTGTGCGCCGAGCGTAGCGACGCGCCTTCTTCCCTCACGGCCGGCGCAGGAAACAATATCAATTCCTCCACGTCATAGCTCCGAACAACGAAACGCTGGTAAAATAATTTGGCAGCCGAAATACACTTCCGCTTCGTGGGGCTATAGCTCAGTTGGGAGAGCGCGTCGTTCGCAACGACGAGGCCGTCGGTTCGAGCCCGACTAGCTCCACCAAATCTTTTCGGTCGAAGATTTCGACCGGAGTTTGCAAGCGAAGTCCGTCATTTATTAACATCTGCCCGCGCTCCCGAGTGACCCCCGTCACACGCCCACGTGACCAAGGCACTACCCTCATCACCATTCGCTGGAATAATGTCGTTAAGTGCGAGAGAATAGTGGAGCGGTGTCTGCGGCCTTCGAGACTATCCCACCGCAACTCAAAACGCCGAGCGGACGCCAGCCGCAGCGCGCTCAGCAACGTTCCTGTGTCCGCATTCATCCTACGGGAGACATCTACCATCATGGCCACGACCACAATAGAGGTTGAAGCACCCGCGAGCAATCCCCGCCATACCAGGCTGGGACGCTGGGTCGATGAAGCGGCGCAGATGTGCAAGCCTGATCGCGTTCATTGGTGCGATGGCTCCCCGGAGGAATACCAGGCGATGCTCCGGCTCCTCGTCTTAACCGGTACCGCCATCCCGCTCGATGAAGAGAAACGCCCGAACAGCTACCTCGTCCGCTCCGATCCCGCCGATGTCGCCCGCGTCGAAGACCAGACTTTCATCTGCTCCCGTACCAAAGAAGATGCAGGTCCCACCAACAACTGGGAAGATCCAGCGAAGATGAAGCAGAAGCTCGCGGGACTATTCGCCGGCTCCATGGTCGGCCGCACCATGTACGTCGTCCCTTACAGCATGGGTCCGATCGGCTCGCCAATTTCAAAAATCGGAGTCGAGATCACCGACTCGGCCTACGTCGTCGTCAGCATGCACATCATGTCCCGCGTGGGAAGTCATGTGCTCGACGTCCTCGGCGATGATGGTGAGTTCGTCCGCGGCTTGCATTCCGTCGGCGCGCCGCTAGCTCCCAACCAGCCCGATTCTCCCTGGAGTTGCAACGCGCAGCAAAAATACATCTGCCATTTCCCCGAGACCCGCGAGATCTGGTCGTACGGTTCCGGTTACGGCGGCAACGCGTTGCTCGGAAAAAAGTGTCACGCGCTGCGCATCGCCTCAGTGCAGGCCCGCGACGAAGGCTGGATGGCCGAGCACATGTTAATCCTCAAGCTCACCAGCCCGTCCGGAGAAGCGAAGTACATGACCGGAGCATTTCCCTCCGCCTGCGGCAAAACCAACTTGTCCATGATGATCCCCACTCTTCCCGGCTGGAAGGTCGAGACCATCGGCGATGACATCGCCTGGATGAAATTCGGCGCCGACGGCCGCCTCTACGCCATCAATCCGGAATACGGCTTCTTCGGCGTTGCCCCCGGCACCAGCATGAAGTCAAACGCCAACGCCATGCTCACCATCAACCACAACGCCATCTTCACCAATTGCGCGATGACGCCCGATGGCGACGTCTGGTGGGAGGGCATGACCGGTCACAAGCCCGCGAAATTAATCGACTGGCTCCGCCGTGTGTGGACTCCCGAGTCCGGACGCAAAGCCGCGCATCCCAACGCGCGCTTCACCGCGGCCGCGAAGCAGTGCCCCGTGATCGCGCCCGAGTGGGAAGATCCCAAAGGCGTGCCCATCGATGCCATCCTCTTCGGCGGAAGGCGCGCGGGCATCGTTCCCCTGATCACAGAAGCATTTAATTGGCAGCACGGCACTTTTCTAGGAGCAACTGCGAGCAGCGAGACCACCGCCGCAATCACCGGCAAAGAAGGCCGCCTGCGCCGCGATCCCATGGCCATGCTTCCGTTCTGCGGCTATCACATGGGCGACTACTTCGCGCACTGGCTCAAAATGGGAGCGCACTCCAGCGCTTCGAAGCTGCCAAAAATTTTCTACGTCAACTGGTTTCGCCAAAATAAAAAGGGAGAATTTCTCTGGCCCGGCTACGGCGAAAACAGCCGCGTCTTGAAATGGATCTTCGAACGCTGCGACGGCAAAGTCCACGCCAAAGAAACTCCAATCGGAAGAATTCCCGAGGCCGCCGATCTCGACATCAAAGGACTCGATATAAAGAGCGCCGATCTAAACGAACTCCTAAGCGTCGATGTCGAAGGTTGGAAGGCCGAAGTCCCGTCCATCAAAGACCACTTCGCCCAATTCGGCAGTCATCTTCCCAAGGAACTAAAAGCAGAAGTCCAGTCCCTGGAACAGCGCCTGCAAGCGGTAAAGTAGCGCCGGCGTCCCGCAGGCCCAGTCGCGGGCGATAGCCCGCTCAGTTTTTTTACACCAATTGCCGAAGCCGAAATATCGCAAGAAACTATGCCCGCCAAAAAAAGTACAATCCCCGCCGAGAAACTGGCCCAATACGAAACCCTCCTCTCCACCACAAACATCAAGCGCAAAGGCGACGTCCACCCCTACACCTCGCTCAACGGACACATGTTCACCTATCTCGATCAAACCGGAGTAATGGGCCTGCGCCTACCGAAAGAAGAAGTAGAAAAGTTCCTAAAAAAATACGACACCACCCTCTTCAAATCCTACGGAGTGATCAAGAAAGACTACGTAACCGTCCCCGACAAACTATTAGCAAACACAAAAGAGCTAAAAAAGTATTTAGAAGTAAGCTACGAATACGTCAAAACCCTGAAACCGAAATAGTCGCCACGGGCCCCGCGATTTTGTCATCCTGAGCGGAATTTCTCGCGCGCGAAGCGAACGACAAATGAAGTCGAAGAGCCTGCCCCGAGCGAAGCCGAGGGGACCCCTATCGTGCCAGCAGTGCCCGAGTGCCTAGAGGCATTCTCACGGTGAGGCCCTCAGCAAGGGGCTCCCCACCAACAGGCACTCATGGGTACCGTTCATCCTTCTCATAACTACTCCTAGGTGAACCGAACAATTTCAATCCTCCCACTCAATGCGCACCCTCGCGATCCGGCTCAAAGCGGATGCGCAAACGCGTGCGCGTGGCCTTGGCAAAACGTTCCAGCGTGCGCGTCGATGGCAGAACCTTCCCACTCTCGAGGCGCGCAACCACTGCCTGGGTCGTCCCCATCGCTTCGGCCACCTGCTCTTGCGTCATATCCGCTCTGCTCCTCGCCTCGATCAACGCCGAGGCAAGGCCAAATTCCTTTGCCAGCGATTCATACGCAGCAACGTACTTCGGATCCTTCTTCCACTGCTTGAAGGACTCCTCCACGGGAATAAACTTACTCTTCATGACACCTCCTGTGCCCGTTTCAGGGCCTTTATGATCTCTCGCCGTGGCGTCTTCTGCGTTTTCTTTTCAAACGCGTGCACCACAACCACGCGTTTACCCACAGCCGTGACGTAAACAGCACGGGCGATTCCGCTCAATGTTGGTAGTTCACGCCGCTTTTTTGCCCTGAGATTGCCGAAGGGAACCTGCTTGGACCTGCTCTGTCATCCTGACGGAGCGGAGTCGCTCGCGAAGCGGGCGACTCCCGACGAAGGACCTGTGAAACTCGCCCGCAGCGGGCCGGCCGCCGCCCACCTCGTCAAAGTCAAAATCCTCTAGCGACACGCTGCACCGCGGCTCACCTTTGCAAAAAACGCAAAGGTGGGGGCATCCTCAGTTGTGATTGCGCCGGCAAAGGTGGGCCAGCCCCCGTAATGCTATTACCTCAAGAACGAGATTTTCAGGCTCCGGATTGGCCCTTTGCTTTATCGGCCGGGACGCTTTTCGGCAACACCACAACCGTAAACCAGTATTCCGTGATGGCCCGAACTACCTTCAGGAACTGTTCGAAGTCCACCGGTTTGACGATGTAAGAGCTACACCGCATCTTGTACATCTTCAGGACCTCTTCCGCTTGCTCCGACGTGGTCAGGATCACGACTGGCAGGCCCTTCAGGCTCTCATCTTTCAGCATCTCAGCCAACACCTGCTCCCCACTCATCTTCGGCATATTCAAGTCTAGAAGTATCAGATCCGGCGTGGGAGCGTCGGCGTACTTACCCTGCTTGCGCAAGAACGCCATGCATTCCTCACCGTTCCCCACACGGTGCAGGTTGACCAGCAATTTGGCCCGTTTAAAGCCCTGGCGGGTGAGTTCCACATCGTTGTCGTTGTCTTCGGCGAGCAGGATCTCTGCCGCCCGGCCATCAGTTAGTTGGGTGTGCATTGGTTAGTTCCGTCCCTTCAGGAATGGTGAAACGAAATATACTTCCATGGCCGGGCTCCGATTCCACCCAAATTCTGCCCCCGTGACGATTGACCACTCGCCGGCAAACTGCCAGTCCGATGCCGGTGCCGGGATACTCTTTTTGATCGTGCAACCTCTTGAATATCTCAAAGATCTGTTCGTGATACTTGGGGTCGATGCCAATCCCGTTGTCGCGGACCGAAAAGATCCATTCCTTTCCGCTGGGTTCGGCGGATAGATGGATGCGTGGCGGCTGGTCGCCGCGGTAGGTAAGCCCGTTGCCAATCAGGTTCTGCACCAACTGTACCAACTGCGAGCGGTCCCCCGTGATCTCGGGCAACGGCCCGCAGGTAATCTGGGCCCCGGAATCGTGTATGGAGGAATCCAGCAACGTGAGCGCGTCGTTGACGACATCGGGGAACGGGATTCGGGTGAAGGGCCGGGAGCGCGCATCCACTCGCGAATAGGAGAGCAAGTCGCGAATTAACGTTTGCATCTGCTCGATCGACTGCACTGTCCGCCGAATCCAGTCCCGCGCTTGCTCGTCCAGCTTGCCTTCGTATTCCAACTGCAGTAGCTGGACGAATCCACTGATACTGCGCAACGGGGATTGCAGATCGTGGGAGGCGACATAGGCGAATTGCTTCAACTCCAGGTTGCTTTGCCCCAAAACTTGATTGGCCACCGCAAGTTCCTTCGTGCGCTCTTCGACGCGCCGTTCAAGCTCGGCGTTGTCCTCCTCGGATTTCTTGCGCACACTGATGTTGCGAATCGCCGCCGTCACCAGAATTCCTTCGGCGCTCTCCAGCGGACTTAGCATGATCTCGATCGGAAACTCACTCCCGTCCTTCCGCCGTCCCAAGAGCTCGATCCCCATACCGATCTGCTGCGCCAGCGCGTCGGCCACGCTTCGGGTGGCGTCCGCAATCAGCCGTTCCGCGAAACCTTCAGGAATGATGTTCTTCACCTTCTGCCCGACCAGTTGGTCGCGGCTGTAGCCGAACTGTTTCTCCGCTTGAACGTTCACCAGCACGATCTCCCCGCCTTGGTTTACCACCACCATCGCATCCGGCGCGGCCTCCAACAGTCCGCGGTACCGGCCCTCCATCTGCACCAGGTGCTCTTCCGCAGCCTTGCGCACGCTGATGTCGCGGATCGCCGCCGTTACCAGAATCCCTTCGGCGCTCTCCAGCGGGCTCAGCATGATCTCAATCGGAAATTCGCTGCCGTCCTTGCGTCGCCCAGAGAGTTCGAGTCCGGTACCGATCTGCTGCGCCAGCGCATCCGCCGTGCTCCGCGTCGCATCCGCGATCAGCCGTTCCGCAAAGCCGTCGGGAATAATGTTTTTCACCCTCTGCCCGACCAGTTCGTCGCGGCTGTAGCCGAACTGTTTCTCCGCTTGCACGTTCAGCAGAACGATCTCCCCCCGCTGGTTCACCACCACCATCGCGTCCGGCGCCGCTTCCAACAGTCCTCGATACCTCGCGTCCGACGCTGTTTCCTCGCTGAGATCGTGACTGAACTCGGAAAATCCGCGCAGCTTCCCCTCCGTGTCGCGCAACGCCGCGAAGGCCAGACTCGACAAAAACCGCGAGCCATCTTTCCGCACGCGCATGCCTCGTTCTTCGTGCCGGCCGCAGGCCGCTGTCATGCGGAGTACCTCCCCCGGCCTGCCACGCTCGATGTCTTCCGCAGGGAAGAAGCAGGCAAAGTTTTGACCGATGATCTGCTCGGCCGTGTAACCCTTGATTCGTTCGGCGCCAGCATTCCAACTCACAACCTGGCCTTGCGGGTCCATCATGAAAATGGCGTAGTCCCGGACTCCATCCAGCAGCATCCGGTATCCTTCTTCACTTTCTCGCAGCGCGGTCTCCGTAACCCGGCGCCTATCCTCCATCTGCGCCAGATGCTTTTCCGCTGCCTTGCGCGCGCCGATGCCGCGGATCGCCGCCGTCACCAGAATCCCTTCGGCGCTCTCCAGCGGGCTCAGCATAATTTCAATCGGAAAGTCGCTGCCATCCTTCCGTCGGCCCACTAGCTCAATCCCCATGCCGATCTGCTGCGCCAACGCTTCCGCCGTGCTTCGGGTGGCGTCCGCGATCAGCCGCTCGGCAAACCCCTCGGGAATGATGTTCTTTACTTTCTGACCGACCAGTTCATCGCGACGGTACCCAAACTGTTTCTCCGCCTGAACGTTCACCAAAACGATCTCCCCACCCTGGTTCACCACCACCATTGCGTCCGGAGCCGCCTCCAACAATCCTCGATACCTCGCGTCCGATTCTCTACTCTCGCTAAGGGCGCGGCTCTTCTTGCCATTAGCTGCCCTGCTCCCAAGGACTCCATTAACTTTCGCACGCATCCACCATCTATCGGCTTTAGACTCATCGAACTTCACTTGGTCGCTGACCAGGGAGGCACGACCACGGTCACAGCGACAGCCACTATCCCAGGATTTCCACAGCCTGATTGTGACATCTGACCTTGCGCGTCATTGCAAATTCGTTCATGATTGCCCCTGCAAAGGCAGTAACAAGCAGTTCTTTGAAAACTGAATATCGCTTGGCTAAGCCATTCCCCTTCAAGGTTTTGCGGCCAACTCAGGCAGTTTTCAGTCCCGACAGAAATAGCGTCACTGATTCTAAATGACTTACAGGATGCCGATGCACCTAACTCCCGCGTCCGCAATATTTTACGGGCAAGTTATTTAGAATCAATATTTTAGTTGGACTCAGACTGGATATGATCATCGCAAGTCATTGATTCTAAGGAATTAATCGGATTCTGTCCGCAAATTTTTCTCACCCAATTAGCAGCTCAGCCAATCCTGGAAGGCACCAGCTTTGGGGACATACGCCCGACTGGGATTGCTTTTTTTTCGTGGCCGAGTCCCTTTTTGATATAGTTCCCCACTGACATGCCGACCCTAGCGCCCGAAGTGAATCCTCCCGCTTCAGTCCCACCTACGTCTCTAACCCGCAATCAGATTCGCGGCTTCTGGGCATCGTGGGGAGGATGGACCCTCGATGGCATGGATTCAGTGGTTTATGCACTCGTGTTAGTGCCGGCATTGCGAGAGTTGTTGCCCCACTCCGGCATCGCCGCCAACAAAGGCAACATCGGCTACTACGGATCTTTATCGTTCGCATTATTTCTAATCGGATGGGGACTCGCCTTTTTATGGGGACCAATCGGCGATAGGTTTGGCCGCGTGCGCACGCTGATGCTGACCATCGTCTGGTATTCGCTGTTCACATTCTTGAGCGCCTTCGTCACGACTGTCTGGCAACTCGCAATTCTGCGGCTGCTAGCGGGCATCGGCATCGGCGGAGAATGGGCTATGGGCGGCACATTCGTCGCCGAAGAGTGGCCCGAAAATCGCCGCCGCATGGGCGCCGGATTCATGCACACCGGCTACTACGTAGGATTTTTCCTAGCCGCGCTAGCCAACTACTACATCGGCAGCCACTATGGATGGCGCACCATGTTTATCGTAGCCGGACTGCCCGCGCTGCTGCTCGCCTGGGTTCGACACGGCGTTACAGAGCCGGCAGCGTGGAAGAAGAAAGAAAATGTAGTTCGGTCGTGGGCGGTTTGGCGTCCGTTCGCTGCGCTATTTTCGGCGGCCTTGCGCCGTCGCACGATTCTGAATGCGCTGCTGATGCTGGCTTCCATCTGCGGTCTGTGGGCTGGAACCGTCTACGTACCTGCGGCGATCACAGCACTCGCCGAAGCGGGAGGCCGCGTTGGTCCGCAAGCCGCGCAACTGGCTTCATGGGGAACCATGCTGGTTTCGCTCGCGACCATTCTTGGCTGCCTGGCGATGCCGTCGCTGGCGGAACGCCTCGGCCGCCGCGGCGCGCTGGCTCTTTTCTTCGTGCTGATGATGGTGTTCATCGCGCTAACCTTTGGCAAGATTTTTTATCTCGGATCGACCGCGCTGCCGTGGTTCTTCGTCTGCCTATTTTTCCTGGGATTGGGCGGTGCGAACTTCGCCGTCTACACGCTCTGGTTGCCCGAGCAATATCCCACGGAGTGCCGCGCGAGTGCTTTTGCCTTTGCCACTTCGTTCGCGCGATTTGGCGGAGCGGGAATCACCTTTCTCGTGGGCAGCGGTGTGCGGCATTTCGGGTCGCTGGGAACTCCGGTCGCGCTCACTTCGATTGCATTTGCTCTCGGACTGATTCTGATCCCGTTCGCCGCCGAGACCCGCGGACAGCGCCTTCCGACGTAGATTATCCGTCGCTATGCGCTCAGCGCTTGTTTGAATTCTTTCAGGAAAAACTGCACATTGTCTTCGGTCGCCAACGGTCCCATCACGCCGATGCGGAAGACTTTGCCCGCGAGCGGTCCGAAGCCGCCGGCGATTTCAATGCCTGGTCCGCTGATGAGTTGTTTGCGCACTTTGGCTTCATCAATACCATCGGGCACAACGACAGTATTCAGCGTGGCGATGCGATGTTCCGCGGGCACGTGCATCCGCAGGCCCATCGCTTCGATCCCTTTCACAAATTGCTGATTGCAGCGGCGATGACGTTCCCAGCGGTTCTCGATTCCTTCTTCGGCGATGACCAGCAGCGCTTCGCGGAGCGCGTAGAACATGGAAATCGGCGCGGTGTGATGATAGCGATGCGACACGGTCGAGTAGTCATGAATCAGTTTGAGGTCGAGATACCAGCTGCGCGAAGGCGTTGTGCGAGCGCGCAGAAATTCCATGGCGCGCGGCGACATCGCCATTGGAGATAAACCTGGAGGACAGCTCAATCCTTTTTGCGTGCAGCTGTAGGCGATGTCGATTCCGGTCTTGTCGAACTCAACCGGAACTCCGCCGAGCGAAGTCACGCAATCCGCGATTACAAGCGCGCCCGCTTCGTGCGCCGCGGCGCAGATTGCCTTGCCCGATTGCAACGCGCCCGTTGATGTTTCGGCGTGAACATACGCCACAACTTTCGGCTTCTCGCGCGCTATGAATTCTTTCGCCTCGTCGTCGGTGTAAGTTTCGCCCCACGCTTTTTCAAACCGGACTACGTTTGCTCCGTTGCGCTTCGCCATCTCGGTGAGGCGGTCGGAGAAATATCCGTTGGCGAAGACTGCGAGCTTCGTGCCGGAGTCAACGAAGTTCGCGATCGCGGCCTCCATGCCCGCGCTGCCGGTGCCGGAAATCACCAGCGTCGCGCCGTCGTTCGTGCCGTACGCAGTCTTCAGCAGCTGCTGAACGTCGCTCATCACTTGGATGAAATAAGGATCGAGATGTCCGACGATCGGCTTCGAGAGCGCTTCGTACACGCGCGGATGAACCATGCTCGGTCCGGGACCGAACAGGTAGCGGCGTGGCGGTGCCAGGGCAGGGAACTGAAGTGCTGCGGGCTGCGGATTTGCTTGTTCGATCTTTGTTTGTTCGATCTTCGTTTGTTCGATCGTGCTCATGATCCTCGATTCTCGATTGCGAGATAGTTCGATTTTACGGCACTGCGCGAAGCCTTGCCAGTTTCATGCCTGGAATCCAAAACCTTTACCACGGAGTGCACGGGGTTTCACGGGGTAGAACTTGCGCGTCCTCCACTTCTACTTCGTTGGCCACTGTCGCGCAGTTTCCGAATTAGCCTCCGCTCAAAAATAAATTTGCATGTTAGGCAGTTCGTGCGATACGCCTTGGTGCGCTGAAATTCTCCTCTCGATAGGCCCCCTACCCCCTGCTGTGATTGGAATCATCGAGTTAGCAAGAAATTCCTTGCAAAATCGGGAGCCTAAAGGAGTTAGATATCATAATCGGCAAAACAAAGGACTTAGGGGCGCGACTGCGTGGGCTCACACGACCGTCACGGCCTCGACTATGATTACGCGAATTAATTTTGGGCGCAAGGTCAGATGTCACAATGTGGGTGTGCAAAAGTTACGCGTCAACCCAAAGCCTTAACGGCGACGCTTTATTGTTTGAATGGATCGAACAAGCGATTATTTTTGATTCGAGGATATGTCACTATGACCGAGTGGTTTGCACGACCCGTTCTACACGTAGCGGATGTCGATGCTTCGCTTCTCTTTTACGTGAACCGGCTTGGTTTCACGAGCCCCTGGCGCTACGACGAAGGCGGGAGAGCGCGCGTTGCGCAGGTTGATCGGCAGGGGTGCGCGCTCATCCTGGCCGACACGTGGCCGGAGAAGATTGGCAAGGGTCTGATGTTCATTTCCCTGAACGTTGAACCGGCGACCAACGAGGCCGCGGTCGCTGCGTTGGATGCGCTGCGCGCGGAACTCGAGGCTAAGGGCGCTGTGGTCAAGGACGGTTCCTGGGGATACAAGCTTCTCGTGGTCGACGATCCCGACGGCAATCAGCTGTTCTTCAACTATCCGAGCGAGAGTGCATCCGGCAAGACTGCTGGAGATGAGGCGTGATCGTGCAGATGCCGCCAGCGTGGCTACGCCTGCAGAAGGCTCACGCTGCCTTTTGCTCTGGGGTCTATTGGCGAAATATCGCCTACAGTGACTGACTGGCGTCAAAACGTGTAATCGCCTGTAGCTGTTGAAAAATCGCCATAGCGCTCATTAACCCAAGGTCGAAACATGAAATCGCCTGATTGCGACAATAGGCAGAAGTTCTTGGCGTAAAAGTCGCCGCCAGCAGGGGAGTTGAGGAAGTCACCACATTCAAAACTGTTATCCGACTTCAAGTTTAGGCCACGTCCATGCATACCCGACGATGACTGACGTACTCACGATTTCTACGCAGGCAAAAAATACATAATACGAAGCTGGCTTCGCAACAAAAAGGGATACGACGACGGCCAAGGTATGGGCGACTCCCACGACGATATTTGCCCAGCGATTCGGTCGTTGCTTCAAGATGCGAGACAGGGGAATCATTACAATCGCAGTCTCCATTAACACCGCCGCTCCCAACATAAATCCGTGAGTCATCGGAACAGACCCGTTGTTCGGAACAGGGTCGAGGGCTGTAAAAACGAAGAAGGCAAGCTGACGCTATTCGAGCTGCTCAACGACGAAGTACAGCGAGATTTCACCGTCATGCGAGAGTTCTTGGCGCACGTTGTATTCTATTGGCGTCCCGCCTTGGCCTCAAACGTCCGCACTGCGCCCCCGTAAAAGTTATAGTCGTTGATCAATGGCCCTTTCCCGACGCCCTCCTGCTGCAGGACGAAAGACTCCAATTGCGGCCCGGCATCGTCCGTCCACCCCAGACTGTAAGTCCAGTCGGGAGATTTGCTGCTGGCCTGTGTCGTAGTCGCGTATGCGGTCACCCTGTAAAGACCATCCTCCGCAGGCGTGTAGATGGTCGTTTGCGGAATACCGGCGACCAAGTTAGGCAACTTCACGCTCGCCACGATCACAGGTGAGGTCAAGCCGCTCCCGGCAGCCTTGACGGTCTGACTACGTGATGTAAAAGCAAACGCTGCCAGCAAAAGAACTGCTACGCAAACCGATTTGTACATGGGTGTGCCTCCGGTTGGGAATTGTATTTCAGTCCGCAGAAGCAGGGCAGGGTGAAAGATTTTGCAAGCCTTAGCGCTTAGGGTTTGTCAAAGGCATAACTCCGAAAATTTTGCTTGACAATAACTAGTTACTTATATAAGTATTACGTTATGGAAAGTCTTGATGCTGCTTTTTCTGCTTTGGCCGACCCGACGCGTCGGGCGATTCTTGCGCGCCTTGCCAAGGGGGAAGCCACCGTCAATGAATTGGCAGAGCCGTTCGAGATGACGCAACCCGCAATCTCCCAGCACCTGAAGGTGCTCGAAGATGCGGGGCTGATCGTTCGCCGAGTCGAGGGTACGAAGCGGCCTCGCCGGCTCGCAAAAGCGGGTATTGTAGCGATGGATCAATGGCTGGCAATGTTGCGAAAAGCTCTTGAGACAAACTACGACCGGCTGGACGAAGTTCTGGCGGGCATGGAAAAACACAAACACAAAAAAGGAGAAACACGATGAGCGGAACAACGATGAGCGGAACAACGATGAGCAAGATGACGCTGAAGACCGAAGGAGATACCCACGTGATTGTGACCAGGCGCTTCGCTGCGCCTCCAGAAGCCTTGTACCGCGCCCATACCGATCCGAAATTAATCCAGAAATGGCTGCTTGGGCCGGAAGGTTGGACGATGCCGGTCTGCATCAACGAGGCCAAGCCCGGCGGCAAGATCCGTTACGAATGGACGAATGGCAAAGGCGCTGGATTTCACATCACTGGCGAATACCTGGAGTTGGAGCCTTATCACAGAATCGTACATGTCGAGCGCATGCACCTGCCGGATCCCACGCCAGACAACCATATTGAAGCGCGATTTGAAGCCGACGGCGCAGGAACGCTGATGACCATGCGAATGACGCTGCCCGATGGTAAGACGCGGGCGGCGATGCTTGCGACAGGTATGGAACATGGAATGGAAGCGAGCTACGTGCGACTAGAAGGGATGCTCTAGCCTTACCAGCCAGGGAAGTTCTGTTTTAACCAAGCTGTCATTTCGAGCGGAGCGGAATTGCCCGTCTTCACGGGCAATTCCGCGGAGTCGAGAAACCTGCTTTGCGCGGCATGTGGACTTAATCAGCGTTTCCCCATGGAGCAATGTCAAGCCCGAATAAAGGAGGTTCAGCATGATTTACAAAATATTGGGCAGTATCACCTTGATGTTGGCCCTGTTGGTGCTTGGTGCATGGAACTTCCACACGACCGTCCGCACGGAACGTACCTTCAACGCCTCCGTAGCGGACGTATGGAGGATTTGGAACGATACGGACTCTATTAAGAAGTGGTGGGGGCCGAAGGGCTATAGAGACCGCGTGAGAACGCTTTCAGGCGCGATTTCTTAGCCGATTGTTGCTATGTTGACTGGCCCGGACTGGCGACTGGCCAGCAGCCGGGTCAGGTTG